>OGGV01000121.1_pt1 | contig 64507 bp, 70 predicted proteins | sample 1571301 | NCBI WGS metagenome assembly OGGV01 (sample SAMEA2582072, study PRJEB24529) | metagenome | biome: Human gut stool | place: China | collected 2011
TCCGTCAAGGACTGCCCTACGGCGTATCGGCTTCGCCTTGTTCCTTGACCTCACTGGTTTTTCGCATATTATTAAGATTCCGACAAACTGAAAGTTGTCACCATGTTCATCACTTATTTATACACGTTTGTAAATAATGGGATCATCGTATCCAAAAGTCCGCTTTCCGTTAACTTCCATAATTTCAGATACTTCCAAACAACTATCAGAAAACTTTTCCCAAAGCTTAAATGTCATTACTGGCGAAAACTGACTTGTGCTGCCTCCCTCCCAGATGCCATCATTTTCATGATAAAGTGCCGGAGTAAACTTTTTAGATTTTTTCAGTTCACTATAATCAACATTTTTCATAGAATCATATGAAAATGTATTTTTGTCTTCTCCTTCCGGAATCTCATAGGAGGAAAGTAAAATTCCATCTTCATTTTCCGTAATAAGGAAAAGGTGCGGTGATGCATGACGTTTACCATTGGTCTCATAGTAACTTTCTTCAACAACAAATTTTCCATTGAAATCTTGAGGAATATTATTTATTTTGTCATTGCAGACTGTATTTACATGTTTAGCATAAGGATATATTTTTCCTGCTGTCTGCATCATATTAAACTGCTCTTTGTTATCAAAATGTCCCGTCATCATACCAATAAAATTATCAAGTTTCATTATTTTACCTCCATAAATTCCTATTTCTCTATTTCTTTAACGTATATTCTACTATGTTTCTCTTATATTCTCAACTAAAATCATATGAGCAATAAGGCTTCTTTAAAGAGATTCACAGTGTCCGAAATCCCTTGCATGTATGCCACTCTCCCATATTCAGAACTTTTTTTATTACAAGCCGATAATGCTTCATCAATAACTTCCCATTGTTTCGCAGAGAAGTCATTTCTATCCACCTTTTTTACTTTTTCACTGATTCGTTTTGTTGCTTCTTGATACTTCTTGTCAGTTCTCAAAGTTTCCTCCAGTGCTGTGTCCATTCTATATCCGGCAATTTCTTCTAACACTGACTTCTTCCCTTTCGGCTTTAATACAATATTCAATATGGAATCTTCCCCATGTTTCTGATACTCCTGCTCTAAGTTCTTAAACAACTGAAATCCCACCAATACTCCTGCTTCAAAATATATATCGTCGTGAAGCATAGCAAAATCCGCCACTACATCAAACAGTTTATCATCTTTCCTATCTGCTTCTGAGTATAAATGTTCCAGTCTATAAAAAATCTCATCATAGGATTTTTCAATTTCTTTCTCATAGTTTTCAAAAGCATCTCTTCTCGAATCCGCTCCATAAATCATAAATGCCATGATATTTTCCAATTTAACTTTTTCCAATAATTCTTTTAATTCGGACATCATTCTTCCCCTTTTCTTTCTGCTCCCCATTTATTCAAAATGTTTGTCATGTTCTGCTTACATTCGTCCGTCATAGAATCTTTCATAATCTCTAATACCTGCCTAATATCCTCAATTAACAACTCACACTTGTTTCTATAATGGATATTCTCAATTTCTTCTCTCCGCAAATTCTGAACGATGTCAGCAATCAGCAAAATGCCCGCCTGCACTCCCAATTCCATATACACACACGCATTTTCACAAGTCATAGCGTTGACTAATGATAATAGTTCCGACGCTCCATTACTGTCATACTCTAAAGCGACTTTTTCATATTCTAAATATGGCTCATCTAAACGTGCTTGATAATTTCTTTCCTCTGATTCCGGCGGTAAACCATACAACAAATAATCTACAAATCCTCTAACCGTAGCCTTTTCAAATATTTCTTCAACTAATTTCATATGTTCTCCTTTCGTTTTGTTATTTTACCTACTTCTCTATTATATTATGCCGTCGTTTTGCCGTCAATATGCTTTTAGCCGTCACTTTGACAGTATAATGATGTTAGAATCACAAGGAGGTTATATCTATGCCGTCTGACGCAGTAAAATTTACATTAAGAACCGAGCCGGAACTATTGAAAAAATTTCGTTTTGTTGCTGAATATAATGCCCGTTCTGCCAATCGTGAACTGGAAGTTTTGATGAAAAAACACATTGCCGATTTTGAAAAGGCTCATGGAAAAATTGAAATTGAATAGACATCACATCATTCATTTTAACCCGAAAAAGGAGACTGCCATATATCAATAGCAATCTCCTTTTTTCTCTAATGAAATATTCAATTTTAAAATATCGGTTTCTGCCAAAGTCTTAAAAATCGGGCGTAAATTGGGCGTAAAATCATAATTTTTCTCTTCTGTTATCCTCAAAGAATCCTTTATTTATGCCGTTTTCAACCATTCTTACTTATCTAAACTCTTCATTGTCGGGAATTTTAATTCACTTAATCCATAGAAATCCAGCTTATGCCTTTAAATCACTTTTTATTATTTTATGCTCTTTAACATGATCCATATTTGTCCATCAAACCCCATTAATTTGATGTCAAATTGATGTCTCTTTAACAATTTAATGTCAATTTTTATTTTCCATCTTCTATAAAAACCATTCTAGAAAATATCAAATATTTTCTGCATATTATTCACTGCCTGCAGCTTGGCTGTGTCACTTGCTTCTGCATAAATATTAAGAGTAGTACTAACATCCGCATGTCCCATAATATCTTGTGCTACTTTTATATTTTCTTCCACCTCGCAAAGCCTTGTACAAAAAGTATGTCGCATATGATGACAGGAAAAATGTGGAATCAATATAGGCACCCGTTTCTCTTTCTTCGCTTTTATAATCTCCTCTGCATTGTAAGCTTCATAAATTCTTCGGATTGCTCGATTGATATTTGCCGGATTATGTAATCCGCCGTTTCGATTTGCAAATACAAATCCACTCATTCCATCACATATCTCTATATTAAACCCACTCTCTTTTTGTGCTTCATACTCATCCCTAAATGCTTGATAAACAGCCTCCATCATAGGAATTTTTCGCTTTCCAGCTTTTGTTTTCGGTGTTGATACATGAAATTCAGCTTTTCCATTTTCCATTACTCGATATATAACCGCATGGTTAATACTAATCTCACGATTTTCATAATCTAAGTCATCCCATCTCAATCCTATCACTTCCCCGATTCTACATCCCGTTCCAAATAGAACTGTAAATAATGGTAACCAATGACTATATATCGGACTATTTGCTGTATATTCCATAAATGCTTTTTGTTGCTCTCTTGTCAAAGCATGTCGGGTACCTTTATCCCAGCTGTTACTTCTTTTAATTTCTGCCATAACGCCTTCTGCTGGATTGACTCGTATAATTCCATCTCTTACTGCCATTCTAAATGTCGGGTGAAGTAATGTATGAATATTATCAATTGTCACCGGCTTAAATCCTTTTTCATTTATTAAATGGTAGTAATAAAGCTTTACATCCGAATACTTAATATTCCCGATACGCCGATTCCCAAAATTATCCCTCACAAAATGATCGTACATATATTTGTAAGAAACTCTGGTTTGAGGTTTCAAATCATATTTTGTCGCCATATATCGATCAAACACTTCGTTTAATGTCGCTTTACCAGATACATAAGTATCTAATCCATCCAACTGATCCCGAATTACTTTTTTCTCTTTTTCTCTTAATTCTAACAAATCTACCGCATAAATAACCCTTCTTATTCCATTCGGATCTGTATACTGGTAAATGTACCTTTTATCATCCTTTCTTTGGCTCTCCCCCGGTCGCAAAACCCGGCCCTTATTATCTTTTCTTGATTTTGTTGACACTTGGCATCCACCTTTCCATACATGGAAAAGATATCATGCTAGCTATCACATACTATTTTTGTTTTTCTTGTAATGCTTTAAATCCATCAACTAAAGTTTTTGTTATGGTTAGATTATGTTCTCTGGCATACTTTACAACTTCCGCATGCTCATCCTTTGTCAGCCGTATAAAAACGCCCTCACTTCTAGGATTTTCTAACCTTGGTCTCCCGGTCTTAGCCAACCGTATCACCTCCGCTTCATAATCTACTTCCATTATACATAGTGTATATCAAAAAGTCAATTATTTTTTGATATACATTTTCTATCTTTCCCATAGTCTTAATTTTTGTTATACCCTAAATGATTCTAAATATTCTTCAAATACCCGGGTGTTTACCAACGTCAACCGATTAATTTTATATACTGCATGAGCTTCCTGAGCTAACTTCATAAAAGTGTGCTTACACATAGAATATCTTTTAGCTCCTTCATCATATCGTATAAATTCATTCTTATTTACATTACTTTGCATAAGAATCTCCTCTTGTTGTTATAGCTCTTTCCTGTTTAAACGCCTGTTCTTTCATACGTATTCATTATTTTACTTTCACTGAAACAACCTACTCTGAGATTTACTCAAGAATTTTCTGTTTCTTCTTTATGACACCGTGTCATAAAGTTTCTTTATTATTTCTATATTTTACATCTGCAATTTTCTGGAAATCATCTTTTACCACTTTTCATCCAAAATCTTTCTCATAATTTATGCGGAAATTTCTTGGGTTCCTTGATATTTCTCCTTACCTTTCTTTCAGCCATTCCTTTTCCCTGTTCTGCAATCTTTTCTTTTGCTACTTCGTTCTTATCTAAACGCAGCTGCTTCTGACGGGAATCATAAAACTGCACCTTATTGGAAAGCAAATCTTTTTTTGGTACCTGTGTTGAGTTAATTTCTGTCACCATCTGTTCCATGGCTTCTTTTGATATAGATCCATCATCTTGTATCAGAATCAATTCATGCGTAGAAGATGGAAGAACATAATAATCTCCTCCTAAAACATCTCCCACTTGTGCCAACAGTTCTTCCTGTACCAGTGCATTAGCCCCATTTATTCTACTGGTATTGGTCAATACATACGGCCCTTTTTCGGAAGCATTTACCACATCTGTGCTTAAAAGTAGATTTTTCGGTTCATGTTCAAACGCCATAGAATATACCAAATCTTCCAAACCATATAGGCTATACCCTCGATTACGATCTGCCAGAAGTGCATCCTGGTGTAGTTGTTCTACAGAAATCCCCCACATTTTCAGATGATCGTTACTGATTGGCATACTTGCTGTGCCAAACCCATTTTGTTCTAATGTAACATTGTATAAAGCTGTCAGTGTACCACAGTTTTTATGTGCATACTGTTCCAAATATTTCACATTATTTTCCGGATCGCACATCTTGATTGTTACATGATCTTTCACCAAATCATACTCAAGGAATTCGCTCCTATGAAACGGTAGTTCTTCTCCCTGTAGACATTGATCTGCAACCTGATTCATAATCTCATGCATGGATTCTCCATTCTGATATTCCTGTTCCAGACTGTTCAGATGAATAGCCACGGCAAAATCTTCTCCTTCTCTTTGAACCGTCAAGCTGTCTAACACCTGGTCATTTCCTTTGATTGTCTGCTGGATCTGAATTTTTGCATTGGCATAAGATTCTGGCAGATATTCCCGAATGTTATTTTTGACGTATTCTGTAAATTCTGAATACATATTAGTTTTCCCCCTCTTTTGCTTTCACTTTTAATGCATTAATTTTTTCTTGATAACTTTGCATCCGTTCTTTCTGCATTTCTGTTCTCTTCTCATTTTCTATTTTTCCATCATTTTCAAATGTCATCTCCATTTAATTTTCCTTCTTTCTCAGTATTTCTATAACGCACGAATTGTTATCATTTCTCTATCGTGTCACATTCTTTTTTCATCCCGCAGGTTCCTGTCAGGGATAACAGGACACATTGGAATTGCACCATCTTCTTCAGACCGAATTTCTATCCGGAAGTATCATTATCCAGAAACAGAGTCTTGGCTATAGGTTCCCTACTTCCTATTTGCTGCATGGATTGTTCCCGCTCCTGCTTTTCCACATACAATTGTATGTTTTGTACTTTGTGACACCGTGTCATAAAGTCATAAAAGCGATCTCAGCGTACCTGCAACTCAGCTCATCTGTTCCATACGTCCTGCTGGATGTAACGATATTCTATTTTCAATGTGCTATTCTCTGATTTCTCCGGAAAGGGAACGGATAAAATCAGTTATTCTAAAAGGATCTTAAAGTTCACGATCTTCTCGATCAATTTTGCCCGAATTCTTAACTTCATGAACTCATCCACTTGGTCACGCTCTCTTCCATCTGCCAATTTGATTTTTCGTTTGCACAATTCCTCTATGTAGGGGGCATAATACTCCAAAACATAATTGACAGATTGCGCATCACCGGAAATTGCTGACATGATGATTTCATACGGCAATGCTTTCTTTTCATTCTTCATCCATTTCCTCCAAAATTTGTCTCATCCGGTTTAAAGAAACTTTCTTATGATAGTGGATCGTACTCTGTACCAAATGTAGATAAGATGCAATTTCTGTCTCTGTCATATCCAAAAAATACAACATCAACAAAATTTCCCGTTTCTTTTCCGACAGTTTTTGGAAAGCTTCTGCGATCTGCCGATCATGAACCTCCACTGCCTTTCCCATAACCGGGAAGTATCTTCTGTCGAAACAATAATCATCCATAGAATATAATTGCTCCAACTCTTGTCTGGTCAGTTCTGAAAACAGACTTTCTTTCGATTTCTGTCTCGTCAGTTCCCGCCAGTAATGCTTTGCTTCCCCTTTGATAGTCTTTTTGCAATAGCTGGCAAATTTCATTTGTACCTGCTGTTTTTGTTTAGGAGATAATTCCATTCGGATCACCTCCCTTCTGCAGACTGCAGTAATTAAAAAATGGCTTCTCCCTTTCATAAAGGAAAGCCACTTCTTAAAGAAAAATATCGAAAAATCACAAAATTTTCATACTTTTTTCCAAACACTTAAAAATTCTAATTCTTTCATAACTTCTAACGGTAACAAAACGGTAATTTTTACATCTATTCTCCGCATGACATTTTGTGCCCGACATAAAAGACATCTATTCTGTTGGATAAAAGCTATTTGGGTAAATTTTTAATATTTTTCCCATAAGAGCAATAAATGTGATACAATGATTAAAAGTATAGGGGGGGACAACATGTTTTTATATGATGAAAGACCAAAAGAGAAAAGCCTATTTGTAACAATTCCTTCCAAAATACAATACAACTTTGCTTTTCTGAATAATATAACAGAGTTACTAGAACAAGTAGAAAAAAGTAGCTATGAAAAAATATTGATCGATTGCGGTACTGATCCTATCAATTATAATAAGATGTGTACTGCATATTTATTAAATACCTTGCTGTTCCTTGCCCAGACAAAAACTGTTTTTGCAAAAAACAATTTACTTCAAATTTTCCACGAAACAGTATCTCATTCAGATGGAAAACAATTCGAAAAAATTGATATTACAAAGGACTCTCTCAGTCAAACACAACAATGTTACTGTATTCGGGATGATAAAGCGGTCAGCCAAACTGTCCATATATTAGGTGAATTTATCGGCAGCCATAATCTTATGTTTGAGAATGCAAAAGAATTTTTAATCACAACCATCGGAGAGATTTTTTCTAATGCATTCAATCACAGCAGCGAAAATAAGGTATTTTTTATGTATGACATAGAATGGCATAATGACGATGTCTATCTGATTATAAATGTAACTGATTACGGAAAGACTATTGTTCATAACGTACAAAAATACTATCAGGAAAAATACGGGCAAACGATTGAAGCAACGGAAAGTATTCGCTGGGCTATGGGTATCGGAAATACAACACGTTTAGGCTCCGGTGGTTATGGGCTACCTACACTGGTAAACTATGTGAGTAAAGCAAATGGAGAACTTCTTATTTTTTCTGGAAACGTAATTTTTGCATTAAAAGGGTCAAAACAAAACATATTATATGCAAAAGGAACGCTAAGCGGTACATCTATTTCTATGAAAATCCCGTTGTTTGATACCTCAAGGGCTTTTTTATATGATGAAGATCGGAAAGAATTTATGAGCATGAATTTGGATCAAATTTAGGAGGAATATAAAAATGGAAACTATTTTAGTAAAAATAAAGACCTATATAGATGGTGATACTGCAATATCCTATAAAGATGGTAAAAAATGTCAAAAGGATATTTCCGAACATTTAGATCACGGGGCAAAAGTAATTTTAGACTTTACTGGTGTTGATTATGTAATTACTGCGTTTTTGAATCCGATTATCGGTGATTTAATATTAGAACGTGGAAATGATGTTATGCAATATATCGGAATAAAAAATGCGAATGACTCAATCATTCAAAAAATCAAACTGGTAAAAGATGGTGCATTGATGAAAAGAGAGGACTTAGACGAATGATTTTCTTAGACACTTGTATATGGATAGAATTACTCGGAGTAAGAACACCAGTAAAATCCCACGAGATTCAGCAGGCAAAAGCTGCATCAGAGTTGTTAGGAAACATCATTGCAAACAATCAAACAATTGTAACCTGCAAAGAACAGCTGATTGAATTAGTTTCTGCCATTGAAAAAGTCATGATGAAAAGTGTCAGTAAAGAGCGAAAAAGCAAACAGCTCTCAGGGGTTGGAAATTTGAAGGACTTCCGCAAACTGCAGGAATTTCAAAATACAAAAAGATTATGCGAAACTGTCATACATGACGTCCATCATTTTGCCACGTTACAAAATATAGGAAATTATGAAATAGAACCTTTAATTCAGCGTTTAGATCTGGCTGACATTAACGATTGTTTATATTATGATTACTGTTTAAAAGAACATATAGAATTTTACACCTTTGATTCTGATTTGGAAAAAATTGACAGGAACAAAAAAGTACATTGTTACAATGCTGAAAAAAACATATGGACATAAAATTCAGATATTAGCATATTTTGTTAGTCAAAATTTATGATAATCCTAAAATGGATAAAACTAACTAACGGACACTATTGAATAGGGCGGAAATTTTTTCAATGACAAAGAGAGAAGCTGCAGTATTAGAAATATATACAGGAACTGTAATGTTAGAAGAGGACGATAGAAAATATACTCAACAATATATCGAAAAATTGCTTGGCAGATCCTTTTCATATGTCGAATTACTAAATGAAAACTTTACAGCTGAATTAAAAGAACGAGCTAAGCCAGATTTTCTTGAAATCTGTAGAAACGCAACGGATGATTAACAGGAATTGCGAAGCGCTTAATATGAAATGTAAAACGCTTGCATCTATCATTTTGGTGCAAGCGTAATTCATAGGTAGCGTAGCAATATTTTGCACTTACTTTATAGTTTTCGATATACTAAAAATTATTTTTTATTTTATCCAAGTCTAAAATCATATCACTAATCTCTTCCATTGATTCCTCATGAGAAATCAGTATAATTATCTTATCTACTTTTAATTTCATCAAAATTTCTTTTAATATTTCTGTGCCTTCTATATCTAACGCTGATGTAGGTTCATCCATTATCAAAACCTCTGACTTCTTTAATATAGCTTTTACAATAGATAATTTTTGATTTTCCCCTCCTGAATATGTATTTTTTTCATTTTTTGAAACCTTAATATTGATTTTTTTTATCAACTTGTGTACATCATCCATTACTCCTTTATATTGAAGATTACTTTTTAGTTCTCTAGCTTCTGTAATATTGTTTAATATCTCTTCTAATTCTGCATCTTCTAAAATATATTCTTGTGGAACAACAGAGAATAATTCTCTTCGTATTTTATAAATGTCAAGTTCTTTCATATCAATATTATTATAATAAACACTCCCTGATTCAAATTCTTTTATCAATCCTATAATAATATTCAACAACGTGCTCTTCCCCGTACCATTATGTCCTTTAATATAATAAATTTTTCCTTTTTTTAAACTATAATTAAAATTGGACAATATTGGATTATCACCATATTTAAATGTTATATCTTTCAATTCAATTTTATCTATATTTTCTAAAAAGACCTCCCCATTCAGTTCTTCTGAAATATTTAAGAGTTCTTGTATTCTCTCAAATGAACTTTTACTATCTTGGAATGATTTACCAATATTTAAATAGTAGGAAATGACACTTAACATCATCTTAAAATACGTTGTAATAATAGTAAATTCCCCAATACTAAGTTCCCCTTTTAGTACTTTTAATCCTCCAAATAAAAAAATCAAAGCATTTGCAATTGTCGCCAAAACACTATCCAATCCTGATACAAGATATGATATTCTTGACAATGAAACAACATCTCTAAACATAGTGTCAAATACATCTAAAACGCGCTTTTTATTTTCTTCAAAAGACGCATCTATTTTTATTTTTTTTACATTTATGAGCTGTCCTGTTAACTTTGCAAAAAATATATTTTGTGAATTCTTCATTTCTAAATTATAAGTATATAATTTATTTTTCAATGAATAGAATAATACAATATAAATTGGTATAAAACATATTAATATTAATGCAATTGTTCTATCTATAAAATATAGAATGCCAAAAGAACATAATAATGTTATCATTTTTAAAAAAAAGTTAAGATAATTGTTCAAAAAAAAGTTAACCAATATATTAGTATCTGTGTTGATTTTTTGATTCAAAAGTATCGCATCATATTTTATTATTTTCAAAAATGGAATTTTCTTCAGATGTTCTGTAATATCAAAACTCATGCTAACTCCCATTTTTGTCTGAAGTTTAACTGAAAACATATTGACAAAATATGCATTTATTATGCTAACTACTGATACCCCCATAAACATAATTATGCGTTGTCTTATAGCTTGAACACTATCACTATATACCAATACATCAATAAAACCACCCACAATAGATGGTAAAAATACAGAAATCCCCCATGAGATAAGCATTAAACATGAGTATAACACTACCATCAGGGCATATTTTCTAAAATATTTTTTTATATACTTTATCATTAAATTCATCCCTTAAAAGAACGATAGGGAACTTGTCCCTATCGTTCAACATGAGTATTCTACTTATTAGACATCGGATCCATTCTAGCCGGAGCACAGAATTGTCCTCCACATAATTCTGTACATTTTACGCCACATACGTCTCTAACACCACACGCGTCTGTATAAACGCCTTGGCAGTCACAATGACCAATACACAAATCTAATGGATTTACAACTTCTACTGGATTGATTAAATATTCCATAAACTCCATCCTTTCATACACTTATACATGTTTTCTAATCTATGTATGCTCTCATACCAACATCTTTCGATGAACGTTGTCTGATATTCTGTGTATACATGTCCCCATAAGTAACAAACGGAAATGACAGCCTTAATTGTTCACCTCTCTCCTAATATTATAACTATTATTTCTTCATTTAACGTGTATCCTACAACACCATACCCAACGTTAAAATATGGGAATTGCTTCTATGAAATATATTGCCATTCTTCTTAAGTGAATTAGCACTCTATTTTTGTGCCATTTCTTGATTCTTCCTTTCATATATTTCCTGTAAACAATCCTCTAAATTATACTTATATGGGGAACACCTTTCTACGACATTATCAATTCGCCTCCTAGGACATCCCCCCATACAAATTGGAAGAATCGTACAGTTTTTACATACTTCATCCAATGTTGGATCATACAGACCATATTCATAGAGTTTCTTTTCATTCTGTACTTCGAATAAAGTACCTATGCTGTACTCACTTATTCCTACATCAGACCAGCATTTATATATATGGCCATCCGGATCAATAACCAAAGAATTCGAACAATCAGCACAACAATTATTTATAACACGATTGGGATATTTAATATTTTCCAAAAAAGTATTCAATCTTTTTGAAAATTGAAATTCGATATCCGCAAATTCAGATATCGTTAAACATTTTTCTTTGTCATACATATCATTTGTCGGCTCTACATAACCTAAATATGGGGTTACGAAAGTCAAATTGTTTTCTTCCAGTAAATCAACTATTTCATTTACTCTATCACAGTTTTCTCTATCGACGTTTATACGTAATGATATACTAGGTGAATATTCTGAGAGATTTTTTAAATTTTTAAAAATCTTGTCAAAAGTTCCTTGTTTACCTTTTAAAAATCTTCGCTTATCATGTATATCCTTTGGACCATCTATTGTGACTTGAATATGCTTCACATGTATGTCTTCAAGTTCCTTTACGATTTCTTTATTTAGCAAATATCCGTTTGTAATAATATTAGCTTGATACCGAACTCCATACTTATCACATATTTCTATAAACTTTTTCGACAAACTTTTTACCAAGTCAAATGCCAATAATGGTTCTCCACCATACCAGGCTACGGATAACAAATCCAGCTTTTTACACTTTTCTTCGATCAATCTTAGTAAATCCTTCTGAACATCTTCTCTCATAAAGTGGATATCGTCATGTTCTTTTTCATAACAGTAAACACATCTAAAATTACAACCTAAGGTTGGTGCTATTGTCAAACCTAAATATGAACTATTATATCTTGTGGATTGTTGCTGATATCTTAATACATCCAATTCATCCACATCATCTTCAATTAAAAAATTTCCTCTCTTTAAATTTTCTAAAAATTCCTCATCTAAGTCATATACACCCTTTTGCGAACACTTCTTAAATCTGTCAAAATCATCCTTATTTATCGTAGCCAATGCATTTGATTTTGAATTATATGCTAATATTTTGTTAGGATTTGATCTTGCTGGATAAAATAAATTAAATCTTGACTCCTTCATCGCTGTTCCACCTTTCCTTGAAAATTTGTTCATATTGTGCTAAATTTATTATAATATCTCTTTTCTTTTAGAGAATTCTAACACTTTTGACTAAAAAAGTAAAGGAGGATGTGTGATATTTTATGAAAAAAAAGCATTTATTTTACTTAATTATCTGTCTTTTTTTCTTGTTTTTTCTAATACTGTTTAATTTTTCAACATTTCAAGCGACGTCTGTTGATGATTTGTTTGCTATTTATAATGCAGAAAAAAGTATTTCGAATCCCGTTCATAAATCCGATGTGGAACAATATATGACACCATTAGATCATGCGTTAGGAATCCCTGAGCAGAAACTAGAATATATTGCGAATGCTTTGGAGCAATATCCTGATCTGGGCAAAAATATAGATTCGATACCAACAGAAGCAGCGATCGAAGATGTACAGTTTCTTTTTGACGTTTTAAAATATTCGTATGCCGGTTATAGCTATTTTGCAACGGAAGATATTTGGAACGACCGTGAAAACCGTATCACTTCCAGTATAGAAATGTATGATACAGACATAAAACGAGAGGAACTGTTTCAAATGTTATGTACCAATTTAGACTTTATTCAAGACAGTCATTTTAAAATTAATAGTTATTCACCAATAGTTCATTCTGATTTTTATTATAATGATACGATGGAAATAAAGCAGGATTCCCGTGGCTATTATGTGAAAGACGGTCGTCAAAAATGGTATATCAAATCTGTTGATAATCATGAAGATGTAGAAGACTATGTGAAACCGTCTCTCAATGCAGATGGAAAGCTTTGCTACTATTTAGGAGTTCTAGATACACAATCACATATCCAATTAAACGTTGGTTTTCAATCAGACAATAAGGAATATAAAACACCAATTAAAGTTTCTCGCAGTAAGCCACAGATCAATCAAAGTGAAAATGCTTATTCGTATCAGACAATAGATAAGATTCCTGTGATTACTATGGAACGCATGTACAAGAAAAATTCAAAAGATTATTCGATAGAAGAATTTACCGAGTCTGCTAACATCATATCGGATCAAAATCTTGCCATCTTAGATTTACGTGGAAATATGGGCGGACAAGACTGGGGACCTGATGTATGGTTTCAAAATTTTACCGGTGACTCTCAAATTCCGCAGCTAAGTACGCTTAAATTATCAAGTAAAATTGGTATACATGAACTTATGGAGATATATCAAACTGCAAAAAAGCACGCTCTTTTTCCACCGGAAGAACTTTTACAGTTAGAAGCAGAATTATCTTCTGTAGATCCCACAAAGAATCGTTGGATTTTTACAGAAGGAAAAATGGAACAAAAGAAGAATAAAACGAAATTAATCGTTCTGATGGATGGAAACACTGCTTCTGCGGCAGAATCCTTGATTTCACATCTTAACACGTTGAAGAATGTGGTGTTTATCGGAACAAATACTTCAGGCTGCTTTTTATCGAATGCAAATATGAAATGTATTTTACCAAATTCGGAGATAGAGATATCATATGGAGACCAATTATCATTCCAGGATGAGTGCACAGAAGGGAAGGGATTTCAGCCCGATATTTGGATCGGAGGGACAGATGCTTTAGAGAGGGTACTTGCTTTTTTGAAAAATATTAACGATTAACATTTAGTTAACAGACACAAAATTTAACGATGATGAATGCTGCATTTTGCGCTCTCCGGCGGTCGCAAATGCGTTTTGGAATGTTTATTGTAAAATAAAAATGTAGAAAGTTGCAGACCAAAAATGTAGGTGCAACAACCTACAAAAACTTTTTGCAATTTTCATGAATGATAAGGATTGTTCTTTTCTGGAAGATCTTCTGCCCTGGTCAGAAAAACTTCCAGCAGGGATCCGCAAAGTTTAAATATCGGTGGTTGCAAAGCAGCCGCCTAAAAATATCAAGGTACTCGCTATTTTGCGTTTACATTTCTGCTGGGATATTGGTCAAGACCTTGCCGCATCTGCAGTGCGTAGCAGTCTTTACCAATGTCCGGAGGAAATTATAATTCGGTATGCACAAAAGCGGATCTAAAAAGTAATTTCCATATCACCGGACAGCTGATAGAAAACCACTCGGAATATTCAATACGTTTTACATGAGTCCTATGGGAGTACAGACAACTGAACCACTATACCCTTCATTTATTAAATTTTTTATTCCGCGTATCGTTAAATCAAATGTCCCATTTTTTCCTCTCGACATATCATGAATTTTGCTATTTGAGCCATCAAGACTTACACAGACTTTATCAATATTTGTATTTTTAAGTTTCTTAGCAATATTTACATCAATTAAAGTTCCATTGGTATTAACAAAATAGTTAAAGCAATGCTGATCTGCTAACTTGAAAATTTCATACCAGTCACCTCTTAAAAATGGTTCCCCACCTTCAAACCCAACTCTCATAACTCCTAATTGATCAAATTCAGTAAATATCTTTCTTATCTCTTCTAAGGTTAATATCTGTTTAGAACTTTTTATTTTTTCATTTGCTTCTGCATAACAAAAATTACATGACAAATTACAATATGGTGTAATTGCAAAGTCTACATACATTGGATACTTCATAATCATCCTTCTTTCCGAAACATTTTATATATTGTACAATAACATATTTTTTATTTCAAGTTTTTTATTTATTTTGTACATCTTTTCTTTATATCTACTCCGTTGCAAATTGAGTTGTTTTACTTTTTCAATACATTCCCTATATTTTCTATTGACATCTTCTCATTACCGCTGTATATTGATAAAGTATTAAAACTTTAAAGGAGGGAAATGAAATGAAAGCAAAAAAATTAAAAAACTTTATGAAAAACCAGCAAGGCGCAGTTTATATGGGCTATTCAACTGATTTATATTTATAAAGTTATTCATCACAGAAGAAACTCCTTAATGTAGGGAGTTTCTTCTGTATATGAATATATTTACATATTTTTTTGAGATATAGACATCTAATCAATTATGGGGGAATAAAACTATGAAGACTTTTTTAGAAAAAAACGATATCTGGGCACTAAGTATTACAATTACTGGAAAATGTAACTGTAATTGCTCGTATTGTCACTTCTATGCATCACGAGATCGTCAAAAATATGACATTAATATGTGTCCTGAATTATTTGATAATTATTGTAAACTTATCAAACATATCAAATCCACCTATCACCAAAATTTGCAAGTACGTTTTAGTGGTGGAGAGCCGTTAATGTTAGGTGATAAATTATTCCAATATAGTCAAAAATTATATGATGAAACTGGCTGTTCATCATACGTTTTAACCAATGGTAGACTCTTAACAAAAGATATAATTGAAAAAAGTAAAACTTCTCATATTGAAGCTTTTTTAGTATCAATAGAAAATCCCTTTGATCAATCTGAAGGAGCACCTAAAACAGACGAAGTTCTAGAAAAAATTAAATCTCTAAGTTGTGAAGAGGTCCAAGTATTGCCTGCTATTATGGTCGTAAAAAACAATTCCTTTAATCGCTTATTTGATATAGCTGATTATGTATACGAACAGATACACATGTTACCCTCTTATTCCGAACTAACTTACCATGCATTTGAGTCTCCTACGCCTGAAGAAATATTAGCATTATATGAAAATGTGAAGAAAATTGCCATTAAATATTATGGTAAAGCAGCCATCCACATTTTTCCATACGTATCTCCTGAATTATATGCAAATAATCAAAAAAACTATTTATCCGAATTGGATTTAGAAAATTCCATTGGTATAACTAAAGATAATATTGAAAGCGTTGCTGAAAATATGTTTAAAAAATTACAACTCAGTTATCGTCCAAATCCTTGTCAAAATACAACTTGTGACTGGTACGAAGATTGCCGAATCATCAAATGGTTATGGCTTTACACATACGATAATCCTAATATGAGTATCTCAAAAAAATTAAAAGATTTTTGTAATATGAAAAAAGCGATTAACACCGGACTGTTAGAAGGCATTGAAATTAATATGGAGGATAGAAATGTTACAAATACTAAAACAGAATAAAAATTTCAGAAATTTTTTCTTTGCTACAAATATTAACATTATCGGAGATTATATTGATGATATTGCAATGGCACAACTAATTTTTGAAATTACGAAGTCCACCCTCCTTATGAGTTATGTTTTTGCCATAAAAATTATATTATCTTTTTTAAGTATTTTTACTGCAACCTACGTAGATAAACATAATAAAAAAAATCTTTTGATTTTAACATCATTTGGCCAGGGAATCATCCTTATTATTTTATTCTTCTTGTATTCCACCGATCGTCTAAATACAGGACTTTTGATTTTATTTGTTACTATTCAAACCCTCTTTAGTACATTTAGTATTCCTGCACAAAATGCCATCCTACCATACATTGTGTCAGATGATGATACTTTAAATGCTCGGAGTTTGATGAATATGTTTATACAGATGATTCAGGTTTTTTCTTACATGTGTTCAGGCATAATTATAAGTTTTATAGGAATAACAGGCGCAATAGGATTAGATTCAATTACCTTTTTTGTTTCTATACTATTCCTAAGTGGAATTAAAATCAAAGATAATGCAGAATATGGTTTTGCTTCATCTAAAAATTTTTTTATAAATGTAAAAAATGGATTTGCTTTTGTAGTAACCACCAAAATCATTCTGGGGATTTTATTAGTTACATTTTTAGGAAATATGTTTACTGCACCTATTGATTCTCTGATGCCAGCATATTTCTCCCAAAGTAACTATCATTCATCCTCATATTCTATTTTTATGGTAGGTATTGCTCTTGGTAGTCTTATAGGTAGCGTACTTTTAACTAAAATTCGAAAATATATTTCAAATAATACTTTATTTTCATCGGGTTTTCTGCTTGGAGGTACTGGAATAATTCTGCTAGGTTTGAATATTGGAATTTTCCCCTATATAGCATCCTTTATTATTGGTATTTCATATGGCTTTATTTCCATTTTAAATGCAACAATTATACAAATCAACACGCCAAAAGAAATGATAGCTAGGACTTTCAGTATATTCAAATGTATCTCTTATATATCGGGTCCTTTAGGCATACTAATTGCTGGCTTTATGGGGGAATTCTTTCCCATGAATATAATATTCATTCCTTTTGGAATTTTACTCATTATCACAAGTTTTTTATGTACTCAACTGTTAAAATCGTAAGCCCAAAATAACCATATACTTTTAAAGTGCCAAAAAGAACAACAAATCCTTCAGCATCACTTTTAAATCACAAATATAAATAAATAAAAAATCAGCAGAACCACCTTATTACCTTACAGTGGTCTGCTGGTTCTTCAGAAAATATCATTATTCATTGTAGTAATATGCAACTCCAGACCTCTTATATTATTTCTCAACAAATATGCCCTCTGATAATTCCTCATTTCATCCACTGGCCGGAACATCAATCTTTTGATCTGCTCTTCTGTCAACCCCTTTTCCAAGCACTCGACAATCATTTCTTTCTGCTCTATACTCAACTGCTCTGCATACCGCTCCATACATTCCAAAATGCTGCCTGACAGATCATATTGTTGTGCATCTGAAAATTTTTGCTTTTCCTCCAAATCCTGAAAGAATGTTACATCTTCTGGAACCTGTGATTGCCCCGCTCCTACTGTTTGTCTGACGGATTCTGCCCGCTCTTTTCTTGCCTGCATAAACTGTGCTTCAATCTCCTGTTCCGTTGGCTTTGGATACTTTCGGAAATTCAAATACAAAAAGGCTTCCCGATCAATCTCCCGATAATAAATCCCATCCTCTTTTTTTGCCATCTCCTGATAGGCATCCCGTTCTTCCCGATTCAAAAACTGAATCTGCTTTTTCGGTTCCAGGGTGAAATATGCTCGCTGTTCTTCATCAAAAATTACTTTCACCGGGTGATGGTATCCCATCTTCCCTGCCAATTGTTCCATTTGCTTCCACTCCGGGGTGTGAAATGGGATTGCTTTTTCATCAAAAATAGGATACTGACCTTCGATAAAGATCAGACAATTCTTTCGGTTCATTCGTTTGACCGCCGCAGGAGTCATCAGACTTCTCCCCAGTTTCTGGTTTTGAATATTGGAGTTTCCGTGTGCCCCAAATGTCCGCCCATCATTCCGGACATCAATGGTCATCTCCCCCAACAGCTCCGAAATATATTTGTGGGTACTCTTGGCTCCTGGTCCGGATCCCATATAGATTGTGACTGCACAGTTCTCCACAAAAATCTCCCACTTATCCTGTTGAAACAAGGCTTTGATCTGCGCAATGGATTGCAAAATAGGGACAATAGAAATATTCCTTCCCCGGATCGTTCCCATCAAAGATTCCGTTTTACTTGGTTTTGGTCCTGCATAAAATTCATCGGCCCACAGTCTGACATGAATGGGCAATGCCCCTCCACATTCATGATCTGCCGTATGGATCAGCACATCAAACATGGTGGTATAAAACATGGAAATCAAAAAATTAAAAGACGGATCATTGTCTGGCATGACCAGAAACAACGCCGTCTTTTTTCCCGGAATATTTTCTGCCCCGGTTCCCAGACTTCGAATCTCCATATCATCAGCTTCTAAAATTCTTTTGATTGCAGGTGTTTCGCACAATCGCAACATAGCGTTTACCATTAAGATTACGCAACTGACTGTTTCTTGGGCTTCCATATTTCCCTTGAGTTTCCGGTAATCCCGTACCGGTGGATATTCTGGACCATATCTTCTTGCAAGATCGTCCATTTTTTCCTGTAATCGGGTACTGTTCTCTTCCGATCCTGGCTGCATTTCTAAATTTGCCAATGCTAAAACCCGTGGCAATGTGGCCGCCTGGTACTGTTCCGGATGTTCTTTTTTCTCCCGTTCCTGCCGCAGCCACTCATAGGAAAATAAAGACATGAGATACAGACTGACTGCCTGATCCCAAAAAGGCTCCCCTTTCATTGCATCAGGTGGCTTTACGGACTCCTGCAGATTAGTAATCAACTTGACCAATCCCACTTCATCCCGAATGTACACAAACGGATTCCATCTGTCGGACTCTTCCGGATTGATGAGGTTTAACACCTTTACTGCGATATGCTTCTCTTTTAAATAATTTCCTGTTTTTCGCAGCAATTCCCCTTTGATATCCAATACAACGTTCGTCATGGAAGCCAATAAAAGATTGGGAATCACAATGGATGTGGATTTGTAACTTCCAGAACCTCCCAGAATCAGAAGGTTCATGTTCGACAGTTTGCCATTATCCACTGCTACATTTTTGCTTAACAGTGTATTCTTCGTTTGATCTTTATTTCCCAAATTCCGCTGAATCTGCTTTAAGTCTGCCCACTGCTCAGATCCATACTCCACCCCCATCTGTCGGTTCCGGTAATAATCCATCAGGTAGGTCACGATCCCGATCCACACAATCAGTGCAATCCCAAGACATGTCAAGGTCAAATCATTCCACCAATTCTGCAATGGATGCAACAAGATGTAGACAAATTGATTCTGCCAATTTTCCAATGTTACCCCTTCCAGTTTTGCCAGACCACTCAGATAATACGCAGTAACCATCAGCAATACAAATAAACTGAGTAAAAGTCCCCATGGTAATTTTCGTCTCTCTACCATATCTTAGATTCCTTTCTTTGGAATGGTCGGAACCTTGGATGGAGCCTGTTTTATTACAGTTTGAATCATTTCTTTTTCTGCAGTATTTTTTTGCAGGGATTCTTTCTTACCAAATTTTCTGGACACAGGTTCATACCGTTCTGCATACAACCGTTCTCCTGTACTTCTTTTTTCAGATGGAACCATACTTCCATCTGCATTTAAGATTAGTTGCTTCTCTTTTCGTTCCACAAATCCGATGTATGTTTTTCCATCATCTGTTCGAAATACCTGCTCTGTAGGTAACACCAACGTCTGCTCTCCATCGCCCCAGGTTCCTGGAATTCTGCTTGCAAACATTCCACGCCTTTCCATATCCCAGCTACTTGCCAATTGAGACTCCTGGACCAGTGTCTCATGATTGATTGTGATTTCAATAAACTCTGGATTATTATGAAACTCCTGATACTGCTCATTATTCATTGATCTGATCGATTGTTCCTGTTTCAATACCTTTTGTTCTAATTCTCCCGGTTCTTGCCCTTCATATTTGCTGACAGCTTCCTGTATTTCTTTCGAAGACGTATCCACATAGGATTCTTCATCCATAGCACCTGTTTCTCGGTACTTTCCCATATCAATAGTGTGAAAGTCTGGAATTTCTTTTCCATCTGTCAGACACTGTTCCTGATACATTCGATACCAATGCTCCACTTTTGCAAGATCCGCATTGGCCACCACAACCTGTATGTCTCCATCGCCTACATTTAAGTCTGGCAGCATAGAATAATTTACCTGCAGAACATCAAAATCATCCTTTAGCAAGTCTACATTCTGCTCAATCGGAATACTGACAATACTGGTTCTTCCACTGGTCAGGTTGTTCAGATCCCTTAACTCATGCTCTCCCCCTTTCATCGCTGCCATTAAAAACCGGTCATACCAGGCTTGAAATTTCAACTTATCTTCTCCATAAATTGCCACCTGTACAAGTCCATCTGCCTGATTCAAATCCGGCAGTTCTACATACCGAACCCCTCGCTCTTCCATTTGGATGACAAATCCGGCTTTTTCTAACTCCTTCCAACTTCCTATAGGAATGTTTACAATCTGATAATTTCCTTCGGTCAATTTGGCAAATTCCTGAAAGTTCTGAAACTCCCTTCGGTTTAATAGTCCTTCTTTATACATTCTCGCAAAGTGCTGAATCAGCAGGATTGTTCCTGCCGCTGTTAGTTTAAATACCGGATCCATCATAATTCCCAGTCTGCCTACTCCTTGTAGTGCCATCAAAACTTCCTGTCTTCCTCTTTCGTTCTCCATATCTACTCCTTTTGTCGTTCCTGATAAGTTTCCAATACGGCTTGAAAAATCGCATCCCGCAGCCGTTTAGAAGGACTGTATATCACATCCTGGTATCCCTTTTTCTCACTGTAATATTGCGGCATATGGCAAAACACCCCATATTTCCCTCGTTTTAACAGAATTCCTTTCACCGTAACCCCAAGGACACGGATCGTTGCTTCTCCCACAAGAGGAGTCTTCTTCCCTTGTGGAAACACCTGCAGATGCAAGACTTCGATTGTGGGAAGATACAAATCTTTTGTGATTTCCATCCGGATCGCCTCCCGGACTGCCTCTGTGATCTGATTTCGTAGTGAATCCTCCACGATTACCAAGTCCTCCCATCGTTCTCCCTGCTTTCTTCTGGGAAAACTGACAAACGCCTCCTTGATTCCTGCTCCTTTTTCGCATGTCAAAATCCGTATCTGAAATGTCAGTAGCTGATCCAAGGTAATGGTTCCATACCCCCAGACTGTTCCCTGATTCTGATCTGGAAGGTAGAGCTGTACCTGTATCTTCATCACGCTATTCCTCCTTTTCCTTTTTCTTTTGATTCCATGGCTTTCTCCGACTGCCCCAAAACATTTGTGGATGCTCAGAAAGCAGCTGCTTGATTCGCTCCATTTGTTCCACGGAAAGACAGGATTTTGCCAGATATAACACTTCTTCCATTTCCTCGCCTTGTTCCAGACAATCCAGTAAATAACTCTTTTGCTCCTGGCTAAACTTCTCCTCTTCTAACACCTGTTTTACAAATTGATCCATTTGTGCCCGTTTCCTGCACATTTGTGTTTTCCTCTGTTTTTTCTTCCACATCCTGTTCCAAAGACTCCACGATTTCTCCTCTTCCAGCCTATTTGCTTCCATCTGCTGGAATTGTTCCTTGTATTTTCGCTGTTCTTCTAACAGCTGCTCTTCCCGCTCCTTTAGGATTTGCTTTTCCTGCTCCAGATACTGCAGAACCTGTAACACTTCCTCCTGCAGTCTGAACAAAGCAGTTGCCTGTTTCTCTATCCCTTCTTCCATCTGTTTTTGCAATGCGTTCATCTGGGTTTGGATTTCCTGCCGATCCTGAAACTTCTGTTTGAGAAACTGCGCCCGGATATCCTGGATCTTTTTCAGCCCTTGTGGTTTCATTGCTTGTAATTCTGCCCCGGATATCTGATCCAGAGCACATACATACAGCCATTCCCGGATGCGCCATGGCATATCCTCATTTAGGATTTCCAAGGCATCCTTTGGAAGCTGCATCCATTGTGCCAGAAGCATCTGGTATTCTTTGACCTGTTCTTCTGTTATTTCCCGTTTCTTTTCCACTTCTTGCCTCCTTTTCTTTGCGGTTTCTTCGGATCCCATCGAATTTCTTTTGAACCTGAATGTAGCGATTGCTTAGGAAATGCTCGGATTTGTTTGTGTTCTTCATCCATCTGTTTGATCTGACGGATCAATCGCTTTTCCTGACGAATCTCCTGTAGCTGTTCCTTTCCCGTTTGAATCTGGTCCACTCCATTTGGCAATTGTGCCTGCAAACTTTCCAGTTCATCTAACACTTGCTCAAATCGATCTTCCCATGCTGGAATCTGCGCCAACTTGTTTTCCAGCTCCTGATATTTCTGGTAAGTCCCATGATTCTGAAACTCCCATTCCAGACTACGCTGCTGTTTCAAACGCTTTTCTTCTTGTAAGACCTCCTTTTCCCGTTGCTCCAATGCCGCCCTGCTTCGGATATCCATTCTTACTAAATACCTGCAATCATCCCGCAATTTACGGATTTCCAACAAGTGCTTTCTCATGGATCCTGCATTGGCTGCATAAGGATTTCCTTTGGCATATCGATTCTGAATCTCATAAATATCCCAGATGTGGCTTGCCTGGTAGCCTCCCATCCGATACGCTCTGTTCCATCTTCCATTGCTACGGCAAACTTTTATTTTGGGTGACTTTGGATAAGGATACCGTTTCCATTCTTTCCCTATTCGCTCCCGAATGGCAACAACTGTATAGGCCTCCCCTAATGTTTTCTTTTTCGTTCTGCAGTACTTCTTCTGTCCAGGCAGCTTCAAAGACAAAATTTCTCCTTCTTCCCTGGATGTTCCTTCCTGGATCTGGTAATGCATGGATCCCATCTGCTCTAAAAATTCCTCATAAGTTTCTGACTTGGAAAGGGCATAATCGATGTCTGCACGGATCATTTTTTTCCAGCTGCTTTTCCCACCGTCTTTCCATTCTCCATAAGAAACCCCTTTTTGATTTCCTTTGTCATATTTCAGTTTCGGCAACCCATATTTCACACAAAGCTTGTCTGTAATTGGCTGCATAAATTTTTCCCAGTCCCCACGTTCATAACGATATTTATAACCAGTAACTCGATTCACGGAATTGAACACAACGTGGCCATGGCAATGCTTCCGATCCGTGTGGATTCCAAACACATAATCATAGTTCTCGCCCAGATATTCCTGACAAAATTCCTGAATGATCTGATAGGCTTTTTCTTCCGTACATTCTCCTGGTTTCCAGCTGATGATGATATGGTATCCTTTTCTTCCATCCAGCTTTCCCCATGTCTGTTTGGTATCCATCATGGTTCGGTACACCTCTTGTGTCGTGTTCCCGGCATTTCCACCAACCCACAACTGCTCTTTCGTTTTCTCTGGCTTTAAAATATACTCGATGGCATTGTGGAGATTCGATTGGGATTTAATGTTTAATATTTTTGTGATTGCCATAAATTTGTTTGAATTCCTCTTTCATTTCTTCCAGCTGTCGTTCCAAAACGTTCATATTTTTTTGCAGTCGACTAACTGCCGCCATGGGCTCATATCCAATGTGTAACTGTTTGGTTGCCTGGTTGATGTTCGTCCCGATTTTCCGAAACTGATAAGTCAATTCTTTCAAGGATTTTTGGATCTGTATTTCTTCTTGGTATCCAGACCTTTCCAACACTCGTTTTCGGATATAAGCAGACAGATTTTTCGTCCCGTTTCTCTTCTGGGTTTCCACATCTTTTTCTGCCTGTTCACAAAGATACGCATGCTCTTCTGGAGAAAATCGGACACCTACCAATACATTGCGCTTCACTTAAATTCCTCCCAGATCATATCCTTTGAATTCTTCCTCTTGTTGCTTCCTCTTCCCAGCCTGTTCCTGCATAAACTGACGAAATGCTTCCAGATCTGCCCCGTCCACTTGTCCATAGGCTTCTTCTACAATCTTTCGGATTTCTTCATTCTTTTTCGCCTCTTCTTTTGCGGTTTCCAATTCGATTTTGGTTCGTAATTCCTTCTCCTTTTTCTGCAGTTCTTTTCTGCGCTCTTCAACTTTTTCCAGATCTTTCTGTACTTTTTCTAATTGTTCCTGTAGCTTCATTACGTTTACTCCTTTGCTATCATCCTATTTTCCAAATTTTTTCCTCAAATAATGTCAGAGGGCGGCGGGGTATATGGCAGTCTGTTCTCTTCTGTTTTTCTCCTCTGTTCCAATGCAGAATCCAAGCATTTCTGCAGCTTTTCCAACTTATAATTCTGCCGGTTCAGTTTCCCTTTGATCTCCTCCAAAACTTCCAGCAGTTGTTCCTCCATTGGTCGTTTCTTTTCTCCCAAAAGCAGGGATTCCACATACGCCTGACCGGATCGATATAGTTCCCGATTCCGGTGTTCAATCACAGCGATTGCCTCTTCCGATAGCCGAAAACTTTTCATCTGTTTCGCCATGCCGTCTCCTTTCTTTCCTTCCCACGCAAAAAGCATACATTTGTACAGCATATTTGTATGCTTTTGTATTGCAAACTTCCAGAAATCTACGGATTTTCTACGCAATTTTCCCAGAGGAAAATTGGCAAGATACGCATAATGTTTAACAAACATCCTGCCATCTTGTTAGGGGAACGCCCCTAAGACCCCTGGATACTATAAAATATTCAATCTGTAACCTTTCTCTTTTTGCCTTGCAGTTTGGTTTCCTTTCATGGATGAATCTGCAACAACTTTTTCTCTTTGAAATAATCCATCGTCAGCTTGGTTTGTACATCCTCCGGCTGGATTCCATTGCCTCCATCTGCAAAAAGAAGCTGGCAATCCATGCTGTATTTTTCTTCTGAAAATCGTACCAGCATCGGCTCCATGAACTGTGCTCCTGTGGCACTGGAAAATCCATGTTCCTGTGTCCATGTTCTCAACGCATCTGCCACTTCTCTTTTCGAAATTCCCATCATGGAAAGTGCTTCCTCATTTAACCCTGAAAGCTCCATAGAAAGTGGTTCCTCCGCTTGTTCTTCTGCTTCCTTTTCTGGCTCTGTTTCCTCTGGTTTCTGCTTTGGATCTTCCAGTGTTTCTTCTGATTTTTTCTGTAATTCCTGCTTCACTTTTTCTGGTTTCTGTTCCGGTAATTTCTCCTGTTTCAGAACAACCAGAAAGATTCCGATGCCTGTCAAAATCCCACACAAAAGTATCATGGCTGCCATCATAATTCCGATTCTTTTTCTCACTGCATTTTATCCCCTTTCTTACTTTTCATAACTCGGTAAGTTCTCATTCTTTTCATCCTTTCTTTTTGTTCTAATTTGCCGGAACTCCACCTGGGAACACCCAGCCGATCCAGCCCTGATGCCCCTGACAGGTTGCAGTCTGCCAACTGCACCATTCTTCCAGACTTTCTACGGAAAAATACCCCCGATTGTTGGCCACCATTCCATTTCCAAGATAGATTCCCACATGACCATAAATACTGCCCATCGTTCCATAACCACTGCCACACACAATAGCTCCCGGCGGAATATTTTCCATGCTGGTATTGCCCGTATTTTTATAGTTGTTCCACATATCAATCGCATTTCCATAAGGAATCGTCGGTGCTCCTGCCGCCTGATAAATTCCCGTCACCCACTGGGCACACATATCCGGGGTACAAGGGTAGATTCCCTGGTTCTTAGCGGCATGATCCACGATACTCTGCATCAGCGGCGTCACCGTTCCGTCATAGTTTCCACCACCACTTTTTTGGTACTCTTCATAAGTCATGTTATCGAAACGGTAGAGGTTATAATTGTCCATATGCTGCACACATTTTTCCACGTAAGCACTATCCGTTGCCCAGCCCGCCGCACGGATTCCATTCATAAATCCTCTGGCATCTTCTTTTGAATATTTTTTATCGTTTTTATTCCGATACGCAGACACCTTACTTGCATAAGGTTCCCGGCTCAACATCCATCCTCTCTGCCGGATACAGGCTCCATAATCCGGGTACACGGCAAAGGCCGCCGTGATTGTCGTATTCCCATTTCCGGTTTCTTCACCGGTGGATAAATCCACACCACCAATCGCATACTTGTCCCCGGAAAAATATTTGATTCCAAACAGATTTTTATACTCGTACGCCAGCTGGGACAGTCCCTGCCCATTGTCTCCACCTGGTCCATATAACCCAAATCCGGATTCCGCAATCACCTGTGCTACCCCAGTAGAGACCGGAATCCCGCTCTCTTCCTGCACGGCAAAAAATGCTTCCATCATATCCTCGGTAATAAAGGGCGGCAGTCCATGTCCGGTGGCCGGCTGTTGGTCTAAAAACCCACCGATCAGGGACATGATCACACTGACAATCAGGGAGATTGCCAATACCGCCACCAAAAGAAAAGCCAGCATGGTCACAAGTACGGTCAAAAGTGCCGCTGCAAGCTGCATCACCATTGCCGCACCGGCCAGTACCACACTTCCAATCGTTGCCCCCACATATTTTACAAAGGATGGCAGATCTCCAACCTGTGCATTCTGTTGTTTGCTATCTTCCAGTTTTGCCCGTTCTTCTCCAATCGCTTGCTGGGCTGCCTGGTTCACTCCTTGGATGTATTCTTTAAAGGTATGTGCGGTTTTCTTCGCTGTTCTGGTGGCAAGGGTAGCCGGAGTAACCGGGGCTGTGCTTCCTGCAGCTGAAGCAGCGGTCTTTTGTGCTCCAGCAGTTCCCGAACTGCCTCCGCTGGAATAGGAGCCCACCACATCCACACCACTCCCTGCCCCCATGCCTCCTGTCCTGCCTGTTTTCGCATTTCCGGATTCCCTCTGCATTCTCTCTGGAACAGAACGGACATTCCCCTTGGATTTCTCCGGCATCCGTGGCAAGCGTCCTGGTTTCCAAATCCTCGCCTGTCCTGCCATTCCCGTTCTTTGCTTTCCCAAACGAATCCTGCCAGACTGCAAAAAAACCAGATCTTCCCGCAAATCATCCGGACGCCTTTCAGCTCCTGCGAAAGCTTTCCGTTCTCCTGCCTGCCACTCTTTGAATACCTGTTGGGATTCTTTCTGCAACAATCGCTGTTGTTTGGATTTCGGCATCCGGTTCCAGGCTTTTGCTTCCTTTGGGGTCAGATACACAGTGGGATCACTGGATTCTGCCAAATACTTCCGAATCTCCTCATCGATCTGTTGTTCCACTTCTGATTCCATCCATGCATCCCAGTTTTTCTTCTTCCGGACAGAGCCCTGCAATTCTGCCTCTGCAAACAACTCTGCCAGAACTTCTTCCTGGGACGTTCTTTGTTTTCGTTTTGTTTCATTCAATCTCATTGATTTCACCTACTTCGCAATCTGATACCAGCCCTCTTTCTCTTCCAGAGCACCTGCTTGAAGCATGGCATCCAACAGCCTCTGTGCTTCCTCCGGGGCGATCTCCAACAAAGCAGTCACATCTCCCAGCCGGATGGGTGCAAACGCTGCCAGCTGTAGCACGGTCTCCCACTCTTGTTCTCCCCATCCCTGTTGCAGCACATCGGGCTTTTCTTCCTGCCAGTTCTGAGGCATCTCCGGTTCCGGTTTATACGCCACCTGCAGGGGCACCCGTTCCTCCCAACGTTCCGGTTCTTCCTCTGATTTCGTCACGTTTTCTTTTCTCACAGGGGAAGTGCTCCTAGCAGAATCACGTTCCTTCCGCTGCGCTTTTTCATGGAAGTTGGTGGAATACTTTTCGTATAAGATGTTGTCTTTCTCAATCCGGGCATTAAACAGCACCACTTTTTTATTCCAGACGATCACACCCTCTCCCGGTTTTCCCGTTCCCAGCGCACGGAATTCCCGTTCGGATAGTGGCTGGATCTCTGCCAGGCTCTGGGCATCCACACCGCCCTGATCTAAAAAGCATTTATAGGAACAGTTCTGGAATAGCTCTACCATCTTTTTGTTGGCCAGAGCTGCCACCACGTTCTGCATAGCAAGGGTTACGATTCCTCCGAACTTTCGGAAGGTAATGACTGCATTGTTGAGCATATCTGCAGATCCCGGTTTTTCCGAAACCACCTGTGCCTCATCCACCACTAAGTGTGTGGCTTTCTGCAACTTTTTATTGTAATCCATCCTGGTAGACAGATAATGCAGCACCGTATCCATGACAGCCTCCCAGTTGTTTTCCGGCACGTTGCACATCCCAAATCCCACCAGACGGTTCTGGAATTTGATATTGGTCGGATGTGCCAGCATGTCACAGGAGCCCGTGGTATACTCTTCCAGGGAGTTGTAGATGGGACGGATGATGGCTTCATCGTGAGCGTGCCGTACCTGTTCCAGTTCCTTTCCAATCTCTTCCCGCAGCCAGAGTAAGGTGGGCTGTTTCTTTAACCGCTTCTGGGCAAAGACCTGGGCAAACATCTGCTCCGTACAACGGCTCACCACGGAATCGTGCTCCTGGGTGACCAGGATATTTTTCATGATCGCCTGCACCAGTCCTTTGGCATACTCACACTGTTTGGCCACAAATTCCGCTTTCAGCTCTTCACTGCCGGAAAAGACTTCCTGGGTCACTTCAAATCCATTGAGATAAATCCCGCTTTTAGGGGTCAGGTCAAAATACACCCCCTGATACCCCCTGCAGATATCTTCAAATTCATTCTGTGGGTCTAACACAATGATGTCATCTTCGCTTCCAAGCAAGGTCTGGGAAATCTCGGTCAGCTTGATCAGCATGGATTTTCCAGAACCGGAATATCCCACAATGATCCCGTGAGGGTTTGGAAGGAGTTTCCGGTTGGCAATGAGATACCGTCCCGTTGTTTTATTGATCCCCAGCATCTTTCCGCCCGGCTCCAGGATATCCTGGGCATGATAGGGATTAAATGCCACCAAAGAAGAGGTGAGAAAGAACCGCATATAATCCACCTGTCTCCCACCGATTGGAAGTGCCGTATTTAAGGCTTTCAGTTGTCGAAAATCACAAGGCTCCAAAAAGGCGCCCACTTTATCAGAACGTCCGATGGCGCAGACCTCTTCCATCCGCTCTTGCAACAGCTCCACGCCTTCCTTCACCGGAGCCGTCAACACCACCAGAAGATTTAAAAAGACCCCTTTCTCATCGTTGGCATCCACCATTTCAATGTATTCCTCGATCTCATCCCGCCGTTTCTTTTTGGTGTAAGACGGAGAGGTGACGATCTGCCCCGCCTGACGCTTCTGCTCGATCTCGTCATTGATTTCCCGCTCATTGTTCATGTGCATGGCAACTAATTTATCGTTGATGACTTCCTGTTGCACCGGAGCAAAGTCCAGCGTCACAAAAGACGGATAAGGAAGGCTGCTTAAAGTATGTAAAAAGGTGTCCGTATCCAGAGATTTCCGATACTGGGTCGCCGTCAGAACCGTCATCATGGTATTTCCCAGAATCAGGTAATCATTAAACTGCTGGATGCTCCGTGGCAGCACATCACTTTTCCAGTCCTGCAGGGTTTCCCGAAGCACCACCTGTGGAAATTCTTCCCCGGGACGCAGCATCCCATGGAGCACCCGGAACCGATCCAGGGTTCCCAACACAGCAATGTCACTGCCCCATCCTGCAAAGGCATCCTCGATCATGGGCTCCAATGCCCGGAAATAGATGTTCGCCTGCGCCAGACTGTCTGCCCTGCAGGTAATGGTCAGGTACCGGAGTGTCCGTACCGTGGAGTTGGCATCCGCCAGTTTCGATTCCTGCCACTGCCGGATCCCTTTTGCAATGTCTGGATATTCCCTCTCATTGCGTTCATTCCGGATCGATGCCAGAAACTTTTCTACCGACTGATATTCATTACACAATGTGATCTTATAAGACGCATCCATGGAATTGAGCCAGAACATCAGTTCTGACAGAAAGTTCTTCTTCTCCGTCCGGTTCTTGTTAATGTAATTGATATCTTCAAATACATAGCACCGATCATACAGTGTATCCTTTTTCTTGGTTTCCAACTGGAACACCCCGTTTGCATAGGCTTTATGGATGTTGAATGCCTGACGCACGTTCTTGGGTACTGGAACCAAAGGCTGGGACAGCTCCCTTTTCTTGGAAAATTCCTTATTTCCATTAAAAATTGCCATTTCTTTTTATCGCTCCTTTCTCGATGGATGCATGGTAAATACTCGGTGTTTCTGACCGGCTTCAGTTTCTGTTTCCCCACAAAGTTTCTTTGTTTTCTGTAGATACTTCCATTCTTTGCATAACATCGGGATAGACATTCCCCGGTATTTGAACAGTCCCAAAAACGGGATCGGCAGTGCTGCCAGAATTCCAATGTAAACGCCTCCCTGCGGCGGAACGTTTAAAAAATACCAAAGGGCAACCATAATCCCGATCACCGTCGGCAAAAAGCAGCCTACCGTAATCAGCTGTTTCAGATCCAGCCCTTTCCAGATGGATTGCTGATATGCCGTTTCAAAATCTTTGTTGATATCGATTTTCATATCCTTTCTTTCTACTCCTTTCCGTTCCGAATTTCGGAACAAGTTGTTTATAAGTGGAAGGTCTCTTTCATAAAGCTCCTTGCACCCCGTACCGACACTGCCATTCCGATCATATAGATCGTAGAGGTCAGTGCCTGCCCAAATCCGTCAAAGAAATCTGCAAAGCTGTCCCCCTGGATATCCATGCCTCCGATGATCCGCCCGGAGATCGACATCACCAGAGCGATCACCACGATCTCAAACACATTTCCTAAAAAACTTCTCACCCAGCTCTTCGCCGTTTCATCAATCCCACGTCCGGACACCATACTCGGCATGGCCAGTGGGAAGGTCACGGTCAAAAGATACAGCTTGACATAACGGCTGAACAGAGTCAAAAAGATCAGCATTCCACAGATCAGTGCGATAAAGAAATATAAAAATCCCATGAACCACCAGAACAGAACACTTCCGGCATCCACTTCGCCGGTGAAAAAATCTGGTGCCTGGAAATCCAATACCATTCCTCCCATCAGGGATGCCATGGAAAACAGGGTCTTCATCAACTGCATTCCCATCTGCATCAACACATTTAAGGCCACCAGCCGGATCATCCCTTCGATACACAGTTCCAACGTGATATTTTCTTTTAAGTTGGAGGCTGCTTTTAGAAATACGCAGATGAAAAATACATTCATCATGGATAAACCGATTCCCATTGCCCAGGGATACAGAGTATCTGTTACAAATTTCCAAGTGGCCGGGGAAAAGTGCTGGGGGTCTTGACTAATGACCCCCGTGCTCAATCCGATGCACCAATCCCAGACGACTTTTGCCAGCTGATAAAACGGGCCATAGAACATTTCCTTCAACAGGTCTTCTACCCATCCTGGCATTTGCCATCACCTCCTAGCTTGGCAGTCCTGTCCGGATGACCATAATGATCTGTGGTGCCAGGGTTGCTATCAGACCACTTCCGATTCGTTTAAATGCAATGGACTGTGCGCCACCGTCCTGTGCATTCAATGACTGTGCCCATTCGAACAGTCCCCATAACAGGAAGATAGAACCAATGGACGATACAATGGCTGCGATTACCTGATAGATGGCATCAAATCCATTTGTGATCTGAGAGGTATCCACGTTTCCCGCCGCCAACACAGGGACGTTTACTGCAAAAAATAAGAGGAGGCAGCCCACACCGAACTGTGCCACGTGCCAGTACCATTCCTTTTTTGTTGGATTGACCAGTTTTCTCTGGTTTGTCATTTCATTCTGCATCTTGTTTTGTTTCATCATCTTCTTCCTCCTACTTCCTACTCTCCAATATGAAATACACGGATCATCAAAAACATTAAGATTCCTGCCACCAATGGCATGGTAATAAAAAATGCAAGTCCAATATAGGCTGTGCCAAACTTCTGATTGACAAGAAACGCTGCAACCAGCCCGCATAAAATTCCAATGACCACTGCGATCATAACAACCAGTTTGGATTTCCAATTACTTCTTCTCATAACAATCTCCTTTTCCTGTTCCGAAATCCGGAACATCTCTTTCATTTTGAGTACAAAAAAAGCACGAATCATCCGTGCTTAGTGACAAGTTAATGCGGTTGTCTTTTGAATTTCCCGCTTTAACACCTCCCTGATTTGTTTTTCACAAACAGCACTGGAATCTGACAGATAAGCCAGTGCCGTTTCATAGTCCCGATACCGACTGTGTTCCAGGTAATCCAGGGCTGCTTTTGCCCGTCCATTTTCTTTGGGACACTGCTCCACCAAAAGCGTTAGCATCCCCCGTAATGTACCGGCGGATTCATAGGCTCTGGGAACGGCATCCAGAAACGCCTGGGAATACGACTTTTGGAATTTTCTTTTCCCAGGAAGGGGCTTCCCTACTTTATGGTCTCGGACTTCAAACACCACCATACATGCAATGGTCACTGCTGATAACAGAAGCAGGGCAATCCCGATGATACTATAAAACATTGATTCTCCTTTCCTGTTCCGAAATTCGGAACATTCCGTTTTTATTCCCGGAAATAATCCGCAATCTCAAAGACCTGTTTCATGGCCTGTTCTGGTGTCAGATCTTTGGTCAAAAAGCCGCTGGCATACCCCCGCCCCTCTTTTTTCACATACTGGAACTGTACCCCCGGCACCTTTTTCCCGATTCTTTCCAATTTTTCTTCCAACTCCCTTCCGCCTTTGCGTTTTGCGGAAATGTCAAACTGGATCAAGTCTTCGAAAAACAAAAAGGCATAGGACAGTTTCCCTACCTCTCCATGGAGCTGTTCTCCTTCTTCCGAATGCCGGATTTCCAGCTGCTCAAACTCCGGATGGTTGTTCTGCAGATACCGCTGTAAGACCGTTGCAGTCAATTCCTCTCTGGTAATCTCCTGTTCTTTTACGGAAACCCGCAACGGTCGCTGTCTCCATTCGTTCTCTTCGGCTGCATTCATCTCTTCCGGGATTACTTCCGCTGAATCCGGTTCGTTTTCCACCTCCGGCAGCACTTCCCTCTCTTTTTCTGGCTCCTGTGATGATTCCTGTTTGGATTCCAGCAGCTTTTTCAGCAAGGAGGTTCTCTCCTCCCCCAATTGTTTCAACAGAAGCTCTTTCTGCTCCAACTGGATAGCCAGGTGTTGGTTCTCCTCCCGCAATTGCGTCTTTTCTTGGAACAGAGTATCCCGTTCCTGTTTCACTGCCTCGTATTCCAATTTCGGCACATATGCGGACAAATCCGGAAGGGACGGTGGGATTCCGCATTCCTGTTGGCCGATCTTATATTCATACTCCCGTTTCAGATCTTCCGCTTCCATCCGCTCATTGCGCAGCTGTTCCAGTTCCAGTCGGCTCTTCATCAGCAGTTCCTGTTGCTGTCCTTCATAGAGCTTCTTAGTCTGTTCAAAGTCCTGTTTTTCACGCTGCAGCTCTTCCTGTTCTTCCCTGTGTGCCACTTTCTGTTCTGCCAGCTTCTGTTGGGCAGATGCCAGCTCCTGTTTCTGTCCTTCCAGGCTTTGGTATTGTCTTCCAAGCTCGGTTTGAATCTTCTGCAGTTCCTGGCTTTTCTGTTCATACTCTTGTTTCCGCTTCTGGTAGGTCTCTTCCCTTGCCGCAAAAATGCGCTGCATCTCTTCCAGATACTGTTCGGTTCCAGATCCCTCCGGCTTTGGAACTCCCATTGTTTTCTCCATTTCCATCAACCTCTCCTTTTCTTTTTTTACCACCAGGAATCCCCGGTCTTAGGAACCGGCACTGTTTGTGCCGGTACAACCGGTTCCTCCTCCTTTTTGGGTTCCTGGGTTTCTTCGAAATCCGGATCCTTTGTTTCGGATTCTTCCACCTGTTCTGTTTGGGGGCATTCCTTTCCGGGTAGAGTCGTCAGGGAACGTCCCAGACAAAGGCTGCCACAGGCAGCCAGAACCATGCTGGTTATCAGCAACATCTTATTTCGTTTCTTCATGGATTCGCACTCCTTTCTAAAAGGCAGTGCGTTCTTCCACTACCTTTGTATTCACTGCCAGCCGCTTTGGGGTCTGAAAATATCCCACACAGGTCACAAGCGTGACTCTGGCAGTCTCCTGACTTTCCCGACTGGAAAAGCAGGGATCATCCGCCTGCAGATACGTCCAGTCTTCCACCTGCAGTTTCCGGACACGCTCCGGTGTATACAGATAGGCTTGCGGATTTGCTGCCAGAAACGCATCGTTTGTGAATTGTTTCAGGCTCCCGAACATCTGTCCGGAAGCCATGTTGTGGGCAAACAGATACACCTGACTGTCCGAAAGCCTGGCTCCTGCAAAGGTAAAAATACTCCCCAGTGGGCTGTATGCCCCTTCAAAATCTTTGGTCAGGTATTCCGTATCTGTCTGTCCCGTCAGGATGGGGCTGTCTACCCCGATCTGGGGTACATACAGCCATCCCACGATTTCCGGATTGATGCGCTGCAGTGCTGCAAAATCAATGGTACGTTCCATGGGATCTGCCTCCTGGCTGCCAGTCTCTTGTACCACCAGTTTCTGCAGCGCCTCCCCTTTGACTTTGATCGCCTGGAATGGTTCCTGTTCCCGGTATGCCAGGAACAGGCAGCCCAGCCCCAGTAGCACCAACAAAAAGGCCAATCCCATAAGTCCCTTACTTTTTCTCATGTCGTTTTGCTGCAATTACCAGTCCCCCGGCAAGCACCAGAAGGAGGACTCCCCCTGCTACATACCAAATGGTGGCATCATACAGTCCGGTCTGGGGTGCCGTATGCTCGGCTGGTCTCGGGGTGTGCTTCGGTTCCACTTTGATGTCGTAATGTAAGGTTTCGTCTGTTTCCATGGTAGGGATGCTTAAGAGGGTCGGGGATACCAGGTCGTACCCCGGCTGGTCTTTGGCCGTTAAAAGATACACTCCCAGCTCCTGTTTTTCAAACACCACCTGTCCGGTTCCATCCGTTTTTTTACCCGGCTCCTGTTTGGCGGTCTCTGCCAACTTCTTTGCTGCACTTTCCAACTGCTCTGCAGTGGTCAGCGTATTCAGGTCAATCTTGGTGGATTCGTATTCCGGAAGCAGCACATAGGTACTGTCCTGGATCTTTCCTACCTTGGTCAGGGAAAACTCCACATCCGCTACGCTGGTTCCCTCTTTTCCCGGTGTCAGCTGGACGGTCACGCTTCCCGTCTGTACCATCTGCTCTGCGCTTTGCCCTGCATTCGGTTCTGCTGGTTCCTGGGCTGCCTGCACCCTGCAGACACTTCCAAACATTAACAACAGGGTCAAACATCCAGCACTAAATCTTGTCATCATCTTTCGCTTCATTGATTGTCCGTCTCCTTTCTCTCCAAATGTATAGGAGGAATAATAGTAAGAACGCAAACGGCAACAGGGTAAACACCAATTCCCTTGCGGAGGGCAGTTCTTCTCCCATGCTGTTTGCTTTTTTTGCCTCATAAGGCACCCGCTTTCCAGTTACGATCAGGCGGTGTGTGTTTAACCCGTAAGGAGTACAGGTAATGATCGATGCCAGATCCTGCCCTTCCTGGATCTTTAATACAGAGATTTCTTCAGGCTTTACCACTTGAATCTCCGTCACCTGATAGGCCAGGGTTTCATTTAAGACGTGGAAAAAGAAATAATCTCCCTTTTCCATTTCATCCAATCGGGTCAGAAGCTTCGACTGGGGAAGTCCCCGGTGTCCGGTTAAAATGCTGTGGGTAGATTCCCCGCCCACCGGAAGGCTGCTTCCCTGCAGATGCCCGATTCCTTTCGATAAAACTTCTTCGCTGGTTCCATGATAGATCGGCAGTTCCACTCCGATCTTTGGGATATCCAGACTTCCCATAACCCCCGTCCCGGTCGTATCCAGCAGGGATGCGTAAGACGCATCCCCCAAAAGAAGTGCATCCTCCCCAGATAAAGTTGCCCCATTGGTCTGGTAGAGGATGCTGTTGTAATGTTCTGCCTGTTTCCGCAATTCTTTTACATCCAGTTTCTTTTCCTGGATGGTCTTCTGATAGGTTGCAATCACCTTTTCCTGCTCTTTCTGACTGTACAGATGTGCCAGAAGGGGCAGACAGCAACAAAGGAATCCAAGTACAAACAACACCCAGATTCCCCATCGTTTTCGCATTTCTTATTCCTTCTTTCTTGCTTTTGTAACTGCCACTGCCATCAGCCCGGCTCCTGTCACCAGAAGGATGGCCAGTGCCGGAGTACCGGTAACCGGAAGTTTGCTGCCCACTTTGTTGACAACGGTCAGGTTCGCATTTCCCTGTTCCGGATCGGTTTCCAGCTGCAGGTCATTTTCTTCCGTTGCTCCGTCATAGAAGCTCTTGATATGTGCCGTTGCCTGCAGCTCCTTCAAGGTTTCTGCAGTGGCTCCCTGACCCTTGATGTAATTGTTTCGGTCATCCGTATAGGTTGGGATGATCTTGATCTCGATGGGGTCTTTTAACAACCGGTATCCGTCCGGGGCTTTGGTCTCTTTCAGCCAATAGGTTCCCTGATCCAGACCGATGAGGATCACCTGTCCATCTGCTCCTGATACCATCTCCACCACATCCTGCGGCTGGCTTCCACCTGTGTGATCCGTACCTCCTGCAGAATCCCGGTTGATCACATGATATCCCGTATCTCCCTGTTTCACGTAGACTTCATTTTTGCAGTCTTTGTCACTATACAGACGGAAATGGGCACCCTGCAGCACCTTATCGTGGTCATTGGTTTTCACGATGTCAATCCGATAGGTGAAGCAGACGACCGTATCCCATGGGGTAAATCCGGTACTGCCCTCGTTATTGCTGTCCGCATCGTTGGAGAATTCCAGCCGCACATCATTCTCAAAGCCTGGACGTCCCGTATCGTTGGCCGCCAGATCATTCAACGTTGCCTCGTAAGTCAGGGTCACCTTCTGTCCATAGGTATTTTCCTGTTTCTCGTTAAAGTTCGGGAACTGCTTATCTACGATGGATTTCATATCCTGAACAACCACCTGGAAGGTATCTCCTCCACCCGGATTCGTTTTGACTGTAAACTCCCCTTCTTTTAAGGTGTAGCTTTTCCCTTTTTCATCAGAAATCGTAATCTTCACGCTTTCCGGTTTAAACGTCAGAGCTTTGTCCATCTTGTCATGCCATGCATAGTAATAGTTCTTGTATCCGTTCATGTTTGGGATGTTGGATTCGTATTTGTAGGGAACAGTCTGTCCGATCTCATAGTCTCCAATGTCATTCCATCCATCCGGATCTGTGAGATTGGGATTCTGATCATCTTCCTGGATCTTTTTGATCACACTTGGATAATCCGATTTCACCTGCATCTCTGCACTTGGATTTGCCGTACTGACCATACAAAGGGAACCTGCAGAATGAGTGCCTTCCACATCCGTAATCTCATCTACCAGGTAATACCCAAACTCCAGTCCGGTCAACTGGACGGAATTGTCGGATTTTACATCCTTGATATTCACCACATCAGACTGTACGCCCTGTTTTTCGATTTCATTTCGCAGATCTTCTACAAAGTAACGGAACTTACTGTAACGCCCTTCCAGTTCCTGTTCTGTCTGTGCTCCTTCCACCTTGTAAGAGTTCAAAGATTGGATGTAGTCAATGACCATATATTCCGTGACCTCATCCACCGGAACTGACAGTGCCTTTGCTGCCACGTTCTTTAATGCCTGTTCGTAGGTAGGGTTAAAGGTATAATTGATGGATTCCATGCCCTGTGCATTCTGTGCCAGGAACAGCTTGTACACATGAAATTTCTTTCCTACCAGAGTCTGGCCTTCATTCCCTTTGATGGTAATGTTTGCCGTGCCGCTTCCCATGTTGGCGATTCCGCCCTGGGTCGTATATTCCTTTGCTGCCACGACTTCTTCCGCAGCCTGTACCGTCAAAAGCGGAGCCCCTACGGTACTCACACTCATTCCACCCAATGCTAAGATACTTGCTAACATCCACACTTTACTTCTCTTCATCTTCTTGTTTCCCCTTTCTTATCATCATCACATATCCTGCCACGATTATTCCAACTCCTGCCAGTAGGATCCCCGCTGTCCATGGGCTTCCCGTCTCCGGCATCTTCATTCCGATCGGATTGACCACCTTCAGATTCACTTCCCGTTCTGCTTTCGTTCCCGTGATTGCAAAGTCTCCAGTTGCATCTGTATACTTCTTTCCATTCACATAGTATTCAAAGAGATCTTTCTGTGGATCACTCTTGGTGTAGATCTCATACACGATATCTGAACCATCTGCATTCACCGGAATCTGATATCCATCCGGTGCTTTGGTCTCCTTCAGATAATATTTTTTATCCACTTCCAGATCTTGAAATTGCAAGATTCCATCTGTTCCACTGGTGGCTTTCTGCAATTCCTGTTTACAGTCTTTGTCTGCATACAGGGTAAATTCTGCCCCTTCCAATACCTTTGCATGGTCATTCACCTTGTGGATCACCAGTTCATACGGTGCCAGGACGTCCTCTACGTGAAGCTGTGCCGTTCCATCCTCACGAACAGTAAATTTCATGGTTCCGGTTTTATCCGTTGCCGTATTTTCCAGCAACGTGATCTTGTTATTTTCGTCCACCGAAAACTTCAAGACCCCTGGATTTTTGGTATACCCATCCGGTACACTTTTTTCCTGAATGGTATGAATACCACGGGTTAGGCCTTTCAGTACTGCCTTTCCCTTTTCATCCGTTGTCACTTCCTCCTGGTTTCCTTTGGAGTCTGTATGAGTAAATACCACGCCTGAAATCGGCGTATCTTTTCCTTTTAAGACTTTTACGATATCCAGTGTCAGTAGGGTTTCCGGAATTTTGGGTTGATTGTAAGTTTCAACGAATTCACTACCATCATTACTACTGGTAATCGGAACAACATAGACTTCCGGATTAATTAGATAACCTTCTGGGGCTTTTGTCTCCTGTAGTGTTACCACCCCTAATGGAATAGATGGATTTTTCGTTGGCGATAAATACAATTCATCTCCTGATATTAGATATTCTGGGGCATAGGAAATAAATCCATCTGCATCTGTCCTGAAAATCCATGTACGCTCTGGTGTTTTTCCCTGTTCCGCCGGATCCTGAGTTCCAGTTGGTTCTGTTTTATAGTATTTTACCGTAAACTCAGCCCCTTCCAGAGAGGCACTTCCCTGTGGTTTATTCTGGTTGGTCTCTTTGTCAATTTTTCCAAGCAGCACTCCCACCGGATCTAATTGTGGAAGATCTTTTACTTTCAGCACTGCTGTCTTTCCAGCTATAACTGTAACCGGATGTACCTGTTTATCCAAGACAAATCCTTTCGGGGCTTTGGTCTCCCTGACGTAATAGGTTCCCGCATCCACTTCCACGGTATTGGAGTTCCCTTGTGCATCGGTAGTCAGATCTGCAACTTTTGTAGTGCAAGCCTGCTCTTTGTAAACACCATAGATTGCACCTTCCCTGCTGTAACAGCTGTTTCCATCTGTCACCTCCGGGTTAGCAGACTCTTTTTTCAGGTTTAAACTGCCTTTCTGATCTTTTTCAATCCACACGATATCCTGTGCATTGTTATATGCCACATATGCCGTATACTGACTCATAAGGCCACGATCATTCAGCACCTTCATCCATCGTTCTTTCAGTTCGACCGTAATGTTATAAACCCATGCTAACTGGTTATAATTCAATCCTGTGGTATATCCTCCATATAAATATCCGATTACCGCATGACAGCAGCCATAAATATCTGGAATATGTGCCTGCACATCCGGTGACTCAAAGTATGGCTTACTGACATCGTATGCCGGTCCGCCAATTGAAACCAACAACATTGCTTTGATCAGATCATTGTTCAACTTTGAGACCTGAAACACACCCGATGGAGTGGGACTGTTTGGTTCTGCACAGTATCCAAGATAGGTTCCTGTTTCTGTTTTTACACTGAACTCTGTTGTATTCCAAGAACCGTATGCATGGGGCGTCCCCGGTGTGATCGTTGCCTGCGATCCTTCCGCCGCAAAAAAAGACGTAGTATTTCCCACTTCCCTTCCAATCCTTGCCTCTCCGATAGATTCCTTTTTCGTATACTTCCCAAGTTCTTCTTCGGGGATCAGTCCTTCCAGCTTTTCTTTGAGTTCCTGGATGTCTCCTGCCTGTTCGTCTGGATCCACTGTCTCTGCCGCCCATACAGGCATACTTCCTGACAACAGCAAAACCGCCAGAATTGCAGACAGTATCCGTTTCCATTTTTTCATGCAAGTTTCCCTCCTTTTTTCTTTTTGTTCTTCCTGCAACAACCCTTGTTAGGAAGAATCCGCAATCCGGATTCGGTTCCGATATCGTCTCATTTTTGCTCCCTCCCTTCAAAATGGGTGCAAAAAAAGAACACTCTTTCGAATGTTCTTTTTTATTTCCTGTCTTCTGTTTATTGTTCTGTTCCAAACTCCGCTTTCATATAAGCATCCTGTTCCTCTTCTGTCATGGCATCCCACATATCATTCCAAGCGTTCTCCGCTTCCAACTGCTCTAAGGGAAACGGCAGCTCCTCGTTGGGATCAGTCAGAGTCCCCTGATACCAAAATGGCTGCATTCGCTCTTTCTCTACCATATGTACTCCTCTCTACTATTTCTTTGCTCCACATCCAGTACAGAAAAATCCATCACTGACAGTTTCTGTCCAAGCTGGAGTATCGACTACATAACGTGTTCCGTACTCTGCCGGATGTTCCACCGTTCTCGTCACTGTTTTGTAATATTCAGTATGCCATCCACCACCTTCTCCTGCTAAGGCGTGTTGTTTCATGTGACCTGATGGATCCGCTGTACAGTCCGCTCCGCAGACATTGCAACAATCCCAAGGATCATACACATCTTCTGTGACTGTCTCTGTCCAGGCTTCTTTCACCACATACTGCTCGTTATGCCCCACTTCCGGATGATTGACTGTATGAGTCTTTTCTTGCCAGGTATGCGTGTGCTGTGGTTTTTCTGGTTTCGATTCTGGTTGGCTCGGCTTCTGCTCTGGTTTCGATTCTGGCTTGCTCGGCTTCTGCTCTGGTTTTGATTCTGGCTTTTGTTCCGGTTTCGACTCTGGTTGATCCGATGGTTTGGAATCCGTTTTCTCCGACTCTTTCTCCGTTTTTGCCTCTTCTTTTTTATTTGTTTTTTCTGTGGACTTATTGTCAGCACTTTCCGACTTTTTCGCTGTCGTCTCCTTTTGTTCCACTACTTTTTCAGACTTTGTGTCTTCCTTTTTTACAGTCTCCTTTTTCGTATCTGTTTTCTTTTCAAGTGCTGCATCCTTTGTATCATTTTTTGTGATCTTCTGATCAGAGGACTTCGTCTCCTTTTTCATCTCTGTCTGTGTCTGCACAGCTGTATCCTGATTCGCTGCTACATATCCGCCGATTCCCAATACTGCGATCAGACAAATACCACCAGCAATCTGAACTTGTCGTTTGTATTTTTTCAAAATCTCTTTCATTCCTTTTTTTCTCTTTCCATACTCTCTGATTTTAGTATAACACCTCTGCAAGATGCATTCCAGATTACTTTAGGTTACCTTACGTCCGCTCGAACTCCGTCTTTCCATATCTTTCTTTGTTTCCATTGATTCGCTCCATTCCGCTTTACCTCGTATAAATCTGAAAAATTTCCAGTTGTTCCTTCTCTGAAAGTTCTGATACTGGTTTTGCTGCATCAACTTCTACCATTGTCCCTGTAGGTGCTTCGGCTTCTTCACATTTCAGAAAAAAGAGATGGTCTTCCCGTTTCAGAATTGATTTTCCTTGATAATACCCAGTTACATAATATGTCATAGCACTTCTCCTAATTTTCTCTCATACTACAACTATTTTAGCCAAACATCAGCAACGATTCAAGCATTTCTACAAAACCATTTCTACGATATCTTTTACAAGTGTTTCCCAAAACGTTGTTCCTTCGCTGGTGGCTGAAACAGCGGATCTGCCACAAACTCCCCAGCCTCTTTCCATCTGTTCCTGAACTCCTGCATTTTTCCCTGTTCTGCCATAGAATAACGTTTTCCACTTCCTCCTGCAATGATAATATGATCCCACACATCAATTCCCAAAATATCCCCTCCGATACACATTTTAGTTGTAACCAGGAAATCCTCCTTACTTGGCGTGAAATTTCCTGACGGATGATTATGGATTAAGATCACCCCTCTTGCGTTAGAAAGAATCGCACTTTTAAAAAGTTCTCGTCCTGTTACCAGTGTTTCTGTTAATGATCCCATACTGACAACGTTCATGTTGATCACCTGACATTTTGCATTACAATTCAAAATACAAAGTACTTCTCTGTCACATTCTGCTAATTCTTTGGAAATAAATTGAACTACTTTCTGTGATGACGTCAATTCTTCCTCACTGTATAATCTTTTCTCGGTAATTAATTTAATCCTTACAAAATCCAAATGATGATTCGGCTTCAAATGTTACCTCCAATACTTTTCCGTCTTCCAGATTGTGAATCCATTCCCAAAATTCTTCCCACTCCATCTCGCTTTCCTGATATGCCATCCTCTAAACTCCTTTCTCCAAATTTTTTAATTTCTACACTTCAATCCTTTCATTCATTTTTGGATGAACCCAGAATAAGCTTTTGAAAAAAATAAAGCCCACCTCCACCTAATAAAATGCTTATCGCACGATTCCATATCGTATCTTCTGGAAATACAACTTCCCAAAGATTCATTAAGCCAAATAAGCAAAGCATCCCCAACAGTTCAATCAGGTGATTAGTTTCTTTACATTTTATTCCAAATTGCTTATTTCTCTTGTTTTTTTCTTTTTTCATTAATCTATTTTTCCAACTCATTCTATCGTCCACCTCACTTTACGACATCGTGTCACAAATTTGATCGTTTATTACCCTGCCTGTCCGCCTCCATACAAGTCATGGTTCACTGCCAAGCGATAGTAATGCTCCATAGTCAACGGTGCATTATATAAACTGGTCAACAAATAATTTTTCACATTCTGAACTTTCCCTGTATTTCTCTTCATACTATCCAATACATACTCGAAATGAGCATCATTTAACATCTGGAATCTATCTTTCACCAGAATCGCAGGTTTTTCATCTCCTGCAATCCAAATCATTCTGTCATCTGGCAGCATCAATACTTCTACAGTCAGCTCCACCAATTCGTCCACTTCATTTTTCTGATAACGTGGATTTTGAATCAAACTCTTATAATAAATCTGCTCCTGTACCATGTTTCGGTAATGTTTCTTTCGCTCCATCACATCGCCCTCTGATAGATCGATAGATTGATTCTCATTATGTTCAATATCACTATACTCAGTATTATTAGATTGTGATTTTGGATATTCTGGAATGTCCGATTTCACTATTCTTGAATGATGATTTTCACTATTCTTGAATTGTGATTTTGCACTTTCTTGAATTGTGATTTTCACATTTCCTGAATTGTGATTTTCATCATTCTTGAATTGTGATTTTGCACTTTCTTGAATTGTGATTTTCACATTTCTTGAATTGTGATTTTCACCATTCAGTGTATTTTCAAGGGTTTCCGCCTCTAAATCCTGTTTTTCTGCCCTTGTCAATTCCTGAATCATAAAGTTTTTCACATAGATCACATTTGGTTTTCCCAACCCCAGACGCTTCTTCTCAATCAGTCCAATTCCACTTTTTACATCCAGTTCTTTTAAAAGACGCACAACCTTCTGAGTTCCACAGTTTAATAATTCTGCAAGTTCCTCTACGGTAAAGATAATATAAACCCTGTCCTCTTCATCAAACCACCGGTTCTTAATACTCAGTCCCATACGGTCTAATAAAAGACCGTACAAAACTTTTGCTTCACAGGAAAGTGAGCGGAAACATTCTGCGGTAAACAAGACCTTCGGAATCCGATAGAACGTATACTGTTCCGCTTCCATCCCCCTAAAATAGTCAAATTTTATTGTGCTCTCCATCCTTCTCACCTTCCTGTCGTTTTTTCCACTGTTCCAATAACAGATAAATCACTTCCTCGATCTGCTGTTTGTTGTAAGTTGCCGGAAAATAATCTGCAATCCTTTTTTCTGGAATCGTCACCTGTCCCCGGCTCCTTGTTTTCTTCATCAGGATATCCTGAACCATGGCCGGATACAGCAATCCCTGTTTGCTCTGCGCTTTCAAACATTCTGCTTGTCTGTCCTGAATCTGTACAGATGACGTTTTCACACAATCCCATACCCAGCCTTGTTCTTCCACGGATAAATAGGATAGTTTTTCTCCAACTTTCATAGAAATCACTTTGTGATCCACAGCATCTAAGAGTTCTGCAATCAATTCTGTCAACCGGATATATCTCTGCACAGTTCTTCCACTTTCACCAGCAGCTTCTCCTACCAAATCCGCCGTAAACTTTTCCCCTTTGCTTCCCTGATGCTTCATGGCTTCATATTTCATCTTATATGCCTTTGCTTTCTCACTTGGCAAAATATCTTCTCTTTGGATGTTAGTATCAACCATAATCACCGTAGCTTCTTCATCTGTCATGTTCCGGACAAGCACTGGCATTTCTTTCAATCCTGCCAATTCACAGGCCCTCCATCTACGATGCCCTGCGATTACTTCATATCCTCCCGTATTAAGCGGACGAACAATTCCCGGGATCAGAATACCATATTGCTTAACACTCTTTACCGTTTCCTCCATTTTTTCATCGTCCACCACACGAAAAGGATGGTTCCGAAACATATGAAACTGACTGATGGGGAGTCTGACAACTTCTTCCCTTTCCCCGTTTTCCATAGAATCCTCAAAAATGTCCTCATACCCGGCAAGAGAAATGACTGCTTTTCTTTTATTCATGACTTGCCACCTCCTCCATCAGGGACAGGTACTGCCGGACACTTTCGCTTTTTGGTTCATATTCCAAAACGCTTAAACCAAAATTGGGCGCTTCTTTAATCCGTACTGTTTTGGGAACATAAGATTTAAAAATATACACATGCTCCCCATATGCTGTCTCAATTGCTTCTTGATAAATTTTCGTATTGTTCAACCGGCTTTCTACTTTATTGTAAAGGATTCCTTCTATTTCCAGATGCGGATTATACTTCTTCTTTACCACGCGCACGGTCCGCAACAACTCTTCCAATCCATCTGTAGCAAACTTATCCAATTCCACTGGAATCAAAACACTGTCACTAGCTACCAATGCATTGATTGACAATGCCCCCAGTGACGGACCACAGTCAATTAAAATATACGTATATTTTCCTTTGACTTCTTCTAATGCCTGACCAAGTACCAGTTCCCCTTCTTCTACCGTTGACAGATAAATCCCCATCATTCCTAACATTTTATTGGCCGGTATGATGTCCAGATTTTCACCATAGTTCAGAATCGCACCTTTTAATGGATGTTCCAGTTCCTCTATCTGATTTTCCAGAACTGTTTTCAGTGTCACTCTCTGCTTTTTGGAAAATCCCAATCCTATGGTCAAGTGCCCTTGTGGATCATTATCCACAAGCAACACTTTGTTTCCTGCTTTTGCTAATGCTGCACCAAGATTGATGCAGGTTGTTGTCTTTCCGACTCCGCCTTTTTGGCTTGCTACTGCGATTACTTTACACATAACTTTCCCTCCGCTTATTTCGTTCCTCTTTCTACCTCTGCATACACACGAAAATATTTTTTCGTTCCCTTATTCGGAAATGGTTGTGAAATTTCCAAAAGAGCAATCCTTTTGTCTCTCTCCAATATTTTTTTGAACCACTTAATATCATTGGTAGTTCCCTGTAATCTGATTTTTAACATGTTTCACCTCACATTCCGCAATACTCTGGATAACGAAGTTGAATCGCCTGCCAGAAATATGGCGCATACTCACAACAAAACAGATCCTCTACCGTATAATGCTCACACTCTTTTAATTTACCTTCTACACCTTCCTTTTCATATACAGTCGGTGTGCCATTGCAGTAAAGATTAAATGCCATCCGAATGATTTTCAGACTCCCACTTGTCTGCCATCCGGCACTCATGCATTCTGTTTTGACGCATCCTGTTTCAAAATCATAAATTTCTTCCACATGTTCTCGTGTATCTCGACTGATTCCAAGACAATAGATCAATGCCTGATGATACACATCTTCGTTTCTACATTCCGGTAAATAAAGCAGAAAAAATTTCTTATGCATCTCTCCTTGAAAAATTATGTTTTTCGTAACCTCACTTGCTCCTAACGCTGTATTTTTATTCATTTTGCCATCCTCCTAAATTTGTTTTTTTGAACCATAACAACTAGTTTTTGGGGATTATAACAAGAAAAAAAAAGAACTCATTCAAATATTGAATAAGCTCTTTTAGAGAAATTAACCTTTTCCTCTTTTTTTAAACAATTAAGAAATTCGCCATTTTGGTCCATATAAATCCACCAAAATAGATAAAATTGATGTCAAATTGATGTCAAAACAAACGTTCAGATCCGCAAACCCTTGATTTTACGGGCTTTATTTGTCCAAGCTCTTCATTGTCGGGAACAGCAGCACATCTCTGATCGCTGCACTGTTTGTCAACAGCATACACATTCTGTCGATTCCGAATCCGATACCGCCTGTAGGAGGCATACCGATCTCCAGCGCGTTCAGGAAGTCTTCATCTGTTGTATTCGCTTCATCGTCTCCCTGTGCAAGCAACTCTTCCTGTGCTTTGAAACGTTCTCTCTGATCAATCGGATCGTTCAGCTCGGAGTATGCGTTCGCCATCTCCCATCCGTTCATAAAGAACTCGAAGCGTTCTGTATATTCCGGATTCTCCGGTTTTTTCTTTGTCAGCGGAGAAATCTCGATCGGATGATCCATTACAAATGTAGGCTGGATCAGGTGCTCCTCTGCAAATTCTTCGAAGAAGAGTGCAAGGATATCGCCTTTTTTGTGACGCTCTTCAAACTCTACATGATGCTCTTTTGCAAGTGCTCTTGCCTGTTCCAGTGTCTCCACTTCGTTCCAGTCCACACCTGCATATTTTTTCACTGCATCTACCATTGTGATTCTCTCAAACGGCTTTCCTAAATCCATCTGCACACCGTTGTACTCGATCACAGTTGTTCCAAGTACTTCCTGTGCAACGTGACGGTACAGATTCTCTGTCAGATCCATCATTCCGTTATAGTCTGTATACGCCTGGTACAACTCCATCAATGTAAATTCCGGATTGTGTCTTGTGTCAAGACCTTCGTTACGGAATACACGTCCGATTTCGTATACGCGCTCCATTCCTCCAACAATCAGTCTCTTTAAGTACAGCTCAAGAGAGATGCGGAGTTTGAAATCTTCATCCAGTGCGTTGAAGTGTGTTTCGAACGGTCTTGCAGCAGCACCTCCGGCATTGGATACGAGCATCGGTGTCTCTACCTCCAGGAATCCCTGTCCGTCCAGATATCTTCTGATCGCGCTTAAAATCTTAGAGCGGTTGATAAATGTCTGTTTTACATCCGGATTCATGATCAGATCCACGTATCTCTGACGGTAGCGGATATCTGTATTTGTCAGTCCGTGGAACTTCTCCGGCAGAATCTGAAGACTCTTGGAGAGCAATGTCACGGAAGAAGCGTGGATAGATTTTTCTCCTGTCTTTGTCTCAAACACTTCTCCTGTGATTCCGATCACATCGCCGACATCCATCTTCTTAAACTCTTTGTAAGCTTCTTCTCCGATGCTGTCTCTTGCAACGTAAGACTGAATATTTCCCTGCAAATCCTGTACATTGCAGAAAGATGCTTTTCCCATCACACGTTTGGACATCATACGCCCTGCGATAGAAACTTCTTTTCCTGCAAGCTCTTCAAAATTCTCTTTGATCTCCAGACTGTGATGTGTCTGGTCATATTTTGTGATCACAAACGGATCTTTTCCGTTTGCCTGTAAATCCGCCAGTTTTTCGCGGCGAACTTTTCTCAACTGATTTAAATCTGGTTCCTGCTGTGCTTTTTTCTGCTGTTCGGACACGATATTTTCTCCTTCCTTTTCGGGCATCCGGTACACTTTTATGTGTTCCCTAAATGCGAATTAAGACCCCTTGTAATAAAGGGGTCTGGTTTCTACTACATAGAACGGCTGATATCAAGTACTTTGTACTGGATCACTCCTGCCTGTGTTTCTACATCTACAGTCTCTCCGACTTTTTTACCCATCAGAGCCTGACCAACCGGCGACTCATTGGAAATCTTTCCTTCCAGGCTGTTCGCCTCTGTAGAACCTACAATGTTGAATTCCATCTCTTCGTCAAATGTGATGTCAAATACTTTTACTTTACATCCTACATTGATCTTGTCTAAATCAACTTCATCCTCTACTACAACTTCTGCGTTTTTCAAAATGCCTTCCAGCTCTTCGATACGGGCTTCGATATCTCTCTGCTCATCTTTTGCCGCATCGTATTCTGCGTTCTCTGAAAGGTCTCCCTGCTCTCTGGCTTCTTTGATCTTTCCTGCCACTTCTTTACGTTTTACAACTTTCAGATTTTCCAGTTCATCCTCCAGCGCTTTCAATCCTGCATAAGTAAGTAATCTCTTCTTTGCCTCTGCCATACCTGTCTGCTTCCTTTCTTTCCTGATCTTGCTCTTTTATTTAAAACTTTATCTTCGGCTTTTTCCTGTATTTACAGGACATTTCTGCCTGTCCATATCTCTAATTCAAGTATATTTCACAATTTCAATATTATACTCAATCGTTATAACGATGTCAAGAGATTTTCCAGTTCTGCATAGCTCTCAACCTGATTGATCTGATCCCGCAGACGGGCTGCCCCATGCAGTCCTTTTGTATACCATGCCACATGTTTTCGCATCTCCCGGATTCCTGTAAAATCACCTTTATACTCGATCTGGAGTCTGGCATGCCGAAGCATTGTCTGCTTGATTTCTTCCACATCCGGTCTGTCAGGAAGCCGTCCTGTTCTTTCATATTCTAAAAGCTCCGAAAAGATCCATGGATTCCCCTGAGCACCTCTGGCGATCATCACCCCATCACACCCGGTCTGCTCACGCATGGCGATTGCTTTTTCCCCGGAAGTCACATCTCCGTTTCCGATCACCGGGATGGAAACTGCCTCTTTTACCTGACGGATGATCTCCCAGTCCGCTTTTCCGGAATAATACTGTTCTCTTGTTCTTCCGTGTACGGCTACTGCTGCCGCACCTGCTTCTTCAATGATCTTCGCGATTTCCACCGCATTGATATGTTCATCATCGAACCCTTTCCGGATCTTAACGGTAACCGGCTTTTTGATTGCTTTTACCGTCGCACTGACCAGTTCGTATACCAGCTTCGGATTCTTCATCAGTGCAGACCCTTCTCCGTTTCGCACGACCTTTGGCACCGGACATCCCATGTTGATATCCAGAATGGAAAACGGACGTTCCTCGACCCGTTTCGCCATCTCGCTGACGATCTTCGGATCCGAACCAAAAAACTGCAGCGATACCGGCACTTCCTCGGGATGAATCTGAAGCAGACTTTCCGTATTCTTATTATTATAGAAAATACCTTTTGCACTGACCATCTCCATACACAGAAGACCCGCTCCCTGCTCCTTGCAAAGCAAGCGAAATGGCAGGTCTGTTACGCCTGCCATAGGTCCGAGTACATAAGAATTTTCCAGTAAAACATTTCCTATTTTCAACTGTTTCATTTTCACACTCTAACTCTTTCTCTCGTTTCTTTTCTCAGGATCTGTACTCTACTCTTCTTCCAGATCAACCCCTTCTTCCAGATCAACCTCTTCTCCCAGATAAAACACCTTATAAAACAATTCCAGTGACTCGAACAGCTCCTGTTTTGTCTGCTGCAGCTGTTTGATCTTCAAAACACTGCCGATCTCATCAAACGAAAAATCATTCTCCTCGTGATCTACCCGAAACTCCAGATTTCCATCCTCATCATAGAAAACCATCAAGATCCCGCCTACATCTTCTGTGTAGAGTACACACATAATATTCAATTCCTGCTTGATACTTTCAGGCAGCATTTCAAACTCGGGATTCAGATAGTATTTCTGCTCATAAGAGTTCGCCGCACAAAGCACAATTTCTTCTTCCATTTTCAGTTTCCTTTCTTATATGACTAAACATATCCGTAAATACCGCGCACGGAAACTTCTCCCGCATAGACCGCTGTTTCACTTCCATCCGCTTTTCTTACAAGCAGCTCACCACCGTTATTGATTCCAAGAGCTTCTGCCTGCCATTCTCCCTTTGGCTCCAGAACCCGGACCTCACGTCCGCAATTCACAAGCAATTCATTGTATGCTTTTTGGATTCCCGAAAGATCTTCCGTTTTCATGAATTCGGCATATGCTTTTTCAAACCACCGCATAATTGCTGAAATGAGTGGACTGCGTCTGATACTGTGTCCTGCTTCAATCCGAAGTGATGTGGCAGTCTGCTTTAGTTCTTCCGGAAATTGTTCAATATTAGTATTGATCCCGATTCCAATGACAACATAATTGATATAATCAATCTCTGTGCTCATTTCCGTCAGGATTCCGCAGATTTTTTTCCCGTTGATAACCAGATCATTGGGCCACTTAATCTGTACATCCAGACCCGTACATTCCCGAAGCGCCATTGCAGCCGCATATGCCATAACCAGAGTCAACATGGGTGCTTTGACCGGTGCGATCTCCGGACGCAAAAGAAGTGACATATAAATATTCTGATCCGCCGGAGACTCCCAGGTTCTTCCTCTTCTGCCTTTTCCGGCAGTCTGCTGTCCTGCTGCTGCCAGAGTTCCGTGAGGCGCCCCCTGATCTCCCATTCTTTTCGCCTGAATATTGGTGGAATCTGTTTCTGTAAAATAATACACGTTTTGTCCTGCCCAGACAGTATCTATCTGACTGACGATCTCCTCCCGGGAGAGAATATCCGGAAGAGAAGAGAGGCGATACCCTCTGTTGCGTACCGCTTCCACTTCATACCCTTCCTCTTTCAGTTGTTTGATCACCTTCCAGACTGCAGTTCTGGATACCTGGAACCGCTCACAGATCTGCTGCCCGGAAACATAGTCCTGACTCTCCCGCAGCATTTTTAAAATTTCCGCTTTCAATTACATCTCTCCCAGTGTCGCTGCCATCACAGCTTTGATCGTATGCATCCGGTTTTCTGCTTCATCAAATACTTTGGACTGTGCGGATTCAAATACTTCATCCGTCACTTCCATATCTGTAATGCCAAACCGTTCTCCCATCTCTTTTCCGATCTTTGTCTTCAGATCATGGAATGCCGGCAGGCAGTGTAAAAAGATCGCAGACTCTTTTGCATTTGCCATCACTTCTTTTGTCACTTTATATGGAGACAATTCACGGATTCTCTCTTCCCAGACTTCATCCGGCTCTCCCATAGATACCCAGACATCGGTATAGATAACATCCGCATCCTTTGTTCCTTCTTCTACATTCTCTGTCAGTGTGATCGTTGCTCCTGACTCTTTTGCATATCCGCGGCATGTCTCTACCAGTTCCTCATTCGGGAAATACTTTTCTGTTGTACAAGCCACAAAATCCAGTCCCAGCTTCGCGCAGACGATCATCAGAGAATTTCCCATATTGTATCTTGCATCACCCATGTACACCAGTTTCAGACCTTTTAAAGTACCGAAATTCTCACGGATCGTGAGCATATCTGCCAACATCTGCGTCGGATGATATTCATTGGTCAGACCGTTCCATACCGGAACCCCTGCATATTTTGCAAGTTCCTCCACAATCTCCTGTCCATATCCGCGGTACTCGATTCCATCATACATTCTTCCCAGTACTCTTGCAGTATCCTCGATACTTTCCTTCTTTCCGATCTGAGAACCGGTCGGATCCAGATAGGTAGAACCCATGCCCAAATCATGTGCTGCAACTTCAAATGCACAGCGTGTTCTTGTACTGGTCTTCTCAAAAATCAGTGCAATATTTTTGCCCCTGTAGAAATCAACCGGCTCGCCGTTTTTCTTCTTCTCTTTCAGATCTGCTGCCAGATCCAGAAGATATGTGATCTCTTCCGGTGTAAAATCTTTGAGTGTCAAAAAATTTCTTCCTTTTAAGTTCATAGTTCTGTTCCTTTCTATCTGAATCAATGTGTGTGTAAATCTCGGAAGATGTATCTGATCTTCCAGTTTCTCATAATGTGTCTGTACCAGGTCACGGAGCTGATCCACCGTATAGATCTGATATTTTGGAATGCGAAGCAGCTTGGCGCTTGCTTCCAGCATTGCCAGATACAGCTCTTTGGCAGAACACCCGATGGGAAGTTTCAGTACAAATGCCATCTCGGCTTTCTCCAGATCCGGAATCTCACACAATCTGTCCTCATACCACGTCTCCTCATGGGTCTGCTCCAGATAATACATAAATCCTTCCAGACCATAGAGCATCCGTTTTGCATCATAATACCCGATCTTTAGATTCTGCCGGCTCCTTTTGCTGTCAAATTCCAGAATACTTCCCAGCCGCACTCTCGGGCTGATCTCATGAACCTCCCCGTCTTCCGGGATATTTGCCCGGGGCTCTCTTCCCGGTCCATGGATCCGGATGGTGATAATATCCTTATACCCGCGGTTTAACAGAGAGTTCAACGGAACATTGTTGATCACGCCTCCGTCAATATAACGCTTTCCCTGCAGTTTTTCATTTTTAAATCCAAGCAGATACGCACTGGCAAGCAAAAAATCTTCCAGAGCGCCTTCGGGAATATCTTCCAGCGAAAGATCCATCTCTTTCATATCCGTCACAGAAAATGTCAGAAGACAGAACTCCTTTCCCGAATGCCGGATTTTTTCTTCATCCACCATTTCGTGAATCAGATTGCGAAGCGGGGTAACATCCACACCTCCATCTGAAAGTTTTTTCCAGAGTTCAGAAAATACTTCCTTTATTTTTCCATCTTTGCTGAACAGATGCTGCATCCACTCATCATCCACATCCATGACTCTGGAAAACTTCATCTCTGCCCAGATCTTCTGTGCATTCTCCACACTGTCCATGCAGATCAGAGCACCGTTTAATGCTCCTACAGAAGTCCCTGCCACCGCGCAGACCTTCACGCCTGCTTCCTCAAGCGCTGTCCACGCACCGATCTGATAGGCTCCTCTTGCCCCGCCGCCATCCAGCACCAGACCATATTCTTTTGTCAGATCTAACAATGGTTCCATACTATCACCCCTGTCAATTTCTGAAAACGTGTTATCCTCTCCGCTGTCTGCTGACTTCAAACATCAGAACTGTTGCTGCCACCGCCGCATTTAATGACTCCACCTGTCCACACATCGGGATTCGGATCCAAGTGTCGGCACACTGTGCGATCTCTTCTCTGAGCCCATTTCCTTCATTTCCAATCAGGAAAGCAGTTCCCTGTCTATAGTCTTCTTTATCATAGGTATTTTTCCCATCCAGATGTGCCGCATAGCTTTTGATATTCTGTTCTTTCAACGTGTGGATCGTCTCTTTCAGATCATCCACATACAAAAACGGCATCCGGTAAAGTGCTCCCATGGTGGAGCGGATCGTCTTTGGGTTGTAAATATCCACGCAATCCCGGCTCATTATGATACCTGTCACTCCGGCAGCCTCCGCTGTTCGAAAGATTGTTCCCAGATTGCCCGGATCCTGCAGATTGTCTAAGATCATCAAATGCGGAATAGCTCCCTCTGTCATCTGACCCAAAGTATATTCCATCTGATGCACAACTGCCAGTACTCCCTGCGGCGTCTTGGTATCAGACACATAAGAAAATACCGCATCAGACAAGATTTCCGTCTTTTTGCGGATCTGCTCCCGGACTTTTAAGTCTCCCCCTGAAATCACATCCAGCACTTCTTTTCCATACTTTTTTTCAAAACTCTCCGAAAAGTACAGACCTACCAGGCGCTCATGAGGTGTTTCTCTGACCATGCGGATTCCTTCCGCAATAAAGATTCCTTCGCGGCTGCGTATTTTACTTTTTTTCTGTATTTGAGATAATTCTTTTACTCTTTGATTACTTGTACTTGTGATCATCTTTCTTACTTCCATGTATGAAATTTTTCCAAAACCGAAGTGGCTCCGATCAGAATCAGAATCGCTCCCTCCGGAAGCGGCTCATACGGATCCAGTGTAACATCCACCTGCACTCCCTGAATGATTCCAACCACATTGATCCCGTACTGCTCACGGATCTTCAATTCGCTTAAGCTTCTTCCGACCCATTTTTCCGGAATCACCACTTCTGCCATGCTGTATTCGGAGGACAATTCGATCCAGTCTGCAAATGCCGTGGACATCAGGCTTTTTGCCACCCGTTCCCCCATATCGCACTCTGGATAGGCAATGGCATCTGCCCCCACCTTTTCGAGGATTGCGCCCTGCAGCTCATCTTTCGCCTTTGCGAGCACATACGGGATTCCCATCTCTTTGGAGATAATCGTGGCCATAATGCTCGCTTCCAGACTTTCAGAGACTGCAACGACTGCTCCGTCCAGATTTCTTCCTCCCAGTGCATGAAGTGCATCAGGATCCGATACATCCGCCCGCATCGCATAAGAGACCATATCTGAAATCTCCTGGATCTTTTCATATGATTTATCTACTACCACTACATCGCATCCCAGATTTTCCAGTGTCAGGGCAACACTCCGCCCAAAACTTCCCAATCCGAACACTGCAAATTGTTTTTTCATGTCTTTCTACCCCTTCTATCCTAACATAATCCGTTTTTCCGGCAAATCCCTGAATTTTGCCTGCATATCTTCTCTTCCGGCAAATACCAGCGCCATGGTGATCGGCCCGATTCGCCCCACATACATGAGGATCATCAGGATCACATGACTGCCTCTTGTCAGCGACGGCGTCAGATCTGCGGAAAGTCCCACCGTTCCGATCGCGGAGGTCGCCTCGTACATCAAGTCGATAAACCGCTCATCAGGCTCTAAAACAGCAAGTCCGAACAGACCTGTCAGCCAGATTGCAAATGTAAGAAATACAATCGCAATCCCGGAACGTACATTGGATTCTGCAAGCCGTCTTCCGAAACACTCCGTTGATTTTCTTCCCCGGATCACTGCAGCACAGGTGAGCAGCAAGATGGCCATTGTCGTCGTCTTGATACCGCCCGCCGTACCTCCCGGAGAACCTCCGATAAACATCAGAATACATCCAAACAACTTGGATGCCGAAGTCAGTTCTGCCTGAGAAACTGTAGCAAATCCAGCTGTTCTCGTCGTCACGGACTGAAATCCGGATGCCAGAAGCTTTTCACCAAATCCAAGCTTTCCGATGGTTGCATCATTGTGATACTCCAGCAGAAAATATCCCAGCGTTCCTATCATGATCAATCCCGCTGTCATGACGATCACCATCTTGGACTGAAGATGCAATCTCGTAAACAAGCGTTTTAAGGGGCGTTTCTGTCCTGCCACATCCTGCAGGTTCATTCGCACATCATGCCAGACTGTGAATCCGAGTCCTCCCGCAACGATCAAAAACATCGTAGTCAGACTGACAAGAGGTGAGCTTACATACTCCATAAAGCTGGAAGTGCCAAGCACGTCAATGCCTGCATTACAAAATGCAGAAACAGAATGAAAAATCCCGTATGCTACACCTTTGATAAATCCATACTCAGGAACAAAATGAAACGCAAATAACACCGCTCCGATGCCCTCTACAAGAACTGTTCCCTTCAGAATCCGGATAATAAACCGTACCATTCCGCTCAACGTCTCCAGATTGTATGTCTGCTGGATCATAACCCTGCTCTTCATGGTGATCTTCTTGCGAATTGCCAGAAATACCGCCATCGTACATGCGATGACACCCAGTCCTCCGATCTGGATCAGCCCCAGCAGTACTACCTTTCCAAACAAGGTAAACTGTGCAGCCGGAAATACAGTGACCAGCCCTGTCACACACACGGCCGAAACCGATACGAACAGTGCGTCCAGATACGCAATCGGCTCCTGATTACTGATCGGAAGATATAACAGGATACTTCCGAGAAAAATCACTCCTAAAAATCCAAACGCAATGATCTGCATCGTGTTAAATGTTACTTTTTTTCTTTTTTCCTGAACTTTACTGTGCACATTCTGCCAATCTGTTTTCATCTTTTTACACCTTAAACCGGTATCCTACTCCCCATATTGTCTCTATATACTGCGGATGTGATGTATCATATTCAATCTTTTCTCTGATTTTCTTAATATGCACCGTCACAGTCGCAATATCCCCTACAGATTCCATATCCCAGATTTCCCGGAACAACTCTTCTTTTGTATATACATGATTCGGATGTCCTGCAAGGAACGTTAAAAGATCAAATTCTTTTGTCGTAAAGGAACGTTCTTCTCCATTCACCCACACCCTTCTCGCTGTCGTATCGATCTTCAGACCACGGATCTCGATCACATCATTTTCTTCTACATTGCTTCCGATCAGACGCTCATAACGGGACAAATGCGCCTTCACTCTTGCCACCAGCTCACTCGGGCTGAATGGCTTTGTCATATAATCGTCTGCTCCCAGTCCGAGACCACGGATCTTGTCAATGTCATCCTTCTTTGCAGATACCATAATGATCGGTGTATTTTTCTGACTCCGCACTTCACGGCAGATTTCAAACCCATCCACTCCCGGAAGCATCAGATCCAGAATGATCAGATCAAACTCCTCTTTCATTGCCTTGTTAAGCCCTGTCTCTCCGTCATTTGCCACTTCTACCTGAAATCCGCTCAACTCCAGATAGTCCCGCTCTAAATCTGCAATACTTTCCTCATCTTCTACAATCAATATTCGTTTACTCATTCATTGGTACCTCCTGATATTTTCTGATTACAAAGTACATGGTTGTCCCGACGCCCTCTTCACTGGTAGCCCAGATCTTTCCGCCATGCTCTTCTACAATTTTTTTCACGATCGAAAGCCCGATCCCGCTTCCACCTTTGGAAGAATTCCGTGACGCATCTGTCCGGTAAAACCGGTCAAATATATTCGGAAGATCTTTCGCCGCAATCCCTTTTCCGTTGTCTCCCAGTTCAATCTGAACAAAATCTCCTACATCCTTTAAATCCATGGTAATGGAAGGATCTGACTTATCCATATATTTTACAGAATTCCCTACAATATTGCTGATCACTCTTCGAAGCTGCTCCGGATCCACAATCACCTTAGAATCTGTCTCCAGATAATTTCTATACCGAAACTGTACGCCCTTTGCCTCCAGTTCCATAAACAAATCCTCTGCACAGTCACCAAAATACTGCTTTGCTGAAATCGTCGTAAAATTATACGGAATACGGTTCGTATCGATCTTGGAATAGAATGTCAGTTCATTGATCAGAAGATCCATTTCATTCGCCTTATTGTAGATGGTCTTGATATATCTGTCCATCTTCTCCGGAGTGTCTGCAACTCCATCCATAATTCCTTCCACATAACCTTTGATAGCCGTGATCGGTGTCTTCAGATCATGGGAAATATTACTGATCAATTCTTTGTTCTCTTTATCGTATGCCACCTTTTCTTCTGCGTTTGCCTTCAGTCTCAAACGCATCTCTTCAAAATCCTGACAGAGCTGTCCGATTTCATCATTGGTCTCATTCTTAATTTCAAAATCCAGATTGCCCTCTTTGATATTGCGGGCCGCTGCCTGCAGTTTTGCAAGCGGCAGTGAAACCGTCCTGTAAATCCAGAAGATCAGAGCTGATGCCGTGCAAAATACAATGATCAGATATAATTCCTGAATATCATTCACCGCTTTTGGCGCAAATGCCGTCATCGCTACAGTTGTAAACAATGTAGGCAGAATCATCACGATCATAAACGCAAGAATCAGCTTGGTTTTTAATTTCATCTTCATCGCCTCCCATCCTGCATGCTCTAATACAGAAAAGAGGACAGTCCCTGGTGCAGGTCCCTGTCCTTCTTTTTTATTTTCCGCACCTCTTTCGTATTACTATAAACCAAAAGAGGCATTCCGTCTACTGTTATAAATATTTTTTCAATACTTCTGCTTTGTCCAGTTTTTCCCACGGAAGATTCAGATCGTTTCTTCCAAAGTGTCCGTAAGAAGAAGTCTGTTTGTAGATCGGACGTCTTAAATCCAGCATTTTGATGATTCCTGCCGGACGAAGATCAAAGTTCTCACGCACGATCTCCACCAGTTTTTCTTCGGATACTTTTCCTGTTCCGAATGTATCTACCATAATGGAAGTCGGCTGAGCAACACCGATCGCATAAGAAAGCTGAATTTCGCACTTGTCAGCCAGTCCTGCTGCCACAATGTTCTTTGCTGCATAACGTGCTGCATATGCCGCAGAACGGTCTACCTTTGTACAGTCTTTTCCGGAGAATGCCCCGCCGCCGTGACGTGCCATTCCGCCGTAAGTATCTACAATAATCTTTCTTCCGGTCAGACCGCTGTCTCCGTGTGGTCCGCCGATCACAAAACGGCCTGTCGGATTGATGAAGAATTTTGTATGTTCATCTACCATCTCAGCCGGGATGATCTCGTCAAATACATATTTCTTGATATCTGCGTGGATCTGTTCCTGTGTCACATCCGGATCATGCTGTGTAGAAAGTACCACTGCATCCAGACGTTTCGGAGTTCCATTCTCATCATACTCTACTGTTACCTGTGTCTTTCCGTCCGGACGCAGGTAAGAGAGCGTTCCGTCCTTGCGCACTTTTGTCAACTGAAGGGCAAGTTTGTGTGCCATTGCGATCGGATACGGCATAAATTCTGCTGTTTCGTTGGATGCATATCCAAACATCATACCCTGATCTCCTGCTCCGATTGCTTCCAGTTCATTATCGGACATTTTATTTTCTTTTGCTTCCAGCGCCTTGTCCACTCCAAGTGCGATATCTGCCGACTGCTCATCGATCGTTGTCAGCACGCTGCATGTATCTGCATCAAATCCGAACTTTCCTCTTGTGTATCCGATCTCACGCACGGTATCTCTTACGATTCTCGGAATATCCACATATGCCTGTGTTGTAATCTCTCCCATGACCATGACCATACCGGTTGTCACGCAAGTCTCACATGCAACACGGCTCATCGGATCCTGCTCCATCAAAGCGTCCAGGATCGCATCTGAAATCGCATCACAGATCTTATCCGGATGTCCCTCTGTAACAGATTCCGATGTAAATAATAATTTTTCCATTTTGTTCCTCCTTCTTTGTTTCTTTCTCTCTTTTCGGACTGCATCTCTTCTAATTAAAAAACAGCCCGCCAAAAAGCGGACTGTTCTTTAGCAAAACAATCCTCTTATTGTTCGATTGCTCGCTCAGGTCGGCACCTTCCTTGACGGGGTTGCCGCAGCTTCACAGGTCCTTTGTACCTCCACTGCTCTGAATAAGAGAAAGTTTTCATATTCATTTTTGTGACAATAGAACTCTACACCGTATTACCAGAAATGTCAATATGGAATTCTATTTTTTCTCTGTAACGACTCCATTTTCATCAATCGATGCATTCGGGCACAGAGCTGCAACTGCATCATACATCTTCTTCTGTGTCTCTGTAGAATCCAGATATTCTGTCATATCTTCTGTCTGGATTCCCGGAACGAGCGACATCTCTTTTAACCCTTCTGATGTGATGTTGAGCTTTAATACTGCCGAATATCTGCTTGTTCCGTCTGTCAGCACAGATCCTATGCTGTACACAACCGGTTTTCCATCGATATACTCAATTCCCTGCAGACGATCAGAGTGTCCGCCAATCACGATATCCGCTCCTGCCTGCAAAAATGCAGCTGCATGCTCTTTCTGGTAGGATTCCACACCATTGGCATCCCCTTTTCCTTCATGATCATACACAATCAGATAATCGCACTTTGTGGCAGCCTCCTGGATTACTTTTGTATACTGCTCTGCCTCTGTATATTCTAAAATCCCCGCTTTGCCGTCACCTGCCGCCATATCATAAGAATCTTCCATGCCGGAAGCTGATGTAAATCCAATCTTGATTCCATTGATGATCAAATACACCGGCTGCGCAGCATCTGCGGCATCTGTTCCTGCTCCTACATATGCCATTCCTGCATTTTTTAACAGCTCCATGTTCTCTTTTAAGGCATCTTGTCCATAACCTGCCGCATGCTCATTTCCAAGAGACACAATATCTGCTCCCAATGCTTCCAATATATTCATACGTTCTGCATTGGCATGCAGGATCGAAGTCTTTCCTGATAATGCCTCCCCTTTACTGCTGATGCTGAATTCCTGATTCAAAAAGAGTGCATCCGCTCCTGTCATCGCACTTAAAATCTGCTCTGAGAGCATCTGGCTTAAATCTCCAGTCTCATCGTATTTGCCCAGTGTATAACCTTCTTCTGTCAGTGTCAGGTTCCCTGCTATCGCGATCTCCGCCTGTCCGTCCTTCGCGCCGTCTTTCTGATAGATATGATTTGCAGCTGCTGTCTCATCATCTTTTAAGTACCCTTTATACTCATCAGACAGCACATGCAGCGTCTTTCCATAGCTGCTATAAAAATCCTCTGCGGATACTTTTCCTGATTTCATGGTTTTTTGAAGCTTTCCGGAAGATTCATCCGGATATGTCTTCTGGATCCATGCTGCAAAGTCCTCTGCTTCTTTTTTTACGTCTTCCGCAGACGCATCCGGATCTGCCTCAGAAGCAAATGTCTCATAACTTGCACTGATCGCACCGGCAAGTCCGCTGCTCGATGCCTTCGTTGTATCTTTTGGCTCGCTTTTCTTACCTTTTATCGTGAAAAACACTGCCGCAGCTGCAACTGCGATCACCACCAGAGCGATCACAAGGATCATAACCTGCTTTTGCACCTGCTTTTTGCGCTCTGCTTTCTTCTGTTCCCTTACCGCTTCATCGTATCGTTCACTGCTCATTTTCTCTTTTGAACCTCCCTGTGATTTATCAAAAGATGCAGAACTCACCGTCCTGCATCTTCACTCCCCCGTTATATATCAGCCTACTTTCAGCTTAAATTTCTGAATCTCTTTCTCATCAGAAACCTTTTCAATGATTCCGCCAAGACCGCGCAGCTTTTCTTCAAATCTCTCGTATCCTCTCTGGATATAGACGATATCATCCACAATAGTGATTCCGTCTGTCGCAAGCCCTGCGATACAAAGCGCCGCACCTGCTCTTAAATCCGGCGCACTGACTCTCGCTCCTGAAAACTTCTCTACACCTTCGATGGTTGCAGAGTTGCCCTCTACTTTGATCACTGCACCCATTCTTGCCAGCTCATCCAGATACTTAAATCTGTTCTCAAAAATACTCTCTGTGATCGTACTTGTACCCTGCGCGAGCGCAAGCACTACCCCGATCTGCGGCTGCATGTCTGTCGGATATCCCGGATACGGCAATGTCTTCACCTGTGTGCTTCTCAAGCGGTTCTTCGCCACCACTCTTACCGCATCATCAAACTCTTCTACTTCACATCCGATGTCCACAAGCTTGGAGATTGTCGCATCCAGATGTTTCGGAATGACATTTAATACCGTCACATCTCCCTTTGTCGCTGCTGCAGCAAACATAAAAGTACCTGCTTCAATCTGATCCGGAATGATGGAATATTCTGTCTTATGGAGGCTCTTGACTCCACGGATCTTGATTACATCTGTTCCGGCACCGCGGATGTTTGCTCCCATGCTGTTTAAGAAGTTCGCAACATCTACGACATGAGGCTCCTTGGCAACGTTCTCCATGATCGTAAGACCGTCCGCCATGGCTGCTGCCATCATCACGTTGATCGTTGCTCCTACAGATACCACATCAAAATACAGATGTGTTCCTCTCAGATGCTCTGCTTCTGCCACGATCTTGCCGTGCTCAATATCCACATCCGCACCCAATGCGCGGAATCCCTTCAGATGCTGATCGATCGGTCTGCTTCCGATATTGCATCCGCCCGGCAGAGCCACTTCTGCTCTCTTGTACTTTCCAAGCATCGCACCCAAAAGATAGTAAGATGCTCTGATCTTCTTGATATAATCATATTCTATATTAAAGTCTGTAATTGCGCTTCCGTTAATCTTAACTGTGTGTCTGTCAACTCTCTGAACCATTGCTCCGATTCCCTGAATCGCTTCCAGCAACACATTGATATCATTTACATCCGGCAGATTGTCAATCAGAACGGTCTCGTCTGTCATGATCGCTGCCGCGAGAATAGCCAGTGCCGCATTTTTAGCTCCGCCGATTTCAACTTCCCCTACCAGCGGATTGCCGCCTTTGATAATATACTGCTCCATATTGCACCTCGATTATCGATAATTCTATCGTAGTCCCTTGTTAAATTTCATTACCCCCGCCTTATAAAAGCAAAAAGAAACGATAATTCGCCTTTTTACCCTATAATACGATTAGTTATTATACCATAAAATTTCAATTTGTAAAATCATTTTTTCTCCAGCGCCTCGATCTGCGTCAAAACTGCATCGATCGTTTCCTCAATCTGACAGCCGTCCTCGCATATCGTAAGGTCTGCATATTGTTCAAAAAGTTTTGTCCGTTCTTCATACAAATCCCGGAAAGTCTGCCCTTCTCTGAGTACGACTCCCCGCTTTTTCGGACTGCGGATCCTCTCTTTTATTGTGCGATAAGAAGCCTTCAAATATACGACTGTTCCTATTTCTTTAAAATGTTTCATCGCCTCTTCGCAGTATACAACACTTCCTCCCGGAGAGATTACGGCGCGCTCGGCATTCACCTGACAATTCACCTGATTCTCAATGGCAAGAAATCCATCTTCCCCCACATCTGCTATAATCTCTCTGAGCAGACGTCCCTCTTGCTTCTGAATCAATAAATCTGTATCGATAAATTCCATTCCCAGCCGTTTTGCGACAACCACTCCGACCGTACTCTTTCCAACTGCCGGCATTCCTATAAAAATCAGATTCTTCATACGTATTTTCACCCTTATTTTTCCATAATCATGTTAACTTTTATCCCAAAATCTTCGTGTCTACATCGTTTTTATCATAGCACAAAATCTGCAATTAGTAAATTCTGTGGCGAGACCTGCGATGATCACTTCTTCTTTTATATAGTTCATGATACAGCATAACTTCAATCAGATTCTGAAGCCAGTTCGGCATACGTCTTCTTTCCGGTTCCCGCCGATTCTGTTCCTGCACCTGCATAAATTCAGGTTCCCATTCAGATTCCGGCTCCTGCATCCGCTCTGCCTCTTCCATCTTCATGACACTGTTTTCTTCTGCCTGCGACAGAAGTCCTTCATATTCTGTTCCATAGAAAATTTTTTCATGTTTTCTTACATTTTCACAGACTCTTTTGCACATCAGATGCAGCTGCAGACGGTCAGGATATTCATCATACATCATGCTGTTGTCATATTCCATCCTGTCACATTCTTCCTCTATATACGGGAGCAGCCGTTTTGCCACATCCGGATAAAGACTCTTCATGTACTCATAATCTCTACGCTCTTTGCGCTCATCATCATACTGAAGAGGCAGAGGATACGCCATGTAATACGGTAATTTTTTATTCATAGATCCACACTTCCGTTTCAGACATTATATGACTAATATATGTGAATTTTGAGATATGGTGATTTTCCTTAAAATATGTTAGACTAATATAAAGCATATTTTTTCTAACATTCATTTTATTTCATAAAAATGACGTGAAATATCTTATTCATTTCAAAAACAGGCAAACGCCTGTCCTTTCAGAAAATTCATG
>OGGV01000128.1_pt1 | contig 61926 bp, 56 predicted proteins | sample 1571301 | NCBI WGS metagenome assembly OGGV01 (sample SAMEA2582072, study PRJEB24529) | metagenome | biome: Human gut stool | place: China | collected 2011
TGAATATAACCGGCAGTAGCGTAGGGCATGATATGATGTTGACGATTGATAGTATGCCCTCTATGAGCTATAACTTAAATAGTTATTATGCGTTGCTACCAGATAGTGAGAACGAAGGACTTGTCCAGTTCTCCATCCCCGAGCTGGAGCCGGGAATGCATACGGCCGAGTTTAAGGTGTGGGATATCTTAAATAACTCCACGACCTATACCTTTACTTTTGAGGTGGCGGAAGGGTTGAAACCTAATCTGATCGAGATGTATGCCACCCCGAATCCGGCACGGGATCAAGTGGAATTCTTTCTGCATCACAATCGTCCGGAGTCGAACTTAAAGGTGACGGTTATGGTTTATGATATGACCGGTAAGTTCCTATGGAGTACAGAGAAGAGCGGTTCCTCCGAGTTGTTTAAGGCTTATATCGTAACTTGGAACCTGACGGATAACGGTGGCAGGCGGTTGCGCCCGGGAGTTTATCTGTATCGGGCGGCGATTAGCACGAATAACTCGAAAGAGGCGACGAAAGCGAATAAATTAATCATTCTCGCACAATAAAGTATCGGGTAATTAGTTTATAATAAGCATGGGGGTATGTTTATTACCCTCTAGGAATGATAAATGTAAATGTATTTTTAGAATAGAATATATGGTAAGAGTTTCAAGATTCAGTCTGTTACTAGCGGTTTTCAGCTTTTTGACGGCATTTACGGCTTTATATGCCCAAGGAGGCGCAGACGATGTTAAACATAAATTCGCCCCGATTAATACGGCGATACCGTCTTTGTCTATTGCGCCCGATGCTCGCGGAGGTGCTATGGGTGATAACGGTGTGGCTACTACGCCGGATGTGAATTCCCAATACTGGAACCCGGCTAAGTATGCTTTTAGTTATAGTAAGGCCGGAGTCGCTTTATCCTATACGCCTTGGTTACGTAAATTGGTGAATGATGTGGCTTTAGCATATCTGGCCGGTTATTATAAATTAGGCGATAGCGATATGCAGGCGATCGGAGCTTCCTTGCGTTATTTCTCTTTAGGAGAAGTACAGGAAAGCCGGGATGGAGGAATGGGTAATCAGCTCATATTGAATCCTTATGAGATGGCTTTTGATGTAAGTTATAGCCGTAAATTATCGGATGTGTTCTCTATGGCGGTCGCCTTGCGCTATATTCGTTCGGACATGGGTGCCTCGTCGGATGCGGATATGGTTCCGGATAACGCTTTTGCCGCTGATATCGCCGGTTATCTGGAGAAATACGTGATCTTAGGGAATAGCGAGTGCCTGTGGAGCTTTGGTTTTAATGTCTCCAATATCGGTACGAAGGTCTCTTACGACGGTGGAAATACCAACCAATTCTTGCCTACGATGTTAAAGGTTGGAACTGGTTTACTGTATCCGATCGATGATTATAACCAAATCGGTATCTATGTGGATTTGAGTAAATATTTAGTTCCTACCGAACCTATTCAAGAAGGTACGACTCCCGAGGATGAGGCTGCTTATAAGGAAAAACATGATGAATATAACAATATGTCCCCGATCACGGGTATCTTCAAATCATTCGGTGACTCGCCGAATGGCTTCAAGGGCGAGCTAGAGGAGATTATGGCCTCTATCGGTCTGGAGTATAATTACAATCAGCAGTTCTTTGTTCGTGGCGGTTATTACTATGAGAATAAATATCAGGGAAACCGTCAGTACTTCTCAGTCGGTGCTGGTTTCCGCATGAGTGTTTTCCAGTTGGATGCCGCTTATCTGATCAGTACGGTACAGAGTAACCCGTTGGACCAGACATTGCGCTTCTCCTTGTCGTTCGATATGGATGGAATCAAGAACCTTTTCAGATAAATGGATATGAAGATACGTGTAGGTTTTGGCTATGACGTCCACGCCTTGGTGCCGGACCGGGAATTATGGCTAGGCGGGATTAAGATCGAGCATACGTTGGGCCTATTGGGACATAGCGATGCGGACGTGTTGATCCATGCGATCTGCGACGCTTTACTGGGAGCGGCCAATATGCGGGATATCGGTTATCATTTCCCGGATACGGCTGGTGAATATAAGAATATCGATAGTAAGATCTTGCTCCGGGATACCATGAGGCTTTTAAGAGAGGCGGGCTATGAGTTGGGTAATATCGATGCCACCGTAGCCGCCGAGCGCCCTAAATTGAATCCCCATATCCCTCTGATGAAGAAAACGCTGGCCGAGGTCATGAACGTGGACGAGGAGGATATCTCTATCAAGGCTACGACCACGGAGAAGCTGGGCTTCACCGGACGGCAGGAAGGGATCTCGGCTTACGCTACGGTCTTGATACAGCGCATGGGATCGTAAACCAGAAAGTACTCCCTTTTCCTTCTTCCGACTCTACGCCGATCTTCCCGTGAAGATTCTCTAGGATCGTTTGGCAAATGGATAGTCCGAGTCCGGTTCCTTGGATAAAGGAATCGAATTTGGCGAAACGCTCGAATACGTGCGGGAGGTTCTTCCGCTCAATACCTTTTCCGGTATCTTTTACGTAAAAGTATAATCCATCTTCCCTCTCCTTGTATCCCATGCGGATAGACCCTTGGAACGTGAACTTACAGGCGTTCGTGAGGAAGTTGGTGATCACTTGGGTCAAGCGATTCTTCTCGGAATAGATAACGCAATCCTGTTCAGGTATCTCGCAATAGAGAGTGACACCGTCTTTCACCCGGCTTTGGAAGGTCTGGTATAAGCTCCGGAATAGCGTGGATACGTTGAACTCGGAATAGATGAAATCCATTTGCCCGGCCTCGATCTTCGATAGGTCTAGGATATCGTTCACGAGTTGAAGGAGAAGCTCGTTGTTCGTCTCGATGATCTCGCAGAACTCTCTCGTCTCCTCGGAGTGGCAAGTTTCCGCTAGCAGGTTGGAAAAGCCTACGATAGCGTTCAGCGGGGTACGTATCTCGTGGCTCATGTTCGCTAGGAAGGCGGATTTCAACCGGTTGGATTCCTCTATCTTCTCCTTGTCCCTCAGTTCTTGTTCCATTTTTTTCCGTTGGTTGATGAGGGTAGTACCTCCGGTTAAGTAGGCGGGTTTTCCTTCCGGATCGGTTTTCCCTACGATCGCGAAGATCTCTATCCATGTATATTCAAGCCCTGTGTCATCTAAATAACGGATCTCCTCATCGATCGATATGCTCTCGCCGGCGATTAGTTTATTGATCGCGTCTTGCATCTGTTCCAAGTCCTCGGGGTGAATGCCGCTATAAAACTCGTCCGCCGACATGCTGAATAGGCCGTCGATTCCCTTGTCGCGAATGGATCTTTGGGTCAGGTAAATATTGTTACATTCGAGCCGTGCTTCTTTTACGTCCCATATCCATGTCATCATGTTGCTGGCTTTCAAGACGAGCTGGTATTTCTGGTTCAGGTCTTGCGCTTGGCGTGCGATTTGCAGCTCCTTGTCTTTGGCCTTTTGCTTTTGGATGAAGAGGCGGACCCGTAAGATCCCGATCGTTATCAATAACGCCAGAATGACGAGTAGGCTTATGATATGGATCTTGTATTTCTGTAAGAAACCGGGAGGCTCTTGGAAATACGTGGCGTTCGGGGGATATAGGCCGGGATCGATCTGGTGAAGCAATAGATGCTGGTAATTTAGGTAGGCCCTCGGGGTTTCTGCGGTCTGGATCGGGATTTCCTTACTATCTTTCCCCGAGAGGATCATTTCGATCGTGTTGACCGTCACCTGCGCATAATCCTCCGGAGAAACATAATATCCCCCGGCGAAATTCCCGTTTTCTGTTTGTACGTCTTGCAAGGTAAAGATTGGGGGGACGGAGAAACTATTGGTCATTTTCTGGACGTTATCGACTAGGTAACGATTCTCGTTATCCTTCCGGGTCCTGTACCATGAGTAATAAAGGACTCCGGTCTTATTGTCGAAAGAGGCCAGTCTGTCCAATAAGTTCTCGGTGGAAATGGAGGTGGTAGACAGTGGCTCGAATTGGATGCCCGGAAAATCTTTCCGTAGCACGGCCTCTACATCCGCTTTCGTTTGCTGGCTTATATAACGGCGGTCAAAAATAAAGGCCAGTTTGGTTAATTCCGGTTGTAGCTTTTTGATTAGCTCGATCGTTTGCTTGATATAGACTGGGTATTTTATAAAAGTGGCGTTATAGCCTTTTACTACATCCGTGATGGGAACCAGCGTATCGAGCACGTTTTTATCTAGGTCTATCAGGTACTCTTCTTTCGGGTACATATAATCTCTGGCGTAGCAGATGATAGAGGGAATATCTTTCCATTCCTTGTCAAACAACGGGCGGGCGACAAGCCAAGAGGGATCTCCTATGCATACGACTAAGGTGGGTGGCACGGGAACTCTCTCTAGGATCATTGTTCTCTTCTCTTGAAACCCTTCCATAGTACGGATACCGGGGATCTGTAAGGGAATCGCCTTTACGGTAAACCCTTCCTCCCCGAATTTTCTTTCTATATCAAGATAGGTCTGTTTTGTCCAGCTTTCCTCGAAGTTGATGGAGTGCAGTACGACTATAGACGGTTTCTCGCCGGAGCCTCGTGCGCTCATGTTCAAGTGGACCGTTAGTATAATAAAAATAAAAAGAATGATATTTCTCATGGCCGTTAATTCTAAGCGATATATGTAGCAAACGTGATTCTGGTAGCAAATGTAGTGATTCCGCTTTATTAAGCAAGAGGTTTGCCTGAAAATAAAGGTTTTATATGTAGTAAAATGGTAATAGTTCCATCTTGATAGGATAGCCTTTTCGCCCTTGTTTGCCTATTCGGAGATTAATACGTAGCTTTGAGCCAATAAAGTGGTATTTTTATGAAGAATAATGATTGGAAAGATCGATTAGGCGTGATGTACTCCACGAATCCCGATTTTCAATATAATACGGGAGATACGGAAGAGGAAGATACGTTGCCGAAGGAGAAACAAGCTTTGCGCATATCCTTGGATAAGCGGAACCGGGGAGGGAAGATGGTTACCTTGATCACCGGGTTCCGGGGCACTTCCGAGGATCTGACCGCCTTGGGGAAACTCTTGAAAGTGAAATGCGGCGTAGGCGGTTCCGCTAAGGACGGGGAGATAATCATCCAAGGTGACCTGCGTGCCAAGGTGTTGGATATCCTCCGGAAAGAGGGCTATTCGAAAAGCCGTACGATCTAATCCCCGATCGCTATGCTAACAATCTATAGGGCTTCCGCCGGGGCGGGCAAGACGCATAAGCTGACAGGGGAGTACCTGATGTTGCTCTTCTCCCAGCCGGGCGCTTATCGCCGGATCTTGGCCGTGACGTTTACGAATAAGGCGACGGATGAGATGAAAACCCGTATCGTTCAAGAACTTTATCACCTCGCTTCCGGCCGTGCGTCCGATTATATCCAGCTACTCTCTTCCGCCTATTCCTTGACGGAGCGGCAGGTGAGGGAGCAGGCCCGGAAGATTCTGGTCGCTATCCTGCACGATTACTCCGCTTTTAATATCAGTACGATCGACCGCTTTTTCCAGCAAACGATGCGTGCCTTTACCCGCGAGATCGGCTTGCAAGGCGGTTATGGCATCGAGATGGACCAAGAACTGGTCTTGACCGAGGCGATCGATAACCTGCTGGCCGATCTGGAGAAGCCGGAGAGCAAAGATTTGCTAGGTTGGCTGCTGCGTTTCGCCGAGAACAAGATCGAGGATGGAGGCGGCTGGAGTTTGCGGCAAGACATCATGTCGCTCAGCCGGGAGGTCTTTAAGGAGAGTTATAAGGCATTTAGCGAGGAAGTAGGTAAGGATATCGCGGATAAGCAGGCGCTCGATGCCTATAAGAATGAGCTATACGCCATTATCCGCTCCGTAGAGGCGGAGGCGAAACGTTTAGGTGAGGAGGGAGTGGCGTTGCTGAAACAGTTCGCCTTACAACCCTCGGATTTTAAGGGAGGAAGTCGTTCCCCGTTTTTCTATTTCGAGAAGCTGGCGAAAGGTGAGATGAAAGAGCCGACAGCCACGTTCCAAGCTTTGCCGGATAATCCGGATGCCTATACGACCAAGACGACTCCACCGGGTCTCCGGCAGATCATCGGGTGTGTATATGAGGAAGGGTTGAATGCCTGCGTAAAGAATATCGTATCCCTGTTCGCCAACCTGACGGCCTATAACACGGCCCGGGAGATCGTACGTTATTATTATACGTTAGGGATCTTAACCGATATCTCCCGGCAAATCGCCTTTTACCGGGAAGAAAAGAATGTCATGCTGATCGCCGATACGACCGAGTTGCTGAATAAGGTCATCAGCGGCAGTGACGCCCCCTTTATCTACGAGAAGACGGGTACGCACGTAGATCATTATATGATCGATGAGTTCCAAGATACCAGCGGCATGCAGTGGAATAACTTCCGCCCCTTGGTGGAGGAGAGTCTGGCGAATGGCCGGGCGAATCTGATCGTTGGCGACGTGAAACAAAGTATTTATCGTTTCCGTAACTCGGATTGGACGAGCAAGTCCGCAGGGATTTCGAGGACGAGCAAGTCCGTGAGGATACCCTAAAGGATAATTGGCGAAGCTGCCGCCATATCGTGGAGTTTAATAATGCGTTCTTCACCGCCGCTCCGGCGATCCTGCAGGATCTATATAATGAGGCGTTGAAAAACTCCTCATTAAGCGAGGAAGAGCGCACGGCCTTTTCCGCGAGGATCATGGCGGCCTACGACGATAGTTCCCAGCGTGTCCCCCCGCCCTTCCAGAAGAAGGATGGACATGTACGGATCGATTTCCTCTCCGGTGATGAGGATAAGGACTGGAAACAGGAGGCGATGGAGCGATTGCCCGCTACCTTGGAGCGCTTGCAGGATAGCGGTTACGCGCTAAAAGATATCGCCATACTCGTGCGTACCAATCAAGAAGGTGCTTTAGTGGCTGATACGTTGCTTGCCTATAAGGAAGAGCATCCGTCCGACCGATACAATTACGATATCATCTCCGATGATGCCCTGTTCGTGGGTAGTTCTCCGGCGGTCCGTTTCCTGATCGCCGTATTGCGCTATTTGCGAAATCCGGAGGACCGGACGAACAGGAAATTGGCGATGTATGCCTATCAAGTATTAACCGGAAAATTTGGGGAGAGCGAGGCGGACGAGTCTGTTTTTCAAAACCTTCAGTCTATCTCCCGGCAATCCTTGTACGAGGTAACCGAAGGGCTCTTCCGTAACTTCTCCGCTTACTTCCCGGAAACGGAACAGGTATTCGTGCAAGCCTTTTTGGATATGGTTTCCGAGTACGCCCAAAAAGAAAGCGCGGATTTGAACCGTTTCTTGAGATGGTGGGACGAGACCGGTTATCGAAAGACGATCGCTACCCCGGATGGGCAAAACGCTATCCGCATCTTGACCGTACATAAATCCAAGGGCTTAGGTTTTAAGGTCGTTATCATTCCTTTCGGGGACTGGGAGATCGACCATAAGCCGACAAAGCCCGTTATCCTTTGGTGCCACCCGGAGAAGAAGCCGTTTGACCGCCTGCACTTAGTTCCTGTCCGTTACGGACAGATCCTGAGTAGCACGATTTTCGCCAAGGATTATTTCAAGGAGCGCTTGCATGCTTTCATCGATAACTTGAACACCTTATACGTCGCTTTTACCCGTTCGAAAGAAGAACTGATCGTATTCTCCCCCCGTCCGAGGAAGATCAACAAGGAAGGTAAGGTTGAGAAGATAACTTCCATCGCCGATCTATTGTGGGCGGGGGTGGAGACGGATATCGAGGATGATACCTTTGAAAGGGGCGAATGGTGGCATCCAGCTTCGGGTAGAACGGCAGAAGATACCCTGGAGGAAATCCCCATGAGCCGCCTGTATTCCGTTTCCCCGGATGATCGTTTACAATTACGCCTGCATGGGAAAGGATTCTTTTTCGATAATGCCAGGCGGAAGCACGGTACCTTGATGCATGAGGTATTGAGCCGGATACGTACGCCGAAAGATATTCCCGCTTCGGTCGAAAGTTATCGGTTAGCCGGGGTGATTAACCGGGAGGAAGCGGCGGAGTTGATCAGCCGTCTGGAAGAATTATTGCAAGCGGAGGAGGTAAAGGCTTGGTATGATGGTTCCGCCCGTGTCTTGAATGAAGTGGATATCCTGTTCGGTAAAGGCTTGTCTAAACGCCCGGACCGGGTGATGATAAAAGATAACAAGGTAATTGTCGTGGATTATAAATTTGGCGAACGGCAAGATAAGCGCCATCCTAATCAGGTAAGAAATTACCTGCAATTAATTCGTAAAATGGGTTTCGAGCGGGTCGATGGATACCTTTGGTACGTAGAGTTAGGCAAAATAGAGGCAGTGAATAAGTGATATATTTTTGATATTCGGTAAAAATGAATATTTTTGCAGATTCTTAGTATAAAACGATACAGTCAAAGAAGAATGAAAGTACATAAAGAAGGAACCGGTTTACTGCTTACGTTGTTTACAATATTATTTATTGTGAATATAACTTTGTACCATACGGTAGGTAAGGGTATGCTGTTTTATTCTGTCGCTTTTGTTTCTACCGTATTGTTCCTATTGGTATTAAACTTCTTCCGTAGTCCTTTCCGTCGGTTTCCTTATGATTCGGAAGGCTTGGTGATCGCTCCCGCCGACGGTACGATCGTTGCCATCGAGGAAGTGATGGAGAACGAGATCCTTCATAAGAAGTGCCTACAGATATCTATCTTTATGTCTATCTTCAACGTACATGCCAATTGGTTTCCCGTAAACGGTACCGTTAAGCATGTTTCCCACCAGAACGGGCGTTTTATGGCGGCTTATCTGCCGAAGAGTAGTACGGAGAACGAACGTTCGGCGGTCGTGATTACCACGAGGAACGGGGTGGATGTCTTGGCTCGTCAGATTGCCGGGGCGATGGCACGCCGCATTGTTACATATGCCAAACCGGGAGAGAAATGTCATGTGGACGAGCAAATGGGGTTTATTAAATTCGGTTCTCGCGTGGATGTCTACCTGCCGGTAGGAACAGAGGTGTTAATAGAGATGGATCAAAAAGTAACAGGCAATCAAACGCCTATAGCCCGTTTGTCAAAATGAGTATAAGAAAACATATTCCTAATACAATTACGTGTCTGAGCCTTCTGTCCGGGTGTGTCGCCAGTGTTATGGCCTTGCACGGAAATTTTTTATCTGCGTTGATTTGGATTATTATAGCCGCGGTCTTTGATTTCTGCGATGGCTTTGCCGCTCGTTTATTGAAGGCTTACTCGCCGATGGGAAAGGAATTGGATTCCTTGTCAGATATGGTAAGTTTCGGCTTCGCTCCGGGCATGGTGGTCTATTGGTTGTTGGGAGAGGCTTCTACGGCTTTGCCTTTTGGCTCATTGAATACGTATATCCCTTATCTGGCGTTCGTGATCCCTACGTTTTCAGGTTTGCGTTTGGCTAAGTTCAATATTGATGAACGGCAAACTACCTCGTTTATCGGCTTGCCGGTTCCAGCGCATGCTTTATTTTGGGCTTCGGCGGGGTATTCTGTTTTACCGGTTGTCCATGCGAATGAAGGCTTGTTCGTGTTGGTGACTGTTATCTTGGCGTTTATTACCTCCTTGCTGTTGGTGTCTGAGATACCGATGTTCTCGCTGAAGGTGAAATCCTTAGCGTGGAAGGGTAATGAGCTTCGCTATATATTGATCGCTTGTGCCATTATTTTCGTGGCGTTATGGGGATTCTTGGGAATCTCTGGAACCATCCTGTTATATATAGTCTTGTCTATTTTTAACAAAAAGGGATAAACAAGAATTCTTATCTTTGTGTTTGTGATAGTAAAGAATCATTTAAGTATCGGATTATGTTTAAGTTTTTGTTTGTAATATTCTTTTTCTTTATCCTGTTGGTGTTTCTGATGGGTTTCTCCATCTTGCGTACCTTTAAGAACATCTTTTTTGGTAGCGGAAACAGCACTCGTAAGGGAGAACAACGTCGTCAAACAAATAGCAATACTTCCGGACATCGTTCTACGACTACTACCGCCCGGGACGATGATGATGATCGTACACCTTATGTGCACCGTAAGAAGATATTCGCCAAGGATGAAGGGGAGTATGTGGATTACGAGGAAGTTAAATAGAGCTTAGCGTCTTTGCTTAAAGAAACGCTGCATTTCTTCCGCGCACTCTTTTTCAAGGATACCTTTTTTGATAATCGCTTTCGGATGGAAGGCTTGAGGGGCGAATTTGGAGAAACCTCTTTTATCATCGGATGCCCCGTATACGATCGTACTTAATTGTGCCCATCCGATCGCGCCGGCACACATTATGCAGGGTTCCACGGTTACGTATAGACTACAATTTGTCAGGTATTTCGCTCCTAAGACTCCGGCGGCGGCCGTAATCGCCAACATCTCGGCATGTGCGGTCACGTCGTTCAAGCATTCGGTTTGATTATGCGCCCTCGCTATGATCTGGTTGTTGCAGACGATAACAGCTCCTACGGGAACCTCACCCTCGGACGCTGCCGCACGAGCTTCCACCAACGCTTGCTTCATGAAATATTCGTCATTGAAAGGATTCATCTTCTCATCTCATTTTCGTTGAAAAGAGTCGGATAATCCTCCTCCAAGGTCTTGAGGATGTGAGAAAGGATCGTCTCTCGGTACCAACGGGACTTATTCTCGATCTTGTAGCGTGAAAGGTAACGTTTTACCGCTTTATGCTCTTCGTCATTCAGCATAAAGGTCACTTTGTGTACCCTCGGATGATTGGGGTGAGCCGATGAATATTTACGTTCTTCTCTCATACATTTGCAAATGTACGAGTGAATAGCCGAATAACAAAGAAAATGGCTATATTTGTGCAAATTAATGCGATGGCAAGACAGAACGATATGGGTCGGGAAGGTGAGTCTGAGGCTCGTGCCTATCTGGTAAAACATGGATATAACGTGTTGCATACCAATTGGCATTGGCATCATTATGAACTGGATATTATCGCTGTCAAGGAAGATGAGTTAATCGTGGTGGAGGTAAAGACACGCTCTGAGGATTTTTTGCTTTCACCGGAAGATGCGGTAGACACCAAGAAGATTCGGAGGATTGTCGCCGCTGCGGATGCCTATGTCCGTTATTTTAATATAGACTTACCAGTCCGTTTTGATATCGTGACATTGATCAAGAAAGAGACGGGTTTCCTGATCGACCATATCGAAGATGCTTTCTATGCTCCTTGCCGTTAAAAGATAAAAGTTATGAATATAGAAGAAGTACGTGAATACTGCCTTTCCTTGAAGAATACCATCGAGTGTTTCCCGTTCGATGAGGTATCGCTGGTCTTTAAGGTAGAGAATAAGATGTTCCTGCTGCTTCCTTTGGATGCGGAGGAGCCTCATGTCTCCTTGAAATGCAGTACGGACTATGTGGAAGAGTTACGGGAACGGTATACGGCGGTTGAGCCGGCTTATCATTTTAATAAGAAATACTGGAATAGCATTTATCTGGATCGGGATATGGAGGACGAGGAGGTTAAACGTTGGATCTTCCACTCTTACCGGGAGGTGATCGCTAAACTACCAAAAAATATAAGGGAAATTTATAATGATGAGCACTGATAATGAATCTCCCCGCATCTTGCGTGTGGCGGAAACCACTTCTACGAATAGCCTGCTTCGTGAGCTGGTCATCAAGGAATCTCTTCTGGAAGGAAGTGTAGTTGTCGCTGATTTCCAGACAGCCGGACGTGGGCAGATAGGGAATGTCTGGGAGTCTGAGGCGGGAAAGAACTTGATGTTTAGTACAGTCCTGTACCCTACGTGCATCCCGGCAAATCGCCAGTTCTTGATTTCTCAAATAGCGGCCTTGAGTGTGAAAGAGACGTTAGACTCATATACGGATCATGTCACAGTGAAATGGCCGAATGATATTTATTGGAAAGATAAGAAGATTTGCGGAATGTTGATCGAGAACGATCTATCAGGGCATAATCTATATTGCTCCATCATCGGGATCGGCATAAACTTGAATCAAGCGGTGTTTCGGGGAGATGCTCCGAATCCTGTTTCTTTGTTTCAAATAATCGGTAAGGAAGTAGATCGAGAAGAGGTTTTGGACCGTTTCCTCTCTGTATTCTATCGCTATTATTTATCTCTTCTCCAAGAGGAATACGAGGATATTCGTATCCGCTATCAATCTGCGTTGTATAGAAGGGAGGGCTATCATGCCTATAGGGATGAGGCGGGAGAATTCGAGGCCTGTATCCATGATATTGAATCAACCGGGCATCTTTTGCTAGTGTTACGGGATGGAAGCATCCGTCGCTATGCTTTTAAGGAGGTTTCTTATTGTAAGTGACCTCTTCGGGCGCGAATCTGGGATTTTTGCGAGGGCTTTCTCCTACGTTCTTCTTTCCTTCTAAGTAGCTCGTTTATAGAATCTCTTTTCATGTTAGTCGTTTGAGTGATCACAAAAAATGAACGAATTTGAAGGATGAGGCTTTTGACGTAGGTCTGATTGGGATGATGTGTATTGGGATTGGGTGTGTGAGGAAGGCTCGGTAACGGGCGAGGATTTTGGGAGCAGTTATACTTACTTGGTTGGGGAAGTATATATCCTTTGGCACTTATTATATATCCTATGGGGAGGTAAATAGTACTTTGTATCCTTTCAAGATACGGTAATTCCAGTGGAAGTAATCTTTATAACATGAATAATAATGTACGTGTACATTAATTTATATTGATTGGTGGTTGAGGGATTATTATGCTTGGCCTTGGTTCGAGAATGGCTTTTATGGAGTGGGGGATATAGGTAAGGGATGGGTAGTTCGTGGTTATAATCCGCTATTTCGTAATGAATAGCCTATTTGATTGATAAGAAAGCGTGTAGGATGACAAAAAAATAATAGGGAAGATTTGCGCGAATCGAAGAAACGCGTACCTTTGCAAATGATAGATAAAGTCGGCTGTCAGTATTATGGTTTTGTGAAGGCAGCCCAATGAATGAGCTTATTACACTTTAGTATTAATATTAAATTATTTAATTATGAACAAAAAGTTTTCTACTTTTTTGTGCGCTAGCTTACTTTTAGCTTCAGCATTCACTACTGCGAATGCGGCAGATTTGACTGGCGTTAACAATGGTGCGGATGCTTTTATGGTATCAAAATTGGATAAAGCTGCGTTAAGCGGTTTGTATCAATTAAGAGTAACCAGCACCGCTACAGGCAACACGACAAACGGTGTCCTTGCTATAGAGAATGGCAAGTATGTTGTCAAAGCTTCCAATTACAATTTACTGAATTCATTGTGGTGTATTACGATTACGGAGCAAGGTCAAGGTAAAGAGCCTATCTATGACTTCGTGAACAAAGCTACAGGTGAATTTTTGGCGATCAATGAGGCTGATGTTCAGGGCTTGGCGGTAAACGCTACTTCTGGGGCTCTTCAAGTTGGTGAAACTTACGGCGGTTGGGCTTTTGCTAGAACTTACAAGGAAGTGTTGGAGAAAAATCAACCGATGTTTACTTATCAAGAGGCTGACTATGTTCTTATCTTGTTGGAAGATAATGGTGTGTTAAAAGCTAAGAAAGTTTTAGCTAGTGAAGCTAGAGGTTTAACTGATGCTGTAAAGTTTACTGTGTACGACGCAGGTACTTACGTGTTGAGTGCAGATGAGATTAACGCTTATTTGAAAGATAATAAGAATGTTCTTAATTTCAATCAGGATGCTAATGCTGACGTAAACCCGTTTACGACTAAAGCGTTTGTCGCAAAAGAACTAAAGGGTGGTCTTGCTGCTGATCACAATTTCGTTTATGTGACAGATAAAGAGAATGAGAACTCTTATTTGAAAGTTGATACCGCTGCTAATGGTGTAGGTATCCAATTCTTGAAGTTTGGCTGGACAAATGCTGAAAAAGAGCCGAACAAAGATGTAGAGAATTCAACGTTGGCTAATCAACATAAGTTCTTGTTCTCTTACAAACCTTCTACAGATAGCTTGTTTATCCAAGTAAAGCAGGTTCGTTATAAGAATGAAAAGAATGCCGAAAAATATTGGAAAGATGTAACAGATATTAAGAACTATGGTTCTAAGTATGTAGGAGTTTCTGATACTGACGTTAATTTAGATAATAACGCTGTAGCTGAGATGCCTGGTGATGCAGTTGCTCCTTCTCAATTGTTCGTTAAGTTGCAGAACTTTACGGTAGCTGACAGAATTGCGACAATCGGTGCTAGACCAATCAATACACATATCGGTTTTGGCTTGAAGGGTTGCAATGCTGCAAGTGACAAGACATCTATTGCTAACGGTTTGTATATCATTAAGAACGCTAAGGGACAAGTTCTGGCTGCTCCTATTCATGAGAATGATAACGTAGGTAACAACAAGGTTGAGTGGGTTACTTTGGATGAGCAAGATCCTATGCACATGCCAGCTTATCAATGGGTAATCACGAAGACTTTGAACTCGGAAGCTTCTCAGGCTACATCTCCGATTAAGGTGGTTAACCGTGAGTTCTTAGAGACTTATAACAATGTTCAATTGAGATTGAATGACAAAAATGAGATCGATGCTTCTTATGATCTTTTGGATGGGGTTACTTTTGTCCAGATCACGGACTCTGCCATAATCAAGGATAAGAAGTTGGGTTATAAGTATCTTGCTAAGAACGAGTTGATCGTTAATAAGTATAAGTTCAACTATTTGAATCCGTTCACTCAAGATTATTGGATCGCTAACGGTGCAGACAAAGATTCTTTGATTTACGTGAAGGAGGCTGCTAACGAATATACCTTGACTGAAGGCTCTACAGCTAAGTATGGTATTGATGTAGATGCAGCTTTGTTGAAGAAGATCCCGGGATTGGCTCAATTGGAGAGAACAAACTATGTGATCGCTAAAAATAAAGATGCTAAATTAGTTAAGGCTTATGGTAGCAAGTATGCGATGGGTGCTAAGAATGTAGGAACTACAGCCGAGGTTGATACATTCTTCTTCAAAGAGAATAACCACTTTAGCGGAAAGCATTATTATGCGATCCTAGAGTCTAATTGGAATGGAACAAAAGCTTATATTAATGATTTGAATACAACAACAGCAAAAGTTGGTATCGCTGATGATGGTATGACTGCTGGTTTGAAAGTTCAATTATTGAATGAGTCCAGAACTTCTTCATTCACGGTAGAGCCTAGCGATGCTCCTTTATATCGTCGTTTCAATAAGGCGGTTCTTGGCGAGAACGTGAATGATGGCGCAGATAGCTTGGCATTCGTGGAGAGATATCGTCATGAATACTTGATGGATGAGACCAATGCTAACTTTGAGGATAAAAATGGCGTTGTTGATTATTTAGGTATCTGGAACAAGGATAAAGCGAATGGTAAGTTGGCTATGCGTATTGATACCGCATGGTTGAACCGTGGCGCAGGCAATGTTAAGCCTCAATACTTGATTTCTGTAGCACGTGATGATCAAGGTGCTATTGAGACGATTCCTTGTGATGAGGCTGATGACAAACACTTCTATATCGATGAGAATGGCAACGCTCATAAGACTGATAAATGGCATTGCCAGCATGCTAAGCCGGGACGTGCAGGTTTCGCTTATGGTAAATACTTGGTAAGCTTTGCGGACTCAGCTAGAGCAGATAAGGATAAACCATACATGGATATTAAGAATGGTTATACTCGCGTAGGTTTCGTTAAGGCAATTCATTCCGGTGATAGCTTGTATATCTTGGTGAACGAGTTCAAGAATATGAAACCGGCGGATTTGAATATTGATGAGATTATTAATATAATCAAAACTCTTGAAGAAAAAGGTTACGCTTATTCAGTTGACGGCGACGTTTATTTCAGAACTCTTAAATTTAAGGACTACGGCAAATTAAGCCATCAGCCTATTGATGATTTGCAGTCGGGCGCAAGAATTGCTATCGGAGAGAAAAAGGAAAATCCTCTTGATTTCGCTCTTTGGAAAGCTGCAAAAGAGGGTGAGCCTTATTGGCAGTCGCCTTGGGGTAAGGGCAGACCGGGCTGGCATATCGAATGTTCTGCTATGAATAAAAGATATTTAGGCGATACAATTGATATTCATTGCGGCGGTCAGGACCTTATTTTCCCTCATCACGAAAATGAAATTGCGCAAAGTGAGTGTGCAAACGGTTGCACTTTTTCAAAATATTGGATGCACAACGGCTATATCAATGTTGATAACGTCAAAATGAGTAAATCACTCGGCAATTTCAAAACAGTTCGTGAAATTGCCAATGTTTACGGTTATGAAGTTATCAGATACTTTCTTGTTTCATCTCATTATCGTTCACCTATTAATTACAGCCTTGAAATAATTGAACAGTGCAAAAGCGCTCTTGAAAGACTTTATACTTGCCGTGAAAGCCTTGATTTTGCCATTAAAAACGCTAAAGACATAGCTGACGATACTGAGCTTATCGACCGCATAAACAGCCGCAGAGAGCAATTTATTAAGGCTATGGACGACGACCTTAATACTGCCGACGGTGTTGCGGCAATCTTTGACCTTGTTAAAGATATTAATATATCTATCCTTGATAAGGAAGTTTCTAAAAATGTTTGTCAAACAGCCGCTAAGGTATTTGACGAACTTTGCGATGTGCTCGGTATTCTTTATAACAGAAAGAGCAACGATGTTGATGCTGATATTGAAGCGCTTATTGAAGAACGTCAGACGGCAAGAGCTAATAAAGATTGGGCAACGGCTGACCGTATTCGTGACGAGCTTAAAGCTAAGGGCATCATTTTAAAGGATACACCGCAGGGTGTTACTTGGACTAAGGAATAATAATTAATCGGGCAGGGGACTTTGGTTTTCCTGCCTTTTTTAGTGAGGAATATTTGATGGTTGATAAAAGAAAATTTAAGGATATTAACGTATCTCTTTTAGGTTTGGGCACAATGCGACTGCCGTGCGAAACCGAACAAAAAAGAGAATCAAACCCTAATATTGATTATGATAAGGCGCAAAGTCTTGTCGATTTAGCATATAAAAACGGAGTGAACTATTTTGATACCGCATATATGTATCATTGTGGTAAAAGCGAAGCCTTTATAGGTTATGCGTTAAAGAAATATCCGAGAGATACATATTTTATTGCCGATAAGCTACCTATTTGGCTGTGTGATACTAAAGAGGATATGAAGCGTGTGTTTGACGAACAGCTTGAGCGAACCGGTATGGATTATTTTGATTTTTATCTTCTTCATTCTCTTGATAATGAAAATTTTGAAAAATGCGAAAAATTCGACGCTTATGATTTTTTAAAGAAAATGCAAAAAGAGGGTAAGATTAAATATATCGGCTTTTCTTTTCACGGAACGGTTGACGATTTAAGAAATATAGTATCTACTCATAAATGGGATTTTGCTCAAATCCAAATGAATTATCTTGATTGGGAAAATCAAAATGCAAAGATGCAATACCAAATACTTGAAGATGCAGGTATTCCCACAATCGTTATGGAGCCTGTAAGGGGCGGTAAGCTTGCTTTGGTTAATGACGAGATATCGGATATGTTTAAATCATTAAAGCCTGATAACAGCCCTGCCTCGTGGGCAATGGGTTTTGTTGCAAGCCATAAAAATATAATCACAATTTTAAGCGGAATGAACAGTGCAGAGCAAATGCATGACAATCTTTCTACTTTAACTGATTTTAAGCCATTTACTGATATTGAATATTCCCTTTGCGAAAAGGCCGCCGCAATAATTAACAAAAGCGAGGTTATTTCCTGCACTGGCTGTGACTATTGTCAGCCTTGCCCAAAGGGTATTAAAATCAGTTCGTTTTTCTCTCTTTATAACAGCGTCATTTCAGGTGAAATTGACATCAATTTGGGTAGAGATAAATATAACTCTTATAAAGTCAATCCGACAGCCTGCGCTTGGTGCAATAAATGCAAAAATCATTGCCCGCAGTCAATCAGCGTGCCCGATGTATTAGAGGGTAAGGTAGTCAAACTTTTTATGCAGTGAATTGATTATCGTTAAATTCAAAACGGCTTTATATTGTAATAAGTATTGCTAATATCTTAATATTATGTTAATATTAGCTTAATGAATAATATATTAGGGGAAGTTTGTATGAAAAAGAGGCTGAGTTTTTTACTGTCGATTATAATTGTTTTATCTATATGTGCGCCGATTACAAGCGTTATGGCAGAAGAAGCAAGAAAGCAAAGTGTATTAAAAACAGGCAAAGAAATTGCCGCATTATGCAGTGAATATGACAATTACAATGAATTAGACAGTACAGATGAACAAACTATCAATACAAGACTGATTGTAAAAACTGTTGACAATATTGATGAATATGGTGCTGTTGACAGTGTTTATGGCTTTGGCTACGCTTTTTTGCAGTATGCAGATGAAGAATCAGCACAAAAAGCAAAAGAAAATTATGAAAAATCAGGCTATACGGCAGATTATGACTGTGTTGTTACTTCTAGTTCTACTTATGACAAGTATAATAATAATGATGAATGGGCTTATGAGGAAACAGATGCTGTTTCTGCACTTGATTACTACAAATTAAAGGCTAAATCCAATATAAATATTGCTGTCGTAGACAGCGGAATCAATTATAACCACGAATTACTAAAATACAGAGTTGTGCGTACAAAAATGGATTTTAGTACTGATGCTTCAGGTGATGAAATGGACACATCAGGTCATGGTACAAAAGTGGCTGGTGTTATCGCTAAAAGTACGCCAAGTAATGTTAAACTATTCGGTTATAAAATATTTGACAAAAACTTAAAAGGTACTTCGTCAGAGGCTGTAGCCGCTTTATCATATATCAAGCAATTAAAAAACAAGCCTGATATAATAAATTGTTCATTTGCAACAGGAAGTCTTGGAACTGTAATAGATGAACTTGTTGATATGGGAGTCACTATTGTTGCTGCTGCCGGTAATGATGGTAAAGAAGTTTATCAACAACCTGCATTATTTGACAGTGCTATAACAGTTGCTGCTATAAATCCACACGGAAATGCATGGACTTCTTCAAATTATGGTACTTGTGTGGATATTTCCGCTCCCGGAGTTAGTGTATATAGTGCTAATTTTCCCGGTGATAATACTTATGCAACATTCAAGGGAACCTCTGTTGCAACGCCACTTGTATCAGCAGCCGCAGCCTATGTCCTGATGGAACACAGAAGCTACACACCCGAACAGGTTAAGCAGGAAATTATTGCAACTGCAACACCATTTAAAAAGAGTGACTGCTATAATGACCGTTACGGTGCAGGAATCGTTAATTTCTCCAACATAATCAGTGGTACAAGGTGCAAGGATGTTACTGCTAATTTGCAAAGCGGTGTTTATCGTGATGATATAAGCGTTGAACTTAAATGTGCCAACACACTCACAGACATTTATTACACAACAGACGGCACTTTGCCTACTAAAGAGAACGGCACTAAATATACAGAACCATTTACTGTAAGTGAAAGCGAAAGAGTAACAGCAGTCGCATTTGCAAGAGCAGGCACACCGTTCAAAAGTAAATTTACTTATCTTGATTATTACATATTAAAAGACGGCGAGAGTGAATTTATAGTAGATAATTATAATTGCCTAAAGGCTTATCTCGGAAATGATACAAATATTACTATTCCAGACACAATTGACGGTATTGAAATATGCGGAATAGCAAAATATTGCTTTAAAAATTCCAATATCGAAAGCGTGACATTGCCTGACAAAAGATTATCGATAGAAGATGAAGCCTTTTACGGTTGCAAAAATTTGAAAAATATTAACCTTTCTAAAGTGACATATATCGGACCGTATGCTTTTGCAAATTGCACATCGCTTACAGATAAAGCAGATTTTTCATCAGTAGAACGTGTTGACAAAACGGGACTTGCATATACTTATTTTAAAACGATTAATTTGCCTGAATGCACAAATATCGGTCAGCTTGCATTTGAAGGCTCAAAGGCTGAAAATATTATTTTTGGCAAATTAAAGGGGATAAGCAATGCAGCTTTTTATAACTGTTCTAATTTAAAAACGCTTTATATACCGAAGGTTAAAAACTTTTCAAGTAATGATACAATGTCATGCAATTCAATCGAGCTTATTTTTGCACCGTCTGTTAAATATCTTACACTTGACGTTACTCACGATATTAACGTTTATTGCGATTTATTATTAAGTGCACAGATTGAAAATCCGTCTAAATATAATTGCAATATTATAACTCAAAGCTATGCTCCGGGACTTAAAGACGTTGACAGTTCATTATATAATCATATTAGCAGTGACGATTTCGGAGTTTCCGAGGCAGGGGAATATCGCAGAAGTGATGCCGGATTGCGCTTTGGTTTTACATTTGACAGCAGTAAAATAGGCTTTGATTTTAATGAGTTTGCACAAAATACTGAATACGGTTTTGTGTATTCTTATAATGATTTTAGCGGTGTAAGCGATTTTTCAAAAAAGGAAAGCTTGAGAGCTAATAAGTCAAATCCGTTAATTAAATCAGCAGACAATAGAATTGTTGACGGTACGGTTTCAACATATAATGCAGTATTTACAGGTATTCCTACAGAATATATCAATGACAAAATATCTGCAAGAGCTTATGTAAATATTGACGGAATGTATTTTTATTCAAATCTTCAAAAGGCTTCATTTAAGAGTGTTGCCGACCTTGTTTTAGCTGATGATGAGATTGATTTAAGCACAAAAAATGCTGTTAAAAATTTACTTGCCAAGGAGGCATAATGATGAAAGAATTATATTTAAAGCCAACTGCTTATATTGAAGAATTCAAAACAGTTGATGTTATCACAACAAGCATCAACGATATTAAGCCTGATGACAATATTGTTGACGGCAGTAATGGATGGTAATATGAAAAAGCAATTACTTATTATTTCAATAATCGTTGTTATAGTCAGTATTTTCGTTTCCTGTTCAGTCAATAAGGAGGGCAACATTCAGTTGCCCTCTACAACTGATGTTACAGATGAGCAAGGCACAACGCATTATTATGAACCTGTGACAGAAAATGAAAGCACATCTGTATTTGCTGAAATCGTGACTGATGATAAAGGCGAAGCAGTCACAAAAAAGAATGGGAAATGTGTTACTAAAGAGCATACTACCATTCTAACTACTGCTGAAAAAACAATTTCATCAACAAAACAGGCACAGAACAATTCCTCCGAAAGCCCTGCCGATAATGAAATTGAATTTGAAACAACAACGAAAAAAGATAAAACTACTACAACTACCGCTGCATCCAAGCCAACCGAAAAAGAAACAACCTCAACCACAAATCCAACAAAGGTTGTTACTGATAAAGACGGCTGGATCGATAAGTGGTATTAAAAAATATATTGGAAACGAGAAGAATTTTGAAAAAAGTACTATTAATCATTATGTGTATTATTATTTCAATTGCTTTAGCTTCCTGCAGTAATAATACAACATCTGAAAATAAGATATCATCAAAAAACAATAATCAAATTGTATCAGAGCAGAAAACTGATACTGTTTCTGATACAGTTACAGAAACATCAACAAAACCAAGTGAAAATACTGAAAAAAAGATTGTGAAATTTTATGTAAATCACAGTGGTTTCAAAATGGATGTTAATTTTGACGAAGATGACATAAATGAAATATTGGATGCAGAAAAGAATGCGTCTGTTCCCGATGTAAAAATGAAGACATCCTTTGCCGAACTTATAGCAGTATACGACGATAATACTGAATGTGTTTTCGGCACAATTTATATGGGAGAAGATGATTGCTACTACTTAAAATTCGCTAACAGCGAAATTGAAGGTGCCGCATATAAAATGGGTGATTCTTCATTGACCGAAAATCTATTCTAAAATTTGAATTATCAATTAACCAATTACTATTGCAAAAAGGAGGTCGATATATACATGAGAAAATCTTTTTCTTCTCAAAACAAAGTGAAATCAACGGATATTTACGATAGAAAATGTGAGATTATTACTGAAACAGGATTATACTTTGAGGATAGTGTATTCGATATTATTATCAAAGTCGGCAAGCCTGATAAAGTTGATAAACCAAGTAAGCATAGCATCTCACTAACATATTTAAAGGTTTTAAGCTAAATAAGTTGAAAAAAGCGTTTGAATTACAGAAAAAAATTCTTAAAATGAATAATTCGAACGACAATATTATTTTTAGCTATAATTTAATGCTTTACGATTTGTTTGTTAACGGTTACAGTTCGCATCATCAAATACAAGGCTTTTTAAATGCCCTGATAAATGATGATTTGTTTGATTACGAAAGTGCAATTGTCCTTGCAATATTTTTTGATGATTATGAATTTGTAGAAAAGCATTTAGATTACTTTAATAAAACTTTTTTATATGAAGATAATATCAAAAAAATCATTAACAATTACCTTTCACTTCAAATAAAGCCGAAAATAAATGAGATAGCGAATATTTTAGAGCCTAAAACTTACTATGAAAACAACTTCTATTTAACAAAATAAAGAACACAAGAAAATAATTTTTCCTTATTGACTCAAAGCAGACATCGTAACAGTTGTCTGCTTTATTTTTAGCCATATATTTCATTATTTCCCTAAGCAAAGCCTTTAAATTGTTCAACCCAGTTCTCAAGGCTTTGGGTTGTTACAGTTCCTGACAGGTTATGAACTACCTGACCATTACCAATATAGATACCAACATGACTGTAGGGATTAGAAGCATATCCATAGACAGTTGCGCCAACCTGTATCTTACTAAAATTATTTGATATCTTCCAACATATTCATATTATAAATCAGTAAATTTCATAGAGGTTATCTTTGTCGTATATTAAATCAAGTAAATACTCTTTCTGTTGTATATATTAAGATGAGTACTTCACTTCACCTATCCTGATGACAGGAGCCACCTTCCGCCGATTGAGCATAATACTCTCTTGGCGGAAGAATTTTCTTTTTGCTCATTGCATTTTCAGTTTGTAAAGCAGACTGCTCTTGCCACCATGTTTTCTGTATCTCTGTTCAGTAATGATAAAGCCTTCTTTTCTTAAATCTTTCAAAGCTCTCCGAACTGTTGATTCAGAGAGTTTTAATTCTTTTGCTATGGTAGGAATAGAGGGCCAGCATTCTCCATTCTTATTGGCTCTGTCAAAAAGATAGATATAAACAGAGACTGCCCGGTGTGACAAATCCGCTTTGTAAATATGATTAAGTCTGCCTATCTTGTTCACCCTCTTTTCTTGATGGTGGTTCAATTTTAATAGAAGTAGACTTATCCTGTTCTTCGGCTTTCTGTTGACTTTCATCGTAATTTGCTTCTGTTTTTTCATTTTCAACAGACTGTTCTGCCTTTACATGATTTTGACCGCCTGATGATGAGTTGTTGTTATCTTCATTTTCCTCAGCAGGATCCATCCATTCAGGATGATATCTGCGTATTATCTCATCTATCAATTCATTCTTATTGGCATACTTAACCTCACGATTTCCCTGTTCTTCCATTTCATATGGTTCTTCAAATTCAATACCCCATTTGAAAAACAATTTCAGCTTCACTTTCATCGGATAACAGCCTGTTTTCATAACAATAAAGTTTCCCTTGGGCAGAGACTTTAACTCATCGGGTGTCATCAATGGTCTTTCTATCATTTGCAGTGACTGTGACGGATCGTTCTTGCTTCTGCTTACCGAGCCTGTCATGACTGTTCTGCTGCCAAGTGCTTTTGACAATACATCTGCCGAGCTGCTGTTTGGAGCAAAACCACCGAATATTGTGAGTTGTGTATTATCAATAATAATCTCACTGCCTTCCTTACCATAGTTCTTTTCAAGCTGAGCAAAGGATTGTATAATCGGCACAATCTGTAATCGTCTTGAACGGGATGCACTGAACATCATTTCTGCTGATTCTATCTTGGGCAGCGTGCCAAACTCATCGCAGAAAAATACACAGCGATTTTTAAGTTTACCACCGTTTTCATCAGCAACCGAGAGTATCTCTCTGTATAACTGCTGAATAATTAAGGAAATCATAAAGAACGTGTTCGGGTTTTCTTCAGGCATTACAAGAAAAATTGCAGACTTTTCATTACAGAATCGCTCTGCATCTATCTCTGTATCAAAACACAAAATCTGCTCAAGTTCTGAGTCGAGAAAAGCATTAAGTCTTGATAATGCAGTAGACATAACAGAAGCCATACTCTGTTCTGCTGTGTTCAGAGCTGCCCCTGCAAACCACTTTGCTTTGTGTTCATCAGGAAGAAGTTCCATTAAGGTCTGAAATTGATTCTTTCCTTTATTTCCTTTACCCTTTGCAGGAGCCAACAGTTCCTGAATGATTTTAAACACAGATACAATGTGTCTTTCCTGTGGTTCACAGAATTCAGCAACAAGCAGTATTGTTGCTGACAGCAGACCTTCAGCGGCATCATAGAAATATGCGTTTTGTCCGAAAGAGGCGGAATCCATTCCTGAAAGGATAATAGTCTTAGCAATAATCTTTGCGTACTTTTCTGCTTTAGCCTTGTACACAAGCATTTCAGGAGTTTCCTGATACATATCCATGTATTTATTTACAAGGTGCAAAAGGTTGTTTCCGTTACTCTTGGTGGGATTACGCAGATCGATAACTGATATATTGTAGCCATAATACTTTTGAGCAATCGTACCATAGTTTCGCATAATATCTCCCTTGGTATCGGTTGATAAAAAAGACATACCTGATGCGAGAGCATATTCAATACACGGATACATCCAATAAGCTGTTTTACCAACACCGGCAGCACCAATCATAAGTGCATGAACATCTCCTGTATCCACAAGTGCTGTTGTGTCGAACTTAGTTCCTTTACAACCTACAACCAAACCCTGTTCTGTAGGCAGACAGTTTCCTTTTCGCCATTCAGATGGATTGAAAGGCACTTCAACATATATGTCTGCAATTTCTTTTTTAGTTGCCCAACGGGCAGTACCATGCTGACCGTCACCAACTGTTTTGTTTTTAATTCCGTTCAGGCTGTAGACATGAGTTAATAAGGTTATACCTCCGAGTATTGAAACCATAACTACTGCAACTGCAACCAAAGCCATTATATTACCCAATTGATTTCACTCCCATCTTCATCTGAATTTAAATAATCTTCATTCCAGTCTTTATATGATGGAACAATTATTTTTGTTGTGTATCCATCCATATTATCCAATTTGTTTTGTGTTCTTTTAGCAGCTCGCTGACCATAAAAATCGTTATCATAACCTATGAACACTTCATTGATATTCGGATAATCTTTCAGACATTGAAAAAGCACCCTGTCCGAAACAGAACAGGATGCTGCATAATTGTTTTCTTTCCAATTTTCTTTATTCATACATATATATGAGAGCATATCAATGGGAGCCTCAAACAAGAATAGTTTATTATTCGTTCCAATCCAATGGAATGCGAACTCATCTAAACTGCCTTCAGCATTTCCCTTGTATGTGCTACTTTTGAGTATCCCTCGCTTATTAGCATGACGAGGAACACTGTTTTTATCAAAACCAACGAACACCGCATTGTGATAATCTAATGATTCAAAAATCATTTTCTTATCCACAAATGCCTGAATAACCTCCTCATCAATACCTCTGACATTACACAGATAATCTTTGACTCTATCCATATTCCAATATGCTTTCGGCATTTCAAACGGTTTTCGTTCAATTTCTTTTGGTTTGGCTCTTATGATAGTACCGCATTTTCCATCTAAAAGAAACTGCACAGCTTCAGCATATTCTTTGTTATAGAACTTTCTTACAAAGCCTACTGCATCACCACCGACTCTTTCATACTGATGAAACCAAAGGTTTCCTCTGATAGTGACCTTCTGCGTACCGTCAAGCCATTCGTATTCACTGCCTGACCGTTTCAACGTTTCACCCTGACTTTTGAGTAGTTCTGAAATATCGGCAGTCCTCGCTCGTTCTCTTTCTTCTTCTGTAAAATGAATATATGATGACAATTTAAGACCTCCTTTGTTTTTTATGAACATATAATATTTTTATAAAAATATTTAATTTTTTTGTTACCTTTTGCGATTTTCGACACTATATATATAAAACAAAAAATTTTTGATATTTTTAGTGTCAAGATATAAAAATGATACATTTTTGTAGAAAAAATGTGCAGTTTTGCATTTTGCATTGACAATTTGCCAATAAAACCTATATTAAAAGTGTATTATTCTTTTTTATTTAAGGACAAATTCATCTTATTTCTCGGATGCTTTGACTCCAATATCTCACGAGTTTTACTTGTGCTGATGTGCGTATAGATCTGTGTAGTTGCAATAGAACTATGTCCGAGAAACTGCTGAATATATCTTATATCCACATCTTCATTATGGAGCTCAGTTGCGAAAGTATGTCTGAACATATGTGGTGTAATGTGCAATGGTGCGCCAACAGCATTTGCATAATCATTAACCATATATCGTATGGACTGCTCAGATAAGCGATTGCCTAACCTGTTTATTAACATATAATCAGACTTTTGCGAACGGCTGATCAGGTAATTGCTTATCGTTTTACATAAATCGTTACTTATGCACATAATTCGTTCTTTTGAGCCTTTGCCAAAGATGCGAACTGTGTTATCTCCAAGATTGATAGCTGAAGTTTTAAGATTTGAAACTTCAGAAACTCGCATTCCGGTAGAAAACAGCAGTTCCAGAACAACGATATTTCGAAGAGCCACCTCTTTTTGATACTTAGTAACAGTAATGGAATGTTGTTTGTATGCGTAGGCAAGCATATTCTGAATACAGTTCAATGGTATCGTTCTTGGCAACTTTAAGGGTTCTTTGTATTTCAAGATGATTTTATGGAATGGATTTGCATCGATAATATCCTCAATTTCCATATATCTGTAAAATGCTTTGACACAAGCAATCTTTCGCTTTGCACTTTTTGGCTTGTACTTATTGTGTAGCATATTGATATATGAATTGAGCTCATTTTTGCCAAAACAGTCACGCTGCTTCATAAAATCGCAAAACTGTTTCAAATCAATTTTGTAAGCCTTGAGAGTTAGGTCACTTAAACCTTTTAAGGACTTACAAACAACTAAGTATTTGTCCTTTTCATCAACTAAATTAAACATAAAAAAACCTCCGTATATTGATAAATTAATTATGACGGAGAATACATCAAAAGTCGATTGAAAATGATGGATATTTATGAAAAGTATGCAATTTTGCACGAAAAATGTGCATTTTTGCATTTTGTATAGATTTAATTAGCATTTTGTGCTATTAAAATAAAAAAATTATGTTAAAAACTAAAGGATAACTAGAAATTATCTTTTAATTAAAAATGGAGGTAAATATGAAAATTGCATTAGGAATCCACATTAAACATGACAGAGGTGCATGCCTCATAATCGACGGAAAAGTTGTAGTAAATATAGCCAATGAACGTTTAGATAGAATAAAATATTCATCCTCTCCCGAAATACCTTACGAAGCGGTTGATGCTGTGCTGGACTTTGGCAACATTGATATTTCACAAGTTTCCTGCATAGGAATATCAGGTGCAGGTTTGGAGAGCGAAAAGGTAAAACAATTTTATAAAGACGAATTTTTCGAGCATTATCATTGTGAAAGTATCCCTTTCTTTTTTGTGTCACATCATTTGGCACATGCATATTCAGTTTATTACTCAGCACCTTTTGATAATAGTTTGATATTTATTGCAGATGGCGGAGGTGATTACATTTTAGATAAACAAGAAGCAGAAACATTGTATTTTGGTAATCATGGAAAAATACAACAGCTTGCTTCGCGTGTGCAGGATATCGCTGTACGTAAAATGGAATATCAAGTAAACACCATTTACCCTTTTATGCCAGAATGCATTCGTGAACATCAAATCAGTCTGGCACGAAAGTACGAACAAATCACGCATTTGATCGGATTTGGATATGGACAAAGTGGTAAAACAATGGGGTTAGCCTCCTATGGAAAATCATACTTTGACTATTCTAATTTAGATTATCAAGATTTAAAATTCAGTTTAAAATATAGAGATATATTAGAAGATATCTATAGTATGCAACTTATCTCTGGGAAAACTCACAGTGAATTTTTAGAAAGCGAGCGACAGAATATAGCTGCCACTCTTCAAGAGTTTACTGAACGAGCACTTATATCATTGCTGAAAAATTCACAAAAGAAGTACAAATGTGAAAACCTTTGCCTTGCAGGTGGAATTTTTTTAAATTGCCTGGCAAATCATAAAATTCTTTGCGAATGTAATTTTAAAAATGTTTTTATTCTTCCGTCTTCCGGGGACGATGGACAGGCATTAGGCTGTGCGTATTTTGCTTATACAGAATTATTTGGATATAATTCGCATTTTGAAATCCGGTTACCTTATATTGGTTTAAGTTATACTGATGAAGAAATTGAAGCTGCAATTCTTTCCAAAAATGTTCCTTACAAAAAATATCCTAATGAGCAACTGGTAAAAGTGTTAGCTCAATATATCTGCGATAATAAAATTATCGGTTTACATAGAGGAAAAACTGAATTGGGACCCAGAGCTCTATGTCATAGAAGTATCATAGCTAATCCCACCAATCCTAATATGAAGGATACTTTAAATTCACGCGTAAAACATCGTGAGGAATTTCGTCCTTTTGCTCCAACAGTTGCAGAAGAAGATCAGTTTGAATACTTTGAATTGGCAGCTCCATCTGATTATATGTTACTGGCTCCGATTGTTAAAAAACAATATAGAGAAAAATTACCGTCTGTTACCCATGTTGACAATACAGCACGCATCCAAGCGGTATCCAAAGAAACTGATCCGTTTATTCACGCACTTCTTCTTGAAATGAAACAGCGTATTGGTGTATCAGTAGTTTTAAATACTTCATTTAATGTAGCAGGCGAACCAATTGTTGAGTCGCCTATAGATGCTTTAAATACTTTTTTGAAAACAAACATAGATGTTTTGGTTATCGGTAATTATGTTATAATAAAGTCTTAGATAATAATGATATAGTTTGTCTGACGGTCTCTAAGAAGATTAGATGGTTGAAAATCTGTAAATAATACCTTTTTATTTTTTGCTTGATTGTATTGATGAACTAAAAAAGGATGTATAGGATTTTCAGGTCTACTCTCTTTTGTTGAAGTATACCGATTTTTGTCTGTATAAGTAACTAATGACATTTTTTCATAAAACAAAGATTCATACTTATGTTCTTGCAGATAATATCCAATATTACTTAGTGCTAATATATTTCCATGACATAAATCACGATTACCAATATATAAAAGTCCTCTGCTTTGCAAAATCTCAAATACGGAAAAAAATGATTTATATATCATTTCACCATCATCGTTCAAACGCATTTGAATGATAGCATTTAAGTTATTTAATCTCCACATATAACCAACAATTCCGTACGATGTACTAAGGTCAATTGCTTTTTTTGTATATTCTTTTGCTAAAAAAATTGAGTTTTTTGAATTTTTCAGCAAATTGCAAATTGCTAGCAGAAAATAACCATGAATTTTAGCACGACTGAAATTATTTTCTTCAACATAATCAAGTAGCGTAATAATTTGTTTTATTATTGAATCCCATTCATTGGATTGATTATTAAGTATTTCTATACCGCAAACATCTAAATCGTTATCTGTCTTTATTCTTTTGGAAGGGTTAATTTGATTTAATGCAATGGATTCTTGTAAACTGGTTTTGCAAGAATCCATATCCATATATAAATATATCTTAAATCTTGATCTGTTTGCTAACATTTGCAATTTACTATCTTGTAAACTTTCAGCTAAATTCATAGAAAGAATATTATATTCTTTTGCAAGCTCGCTGAGATTGAAATGCTTGTACACTGAAGCAAGTCTATCATATAAATCAAATAACGTTTCGTTATCTAAAATATTTTTATCTAACAACCATTGAATTTGAATTTCCTTCAGTAATGTTTCTCCGTCTGTATATAATCCGGAGTTCATTAAAGCATGTGCTTTAAGTTCCAAAATTGAAAGTTGAAACTTTTTATCATCGTTTAACTTGAATTTGTCCAATGTTTTAAGAACACTATCACATTCGTTTGCTGCATTAATTGGAGCAAAATGATGCAATGTAATGTACACACGCATTAAAAGAGCTTTTTTTGCAATATTTAAACTTTTTTGCTTGTGTCTGCACAACTCAAATATATCATTTAAGTATTCATAATATTCTAAATTAACATTGATATTTGATATGTTTTCTGCTTGAGAAACCCAATCTATAATGGGTTTAAAATACAATTTTGCACCATCATAGTCTTTAGCATACAAATGCATTTTGCCCATTTGCAGATCATTTAAAATATTTTTTAAATCCGGCTTGCATAACATTTTCGTTGCAATAGATTTTCTTAATTTCTTTTTACTATCGAGCATTTCATTTATATACAAGAAAAGACTTTCGTGAATAAAAGTTATACGCTCATCCTGGTCATATTTCAGAAGTCTGCGTTTAAGCAGTTCACTTAAATTATCAAGGTCGTTCTCAAAAAGCTCAAAAAAATATTTGCTACTAATTCTACCGTTACATATTCCCATTTTAAATAGTAGCTCTAAACACTTTATACCTTGTTCTTGTTCAAGTAAATTATTAATTCGTAATTTATAAATATCAGCAATTTTTTTAGGTATAAAACATTTGGAATGAAATTGATTAATATTTATTATACCTACTGTGTTACGATTTTGGAGTTTAACTAAGTTGCAATCAAGTAGATATTCAATATACTGTACAATGAAAAGTGGATTTTTCATACTCAAATTAAACAATTTATTCAAGGCATATTCAGGTATACCATCAATTAAAACCTTTATAAAACTTTTTGTTTCTTCATCTCCAAGTGGTTCAATATCAAAGCAATATTTTGAATTTTCAGTCCTAGACCAATGAACGAATGAAAAATAATTTATATCACCAACACTAAAATCAGTTCTTCCACAAATTATTAATGTCACTATATTTTTGCAATCATTAAATTTTTTTATTTGCTCCATAAACTCTTTAGTAGCATTGTGAAAATCATCAATGATAATAATAGCACTTTTTCCAAAGTCATTTTTACAATGGGACAAAAATGTTGAAAAATCGCTATTATTATCATTTTCAATATAATTTTTATCACTCAAAAACTTTCGTATTCCTAATTCAGGCGAACTTCCTTTTTGAATTTTGCATTCATAAATATCGAAATAAGTACCTTGTAATTTTACAAGTAATTCTTTAACAAGTCTTGTTTTTCCGATACCTGCATCACCCCAAAAGTAAATGCTATTAGGTTGGTTTGATGATTTTAAATCATATTCAAGTTTTGATATGATTTTTTTTCTATCTTCACCAAAAAAAGGAGGTTCAAAAAACTGCATTCCATTTATTCCGTTTATCATCACAGTGGATTCAGTCCCATTTACCTGCATATTAAAAAGAAGATCTGGAATACCATCAAAATGAGTTTGGTTAACAGTTACTTTTTTAACTATCGCACCATTAGGTGCAATTACAAATGATATATTAGTTTCCGAGATATCCCAATCGACATTGGTCTTTAATTGTAAAATACAATGTTTTTCTAAATTAGTATAGTTGCGAAAAAGTAAATATATATTATATTTATTTGTTTGTTGTGGTGCAAGTTCTTCAATTTGATATTCATAATAAAAATCAAATGAACCAGATTTTTTATATGGATTATCAAACACATCCTTAAAACCTAAACTAGCTACTGATGTTCCAAGTAGGAAACTATCTATTAATTTGAATTTTATATCTTTGCTTGCAAGTTCCTCTGCAATATACCAATAAGATTGGGGTAAGATTTCACTGTTTGTCACCAATACATAATAATTGATATTTTGAAATTGTACTCGTGAGGTGCTTGGCGCAATTTTATCATATCTTAAGATCTGATCATTTGTACTTTTACATTCAAAATATATTTTGATATTTTTATTATCATAAGATGAAAAATTTTGACCTAGAATAACTAAATGGTCAGTTTCTGCTGTAACAATAATATCTTTTCCACCATCACCAACTTGATTTGTTTGTATTACTTTTACTTGAGGATGTAAATTTTTCAACTGCATTTTGATTAAATCAGAAACAAAGTCTTCAAAGTTTTTGCCAATGTTTTCGCCGATATTCCACTTAAGATTAGGCGATTTTTCACAAAAATATCTTTTCATATTTACCTCCATTTTTAATTAAAAGATAATTTCTAGTTATCCTTTATTAGAGAGGTAATTAATGCTATAATTAAAAAGATGAAATGTTAAATGTATTATGATTTAATAATTTGGAGGAAATATGAAAGATAAAAACAAAGATATTGTATTTAAAACAATACAAACATATCTTACCGATACACCCGTTGTTTTAGCGGGAACAGGAATTTCCATTCCTGCAGGAATTCCTGGCATGAATAAATTATCAAAGTTTTTGCAAGATAATTTAAAAGTTAAATATGAAAAAAATTCTATTTGGTGCAAAATTTCGGATAGATTAGATGAGGGTATTGATTTAGAGTCAGCTTTAACTGGCGTGGATATCAAAGGTGAATTATTAACTGATATAGTTAAATTAACTTGGAAACTAGTAACTGAATATGATTTAAAATTCTTTAATGAAAATGTATTATCCAGAGTTAGACAACCTCTATGTGATTTAATAGCGAAACTTATGTCAACTTGTTATAATAATGTGAATATAATTACAACTAATTATGATAGATATATTGAATATTGTTGTGATATTTGTGGAGTGGAAATTGATAATAGGTTTAATGGAATGTATCTTAAATCTCTAAGGACTAACGAATTAAAAAAGAAAGATGTGGTAAACCTTTTAAAAGTCCATGGTTCTTTGGATACTTTTCATAGTATCAAAACAAAAGAGAGTGTTTGCATTCCTTTGCAATATAACATTCCCAATGGATTTGTCCCTGAAATCGTAACTCCGGGTTCAGACAAGTATGAAACTCTGTTAACAACCGATACGTATAGGAGTATTTTGTATAAAACTGATGAAATTATAAATAACGCCAAATGTTATTTGTGTATAGGTTATGGATTTAACGATAGTCAAATTCAGCAAAATATTTTGAATAATATTACTTTTGGTAAACCTATTGTAGTTGTCACTAAAGAATTGAGTGATGCAGCCTTGTCATTAATTAATAATAAGGCTCGAGAGTATGCAGTTCTTATAGAATCACCATCAAACAAGACAAGGGTAATAATTAATAAAAATGAATTTGAAATTGACGGCGAATATTGGAAACTTGAAAACTTTTTAGAAATAATTTAGGAGATAAAAATGGGCATATTCAAATTTGAAGATACATCTTTGATAGGAAATGTAATTGCGGTTGATACATCAAGTGTTGTTGTAAAGGTTGAAAATGAGGATGTTTTGTCGGAAATTCAAGTTAATAATTTAGTTGCTATTAAAGCATCAAAACAAAGACAAACATTAATAGGAATGGTCAGCAAAATAATAAGAAAGTTTTCAGAAATGTTAGATGACAGTGATGAAATTGAAAAAGACGATGTTGTAAAAATAACATTGATCGGAACTCTTTTAGATAAGTTCGGCACAAGAGAAAATATATTTAAAAGAACATTGGAATCAGTTCCTGAGATTACGGCTCAATGTTATATAATGAATAATGAAGATTTGAGCAATTTTATGAGCGTTTTATCTGTAAATTCTGAGGGTAAAGATAATTCATTAAAAATTGGTAATTATACATTGAATAAGGATGCTACAGCATATTTGGATGGAAACAGATTGTTTCAAAAACATGCTGTAATAGTCGGCAGCACGGGATCTGGTAAGTCATGTACGGTTGCTACTCTTATAGAAGAAATTGCAAAGTTACAATCCTCAAATGCAGTTGTGTTTGATATACATGGAGAGTATGAACCTATAATAGGCGAAAATATAAAACATTTTAAAATTGCTGGGCCTTCAGATGGTGTGAGTGATGGGTTTATTTATCTTCCTTATTGGCTGTTAACCTATGAAGAAATGATTTCTATGATGATAGATCGTTCTGATAACAATGCACCTAACCAAGCAATGATTTTTAGCAGAACTGTTTATAAATGTAAAAAAGATTATCTTATTAGTGTTGGCAAATCTGATATTGTTGACGATATCACTATTGATAGTCCTACGCCATATGATATTAAAACATTATTGGACGAGTTAAATGCTATCAATTCGGAGGTTGTTCCTGGTGCAAAAGCAGGTTCCACAAAGAAAGGTGATTTTAACGGAACGCTTTCGAGATTTATACAACGTCTAGAAAACAAGGTGTCCGATAAACGTTTGAATTTTTTGTTTTCCAGCGATGAGTCACTTTTGAATTACGATTATATGGTTAAACTATGTTCAAAGCTTATGTTACCGGCATCAAGTAATGGAGGAGTAAAAATAATAGATTTCTCAGAAGTTCCATCAGATGTTTTGCCATTAGTTGTATCTTTGGTAGCAAGATTAATCTTCAGTGTTCAACAATGGACAGATAGAGAAAAAATAAACCCTATTGCTATTTTTTGTGATGAAGCACATCTCTACATTCCTCAAAACACAAAACAAGGTATAGAGGCTCAAAGTTTAAATAGTTTTGAAAGAATTGCCAAGGAAGGCAGAAAATATGGTATAGGTTTAGTAGTAATAACACAGAGACCATCAGAGGTTGATAGAACGGTACTGAGTCAAAGCAGTAATTTTATTGCGATGCGATTAACAAATGCTGATGATCAAAATGTTATTAAAAAATTATTACCTGACAGTTTAGGTAATTTTGGCGAACTTTTACCAATTTTGGATGTAGGTGAAGCTTTAATTGTCGGAGATGCAAGTTTGTTGCCTAGTAGAATTAATGTCAATAAGCCTAATCCTGAACCGAATAGTGCAACTATAGGATTTTGGTCAGAATGGTCAAAAGAAAGCACTGATAACTCTTTGGATATTGCAATCGAATCTTTAAGACGGCAAACAAAAATATAAGTTTTTATAGTTACATTTACATATAATCGTTAAATTAGGACAGTTCATTATGAGCTGTCCATTTCGCTTTTTCTTTGATTTTGATAAAGTTGTTTTATATTACGATGATGGACAAACTGAATTAACAAATATATTAGTTTCTGTTTTCAATTCACTTCTTTCCAATGTAGATGTCAGAAAAGTTCTTCCAATCGATTATAAACTATTCCAGGTAGCAGATTTAATCTGTACTCTCAAATTGCTTAATTTGAAACGAGAAAACAATTTATTAAGCAATTCTGAAATGATGTTTTTCAAATCGTCAAGAGATTTAAATAAAAACTATATTAAACCAATATTGAAAAAGGAATTTAATAATTGGAAATAGCAATTACAAGATTATAGTTAAGCTTACAGATTGATTTCTGTAGGTTTTTTACATACTCGGTTTCAAACCATGAGCCTGTTTTTTCTCGTTAATTCTCTGTTGCATTTTACGGTCAATCTGACCGATTTTTCTTCGGTTCTGCTCCTGATTCTTTCTGCAAATCAAATTAGAAATGTGTTGAAGCAATCTCAGCGAACTCATTGCAGCCATAATGTTCTTTTGCTTTTGAATACTGTATAATAACTGCTCGTCATATTGATTGCCGTGTTCGGCAGATAGATGGAGATAGTGCATCGCAATATCATAGTCCTTTTCAACACCATAGCCATATAAATAAATCTTTCCAAGCTGATATTCAGCAAAAGTGTTATTATCATTTGCTGCAATTCTGAAATAATAAATTGCTTTGTTTATATCAATATGACCTTCTTCGCTTGAATAAATCTTACCCAAGTTATACGCAGCATAGGAGTTGTTATCTTTCACTGCTTTTTCAAAATAATAAATTGCTGTATCAATACCTTTGGTAACACCGATTCCTTTGTAAAACATCTTGCCGAGATAATACAAAGCAGGAACACAATCTTTTTCAGATGCCTTAAGCAGCAATTCAAATCCTGCACTGATATCCTGTGGTAATAAATCACCTTCTATGAATGCCTTTCCTAATGTATAGGAGGCAAGCTCATTTCCTTGATCTGATGATTTCAAAAGCAGTTCTACTGCACTGTCAATATCAAGTGGCAAGTTATTATCCATAGGTAAATATTCACCTTTGAGTATTGCTTTTCCTAACAGATATTGTGCGTAATTGTTATTCTGCTTTATTGCTCTGAACAGCCATCTCACACCATATTCTCCATCTTGCTTTACACCATCGCCCTTAAGATACTTCTTTCCAAGCATATATTGTGCGTACGAATTATTATTTTGAGCTTGCTTATATAAATCCTCAATAGAATTATTTGTAAACTCGAATTTTTCATTATCGGATTCTTCCGACTGCTCAAATTCTTTTTCAATATTTCCATCATTATCATCGAATGCATCTTTTTCTGCAAAAATATTCATTGCCTGAGTAATCACCATATTTTTAATGGATTTAAATTCCTTGTTCTGTGATAAAGGAATTTTATCGGGCGTTTCATCTGTATAGGTTCGAATGATACTAAGCTTATTTTCGTACCATAAATCATAAAGTTTGGATACTCTTTCATCATCTGCAATTAAATCCACAATGGAATCAATCAAGTTTTTCACATCTGCTTTGAGATAGCCGTATACTTTTTTGCCTGATGTTCTTGAAAGTTTTTCAGCAAGCAGTAATAGTTTTTCTTCAAGCAATGGATTATCATAAGTTCCTGAATTGATTTCAGAAATAATTTTATCCATAATATCTTTACTGTTCTCTTTGATTTCTCTGCGATGCTCTGTCTGTTTTTCATAAATTGAAATTAAATCCTGCTGAAAAATATCGGAGGCAAGGGAAGACCTCATTCGTTCTATCCCTTGCTTTGTAAGATAGCCTTCATTTTCTACAACAGAATAAGCAATCAGGTGTATGTGTGGATGATGCGATTCATTGTGAAAGGCAGCGTACCAACGAAGATTTTTCATCGGTATCTTTAGGTTGGTTGAGAGCTGTTCCACTTGTGTTCGCAGCATGTCACGCCATCTCTCACCTCTGTTAAATCCAAGTCTTTCTGCATCCTCACGATGAAGGGAAACAATCATTGTCCACACATTTCCGTTATGATTATTAAGTTCTTCTGAAACTTTTGAAAGATTTATTGCAACACCATCGTCAGTAAATAATCCGTGTGATCCGAATTTCTGTGTGCGAGGTCGGGTTGCAATATAATCTGCATAGGTTTTTGAGTCAGCTATCACATCAATGTTGTTTTCCATTGTCCGAGAAATCAGTTCCGATGCATTGATGCGATTTGGTTTTGCAATGTAATCTTCATACTCCAATGATTCGGCTGCATCGGGAAAGTCAAGCAGCATTTTCTCAATAAATTGTTTCTGTTTCACAGTTGCAGGAGCATACTTTTTTGAATCATCAATCCTTTCCACGCCTTCACGAGTGGCAATATATTTTCCTGCGGCGTTACTTCCAGGCTTAAGGTATTTAAATTTTGTGACGAGCTTCGCCATTCTTATTCATTACCCTTTTGCCAATAGTACGCATCATCAAATGAAAAAGTACCGTTGAGTCTTTTGACTTCTTTGATACATTCTCCACGCAGTCTGTCGAGAGTAATCTTATCAACATTCTGAGAGGAAGCAATAAGATTCATTGTGATTGCAAGTTCAACTGCGATTTTAAATATTACACGAGTCAAACGATTATCACTTTCTTTGACAATACTTTTCAAAGAAGATGTTATTACATTCGGCAGATACACATCGTTCTTATTTGATGATACATAACCGGCATAAAAAATAATTGCTTTTTCAATAAATTCACTTTGGCTTTTGCAGTTATCTTCTTTATATAACTTCTTTGCCATCTGCAAGGTTGAATCTTTAGCCCATAAAGCAAACTTGCGCTTTTCTTCCATATTTTCTGTTTTTTCATTCATACTGTTTTACACCTCATTTTTTCTGCAACCCCTTGTTTGACACCCTGTTTTGTGCCGACAAACAGGTGATTTCTTTAATGTTCAACACCCTGTGCAACCCACATGCCGTTTTTACGACCCCTAACACCGAAAGTATGAAAACGCCCTAACGCTCGGCGTTGCCGTGCGAAGTTAAGCGAGTCGGGGGAGCTCTGCAACCCCGACTCTTTCTCCTGCTTAAAAATCGACCGTCACATTTACCGAATATTTACTTTGCCGACAATCTCGCAATTGGTCGATTTTTCAGTTCGCCTGATACTTTTCCGACTTTAAGTCAATCTCTCGACACAGGGCGAACAGCGGCTCGACATTGGCTACATTTGCATCACCGCACCTTCGCTTTCTCCTTGCTCCATACAGATTTTAATTGTCGAGAGCTTTTCTTCATTGTACTGAACAATCACTGATACTTTTCTCATTTACATACCTCCCATTTCCATTTCAAGATTTTCATCGTCATATAACCACTCATCCTCATCATAGCTCACATTATTCATATTGGTCTGTGATAAGTCCGTGTTCTTACTTTGCATATTTTCAAGACAGCTGTTTGACAGCTCGGCATAACACATTTTTGTTGAAAGAAATTTTGCATTTGTAAAATCGGAATGCATAAATCCTGCTCGTTCAAGATTGCAATTATCAAAGGTTGCATTTTTGAAATCACATTCTTCTGCTGTTATCTTTTTCATAATGCAAGTTTCAAATCTTGTATTATTGCAAGCTGAAAAGCACATTTCGGCATTTTCAAGATCGCATCCTATTATCTCTGCATCATCAAGAATAACATTGAGCATATTTTTGCCTGATAAATGCAAGTGTTCCAATCTGCAATTACTGAAGTCTGCTTGTTCACCGCCTGCATCATTCAGCCACAGAGTATGTTTTGCAAGCAGTATATCTACATCCTTTTGGTCAAGAACTCTTTTTACAGGCTCATAGCTGATTCTGTTTAAAGTTATTTCAATGCAATCCTCATGCAGTATTGAGTCCTCAATCATTCCGCTGTCCATAAGCATATCATCAAGCAGGGCTGCGTTTATAACAGGCTCTCCCGGTTTATTATATTTTTCAATATCAACCTCGTACTCATCATTATCTTTACTCAGCTCGGCAGATGCTTTTGAAAGTATATCTTCAGTCACCTCTGACATCCGTTCAATAAAGTTATTCAGCACAGGATATTTGTTAAGAATAACAATCTGTCTTGCATTAGGAATATATGAATGGTATCTCGCATATTCACTACCTTCGCTGTTGATGAGAAGTCCGTCACCTGTAGCATCGTTGATTAATAACAAGCAATGCAGTTTATTTCCATCGTAGAACATCGCATCAAGATTATCTTCAATATATATGTTGTCCTCAAGCAAGTGTTTGCACATATAATCAAATTTGGCAGAACTGATTGTTACTGCTCTTTCAATGATATATTCTTCATCACAAGTGTATTTATCTTTATAATGCATATTTGCTCGTATTTTCATTTTCACACCTCCGTAAATAAAATTTGGCAGCCACTTATTTCTTGTGGCTACCATTATTGGTTTGGTTGATTCTCAATAAGAAATGCGAAAAACTTTTAGTTTTTCGGTACAATGCAAAAGTATTGTACAAGCGAATGCTTCATTTCGTCATTCAACGAAAGCATTCGCAGCACAAAGTGCTGTCCAAATTCAGTGAGAGATTGTGCTCTCCACTGAATTTGGAATGGACCCCTTTTTGAAAGCGGAGTACATCTATGCTTGAGTTATTCATCTGTTTCTTCTATATAGTTCATATACGGAACTTTGAGCCAGTGTGTCCATCCGCTTGAGGTTATCGGTGTTTTGATAACTCCGTCATAGGTGTTGGCCGCATGGATAACATATCCATTGCCGATATACACACCGATATGCCCCTGATGCCATACTGCAAGACCGGGAATGTCGGGCATTGTGTTGATTGTTCCTTTTTCTGTTGCAGCACTGAACATTCCGTCAGCAGTAACATCTTTCATTCCGTTCGTTCCGTACTTGATTGTACCTGATTCTTCATCGTACCAGCCATAGCCTTTAATCAGACCGACACAGTCCGATGTTCTTCTGCCGAGCCAATGGGAGCGGATATATGCTTCTTTGTCGGTTACATGAGAGCCGAACACACCTTTAAGCCTGATAAGCTCCTTTTCTGTCAGCACTTGGCCGTGCGAGCCCCATACATAACCCCATTTGTTCTCATATGCAAATTCAGCCCACTTGACTAAATCAAGATTGTTTTTATCCGTATCAGTCAAATCAATGTCAATGACTGTGTTCTTGATAACGCTCATAAGGTTATTGAATTCATCTGCATTTATCTGCACACCAAAAGCAGAAAAAATGGCATTTCTCAAATCATCATCGGTTTCCGATTGCTCAAAACAGTCTGCATATTTAGTTATGAAATCGGAATCAGTTTTCTCGGCATCATATAAGGCACAGACATACAATGCCTGTGCCTTTTTGATCGTGTAATTATTCAGTTTTCTTTTCTGAAATTCTTTACTGATTCCCACCATAACATTTTCAAGGTGTTGGAGTTTCGCTTTTTCTTCTAATGACATATTCTGCACTATCATCTGCTGCGCCTGAACGGTGTCAATCCCAACTTCACCGAGATTACTCATAACACCCATATACACAATCAAAGGCAGAAAGAACAGCATTATCGCCGAACACAAAATTGTTGCTATGGCAACTCTCCCTCGCTTATCCGATACAACAGTAATGGCAACTTTTGCGGCAGCAACTTCTGCGCTCATAAATATCACCTTCTTTACAAAAAAATGCATAACAGGTTGTTGAAATCTGTTATGCATAATAAACTTTATTTTAATTTATATTGGATTAAAGTATCAACTCAAAAAACTTGTATATAGTGCTTTGCACAAATCAATTCTATTTATCGAACCTCCACTTTTTTCTCTATAGTACATATAAAAAAATTTATCATTGTCTTTTTCGCTACCGAGTGTTGTCACAACATCGCCAAAATTGTATAAATCATTTGATTCTGGAAACAAAATTTTGATTTTTTCAAAATCCATTTTATTAAATCCACTATAAAATTGGTTTGCTCTTAAGAGAATAAAATCAAATTCCGAGTTGTTTTCATCTGCAAATTTTTTCAAACAATTTAACACTTTTAATATTGATTTTTTAACCTTTATTTGTTGGCTTTTAGAAGCTTGATTTTTAATTGTATTATCAGTTTCAATATTATTTAATTCTTCGTTAATTTGTTGTATTAAATTTTCATTAATGACTCCAGACACGAAATTTTTCTCAATATATGTAGCAGTATTGTCTAATGCTTCTAACAATTGATCATATGTGCTACCTTTTCCAAATCTAACGCATATATATGCTTTAAATTCAGCCTCGGACTTCCATAAAGTATGAGGTCTATCACTTCTAAAAAAATACTCTTTACAAAACCGATTATCATTCATATTTTTCAAAAAATACATAATGTCGTCATCTGATAATAATGAAACATGTGTATTTTTAGCAAGTTCAACACCTTCAACGGATAACGACTCATAAGAAAACAGCTGATAATCTTCTTTTGAATATTCTTTATTTATATCTCCAATAATATGTTGCAATAGATACATATCATACAATACTATAGGGTGTGTTTGTATCCATTTTCTTTCAGAATCGTGAGCATAAACTACATTCTCGATAATACTTATTGCATTTTTCAAATAACATAATTTATAACCATATTCATTATCATCGTACTTTACTATCAAAGAACTTAACAAGCGAATATAATCTATATTTATTGTTTCAAATCCAGAAAAATAAGCATCTCTAATTAAATAGTCTAATCTATCAACATCTATAACCTTTGAGTTAAGACAAGAAATTATACAATTAAAAAAACTTTTTTTGTCACTGTCAGGATCTATTATACTATTTTCAACATCCGTTTTAATTTTATATTTATATCCTGTTATACAACGGGCAAAAAGTTCTTTTTTTAACTCGCTATCAAAATATTGTCCGAATTTGTTAAGTGCAACTATTGCGCTCATTATTTCGTGTGGCGCTGCTGCTTTACTATCCTCAGGAATATCTTCTTCAATCGCATTATCGCCAATACTATCTACCAATTTACTGTGTAAATCAGTATATTTTTCATCTTTAGTTAAATAAAATTTTTCTCCCGTATGTGAAAATGGAGCATGTCCAACATCGTGCAATAAACATGCCAACAAAAAGACTTCTTTCAAATCATTTGCAGATATACCGATTAATGTTTCGATATTATTATTCAAATTATTGATAATATTGTTAATTGCCATTTCGCCTAAATGGTATACACCTAGAGAATGGATAAATCTATTGTGAACAGAAGACGAATATAAAGGCGAGTAACTAGTTTGAACAACTCTTCTAAGTCTTTGAAACTCTGGACTGTCAATAATATGTTCTACATAAGCGGTTTTTATTTCTATATATCCATAAATTGGATCTTTAAATTTTTTTGTTTCTTTAGGCATCAGCACAATCCAATTTAGCTACGGTTTGTTCATTTACAAAGGCCAACAAAACATCCCATGCTAAATATCCCCGAAACTTTTCTATAAGGTCATTGCAACTTTTTCCTTCTTTAAGTTTTATTCCTAATCCTTTTTCTGTGCTTTCTTCTTCAAAAAAATCAGAATAATTTCTGAACATGTCATTGGTACGTTCCCTTGAAAGAATAAGAATTGCGTTTTCTCCCTTGTTGTTTAAAAAGCGAATAACTTCTGAACCGTATTCCTCTAATTGCTTGTATGTTACAAATCTAGCATTTTCAGTTTTTAAAAGGCACTCAATTAAAGCATTTGCAGCTAAATCTTCTATACCAATATAAAACCCCATTTTTTCACCTCTTTAATATATTATATGAATTATAACACAATTTAATAATTGTTTCTACATCATTTTTTAAAATTTTATTTATATTTTAAAATATTTTTTATAAAATGTACAATATTTTAATTTATAACTATCTCAGCAATTGTTTTTATTTTATATATAGAGTATGGCATATTTTTATTGCTTTATCTTCCGCCTGCCTTTCCAAACATCTTCTGTTTGAATTCGGGAGCAATAACTTGGAGCAGATAGCGTTCGTTGCCGCATCTGTAAAGGCAAGTGCCACGCTCAGGATATTTGATAAGTTCAAACTCTGATGGTTCAAGCTGCATTGTATCAATATATACCTTCGGTTCAATGTTGCCTGCATTGAATAAAAACTGATGTGTCGGGATTGAGAATAGCGGCTTAGTGTATTCTCTGATTCCGTCAAGCATAAAGTCCTCAATGTTCTGTGATGCAAGAATAACCGAACTGTCCTTTTTACGAACACGCTTCGATGCATTTCTGATATATTCAATCGCAGTCATATTTGTTAGGAAAAGATATAACTCATCAATGGCTGCAACTGTGTTGCCTTTGCCGAGTAACTCATTTGTCATATACGAAAGCACATTGAAAAGCATTGCATCCTTGAGTCTGCGGTTGGTGTCCATAAGTCCTTTAACACCAAAGCAGAGAAATTTGTCATCAACAATATTAGTGTGTCCGTTGAAATATTTTGATTCCGTTCCGACACACATGGAATGCAAACCAAGGCATAATTCCTGCAAGGTCTTTTCTCTGTAAATATTCTTCTGATTATGCTGATAGCCCTTGTATTCTTTTTCAAGCAATTCATAAAGGTCTGACATAATCGGATAGTCTGTTTTGCTCAGTTTGTCATAATCTGTATAGTCGGTAATGCCGAAATTCTTGTATAACTTAGTGAGAATGATTTCGAGGGTATCAAGTTGTTCATCATTGAAATCCTTGTATGCTCTGAAAAAGTCCTTGAGATATGCAATGTGCTGACTTAATCTTGTTACTCGTCTGAATGCTTCGGGTGTAGTCTGATCGTATTCCTTATCGGCTTCACCGAAGGATTTTGGTTCAAGCGGATTGATGATATATTCACCTGACATAAAGTCAATATAGCAACCACCGAGTGCATTTGTTAATTCTTCGTATTCAGCTTCAGGATCCAAACTGATTATTCGCTTGCCTGATTCACGCAGATTTGTAAGGATAAGTTTCATAAGATATGACTTGCCCTGACCTGAGTTTCCAAGTATTAAACAGTTTGCATTTGTCTTGTCCTCTGCTCTGCGGTCAAAGTCAACAAGAATGTTAGTGCCATATTTATCTCTACCGATAAAAAAGCCTTTCGGATCGGTTTTGCCTGAATAGTTGAAAGGATAGAGATTTGCAACAGAACTTGCAGGTAGCACACGCTCAAACTGTTCCTTGAACATATTCGCTCCGCACGGCAGAACAGATAAAAAGCCCTCTTTCTGCCTGAGCGTTAATCTGTCAATAGACATCTTTGAACGTGTCAATTCCATAAGAATATCGGATTGCAGTTCACGGAGTTTCGGCATTGATTCTGCTTTCAGTTCAAGATATACGGCACAATGGAGCAAAGGCTCTTTGTTTTTTCGCAGTTCTGCAATAAGGGTAACAACATCCTGTAAGTTGCCTTCGGCAGTAATATTCTCCATTGCATCGTTACTGCCTGTACTAAGTTTGTTTTTGCGTGTTGCATTCTGAATAATCTTTCTCTGTTCAAGTGCATCAACAAGCCTTGAGTAAAGTCTGACCGTCAGATTGTTTCTGTCTGCAAGCTGAGAGAACAAAGCAAGTTCTTCCGTTGTAGGCGGATATTCCTTGATTGCCCATACACATCTGTAACTGTCACCTACGATATAATGGTCGGTTAAAAACTTTATTGTTGACGGCAGAATACGGTCAAAGAAATCTTTTATGCGGATTTCCTCTTTTTGTTCTTCTGTCAGTTCAATCTGTTTTTTCTTTTTAAATTTCATGTTACCTCCTGTCTTTGCGACAGAAGGCAATAATCCCATATTGTAATTGTTTTGCGTTCTGCCGCAAAACAATTATTTAATAGGATAAAAATTAAGGACTGTTAAAACAGTCCTTAACACATATTTATTGAGTTTGTATAATCTTCCGCAATATCTTCTTCGACATCTTCATTCAAATCGTCAATGATATTATTCTGAGAATGATTGATGGCTAAAGCCTGCAAATATTCAAGCCTTTTTTCAAAAGTCCTCACAATAGCATTTGTACGGTTTTCATCAGCATAATCACCTGAATTTGAAAGAATTTCTCTGATTTCTTCTGAAAAGCCATTAAGGTTGTCAAAATCAATCCAATCAAATGATTTAACTAATTTCAGCTGTTCTTTGTGTGATTTCTTAAATGGTTTGCAAGATAAGAGTTTTTCATTACTTATCTGTGCGGCAAGTTTATCATAACCAAATGAAGAACCGCTGTCAAATATCGGTGCAGTACCTATCCATTCCAATGTTTCGGCATTACGAATTAAGCCGAAATTGTTTTGGTGTCTGTCCTCATTTGCAATCAAAAAATCAACAACTATCATTTTATCAATATCATCGGTGATATTTTTTATTCCGAGACTTTCACAGCAGTTAATATAATGCTGATAGACGGATGTGTTATTGTCTTTTTTTAAAGACTGCATTATACGCCACGCACTGACAAGCTCGGTATCTCTATCAATAAAATCCTCACATTCACTGTATGGAAGATTATCATCCCATATCAATGAATATTCAATATGCTGTATATTTAATCTGCCCATTAATTTTGAAGCAATAACCTCATTAAAAGGCTGCTGCATAAACGGATTGCTTCCGCCCTTAACAAGACATCTTTTGGAATTTATTATCTTCCACCTTTTTTTCAAGCAACCATCAGATGTATTATCCGGCGAATTAAAATCAAACACACCGCTGTGCTTTACCTTACCGATCAATACATCACCTATATCTTCGGAAAAAGGATTATCAAAAAAGTTTATATTTTCCCACGATATATCACCGCCCTTAGGTTTTAGCCAATACTGATCTGAAAGGCTCAAACCATAGCACTTTGTTAAAAGCGCCTGTGTTGAGGAAAGTTCAAGAATATCAAGTGCTTTATTTATACCTGAACGGCTTGCAGGAATTGAACGGTCGCGCCACCACTCATTAAGTGCCGCCCTGTCAACAGTATTTTTTGTAAATCCAATACCCATAGGAAGATGTTTTGGATTTTCGGTATTATTCACTTTAAGAATATATCCTGTAATCGAATCTATTTCCAGCTCGGTAACAGGAATATTTTTATGCATCAAAACATATTCCATGGTGCTTTTCTCCTTTATATAGTCTTTCATTTATTATACACACTCTTTCTGATAAAATCAACATAATTAAATCCTTACAGCTATAACAATCAGCCTTCCATCTTTCTGTGAATACTCACAAGTGGAAAGAGTTAAAAAGTAATCCCCATACTCAACTGATTTGTCAGTTTGGTATAGGGATCTATCTTTGATATGAGATATTAAATCGTTGAATGATTCTTTATCGGTCTGACAAGTATAACTGTACCATTCGTCATCGGATCTAACCTTACATACGGCTGCAACTTCATATTTCTGAACTTCGTTTTGAGTAATAAAGTTAATGATATTGTGTGATTCAAGGTATTTCTTATCTCTGTACTTTAAGAGGTCTGCAAACATCTTTCCATCACGCATATTGTGTCCGTAAACGATAAGGTTGTTATCGTAATTCATATCACACCTTGAATCCATAAATGGTGTACCTAAATATGAATACTGTTTGTTAAAATCTCTGCGCAAATAATACTGAGGATTACCCTTTGTCTGCATTATTGGATAATCAATCTTTGTTCCGCTGATTCTTAACCAACCGAGACAATCTGAATTTTCTGCAATCAAAGATTCAATGCCATTATCGTTGTTATCTGTTTCATTATCCTTATCAACAGTAATTGTCTGTGCCATATCATCAAACTGTTTCTGATCCTGAGTATCAATATTGAAATTATATACAAGATAGCAAAGCACAATAGCAAAAACGGTAAAACAAATTGTTATCATAAGGTTAAGCCACTGCCTTTTTGATATCTTCTTCAATGCAGTCACCTCCGTCTGTGTCGGGAATCAGTTCGCCCTGCATTGATGCACCAAAATATATAGCGAGAAAGCGTTTGATATCTTCCTTTTTCATTCGCTTGACCTCAAAGCCTTGCTCGGCAATAGCCTTTTCAACCTTATTGATCTGGCTGAATATCTGCTCATCCTTTTCCTTTTTGAAACGAACAGAAAACATAAACTGCCTTGCGGTTGACATCTCAATCTGAATATTATCAAGATAATCAATATCCTTTGATAAACAATCCATAACATTTGGATTGCTTTCTTCATTTCTTCTGTCAACCATAAAGGTTTTGTTATCATCAAATCTTTCACAGGAATCAAGGCAGGTGATTTCAATATTCGGATATGCTGATAATACCTGCATCAAGTGCCATATCTTCGTCTGTATATTTTCGTTTGATAAAACTGAAATATTTGTAGGACTTATCTGAAAGAATACAAGCTCACCATACTTGGTTTTAAGTCCTCGCTTCGTGAAGGTTTCAATACCGATAAATTCCTGAACGCTGTTTTTATTTTTCTTTTTTCTGCTCACCTTTCAACCTCCATTCGTAGTATTGTTGGGTAGAAATAAAGTACCTGACTGCATATTTAATGAAATCAAGTATTGTAGTTTCATCACTGCGTATGCTTAAAAATGCAAAAGCAGCAGTGAGTACCGCCGGAATTAATATTCTTGTGGTAGCAAGCACCATGGCAGAAAAAAGAGCACCGACTACAATAATGGCAAAGTCTTTCAGACTCCAGAGCCATAAGGTAGCAGATGCCCTCATATTCTGCGGATAGATATATTGTTTGTTCATTCGTTCTCCTTAATTTTAGACATAAAAAAATACTCATCTGATGATGAGTATGAAGTCAAAATATTTGTTGAAATGTGGTTGTATATAGAGTATAATATTGGCAGGAATTGTGCATAGCACTCTAATCCGGCATGGAGCCATCATAGACATATAGGCGGTTAGTCCCTCTTTTTTGGAGGGTTTGCTAAGCCCTCCAAACTTTTTACTTACCCTGAATTTTCAGAGATTTAAAGAAGGGGGGCGATAGATGATGGAATATTTAGTTATCCTCGTTATCTTGATTATCGCAGCCACTGGCTACATTTTAGCAGTAAAAAAGTAACCGCCCCCGCCAAGAAGTGGTTACTTTTTTAACTAACTACTTGGGCTAACCGTCTATCGGATAGCTCCTTGTTCATTTATATTATACTTTAATCATATTGTTTTGTCAACGTCTTTTGTGACTTACATAGACATTTCCATAGATTCGCATTTATGCATACTCTGAATAAATTCATTGATACTCATATTTTCTTCCTTTTGGCAGTATTCTTCCATAAGAGAAATTATGAGTGCTTTTTCATTTTCAGTGGGAATATAAGAATAGCATTTACAGTCATACGGAGTATCAACGAAATATTCGCATTTGAGTTCATCACTTTCAGGAAAGTATTCTGCATAGAAATTCACCCAAGAATCACAGTCATCATTTATATCTGTACCGAATTTTTTGTCTACATCAAAATATGTTTCAATGTATGATGATACTCCTGTGCAATCATCTTTGATTTCCATATCACCGATTACAATTTCATCTTTCGTAAAATTGCTCATATCTTCACCTACTTTGCAACACTTTTAACAAGATTAACAGCAGTTGAAGTCATATGGACTGCACTCATCATATTGAATTTAACACTTGTATCAAGACCGAATCGCTCTGCTATTCTCGGTACTTCCGATGCAGCCATCATAATGCCTATTGCAAGGAGCATATTGTCTGTCAATGTCAGCAGACCGAGGAATAATAAAGTTGTCTGCAAAAATGCAGTTAAGCATAATGCAATGATCTGTTTCATCCACTGTGTGAATCCGTCACCGTAACCCCTCGGAATTGAGAACATATACAGACTGCCGACTGCAATTTGTATAAGCAGTATTCCGCCTCGCTTGATGTTATCAAAGAAAATTTTCACTACGCAATATCCAAGTGCAATCAAAGCAATTAACTCGAATAGCCCTGCCTGAATAATTGCACCGTCTTTATAAAATCCGATTTTCAGAACATACAAAGCGACTTCACCAAGTGTTGTTCCTTGCTGCGATGCAAATATTCTTGTTAAATCGCCTGACAGAGTATTCTGCAACGAAACGCAGAATTTATATAACTCTATCGGTGTTACAGTAAACAGCGATACAGCCATAAATCCTTTAATCCAGTTTATCGCAGTACCGTGAATACTTGCCCTGCCGTTCTGATACTCAATAGCGAGGTCAAAAGCAGACACCACAACTCCGACTACAAACAAGGTCCAGCCGAATAGAGAAAATAATTTTACTACTGCATTTACCCAATCAAGAGTAAATATCTCAACTCCGAGTCCGCTTATCATTGTAAAGAATTCTGCTATTCCGTCATAAATAACAGTGAATATCCACTGTATAATTCTGTTGAGTATTCCGTCAATCAGTTTGTCGGAAATACCGCCAAAGGCGTTGCCTATTGCATCACCTAATCCTGATACAATATCGCCTAACCAATCAAAAATTTCGATCACCTCCGAGAAAAAAGGAGAAGCTATGCAGCTTCCCTTTTTTTGTAATCTTTATCAGCATAATTTTTTCCTTTTTTAATTTGCTCTAATGCTTCTTTATAACAATTTAGAATATATTTTAAATTATCCTCTTCCACACAAATATATGCTGACTGTTTTTTGTCTCTTGTAAAATCTTTAAAAACGAAATAATTCTTTCCTTTTTTCTTTTCAACTTCGGACTTCCCGTGAAAAGCAGAATTTCTTATATGCCTAAATAGTTCTTCGCACCAACTGCCATTATTAGTTATGTTTATTTTGTTTGAAGTTGAAAAAATATTAGAAATTGAATTATTATTTACTAATATTTTTTCAATATTTTTCTTTTCCAAGTTTGGCATCTTTTTGATTTTTTTAGTTAATTTAGCTTTATCGTTTTTGCTAAACTTAGAAAACCGATTATCCATTGATAGTATTTCTATAAATTCAATAATCCACATCTTATTGTTATCCTGTAATAAATATTTATAAATATTCATATTTTTCCTCTCCTTTTTCTATAGTTATATTATAACATATCTAAGGAGATTCTTCACTAAATTTATATTTAGTGTCCACTTTTTAGTACTATTACATTCCTACAATACCCCAGATATACAGTGGTGCTGTAAGGGTAAAAATTAAACACGCAAAAAGGATTGCGGGAGCTGTGAATTCAAACTGTCCGTGTTTCTTGTAATCAAAGTATGCCGTGCCGACTTTTACAAAGAAAAGAACAGCAAGCACCATATCAACAACAGGAAATACAACATTATTCACAACAGTTTTAATCTGCGACTTTGCTGTGTTCCAAGTGCCTTCAATGGCACTTGCCACATCTCCGGCAGCATATACAGTTGTTGCAGAAAATGCAATAATCAAAACAAGAGTAGCGGTAAATATTAACCACTGCTTTTTGCTGAATTTAGTTAAATTTTTCGTCAATGATTTTACCTCCGTATACCTTTAATATTTCTTTGCACTGATAATCATCAATGTAGTGAATAGTTCTTTTCAGAGCCATAGCCTTTCGGATTTCTTCGCCCATACCTTCAGTAATGGTATTTCCGAATACCCAGACATGCTCGGAATCAAGGATCTGACCGAGTCCGATTGATATGCCGATTTCTCTTTCAACTTTATCTGCATCATCAAAAATCAAAGCATAAAAATGTGATACAATCGGTATCATTTCACATCTGTGGTAAACGAACTTTGCATAAGCAATAGCGTTATTGATATTCTCTTTTTCATTTCCTGCAAGAGGACTGCAGATATATGCCTTTTCCATTAACCCTCATCCTCGTCTTTCTTTGACTTAATCTTGAGAATAACACCGGCAACAATACCGCCTACAGCAATACTTCCAAGTCCAATCCAGAAGCCGTAGTTTCTCTCGTCCCCGGTCTTAGGAGTAGACGGCTTTTCGGGAACAGGCACATTAATCTTGACTGTTTGACCTTCATCGTTAATATCTGCGTGTACTGCAATTTCAATGCCGTCACGATAAAGGGTTTCAAAAACTACAAGTTCTGTTGTTTCCTTAATTGCACTTGAATCAAAGGTAAATAAAACAGTAACTTCGCCGTTACTCTTTTCGGGTGTGAATGTTACTTCGCTTGTAATGGGTTTTCCGTCAATTTCAAACGGCTTGCCTGTGGATTTATCCATAAGCGTGCCGACAATCTTATATTCCTTGCCGGGTACAAGATGCTTGTATTCAACCACATCATCAATTGTGATTTCGCCCTTTGCCGTAACTTCCTTTTTACCGTTAATCGTTGCCATAGTTTTCAGTTCAGGGATTCTGTCATTCACTGCTGTGATTTCAATAATCTGTTCATTGTCTGAAACAGTGATATGATGAATATCATCACTTGGGAGATAATTTTCGGCAGGCTTGATTTCCTTTACGAGCCAATCACCGAATGGAATATTATCAAAAACAAAAATACCGTTCTCATCTGATTCAGCAGTAAGAATGGCATTGTCTTTTGTATATTCAGTTGTGTCTGACTTAAACAGTCCGAATAAAGTACCTTTGATTGTCTTTTCTGTTTCTCTGTCAATTTTCAATCCCTTAATTGTACCGTAGATTAAATCATTTACAATAGGTTCGCCGTTATTCAAATCAATATTAATTGTTTCAACATCTTGTCCCTGATATTCAGTATTAAATTCATACTTTGTATCAGATAGGATATAATGATTATCCGTTGCAATTTCCTTTGCATACCACTTAAAGCCGATAGGGAGGTCGCAATTAAATGTTAAATTTCCGTTTTCATCACAGTTGCCATAAGTGATTAAAGCGTCTTTCGGAATAACTGTTTCGTCAGCAGCCGTTATATCTTCATCAGTATAAATACCGAATTGTACGGAAAGAATTTCCTTGTTATTGCCTATACTGAATGCTTCATTCTGTTCCATAATCTTTGAAAGTGAAACAGATACTTTCTGTCTGTCATTGAATACGGAAAGTGCAGTTGATGTTACTTTAACATCCTGTCCTGCATATGTGAGTTCAACATCGTACTGCTCATTTGCATTCACAAAAGTATCAGGTGCAGTCTTTTCAATAACAGTGTATTTACCGAGATAAAGCTGCTTTGATTTTGCAATACCGTTTTTTCCTGTTGTAATCTCGTCTACAAGCTCACCCTGATATGCTCTGACAGTTCCGTCAAGGGTAGTTATATCTTCAGCAGCATAGATTTCAAATACTGCATTTGCAAGGTTTCCATTTTCATAAATTGGAGTATAAATACCCTCATTCTCAATTACCGACTTGAATATTTCGCCTGTCTTGGTAATCTCAATAACACCTTTCTGTGCCACATCTCTTGCCTTTACCTTGACAACAGTTACACCCGTATCGGTCGAACTGTTTTCCTGCGTAATGCTGAACGGAATAGGTGTAGAATCAAGAACATATCCGTATGGTGCTTGTACCTCTTTAAGTGTGTAATCACCATAAGGTAGCTTTTCAGGCGTAATTAAATATCCTTCTGAATTTGTATAGAAAGTATGAATTTCCGTAACTTCGGGATAAGTGAACTGCATATTAACACGATGTCCGTCTGAATCGTAAATCTCAAAACCTGCACCCTCATAAGCAATCTGCTTTCCTGTTTCGGCATCAAGTTTAACCACTTTGAGATAACTTTCAAAATTAGAGTTATTTATCAGGAACTTGTATTCTTTCATATCTGTATCAATGAACACATCAAAATCCTTAATCTTTTCTCTGCCTTCCCAACCTTTTGTCTGATGCACTGTGTAAACGCCATAAGGGAGTAACTTTGTGCTTGCAAAGCCATCCTCATCACAGATAATTGTATCTTTTTCATCCTTATCTGCATTTACAAAAGAACCTGCAGATTTCAAATACACCTGAAATTCAGCACCCTTTTCAGGCGTTTCAATCTGTGTGCTACCATCGTCCGTATGCTTAATAATTGCAATTTTACCTTTCTTTACCTGCTCGGTTACTGCATTTTTACACTCGTTGTACTCAATCTCGTACAATTTAGGATCAGCACCAACCTTGTAAACTTCATCATTAACGAGATAACCTTCGCTTGAAGATATTTCTTTGATTGTCCAATCCGTATCACAAACATAATATTTTGTTGTGAATGATGCATTATCATCTGTTGTATATGTGTCGATTAACTGATTGCCTTTGTAGATTCCATACTTAGCACCGCTGAGCTTTGCATCACCCTGTGCATGACCTTTTTCAATATCCGATTTAACTACATTAACTCTGAATTTTTTGAGTTTATTATTAAAGTGATATTCGCTGACCTTGTTCCATTCAACAGCAGCAGTTTGATTGTCAGGTATTACATAACGAACAGCAGTATCAACTTCTTCAAGTGTATATCCTGTGCCGATAAGAATATCCTTGAATGTTGCTACACCATTTTTATCTGTTGTGGTATATTCATCAACCTTGATGCCTGAAAGCGATGTGCCATAAAGGTGGAATTTGTGTCCTTCCGTAAAATTATCTTCACAAGACTTGATAACCTTGATGTCAGAGCGTTTCAAAACATTGCTGAATGATACAGTAGCAGTTTTATTGCCCTCAACCGTTACTGTCTGTGATTTTGCAGGAACATATTTATCTATGCTTTCCTCTGTAACTGTATATTTACCAGGAACTAAATCGTCAATCTGGAATTCTCCCTTGCTGTCGGTAGTAACAATCCTGTTTATTCCATTGCCCGAAACATTGAATTTTATTCCGCTGACAATCTTATCTTCTGATGTTTTTATAAGTTTAAGATTTCCAAGCGGTGTTATATCAGCATTAAACGAAACATCAATAGGATCGTAATATGCGGAATAAATCAATTTCTGATATGATTTACTGCCATAGGGATAATATAACAGAAGCTCATCATCGTCACCTGTGTATTCTTTAAAATACTTTGTTGCAGGGAGTGCAAATGATGTTGCAGTACAATCCTTGTCAACGCTAATAGTTAAAGTATTTTTATCTTTCTCGTGCTTAACTGTTACCTTGCTTTTTGTATAGGTAAAAGCCGGATAGTCACATAACACTTTGTTTGTGTCAGTAACTGTTTTTGAAGCTCCTGCAACAAGATTGCCTATATTTTTTCCGTCAAAAGAGGGATAAGTGTTCAGCTTTTTCATATTAGCCTTTGCGTTATCACACCATTCCTTGTAATCTGAATCACTAAAATTCCAAGAGGTTGAGTCACCCATAATCGACCAAACCTTTTTCTGACACATTGCCATATCCTTTTTGCTGATTGCATTGCCGTGTTCCATATAATAGCCTGCAAAAATCCATCTTGCTGCTTCCAAAGCATTGTTACTTGCCATTGCTTTTTTTCCTGCAAGATATGAGGAGTCGGGTGATGTGGCGCCATACTCAATACAGAATAAAGGATAATTCTTGCCTCCAACCGTACCCCAATGAATTTCGTGTCCGTAATTCATTTCTGCCGTTACATCAATTTTGCTTGCATCGCTTACCTTGCCGAGATTTGTATCTTCGGCAAATGCGTGAATTGGAAACACTGTAAGCACGACAAGAAGTGCTAACAGCATTGATGTGAGCCTTTTCCCAAATGAAAAGTTTTTGATTTTACTAATCATAGTCATTTCCTTTCAATCTCAAAATAAAACGGAGACTGATTTTTCAATCAATCTCCGTTAGAAGTTATTTGTTTATTTGTATTTATAGTTTCCTGTCCATTTACCACAACTGCATTGCCATACCTCATGTCCTCTCGGAACTTTTGAAATATATTCTTCGTATGATATTTCGTCATTATCAAGTTTATTATTCCAGTAGTCTGCTTCTGCGTAATAGTCCGACATAAAGGCGTCTTTACTTGAATACCACTTACCAACATTGCCGCAGGGCATAGTGTGAGTATGCTTTGTTGGAGCACCCTTCGTGGTTGTCGGCTTCTTTGTTGTAGTAACCTTATGGGTGGTTGGTTTTTGAATAGTGGTAACTTTCTTTGTTGTTGTTTGCCTTTTGGTAGTGGTCTGTTTCTGCGTAGTAGTTACTTTTTTTGTTGTGTTCTGACCTGCTGATTTTTGCTCAGCGGGTTTTGTTTTGTTTGCAACAGTTGTTTCTGAATTATCGCTTTTCTGCGTGGTAGTTTCAGATTCTGATGTTTCTTGCTCTGCTGTGATTTCATTTGTTATTGCATTAATTGTGTTTGCCTGCACTTCTGACTTTGAATTGGTTTCTTGTGTACTGCATCCTGAAAAGATTGCAATCAGAATTACAAGACATAAAATAATTGATTTAGTTTTAGTCATATAATCGACTCCTTTCAAACACACAGTATATACAAACGAATTCAAATGTCCAGACATTTTTACATAGAGGGCGAAAGCCCTTCATCTTCATCAGCAATCTCTTCAAAATCTTCGCCATCATCCTGTGCCTGTGAAATTTCATTTTCGTAGGCATTGACAACTGCTTTATTAAGATTTTCACGAGCCTGAGCAGTTATCGGATAAAAGGTTTCGGGATACTGCACCTTGCCGTTCTTATCGGTATAAGAACGAGTAGGCATCTGTGCAAACAAACCGTTTTTACCATCGCACACTTTGATTCCTGTAATTACAAATGAACCGCCGATTGTTGCAGAAGCATATGCCTTGAGACTTGTATTTCCGTCTGTAAGTCTGTCAATTGATGCTTTGATATATGGTGTTTTTACCTTGTTCGTTTTTGCTTTGTTATTTGTTGCTGCCATAATTACTACCCTCCATTTTTACATAAAATACATTGCACAACCCATATCAGATTCAACTTCTTCATCTGATATTTCTTCGGGCTGAGCATACTTGTGTAAATACTTTTCTGTTTCTTCATCCGTTAATGATCTGAAATCTTCTCCGCCGTCACCAACAATAAAGAATGTTCCTGCTATAATAGAAGTGCCGTTGTCAAGATGACGATTTCCTTTTAAGCCTTGCAGTTTGCCTTCTTCATTACAAATGATGATTGTATCATCGTCATTATATACGACTTCAATATATCCACCGACAATTTCTTGTTCTGCATTAAGTGAATTTTCGATTTCACTTTCATAAGCAGCCTTACCGGGTTCAACGATTACAACTCTCATATATCACACTCCTTATGACATAGAAATACCGTTGTCCTCTACAGACTCGGCAGTATCATCTGAGATATTCAGTTTTTCTTTTGCCCAATCAGGCAAGAATTCATCTTTCAGAATACCGATAAAATCATTTCTGTCCCAACGGCATTCCTCATTATCTTTAAGAAAATATCCATATACCGCTCTGCCGCTTGCAGAAGGTGAACAACCAAAACCATCTGTTGCAATAAACAACTGATCCTCAGGTGTCTTATACTTATCATTCAATCTTGTCGGACTTATAACAAGTACCTTTCCCTCAAGGTCAACACCTGTCTTATCATCACAATGTGAACTGTCATAAAGATTGAGTTTGCCCCACTCGTTTCTTGTTCTGTCGATAAAAGCATTTATTAACACCGGATGCTCATTTATAAGATACTCTGTTCGCATATTGCTGTCAGGAGCACATAAACCTTTGCCCCATTCTCTGTTTTCTGCTGAATATCTTGTATCATGCTGTGCCTTTTTCAAGTTATATCGTAAAATAAAATTTACACGGTCAAAACCGAATTCCTTAATAACTGCATTTACACAATCTGAATTAAAATGATTATCATTAAAATTATCACCAATTATATTTTTAATGGCTGTTGCACAATCCATATTTGCTTTATGGCTTTCACGCCATTTATCAACTTCACAGCAATGTCTTGCACTGCTGAGTGAATGTTTGTAAAACGGCACATAATCAAGCATTAACAACACCGCCATTCTTAGCTGCCCATTTCAATGATAAATGAACAAGTACTTCTCTCTGCTTGGATGAAGGCAGTCTGTCAATAAAGTCCCTTAACAGTTTATCATCCCTCATATCAGTAAGGGACAGATTATATTTTGGGCAGTTATTGTCACAGATTCTTTCCTTTTTGATTGTTACGGTGTTTTCATCCTCAACCGTAAATGACAGCACATCGTTGTAACTGAAGCCGACTGTTTCTCTGATTTCAAAAGGAATTGTGACTCTGCCTCTCTTTCCGAGAATTCTTAAGATTTTCATTTAACACCTCCGACTAATCATCAAGTATGCAGCTCTGACAATGAGGACAGAACATTTCGCAGCTTTCACAATCTGTGCAGTCATCATATTCATGAGCCAATTCGTCAAGTTCATCATCGTCTACCTTGCGGATATAGATATACCCATCTTCATAGTAAGACTCAAGCACGGAATCTTCATCAATTCCGAGATTTTCTGCCACTTCATCGGGCATGGCAATTTTGATTTTTACTTCAATTTCCATCGTGTTCTCCTTTAATAATCATATTTTAAATCAAACAAGGATATCTGCCTTGTTTCATCCATCAATGTTTTTTTGTTTTCCTTTGCCTGTGCTTCTAAATCATAGTTTGCTATGAGCAGTTCTTCATACATTTCACCGGGATTAACACCCTGCCGCATATTATGAAGTCTTTTCTGAACATAGGTATAAAAGCCATATTTTTCAGCAAGGTCAACAATAAACGGGTTATTGTTATAGGTGATTATAAATTTGCATTTGCCGTCATATTTCACATGAAGGTCATACATAAATTTAAATAATATTTCATGCTGTTCACCGTCAAAGTTGGATTTCTGATAATACTTTTCTGTATCCTTATACGGAGGATCAAGCAGCATAAAGGTATTCGGCCCCGCAGCATAAAGAATTGCATCTTTATAATCCCTATGCAGAATAATTGCATCACGTAAGCGTGTGCAAGCTGCCACTAATCTGCCGAATTTCCTTGTCATATCCCGTTTATCAATGGCAAAGGTTTTTCCTGTTGAACTGAAACTGAATGTCTGATTTTCAAAAAATGCGACTGCGAGCTTTATATCTTCCCATGAAGCGTTTTCTATTTTCAAGGCTGTATCAGTTACATCATCAAGAATATTCGGCACACCTTTTAACAGCATTTTATTTTCTTTGAATATCTGCTCGGAATTATATGAAAAATACAAGCGACCAAGTAAAAAGGCAAGTTTCTGTGAGCTTTGCAAAACCCTGAAAAACTTAACCAAATCGCCGTTATAATCATTGAGTATTTCTTTTTCTGACGGTTTCTTTCTTAGGAATACTTCAGCACTGCCCATACAAGGTTCAATATAGATTTTATGCGGTGGCATAAATGCATCAATAGTGGTGTAAATACACCCTTTGTTGCCTGTCCACTGAAGCGGACTGGCATTATCTGACATATTATCATCTCCGATCCGTGCTAAGATGATTTGTGCATAAAACAAAAAAGCGTGGCCGCTTTGTGTTAAATACACAAAACAACCACGCACTGTTTTCAAATTAATATATTATTTTAATTTTTATTTCACATTGATTGTGTAAAATCATTGCTTTCACACATATCTTCATTCGGTCCTGTAATATTTACATATTCACCGATAATACAAAGTGCAGAATTATAACTGTCTGATCCCCTGATACGATTGCACATTTCTGTGGCTTCGTCTGCCATTCCATTTTGGCGGAGTGTTCTTGATGCAATTCCCATAAGATTGAATATATTGCCGTCTTGTCCGATTAATTCGCAATCGGGCTTTTGTTTTGCAACAATAAATCCGCCAAGATAATTAGGCACATAATTAGATAACCAAGTACCATAAAACTGTGTATGCGTTGCTATTCTCCACATAGCGAGCTTACCTATACTGAGTTCTACATCTTCAAATGGATAGAGCAGATTTGTAAGATTATCATTCTGAAATGCATACACCTTTTCAAATTTAGTACCGTTCAGGAGGATTCCACTCTCTGTCAGCATTTCATTGACACCGTCAATCCATTCTTGCAAATCACCACCGCAACCTTGCAGGATAAGTCCTTCCTTATCACTCATCTTTCGCAATTCATCTGTGGTTATATTTTCTATTGGCATAAGCCCATACCTCCTGACTGCTGACCTGAAATATCCATAGTGAAATTTTCGGTTACATAATCGTCAATAGACAGATTATCTCCTCCGATAAAATTGATACTGTTTTCTGCATTGAATTCAATATATCCTTCTTCACCGAAGTCAATATTTTCACTTGTGATAACTGAACCGCCGTGATTAACTCTTACTTCAGGTTCAAGTGCTGCAAACACACTGTCATTATCCGACATCCTTATGTGATAAAGATTAAGTCCCAAAGGAACATCATTCAGTGTCAAACGTTCATTTGTAAAAAGAGCAGGTTTGCCGAATAATTCAATCAACTCATAGTCTGACTCGCCTGTATAGATATAATCCGTTCCCGTTGCATTAAGATGCAGCTGAAAATCCGAAAGGTCGTATTCCCATACTCTTGCGGCAAATTCCAATGCTTCCTTATTTGTTTCTTCATCTGCCGGATTCCATTCTGATATGATTTCACCGCCTTTAAAGGTGTACATGCCACAGTTTTGTCCGATATCCTCATCTGCAAATTCTGTTCGTATTTCGATATTCGGGAACATTTCCGACAATCGTTTCATAACAGGAAACGGTGTACTCCATGCAGTCTGAAAACTGATTGATTTTGCATTTTCATCAACCTCTGTACATTCGCAGGCATTCCATTTTGTGCCCCAGTTTTTACAGCACCATTCGTACCATGTCGGTGCTTCGTATTGATACAAATTACTTACTGCCGTAACACCAACATCCCAGATTTTCTTTTCTTTTTCATCTGAAATATCTGTGCTATGGTTTCTTAAATCAGCAATAAATTCTTCGTATGTTCCTTCCTTGCCTTTCAGTTCTTCAGGCATACTTTCAAGATAATTCTTAACCATCTCAATGCCTTTGTCTGTTCTTGAACCACACTCAATATTAAGTGATTCCGGCATAGGAATAATTTTGTTGAAATCAATAGAACCGAAGCTGATTTCATCATTCTTGATTGTTTCAAGCATTTTCTTTATTTCAGCAGTATCACCACTGAATTTAATATTGTTCTGTACCCAATTTGGCATTATTTATCACCACCATAAAATATTCTTTTTAATTGTTCTCCAATAGCAGTAATGACCGGTACGCTAACTGCGTTTCCAGCCATTTTGTATAGTCTTGCATCGGACATTCCGAGTGCTTTAACCTTATCAAATTGTTCGTCTGTAAAGCCTTGCAGTCTGAAGCATTCCCTCGGTGTCAATCTTCTGATATATCCGACAAAGAAGTTACCGTTTTCATCAACAATAATCATTGCTGTTACAGTTTCTTTGTTTGGATTTTCAAAAGTCCAATAATTATGGAATGTGTCACCGATAGAAAGCAGTTCATCTGCTGTCAACTCCTTGAGTATAACCATAACTCCCGAATGTTCGCTTTTTCTGTTGCTGATTCCTGAATCCTGTCTTGCAGTAATGCATCTTGCAAGTTCAGTAATTTTAGCATTTGGATTCATATCTATAAAGTAAAAAGCCTGTGTACTGTTTGTTGTCAGAGTATGAGCGATTTCTGATCCTACTCTACCACGCCTTAAATTCATAGTTAAATATGAAACATCTATACTGTCATTCGGGAATGCAAGCTGATAACCACTTTTTGTTTTGGATTTAACAGGAATAGGAATCAGATAAAGTCCTGTTTTTCCTCCGCCTCCACCGCCGCCTGCGGTAAGGGTAACAGAAAGTCCATCAGCTGAGTAAACTCGATTACCTTCACTTCCCGGCACTCGTCTGACAATAGTCTTTGGATTTGCTTCGCAGAAAGCGAATACTTCGCCCCTGCATTTTCAAGTTCTTCTCTGCCCCTGAAGCCCCATTCACAGCCAATGCAGTCAAGACCCGCATTTTTTGCCGTCATAACGTCCACATCAGAATCGCCGATAAGCACAGCTTCCTCAGCCTTGACCCCAAGCATGCCAAGAATATTGTATATTATCTCAGGCGCAGGCTTTGTCGGAACACCGTCCTTTTTGCCCTCGATCAGGTCAAAATCTTTCTCACCGAAAATATTCTTTACAATGTAGTTCACAAAGCCGTCAGGCTTGTTTGAAGCCACCGCCGTCATAATGCCCTCATTGCGAAGCGTGTCAAGCACCTCGCAGATATGCTCATAAGGCTTGGTCTTGTTCACACATCTCTTGTTGTATTCCTCAGAGAACTCAGCATGATACTTTTTGATGTTCTCCTCGCTTCTCAGCTTCTCAGGCAAAGCCCGCTCAACAAGCTTCAAAGTACCATTTCCCACTAAATGCTTGTAGGTATCATAATCAAACACAGGAAACCCATATCTCTCAAGTACCGCATTCATGGCGTCCCCAAGATCATAAATAGAATTTACAAGCGTTCCGTCCAAATCAAAAATAAATAGCTTTTTCATAAAACCAGCTATAAAAAAAAGCCTTTCCTCCCTCCGACTTTCCATAAACTTGTCGGTCACCATGCACTAATTTTTACACTTATCGCAAGTTTATACACGTATCATAACTTTGTACACTTATCATAAGTTTGTACATCAATCGCAAATTTATACACTTGTCTAAAAATCACGAGATTTATTATACACTGATATTGTGGCTTGTTTATGAACATACACAC
>OGGV01000145.1_pt1 | contig 58409 bp, 60 predicted proteins | sample 1571301 | NCBI WGS metagenome assembly OGGV01 (sample SAMEA2582072, study PRJEB24529) | metagenome | biome: Human gut stool | place: China | collected 2011
GCTCTTCCATGGCTTTGAGAAATATTTCCGCTTTCAGCAGTGCCGGACAATGGCGGGTTGAAGCGGTCCGGCGGTTTAGATACCATGTGATAGCCGTAATGCTGTCGGAATAGATGATCCGTGGAATATCGGAATGTTCAAGAATGTATTTGACAGCCGCGACGATGACGAACAACATCGGTGAATTCTTGGCTTTGGTACACGGACTTGCCCTACTGAAACAGAAAGGAAGCAGCCTTCCGATCTATTCGGACAGTCGGAACGCCATCGGTTGGGTAAAAAAGAAGAAATGCAAAACACTCTTAGAGCGCGGACCAGAGAACGAACCGATCTTCGATATACCACTCCTATCCTAAAATGGGAAACTTCGGAATGGGGAGAGATCCCGGCAGACTTCGGACGGAAATAACTCACAGACGATCATCTACCCAAGCCGGATTCAGACAGCCTTTCACATCATATACCACGCTGTGCTCTTTTACCAGCTCCGGAATGTCCAGTGACAGGAAATCGGTATGGGCGACCGCTAAGACGACAACATCGAACTTCTTGTCCGGCAGGGTGGACAGGACTTCCAGGCTATATTCGCGCCGGACGTCATCCGGACGTGCCCAAGGATCATAGATCGTCACGTTGATACCGTAGTCACCGAGATAGCGAACGACATCACCGACTTTGGAGTTACGCACATCGGGACAGTTTTCCTTGAAGGTAAAGCCTAAAACCAGTGCTTCCGCATTCCGCACCGGAACATCTTTTTTGATCATGCACTTCACGACGCGACCGGCAATATATTCGCCCATCGTATCGTTGATACGACGTCCGTACAGAATCAGTCCCGGATGGAAACCGTAATCCTCAGCCTTACGGATCAAATAGTAAGGATCAACCCCTATGCAATGCCCTCCGACCAGACCGGGCTTGAAAGGCAGGAAGTTCCATTTCGTCCCGGCTGCCGCCAGCACTTCGTTCGTATCGATACCGATCAGATGGAAAATCTTCGACAGTTCGTTCATAAAAGCGATGTTGATATCACGCTGGGAGTTTTCGATCACTTTGGCAGCCTCCGCCACTTTGATACTGGATACCGGAAAGGTTCCAGCCTGGATAACCGATCGGTATAGGGCATCGACCTTCTCTGCGGCTCCGGGAGTGGAACCGGATGTTACTTTCATAATCTTCTCCACCGTATGTTCCTTGTCTCCCGGATTAATACGCTCCGGCGAATATCCGGCAAAGAAATCGCGGTTAAAAACCAATCCGGACGTTCTCTCCAGAATGGGAACACATTCGTCTTCCGTTATACCGGGACAAACTGTCGATTCATAGATCACGATATCGCCTCTGCCCAAGACCTTCCCTACCGTTTCACTGGCCGAATAAAGAGGTGTCAGGTCAGGGCTATGATGCAAGTCGACCGGCGTAGGGACCGCCACAATGTAATAATTACATCCGCGGAGCTGTTCCGCATCGGACGTACAAAACAATCCCGCCTCACCTTCCTCCGGCAACCGGGGCAGTAGCACGGACCTCAACAATTCATCCGATACTTCCTGCGTCGCGTCCCGCCCTTCCATCAAGGCTGCTACCCGCTCCCGCTTCACATCATACCCGACCACAGGATAACGCGTCGCAAACAACCGTGCCAACGGCAAACCGACATATCCGAGGCCGATAACGGCAAGTTTTATATTTTCCATTAATTATTCAATCTTCTATACTTATCGTTTAAATAACGCAAAACGAATCACGAGGTACGCATGTTTCAGAAAACGTTCCACTTTTCTGCCAAAACGATGTTTCCGCCAGCTCCCATACACTTGATGACAAGCAAAAGCCTCGGGATACTGAATTTTCTTACAGGGAGAAACATAACATCCTGAATAAATAACGACATCTTCTCCTAAATGTTGTTCAATATCTTCCCTTTTATATCCTCTTTTTTCAGCAACCATCACCATTATTTTGGGAGAGATCAACATGTCGAAAGAACCATCGGGCAATAAAAAATGACGCTGCTTATAATAACTAAAGACTTCTTCGCAAAAAGAATTACCCTGCTCACCTATCAAAAAAGCAGCTTGTAAAAGGACTGTTCCCCAACATTCGTTGAAAGTTGCAAAACCATGCTCCGGGATAAATTCATCAAAACGTTTTTTAAGAAGCATATCACTGTCCATGTAAATTCCGCCTTCTTTATAGATTGCATAAAAACGGATAACATCTGCTGCAAAAGCCCATTTTTTAACAGACAGAGCCTCCGAGACATAATCACAACCTATTGCCAATGCATCTGCATATGTCCATAACCTTATCGTATAATCCGGCAATATACGTTTCCAACTTGCCAAACAAATTTTTATTTCAACAGGAAAAGATTCTTCACTGAACCAACATAAATGAATAATCTTTGGAATCATAAACTTTTTTCAAAAATAATCCACACAAAATCATCAACACATCGTACATAAAGAATCCAAATCATCCATAAGAAACTATACATCAATGCATCGAATGTATATTACAAAATTACAATATTTCTCACAACTATCATATAGCAGATATATAATAAATTATAATAAAAATAAGCAAAAAAGTCTAAAATAAAGAATAATTTAATATAACTATTTATTAATATTCGTTATTAGTATATACTATTAATGATTAGAAGTTGTAGATATTAAAGGAAAGATTATAAATTTATGTAAATATTAAATTTTAATATTTTAAATGATTTTTTGATTTATCATGGTGTATATTAAACATTTAATATATCATCAACCCATATTTAAGATAGGGGATTAAATAAAAAGGAAAAGGGGAAATTTTTTATGTCAGAATTAAAACATGAATTAGGATTAATTGCATTAGAAAGTTGCAAGGAGCTTGGAGAAGCTGTTGATAAGCTTATTCAACAAAAGAGAAATACAAATAAATCATTTTTAATACCAACTAATGAAATAAGATTTTCTAACGGAGAAGGTAAAGTTAAGATATCAGAGAGTGTTAGAGGTAAAGACATATATATTTTATGTGACATTGGTAATTATAGTTGTACATATAAAATGTTTGGGTTTATTAATCATAAGGGACCTGATGAACATTTCCAAGACATAAAAAGAACAGTTTCTGCAATAAGAGGTAAGGCTGCAAAAATTACAGTAATAATGCCACTTTTATATGAATCAAGACAACATAGACGTAAAGGTAGAGAATCGTTAGATTGTGCATTAGCACTTCAAGAGTTAGAAAGATTAGGTGTACATGAAGTATTAACATTTGATGTGCATGATCCTAACGTACAAAATGCAATTCCACTTTTATCTTTTGAGAATTTTTATCCAACATATGATATAGTAAAGTCACTTATAAAAAATGAAAATACATTAGAATTAAATAAAGATAAGCTTATAGTTATTAGTCCAGATACTGGTGCAATGGATAGAGCAATTTATTATTCAAGTGTTTTAGGTGTTGATGTAGGTTTATTTTATAAGAGAAGAGACCATTCAAGAATAGTAAATGGAAAAAATCCAATTGTTCAACATGAGTATATGGGAAGAGATGTAGAAGGCAAAGATGTATTAATAGTAGATGATATGATAGCATCAGGAGAATCAGTTCTTGATATAGCCTTAGAGTTAAAAGAAAGAAATGTAAGAAATGTTTATGTGGCAACTACATTTGCATTCTTTACAGAAGGCTTAGAGAAATTTAATAAGTTCTATGAAGATGGAATAATAACAAGAGTATATTCAACTAATTTAACATATATTTCAAATGAATTACATGCAGCAAAATGGTATAAAGCCGTTGATATGTCTGAATTATTATCAAAGATAATTAATAAATTAAATTATGATAAATCAATTGCTTCTTATATGGATGCAACAAGAGTCATAAGAGACTTAATAGAAGAATAAAACTATAAAATATTATAGAAATGTATGAGTTAATATTAATTTATATATGCTATAATATTTTTTTAAAAGGGAGAATATATGACAAAAGAAATCAATAATAACTTAAATAAAGAAAAGTATGTTATAAAGAATACGAAAGATAATTTTTTGAAGAAAATAACAAATGAAAATAAAATAAATAATTCCTCTAAGACACAAGGTCTTGGGTCTGGAGCTGGAGGATATGGATTAAATCTTATATAAGTATTATTTAGGTAGGTTATTATGATAGAAGCATTTCATTCAAATTGGACAGCACCGTTTTTGAGAGCAAATCCTAATAAAAATTATTATATAGATGATTTTGAAATTTTGACTACAATAATATCAGCATTAAAATGGAGAGAAAATAATGGCAGTATAAAAATGATTACTGATGATATTGCTGCTGATTATTATAAAAAATTAGGTATTGATACTATATGGGATTTGGGAATTGATGTATCTTTAAATAAAATAAATAATGATATTGATAGTAATATATTTTGGGCTGCAGGAAAAATTTATGCATTAAAGGGCCAAAAGTCACCTTGTGTAATGATAGATACAGATTTTATTGTATGGGATAATATTGAGAATCTTTTATTACAATCAGAAATTAGTGTAATTCATAAGGAAAAAATAATTAGTAGTGTTTATCCCAATAAAGATTATTTTAATATGAATAATAATTATTTATTTGATGAAAATTTTGACTGGTCAGTACTGCCAAGCAATACGGCATTTGCTTATATATCAAATAATGAGTTTAAGGATTATTATACCTCAGAATCAATAAAATTTATGAAAAATGTAATAAATAATAATGATAAAATTACAAATATGGTTTTTGCAGAGCAGAGATTATTATCTATGTGTGCTGAGAGAAAAAAAATTAAAATAAATGAAATAATGACATTAGAAGAATTGTTTAATGAAAATCAAAAGTTATTTACTCATACATGGGGATACAAACAAGAAATAAGAAATGATTTTAAAAAAAGAAAAGATTTTTGTATAAGATGTATAAAAAGAATATTTAAGGATTATCCAGAATATAAGGAAGTTATTATGGATATAAAAGAGTTAAAAGAGTATTTAAATGAACTTTAAATATATTAATTTTATTAAAAAATCAATAAGAATATTATGATAGGATATATTTATAAATTTTAAATATATTCTTTTTTTTTAAAATATATAAAGTTTTCAGACAAAAAAGAATAATTAAATTTTTTAAGTATTTAATATTTTTAATGGTATTATACTTATATAAAGTATAATACCAACAGGAGCGTGGAAATAATGAAAACATTAGTAATTAACTGTGGAAGTTCATCTTTAAAATATCAATTAATTGACATGTCTACAGAAGAAAGTATGGTTCAAGGTTTAGTTGAAAGAATAGGAATTGAAGGATCAATATTAACTCAAAAGGTTGAAGGAAAAGATAAATATATAATAAACACAAATATAAAGGATCACAAAGGTGCAATTAAATTAGTTTTAGAAGCATTAGTAGATTCAATTCATGGTGTTATTAAATCTATGGATGAAATATCAGCAGTGGGTCATAGAGTTGTACATGGTGGAGAAAAATATTCTGATTCAGTATTAATTGATGATGAAGTGTTAAAATCAATTAAGGATTGTATAGTATTAGCACCACTTCATAATCCACCAAATGTAATAGGAATAGAAGCGTGTAAGGAGCTAATGCCTAATACACCAATGGTAGCAGTTTTTGATACTGCATTCCATCAAACAATGCCAAAGCATGCATATATTTGCCCAGTTCCATATGAATTATATGAAAAGTATGGAGTAAGAAAATATGGATTCCATGGAACATCACATAAATATGTTTCTTATAAAGTAGCAGAAACTATGGGAAAAGACATTAAGAATTTAAAGATAATTACTTGTCATTTAGGTAATGGATGTTCATTAGCAGCTGTTAAAAATGGAAAATCAGTTGATACATCAATGGGATTTACACCACTTGCAGGGGTAATGATGGGAACAAGATCAGGAAGTATTGATCCATCTGTAATTAGCTTTTTAATTGAACAACATGGATATACAATTGAGCAAATTGATGAATTATTAAATAAAAAGTCAGGAATTTTAGGGATTTCTGGAGTTTCTTCAGACTTTAGAGATGTTTTAGAAGCAGCTGAATCAGAAAATGAAAGAGCTAAATTAGCATTAGAAATATTCTATTATAAGGTTAGAACTCAAATTGCAGCTTATGCTGGGGCTATGGGTGGAGTTGATGTAATAGTATTTACAGCTGGTATTGGTGAAAATTCATCAATTACTAGAAGAGAAATTTTAAAAGGATTAGAATTCTTTGGATTTACAATTAATACTGAAAAAAATGAATTAAGAGGTAAGATTCAAGAAATATCTAATGAAGATTCAAGAGTTAAGGTGTATGTAGTACCAACTAATGAAGAATTAATGATTGCAAGAGATACAGCAAAATTAGTTAAATAGCATTAATAAGGCATGTTGAAATATTGTTATTTTAGCATGTCTTATTTAAAATATAGAAATTTTTAATATAAAATTGTAAATTTATTGAAAATGAAAGGTGTAATAAAATAAATTAGTTTTAAATAATAAGGTGGTAAATAAAGATATTGGATGAAATGAGAAGGGAATAATATTGATGTTGCTAAGAATATAAATATTTTAGAAAGATTTTGTGGGAAAAGGGATATTACCATTACTTGAGAAATATGGTATTGAACAAGCTGATGTAATGGTTTTATTTGGTGGAAGCATTATTGCTGGTGGTGATGTTATCAAATATGTTATAATAATTTTTATCATATAAAAAATAAAAAAGGAGATTGTTATGGCAAATAAGATAACATTAACATATGAAAATGGAAAATTTATTGTATCATTAAATGAAAATATTATTTATACAGATAAGGAAATGGAAGGTGCAATGCTTAAGTTTAATTCTGTTGTAAAAAATAATGCTATACAGCAAAATGATTCTTGGCAAGCAATTGAAAAATCTGTTAAAAATTTTGATATGAGTGATATAGAGTTAAATTCACAATTTAAAACAGTATCATATGGAAAAATGAAATATTTTTATAATACAGATAAGGTATTTTATATTGATGAAGGTAGCATGATATCATTGGGTGGAGGATTTGCATTATTTAGTTTTATAATTGGTAAAATTAAAGATGGAGAGTTAAAAAGTGAAGAAAGTTTCTTAGAATTATGTAAGGTATCAATGATTAACAAAGGAATTTTCAGTACAAATGAAGATAAAGTTATGATAGCTAGCCCTAAATTTAATTATGGAAGTGTTGAATATAATTTTGCAACTAAGAAAATTAATAAAGGTACTAGCAATGAAAAAGGTAGCTTTGAAGAATTTAAAGATTATGTTTTAAGTATAATTAAATAACTATTATAATAAAGCAAAGGATAAATAAATTATGAAAGAATTAAGATTAGAAGCAGATAGATGTTTATTATGTAAAAATGCAAGATGTAAGGCCAATTGCCCTATAAGTACTGAAATTCCAGAGGTTATAAGGCTTTTTAAAGAAGGAAAATTAGATGAGGCAGGGGAAATATTATTTGAAAATAATCCTTTATCAGCAGTTTGTGCTATAGTTTGTCCACATGAGGATCAATGTAAAGGAAATTGCATAAGAGGTATAAAGGGGGAACCTATACCTTTCTGTGAAATGGAAGAATTTATATCATTAAAATACTTAAAAAATGTTAAGTTAGAAAAAGTAGGGAATAGAGATGAAAGAATAGCAATAATAGGTGCAGGACCAGCAGGTATAACTTTATCTATTATTTTAGCTAGAAAAGGATTTAAGGTTACTTTATTTGATGCTCATGAAAAAATAGGAGGAGTATTAAGATATGGTATTCCTGAATATAGATTACACAACTCTATTATAGACAGATATGAAGAAATTCTTATAGAATTAGGAGTTAAAATAAGACCTAACACATTAATTGGACCAGTTCTTACATTAGATAAATTATTTTTTGATGGATATAAGGCTGTTTTTATTGGAACTGGAGTATGGAACCCTAAGACTTTAAATATAAAGGGTGAATCTTTAGGAAATGTACATTATGCAATAGATTATTTAAAATCTCCTAATGTATATAATTTAGGAAAGAAGGTTGCTGTAATAGGAGCAGGAAATGTTGCTATGGATGCAGCTAGAGTTGCAAAGAGAAATGGTGCAGAAGAAGTTTATATTCTTTATAGAAAAGGATTTGAAAATATGCCTTGTACTAGAGCTGAATTAGAAGAAGCAAAAGAAGATGATGTTAATTTTGAATTATTTAAAGCACCAATTGAATTAACAGAACAAGGCGTAAAATACATAGAAACTAAAAATGAAGTTAGTGAAGATGGAAAAGTTTCAACTATTACAATAGAAGGAACAGAAGGAATGTTTGAATGTGATTCTGTAATAATTGCAGTAAGTCAATCACCAAGAAAAAATATAGTAGCAAATACTACAGGACTTGATACTAATAAGTGGGGATTATTACTTACTGATGATAAAGGTCACACAACTAGAAATGGTGTGTTTGCATCAGGAGATGTTGTAACAGGTGCAAATACTGTTGTTCATGCTGTATCTTATGCTAAAATAGTTGCGGAATCAATTGAAGAATATTGCAATAACAATAAATAATTAAATGTAAAGGGTGTTGTAATGAGTATTGAATTAATAAATGATGAGTGTGGGAACACCCAAAATAAATATTTTTATTTTATAAATTGTTCAGATATGGAAAAAGAATTGTGTAATATGGAAATGAAAAGTATTTTTAAACAAATACCAAATAGAAAGTTTTTATTTTCTAATAAGGATTTTAATCCATCAAGGAGTCCATTTATAAAATTTAAAGTAAATATAATATACATAGAAGAATCATTAGAAATAATTATTAATAAAATTAAAAATGAAAAAATTTCATATGATGATTTTAAAGTTAACTATATGAAAAGTGAAGATGGGGATGTTTCCTATGAAAATCGTTTAAAGGCTGTTAGAGAAATTGGATTTGTTATTAATGGATTTCCTGATATTCATAATCCTAAAGTAGAACTTGCTATTATTAAAATTAAAGATAAATGGATATTTGGAGAACTTATAAAAAATGATTTTAAGTGGCAAAAGCATAATGATAAACCACATTCATATTCAAATGCAATTCCTTTAAGAATGGCAAGAGCTTTAGTTAATATTGCAACTTGTGATGATAAACGCTTAAGTATAATTGATCCATGCTGTGGAGTTGGAACTGTTGTTATAGAAGCATTAGATTTAGGTTTTAATATAAAGGGATATGAAATTAGTAAGCCTATTGCTTGTAATGCAAGGAATAATATAGAGTTTTTTGGGTATAATAGAGAAATAATAACTAGTGGAGATATGCATAATATACGTGAAAGATATGATGTTGCCATAGTTGATATTCCTTATGGATTATATTCACCTATAACTTCACAAGAGCAAAAGGATATAATTAATACCTCAAGAAGGATAGCTCGTAAACTAGTTATAATTACTTTTGAAGATATGGATAATATAATAACTTCAGCTGGTTTTAAGGTACTTGACAAGTGTTATATGATCAAGGGAAATATGAAAAGAGAAATTAGTATTTGTGAATAAATGGTTAAAATTTCTCGTAGAATAATGAGCAAAAAGTTTGACAATAAAGAAGTAGAATGCTATAATAAATTTCGTCAAGAAGAAACAGCCGTTTCTCGCCTTACGGCCTAGCTTAGTAAGGTAATGAGTTTATTGGATTTTTATCTAGAAGTGAGTCTAGATTTTCTAAATAATACGAGGGCGGCATTATATGTCGCCCTTTTATTTATATATTTTTCTTGATAGATTTTATCGGAGGTGAATGTTATCAGTAAAAACTTTACTTGTAATGAAAGTATTAGAGAAAGAGAATTAAGAGTAATTGATTCAGATGGTAGTCAATTAGGAATAATCTCAAGAAATGAAGCTTTACAAATGGCTGAGGAGAGAGATTTAGATTTAGTAATGATATCTCCAACAGCAGTGCCACCAGTATGTAAAATAATGGATTTAGGCAAATACATTTACGAGCAATCTAAAAAGGAAAAAGAAGCTAAGAAAAAGCAAAAGGTAACTGTCATTAAAGAAATCAGATGTAGTTTAACTATTGAAGAAAATGACATAGCTATCAAAGCTAAAAATGCTAGAAAGTTCTTATTAGACGGGGATAAAGTAAAAGTCACTGTTAGATTCAAAGGTAGAGAAGCAACATTAGGTCATTTAGGATTAAAGATTCTAGAAAACTTTGTTTCAAAGCTTGAAGATGTTTGTGTTGTTGAAAAAGCAGCAAAACAAGAGGGAAGAAACATGACAATGGTATTAGCCCCTAAAAAAGCATAACCAGAGAGGAGAATATTATCATGCCAAAAATGAAAACGCACAGAGGTGCAGCTAAAAGATTTAAAAAGACTGGTACTGGAAAGTTAAAAAGAGCTAAAGCTTTCAAGAGCCATATCTTAACTAAGAAGAGTGCTAAGAGAAAGAGAAACTTAAGAAAAGCTGCTTACGTTTCAACTACTCAAGAAAAAGCAATGAAGAAATTATTACCATACCTATAATATAGAGGACTCAGGAGGAATACAAAATGGCAAGAGTTAAGAGAGCAGTAAATTCTCGTAAAAATCATAAAAAAGTATTAAAGCTTGCAAAAGGTTACTACGGTGGGAAGAGCAGATTATTCAAGACTGCTAACGAATCTGTAATCAGAGCTTTAAGAAACGCATACGTTGGAAGAAGATTAAAGAAGAGAGATTTCAGAAGATTATGGATAGCAAGAATCAACGCTGCTACAAGAATTAATGGTCTTTCATATTCTAAATTCATGAACGGAATTAAATTAGCTGGAATCGACATGAACAGAAAAATGTTATCTGAAATAGCTATCAATGATCCAAAGGCATTTGCAAACTTAGTAGAAACTGCAAAAGCTCAATTAAACAAATAGTTTGTTTACATAAGATAATCCTTAGGGATTGTCTTTTTTTTGTATAGCTACAAATAAAAAGTATGCATATAATAAAAGGTAAGTAGTTATTATAAATTATCAATAGAGAGATAGAAAAATATCTCTCTATTTTTTTATAGTTTATTGAGTAGTAGGAAAATTTAATCTTAAAGCTACAAATAAAAAATATGAATATATAAGAATATTTTTACAAAAGATAAAACTATGACAAAAGTGAGGTGGAACTAATGAAAATTAAAATGACTGTTCAGGAATTTGATGAAACAGTAAATAGCATAAGGTATAAATATAAGTTAATTGCACCAGTATCTATACCATATGCAGGACAATATTCAGATACAGATGTAATTAGATACTAAGAAGTAAAAAGTATTAATGAAATTGAATTTGGACGTAAGTCACAATTTACAGCAAAAGAAGTAGTTATGCCTGTAACAGAAACCTTATTTTATTATACAGAAGATGATTTTAAAATTCCAAGTATAGATGAAAGAAAAATGTTAGTATTTATGCGTTCTTGTGATGTTCATGGATTACATAGAATAGACAATGTTTATTTAAAAAATCGAAGCGAGCCAGATTTTTATTATAAGAGGCTTAGAGATAAAGTTAAAGTTGTTGTTTTGGGATGTAAAGAAAGCTTTAGAAATTGCTTTTGTGTAAGTTTTGGAACTAATAAAACAGAAGATTATTTTTTAGGTATTAAGGTGGATAAAGGTTATGTTTATATGGATATAAAAGATGATGAATTTAAAGATATTTTTATTGAGGAACAAGCTGACTTTGATATTAAATTTGTATCATCTATGGAAATCAAAATTTAATGTTATATTAACTGTAGATAAAGCTAATGAAGATTATATTGGGAATATTGGGCTTGTGATTGTATAAAGGCTAGAATGCATGATATAGGAATAATAGGGATGTGTCTTTCAGTTTATGATTATTATAGATGTATATCTTGTCAAGCATGTGTGAAGAAATGTAAACAAGTATCAACTGAAGCATTAACTTTCAAAAATTATAAGGTTATAAGAGATAATAGCAAATGTATAGGATGTGGAGAATGTGTTTTAGTATATCCTAACAATGCATGGTCTAGAAGTCCTAATAAATATTTTAGAATTGTTATTATGGGTAGAACAGGAAAAACTAATCCAAGAATTGCAGAAGATTTTATAAAATGGGCAGATGAAGATACAGTATTAAAAGTAATAGATAATACTTATAAATTTGTTAGAGAATATATAAGCCCAGATGCACCTTATGGAAAAGAGCATATTGGATATATAGTTGATAGAGTTGGATATAAGGAATATAAAAAATGGGCATTGGATAATGTTAAGTTATCAGATATTGCTGAAGTAAGTAAAAATGTAAATTGGAGTGGAATGCATTATGTAAGAAAATAAAAATATTTAATTATATTTTTACAAAATAACCAAGAATTATAATAAAGTATTAAAAATAAAAGGAAGTGATTTTATTGAAGATTGTAAGATCTACTTGTAATTATTGTTCAATTGCATGTAATTTAGATTTTAATATTGAAGATAATGGATTTATTAATAGAATTGTACCAGCACTTAACTATCCAGTTAATAAGGGATTTTGTTGTGTAAAGGGATTAAATTTAGATAAACAAAATACACAACATGAAAATCCTGTATTACCATTACTAAGAGATAAAGATGGAAAGTTGAAACAAATTCAATGGAATGAGGCTTTTGATTTATTTGCAAAAAGGGTAACTGAAATACAAGACAAATATGGTAAAGAAAGTTTTGCATTTTTAAGTACAGGTCAATTAGCTACAGAAGAAATGGCATTAGCAGGACATATAGGAAGGACATTTTTAGGGGGAAATGGAGATGGAAATACAAGACTTTGCATGGCTACATCAGTAGTTGCTTATAAGCAAAGCTTTGGATTTGATGCACCACCATATACGTTTAATGATTTAGAACATTCAGATGTAATTATATTTATAGGTTGTAATCCTGTAGTTGCACATCCAATTCTTTGGGGAAAGACAAAAAATAATAAGGATTGTATAAAAATTGGCATAGACCCAAGAAGAACGGAAACAGTAACAAATTGCGATATGTGGATAGATATAAAGCCAAAGACAGATTTAGTGCTTTTATATACATTAGCAAATGTCCTTATTAAAAAGGGATGGGTTGATAATGAATATATTGAAAAGTATACAGAAGATTTTGAGGGATTTAAGGAACATGTAAAAAAATATATATTAGATGATGTAGAAGAAAAAACAGGTATATCTAAAGGAAGAGTTTTAGAGTTAGCACAAATAATACATAATGGAAAAAGGGTATCTTTGTGGTGGACCATGGGAGTAAATCAAGGATATCAAGCAGTAAGAACAGCACAAGCAATTATAAATATATGTTTAATGACTGGAAATATAGGAAGAGTTGGAACTGGACCAAACTCTATAACAGGTCAGTGTAATGCTATGGGATCTAGATTATTTAGTAATACTACAGGTCTTTATGGTGGAGGAGAATATGATAATGAAGAAAGAAGAAAAGCTGTGGCAAAAGCTTTAGATATAAATCCAGAAATGTTACCTAAAAAGCCTACATTACCATACAATGTTATAATAGATAAAATAAATTCAGGGGAAATAAAAGCTTTATGGGTAGTTGCAACTAATCCTATAGTTTCATGGATAAATAACTTGGAATTTAAAAAAGCTGCTGAAAACTTAGAATTTCTAGTTGTAGAGGATATTTATTCTGATACAGAAACAGTAAAATACTGTGATTTATTTTTACCTTCAACTAATGGTTTGAAAAAAGAAGGTGTGTTGATTAATACAGAAAGAAGATTATCGAAAATTAATCCAGTGTTGGAAAAAAAAGAAAATGAATTAACAGATTATGATATTATGCTTGGAATAGGTAAGGCTTTGGGAATGGGAAAATTATTAGATAAATGGAAAACACCAAAGGATGCTTTTGAAACATTAAGAGAATGTACAAAAGGAATGCCATGTGATATTACAGGTGTAAGTTATGAATTATTAAGTGATTATCAAAAGGGAATACAATGGCCATTTAGAGAAGGAGAAAAATTAAAACAAGATGAAAGAAGGTTATTTGAGGATAATAAATATTATACGCCAAATTGTAAGGCTAAATTTATCTATGAGGATGTAGCTACATTTCCTTATGAGCAATCTAAGGAATATCCATATTTATTTAATACAGGAAGAGGTACTGTTGGACAATGGCATACACAAACAAGAACTAGGGAAATACCAGATGTTTTTTCTATAGTTCCACATCAAGCATATGTGAACATAAATACTGATTTAGCTCATGAATTAGGAATATTGGATAATGAAATAATTAAAATTACATCACCAAATGGTGTAAGTAATAATTTTCTTGTTAAATTAAGTAGAAGTGTTAAAAAAGATCAGATATATGCTCCTATGCATTATATAGAAACAAATTCATTATTACCATCTATATTTGATACATATTCAAAAGAACCTAATTTTAAGTATGTACCTGTAAAAATAGAAAAGGTAGATTAGGAGATTGCTATGAAAAGAATAAAAATAGATAGAAAAAAGTGTATTGGTTGTTTAACATGTACTACTGCATGTAAAGTATCTCATGGATCAAGAGATATAAGAGGAAGAATAGTTATCAATAGTAAAGGAAATTTTACTCAAATTTATTGTAGACATTGTACTAGGCCAGAATGTGTATATGCTTGTCCAACTGGAGCTATGAGAAAATATGATGAAAGTAAATATGTAATTTATGATAAAAGCAGATGTGCAAGTTGTTTTATGTGTATAATGGCATGTCCATATGGGGTTTTAAAAATGGATTATCAAACTAATAGAGAAGTAATGAAATGTGATATGTGTATATCAACAGAACAAAACTTTCCTCAATGTGTAGATAAATGTCCAATGAATGCATTAACTTTAGAGGAGGTGGATGAATAATGGTATGTGTTGTAGTAGGAGTATCTGCAGCTGGAATTAATGCAGCAAAAACTTTACGTGAAATTGATAAAAATATAGAAATAATATTAGTATCTAAAGACGAATATGTTTATTCAAGATGTATACTTCATCATTTTTTAGATGGAAGAAGAGATATGAAATCTTTAGATTTTACTCCAGAAAATTTTTTTGAAACATATAAAATAAAGTGGGTAAAGGGAGTAGAAGTAATAGGGATAGATACTAATGAAAAGAAATTAAAATTATCAAATAATGAAGAGTTAAGTTATGACAAAGTTATATTAGCAACTGGTTCATCATCATTTTTACCACCAATAGAAAATTTAAGAAGTGCTAATAATGTAATTGGATTAAGAAACTTGGATGATGCTGTTAAAATTAAAGAAGAGGTTAAAAAAGTAAAAAATGTTGCTATTTTAGGAGCTGGCTTAGTTGGAGTTGATGCTTTAGCAGGACTTTTAGATTATGGTGTAAATATTACTTTAATTGAAATGGGAGATAGAATTTTACCACTTCAATTAGATAAATATGCAGCTGGAGTATATGAAGAAAGGTTAAGAGAAGAAGGAGTAGACTTTAGGTTTGGTGTAAGGGCAGAAAAAGTTATAGTTGATAATAATAATAATCCATTTTCCATAAAATTAAATACAGGAGAAGAGGTTCCTTGTGAATTAATAATTGCATGTACAGGTGTTAGATCAAATATTGGATTTTTAAAAGATAGTGGAATAGAATGTGATAAGTTTGGTCTTATAATTAATTCAAAAGGTGAAACAAATGTAAGAGATGTATATGGAGCAGGAGACATAACAGGAAGAAATCCAATATGGCCAACTGCTGTAAAGGAAGGTATTGTTGCAGCTAATAATGTATTAGGTAAAATGATTTATATGAATGACTTTTTTGGAAGTAAAAATACTATGAATTTTTGTGGAGTAGCTACAATGTCATTAGGAATGGTAAATGCTCCAGATAATAGTTATATAGAAGAAAAACAAATTAAAGGAAAGGATTATAAAAAGATAATTCATAAGGATGGAGTAATATATGGTGCTATAATTCAAGGAGATTTATCTTATGTTGGAGTATTAACTCAACTTATAAAGGAAAATATAGATATAAGAAAAGTTACAAAACCACTATTTAACATAGATTATTCAGACTTCTTTAATGAAAAAGAAAACTTAGAATTTGTATATTAAAAATATAATTTTACCTACTTATTTTTCCTTTTAGTAATTAAAATCATTATCATATGATATTAATGATAATAAATTTAAATAAGTACATATATGTTTCATAATCATATAATAGGATTATCAAATGATAATTGGAGGAGATTATGTTGAATAGATATGACGAATCTAATAAGGTAACAATAATATCAATTTTACTTAATATAGGGTTGACTGTAATAAAAGTAATAGCAGGTATTTTAGGCAATTCTACAGCTATAATAGCAGATGGATTACATTCAGCATCAGATATAATTACTTCCATTGGAATTCTTATAGGAAATAGGATTTCTAGAAAGCCTAGAGATGATGAGCATCAATATGGTCATGAAAAAGCAGAAAGTTTAGTTTCTTTTATTTTAGCATCAGTACTTATAATTGTAGCATTAAAATTAGGATATGATGGAGTTAAAAATTTAATTAATATAAATAAAATAATAAAGCCTACTATGCTTCCTTTAATAGTATCTTTGATTTCAATAGGAGTTAAGGAATATCAATATCAAATTACAATTAAGGTAGCTAAGAAGACTAATTCATCATCATTAAGAGCTGATGCATGGCATCATAGATCAGATGCATTTTCATCTATAGCAGCATTTATTGGAATTGGAGGGGCAATACTAGGATTTAAGAGATTAGATCCAATAGCATCAATTATAGTAGCATTAGTTGTTGTAAAAGTAGGTATTGATATTTTAAAGTCATCTTGTGATGAATTAATGGATAGTTCAATAAGTAAGGCTGATATTAATAAAATTAAATCCTTGGTTGAAAATGATGAAAAAATATGTGGAATAAAGGATTTTAAATCAAGAAAATATGGTTCTGTTGCTTATATTGATATGAGTATTTTTATTGATAATAATAAAACATTAGAGGAAGCACATAATATTGCAGATAACTTAGAAAATGATATAATATCAAAATTAAGTTATATTAAAGAAATTAATATTCACACTGAACCGTACAAAGGGTAAAAATATAAATAATTAAATTTTAAAATCAAATGAATTTTTATATTAATATAGAAGTTCATTTGATTTTTTTGTTTAATTTTATATTAAAATTTAATTTCCATAAAATTTATTTTTATGATTATTTTGTAATTATTTTATAATAATATAAAAAATTATAAAAATATGGGAAAAGTCGATTTTTGTTTATAAAATCATTCAAAATAGTAAAAGAAAAATGTTATATGATGCAGAAAAAAACGAATGAAAAGGTTTGACTAGGAAATATAAAGAAAATATAATTATAATGTGAATTTTAGGAATATATTACAAATTGTTAAATGAAGTATTATTTTACTTTATATATTAATTTGTTTATTGTTTTTTAGCTTAAATTCTCTTTTAAATAATTATTAAAATATAAGGAAAGTTTAGAGTAATCATAATGAAAATTAAAAATGTTTTTAAAAAGTTATGTAACTTTTTATGTATATTATTTTTCATAGCGTTATTTATTGGACTTGCTGGAAATATATCAAGTAAGTTTGATAAGGTTTATGATTTAATAAAATTTAAAAGTTATGTAATTTTATCAGATAGTATGAAGCCAGCAATGGATCCAGGTGATGTTATCTTTATTAAGAAAATTAATGTTGATAATTTAAAAGCTGGTGATATTATAACTTTTCAAAAAGAAAAGTTTATAGCTACTCATAGAATTATTAAATTTGAAGATAAAAGTATAATAACTCAAGGTGATAATAACAATTTAGCTGATGATCCATTAACTAAGGAAAATGTTATTGGAAAGTATATGTTTAAGGTACCTAAGATTGGTTACTTTTACTCATTTGTGGGGTCTCCAATTGGAATTATAGTGATATCTATAATTATAGTAATTATTATAATTTATGAAATTTGCTTTTTAGATGATAAGAAGGAAAAGAAAAATAATAAAAAATTAAGGTAAATAAGTTTATTGATAAAGTAATTTATTACATAAAAATTTAAAATATTAAAGGGAGAGATAATAATGAATAAAAAAAGAATAGGAGCTTTATTAATTGGAGCAACATTATTAGTGGGATCGTTAGGATCATTTGCTTACTTTACAGGAACAACAAGTGAAATTAAAGGTAATGGTGAAAATAATAAACTACAAAAATTAAATATTACAAATGGTAAGGTAGAAGTATCATCAGAGGTTACTAATAATGGAACTGGTAATTTAGATTGGTCTTATGATGTTGTTAAATATAGTTTAGAAGAACTTACTGTAAGAAATGAAGAATTTATAAATGCAAACAGAACGCCTGATATAGAAGGACCCAAAAAATCAAATGTAAATGGAATACAAAGAGTTGAGATTGGAGCAGCATTACCAACTAAAATTAATTATACTAGACCAGGAGATGCTATTGTTTTAGGTGTTCCTCAAGGAGATGGAACAACTGGATTAGTTGTAACTAATAAAAGTAATTTAACAGTTAAAATGCAATTAGTTGTAAAAACTGATGATAAAGCACAAGCAATGATACAAGCAATGAATGATGCTGGATGGGTAATGTATATAAATGGAGAAGAAGTTGCTCTTCAAGGTGGAAATGTAATAGGATTAGGAGTTGTACCAGGTAATACAATATTAGATAATGCTATTGATGTAAGATTTGAATTACCATTAATAACAGATAATAGCTATCAAAATGCAACAAATGTTAGCGGAACTATAGAAAATTTAGATTTATCACAAATTATTGAAATACAAGCAACTCAAGAAAATAATACTGGATGGAATGAAAATGGAACTGTAAATAGAATTGAAGATAGATTTAATGAGAAGTAATCTTTTATCTATTTAGTTTAATATCATTAAAATATAAATTTATAATATAACTATAAGTTTTCTTATGGTTCTATATTTATATAAGGAAGTGCTTATGTGTAAAAGAACAGCTAAGTTTACTACTTGCTTTTTCATAGTTTTTTTGTTGTTTTTTATAGTTAATAGTTATGATGTAAAGGCATATAAAAAATATAATGAAATATACAATTTTGAAAAAGATGGATATTGGAAACCTACTGATGATATAGTACATGACTTTTATATAGAAAATATATGGAATGAAGGATGTTATTTAGAAGGAATAGGGTTTCAAAGGGTTTCTATAAGTGATATACAAAGCAATAAAATTTATGAAACCAATGAAGCAATATCATCAGGAATAATGGATGATAAATATTATGTAACTATAAGTAAAGGAGATAAGTTATTATATTCAGGTAAAATGTCTCAATTAATGAAGCAAGAATATATAACTTTAGATGAACCTATATTTTTAGAAGTAGATACAAAAATAAAGTTTTCAATGGAAATATATTTTGATGCATTGGCAGGTAATGAATATCAAAACAAAAAATATGAATATGTAGTATATCCAAAAGTATTTAAGATTAAAGAAGAATTTAAACCAGAAATTAATTTACCTCAAACAGGTTCAATTATAAGTAGTAATTTAATAATTGTACTAAGTATATTATTGATAGTATTTGGTATTAATATTAAAGTTGCTAAAGGGAGGAATATAAATGAGAAATAAAAAAATAGTTTTAATAATTTCAATGTTATTAATATCTATATTTATTGGATTATATTCTTCAGTTTCTTTAGCTTATTTTAATAATAAGGAAAGCAAATCAATTAATACTTTGACAGTTCAATATAATAATTAATAACTACTGTAAAAATGAAATAATGAGGTGAGAAAATGAAAAAGAAGGTTTACTTAACATTACTTTCTATATTTATTATAGTAATTACGGCATCTTCAAGTTATGCATATTTTAATAGTAAGCTAGATATAAAGGGTTCAAATGAAAATAATCTAAATGTATTGAATATACAAAATGGAAATGAAAAAATAACTATAGATACTAGTAGTAGTAAATGGGAATATAATAATGGTGAGGTAATAGATGATAAGATATCAAATCCAACTTCAGGAGCTATTGCTACTTATAGTGGAGTAAAAGTTTCGAATGAGTCTAACTTAACATCTAATGTAGAATTAGAGTTTGCATTTAAATCATTAAAGGATGGAGGAACAAAAGAAGATAATAATATAGTTCCTCCAGAAGATAGTGAAAAAGATGATAAAAGAGAACCAGCTAAAAATTTTGAAGTATGGGTTGGAGACATAGATAACTTAAATGTTGAGGGTGGATATGGCCAAGGAAGTGTAAAGCTAGATAAAGAATATATATTTTTAGGAAAATTACCTAATACAAATACTTTAGATGTTTATCCTTATATTAGTGAAAATGGATCAGATAGGAATGCTCCAGAGAAATATGATGGTACTGATTCTAATGGAGTGAAGACAAGTGATGCTCCAGGTACTGATAGAAGGATGGTAACAAGTGGATTTTATAATTTTTATAAAAATTTATTAGGAGAAAGTAGCGAATTTAAAGAAAAGCAGATAAAGATATATTTTGAAACAGCTAATGGATATCCTAAAATTCATTATTGGAATGATTCAGGGTTTACTACAACGTGGCCTGGAAATGAGATGAAGTATGAAGAAGATAATTTATATAGTTATATTATAACTGGTAAAGAAAAAATAAAAGTTTTATTGACTTTAAATGGAATCAAACAATCATCAGAAATGGAATTGATAGAAGGTAAATGGTTATATAAATGGGGTAAATTATATAAAATAAGTAATATTGTAAAAAATACTGATAATATCAATTTTTATAGCTTTAGAAGAACAAATAATTATCAAAATAATAATAATCCACTGCAAAGGGAAGTAATGGCATTTAATGCTGCCGATTTTTATAGTTTTACTTATAATAAATATGAAGTAAATGACAATGGGTATTCAAGTGATAAAAGTTTATTTAAAAATAATTTAATAGGACCACTTTTTACAGATAATGGTGAAGTATTTTATGATGGTTATACAGATCGTGCAATAAGAAAAAAGATGCAAGATGGGGAACAAGATAATGAAAATAATTATATTCAAAATTGAGTTAATTGGTCTGAATTACAGCCAGCAGAACCTATAACTTTTATGTATCAAGGAAAGATAGGAGATTTTAATGGAACTTCTAAAAAGGTAAATAGTGCTACTATTCAAATAATGCTAAATGATATTCAGCCAGAAACATCAGAGCAAAAATGGAGTGAAAGATGGAATAATGGTGATTGGAACACAAGATTCCAAGAGTGGACTACAGGCAGTAAAAATATAGAATGGCAAACTTCATTTTCTGCAAAGTCAAATGTTAATTATCAAGTTACATTAAAGGTAAAAGGTAGTGATATGGAAGCAATAAGAGTTGCAGAATGGGAAAATATAATTAACAATTTAGACCAGCATGGGCCTAAAGCAAACTTAGTTACTCTTCAAGTTCCTCAAAGGTTATTATACTTAATTGAAGAAGGAGAAAAAGATGGTCTTGAATTATTGATTGATGATCCAAGAGATGGTTCTACAATTAATAAAGTGACAGGAAAGCCGGAGGTTGCTGGTGGAGATAGTTATTGTATAGATTTTGCTAGATTATTAGTTAATGATACAATACCAGATACAAAAACTATAAAAGGACAAGTTATAGATGCAACTACTAAAAATGGCATTCAAGGTGTTAAAGTAAATAGTGGAAATAATGAAAATATAGTAACAAATTCTAATGGTGAATTTACTATTAATGTTATTCCAGGGCAAATAGTTTTAAACTTTTCGCATCCTAATTATGAAGAAAGAAATTATACTATTTATAATTTAGAAAAGGATGATAATAAAGATATAAATATAAAAGTATTTATGACATCTAAAAGTAATGCAGTAATAATTCCTAAGATTAAATTTGAAGGTACATTAGTTATAAGAAAATATAAAAAACATAGTCATACTAATGATTGTAATAAAGATTGCAATACAGAAGATACATTAATTAAAATAGATGGTGAAGATTATAAAGAATATAAATTTAATTTAGGAGAGGCTGGAGTGCAAGATGAAAAAACTGAAGTATTTACAGAATTAAAAATAGATCCTGGGAATTATTATATTTTAGATTATAGTTTGAAATTATTTGATAGTGAACATATTGATGAATTAAATAGAAATTTTACATTAACATTTAAAAGTGATATTAAAGCTAAAATAACTCAAGAAAACAATCACGGGTAGGAAGAAAATTATAATTAAAAAAATACAATAATAGAAGAATATATATAAGAATTAATAAAAGCTAAATTTACTAACTTTGATTGTTTATAAAAAGCGATTTTTTTATTAATTAAGAATATATAAAATGTATAACTGGAAGGTTTATTTCCAGTTATATTTTTTTGCTTATAAACAAGTTTTATTTAAAATTTTTTATAAATTAATAGGGTTGTTATTTATTTTTAGCATGATATTATTTTAGTATTAATGTAAAGAAGAGATAGGTCGTGTGGAGGAAAAAATAGTTATATGAGAATAAATAAACTTTTTAGCAATTATGGAATTTGCTCTAGAAAGGAAACTAACAAACTAATTGAAGATAAAAGAGTTATTGTTAATGGTGTTTTATGTAAGCCAGGACAATGGGTTGAAGAATATGATGAAATATTATTAGATGGAGAAAGAGTAAAACCTAGAGAAAAAATATATATTGCATTAAATAAGCCAGTAGGAATAACGTGTACTGCATCTGAAGAAGTAAAGGACAATATAATTGACTATATGAATTATGGACAATATATATTTCCAGTTGGAAGGCTTGATAAGGAATCACAAGGACTAATAATAATGACCAATGATGGTGTACTAGCAAATAAAATATTAGAATCAGATAATTTACATGAAAAGGAATATATAGTTACAGTTAATAAGAATTTTGATGATGAATTTATAAAAGGAATGGCTAGTGGAGTTGATATTGGAGATGCAGTTACAAGGCAATGTAAAGTAGAAAAAATAAATTCTAATACTTTTAAAATAATATTAACTCAAGGGTTAAATAAGCAAATAAGAAGAATGAGTAAATCATTTGGATATACAGTAATTAAGTTAGAAAGAGTTAGAATAATGAATATAAAACTAGATGATATTGGATATGGAAAGTGGAGAAATATAACTTTTGAAGAATTAAAGATATTAGAGAAACAGTCCAAAATAAATTAAATAAAATAAGGGATGTATTTAAAATAATAATGATACATCCCTTAAATATTATTGAAATTGAATTACTTCTCCATCATCAATTGGATAAGTAAATATATTTGTGGAACTTAATTTTCCACCACCACTAGTACGTTGAGTTACAACAATTGAAGATTCATTTTCTACTGTTATATTATTTGCCATAATAGTATTTTGATCTATAAAAGTAGTTTTAGTATATTGATTATTTATATAAATTTTACTATATCTATTAAAGTTTTCACCTTTAACAATTAAATTGCCATCTTCTTCATAAACATTAGTTATAGTAATATCATAAGTTCCCATTTTTAAATCAGTAGCTATAAATGGATTTTCTCCACCATAAATATATTTTTGTCCATATAACATATCATATTGTAATAGTTTTAAATCATCTAAATAATCTTCAGAATCTTTAAATTGATTATGGAATTTATTTAAAACACCATTATCAATATTTAATCTATTTAATATGGATGATGTTAATTGGTAAGATGTTAAATCTTTATTATCTTTTTCAAGACTAAAGTTGTCCCAAATAACATATTCAGTTTGGAATATAGAACCATTATCTAAATCTTCATCTTTAAGTCCAAGAGTAGGTAAATGGTCACCAAATAAAACTAAGACTGTTTTTTCATCTCTTTCAGAAAGAGCCTGCACTAAATCTCCAATAAATTGATCTACTTCATATAATTGATTTATATAATAAGTGAAAGAATTAGTAGTCCCTTCATCAGATAGTCCATAAACAGATATTAATGGATTTTCTAATACCTTTTCTTTTGGATAATCACCATGAGATTGTACAGAAATTGTATAAATAAAATCACAATCATCTGTAGAATCTAATGATTTTAATATTTCATCAGTTAAATAATAATCTTTAGCCCAATCATTAGGATTAAATTCTTCAATATCCATGTATTCAAGTGAAGTAAAGGTATCAAATCCTAATTGAGAAAATACAAAGTTTCTATTATAGAAAGTTCCTTTATTATTATGAATTGCATGAGATGAATATCCTAATTCCTTTAAATTATAATTAACACTTTCAGCAGTGCTTTCTTGAAGAATAGTTTTATATGGATATTCTCCAGGGCCAAAGAATTTTAAGCTCATTCCACTTAAAACTTCAAATTCAGTATTTGCTGTACCAGCACCAACAGATGGTACAGTTAAATATCCAGAAGAGTAATTTTCCATAAGGTATCTAAAGTTAGGAACTGGATCTTGTGAAAAACTTAAGAAGTTTACTAATTCTGGATCGAAAAATGATTCTAATTGAACCATAATTATATTAGGTCTTTTTTCTTCTGTATTTTGATTTAAGCCATTTCCATTAGTGGCTAATAATATATTATTTTCTTCTATTTCATTATTAGCTGTTTCATTAGATGAAATTAAGCTTGATATAGATTTAATTTTTTCTAATGAATAATCACTTGGCTTATGAATTCCTGTATTTAATAATGTGTTTGAAAAGCAATATGGAAAACCATAATCTAAATAAGCAAAGGCAATATTACCAAAGTAAGATGATAAAACATTTGTATTTAAAGCTAGCTTAGTTGAACCAAATAAGGTTATCCATATAGAAGTTACAATTAAAATATTTCTTTTATAATTAATTTTTTCTTTTAGTTTTGGTCCTTTGAAAAATAAAAATACAAGTAATAATACCAAAATTATTAATAGACCACTTATTATGGTTGTTACAAATTTGGATAAGTATTTAGATATAATTCCTAGTCCAAATTCAGCAAGCGTTAAATCAGTAGCTGTAAAAGGAGTAACTCTATTGCTTAATATAATTCCATTAGTTACACCAAATCCTATCCAAATAGTTGTTATTAAAGTAAATAAAAATCTTCTTCTTTTAAATAATAATACTATAGATAAAGTTGATAAAATAATTAATGAATTATACAAAAATACTAATGGAGAGCCAAAGATATATCCTAATGTATTAATTAGGCTTCTTCTGCTAAAAAACTCAATTATAAAGTTAATAATTAATGGAGCAAATAAAAATTTCAAAAATGATCGATTCGATTGCTCGTTAAAAGAAAGTTTCATATACTAATCCTCCCATGATTATTTTTTTATTAAAAATATGTTAAAATAGTTAAATATTATTAAATCATAGATTATTATACAACTAATGATATTATTTTCCAATAATATGAAAACGGTAACAAGAAAATTTAAAAAAATTTTTATATTTATAAAAGGTGATAGGAGGGAATAAGTATATATAAGTAGAAGTATACATATTATTAATAATCCACTTAAGAGAATTTTAATGTAAAGAAGGTGATTATGAATGAATATAAATGTAATATTGGAGTATTTTTCGAAATATGGATTGATATTTTTATTTATCGTTGTCTTTATAGAACATTTAAACTGTCCTGGAGTATCTGCAACAATAGTATTACCTACTATTGGAGCTTTTGTAAGTGAAACAAAAAATAGCTTACTTTTAGTTATTTTAATTTCTATAGTGGCAGCTGTATTTGGAAGTATAGTTCTTTACATAATAGGTTATTATATTGGAACTCCAATATTAGATTGCTTAAATAAAAAGATACCTAAAACAGAAAAATATACAGAAAAAATTTTGATGTATTCAAATAAATATGGAAATAAAGCTATTTTTATTTGTAGGTTATTACCTGTTATAAGAACACTAATATCGTTAGTTTCTGGAGTTGTAAGAGCTGAGTTTGGTGGATTTGTATTATATTCAACAATGGGGATAAGTATTTGGAATATTGTCTTGTTATCATTTGGATATTTTGGGGTGAAAGTAATAATACATTAAATTAAGATATGTATTATAAAACATTATAATTATCACTTAAATAAAACATTTTGTATTAGGTTAAATGAATAATTTAGCTTAATATAAGATGTTTTTAATTTTTTTGTTTAAGTGAATTTAAGGATAAAAAATAAAAAAGTAAATAATCAGTGATAAAAGGGAATATATTTATTACTAGAAAACTTAAGTTATAAGGGAGTGTTGCAATTTGAAAATAAGAAAAATTAATTCCTTATTAGGATTAAATATTATCATTGTAATACTAAATATTGTTGTTTTTTCACCAGGATTAATTGGAATTAATATAGATTTTATTGATGATTTTAAAACAGCTATAGGTATAACAGTAATAATAATGAGTATTATTATTTTTATTATTGGCAATTATAAAATACTTATAAATAGTAAAGAAGACGTTGATATCTTTAAATTAGAAGATGATGAAGATTATATAAATGCATTAAGAGAAAATAGTTATAAAAAGGTTTTTTCAAAGGATATTGATATTTTGTTAAATCAAATAGAAAGAATAAGTAAAAAGCAAGAAAGAATAGATGATATTTTATTACAAAAGTTTAATGAAAATGAGATAAGTTATAAAAATTTTAAAAATATAATTTCAGAAGTTGTTAATGTATTTTATATAAATTTAAAAAGTGTAATTAATAAGATAAATATTTTTGATGAAGAAGAATATAGAAAAGTAAAAAAAGAAAATATTAATAATAAAATATCACAGGAAAAAATAGAGATGTTTCAGAAATACATAACCTTTGTAAAAGAGTCTGTAGAGAATAATGAAGAAATTTTATTAAAGCTAGATAAGGTGTTATTAGAATTATCAAAATTTAATAGTTTAGAAGATGGAGAATTAGAAAATATGAATGCAGTTAAGGAAGTTGATGAATTAATAAATAAGATAAAGTTTTATAAATAATAAGTAATTTGTAGGTATGTGGGTGATAACATGAAAGAAAAAAAGAAAGGCAATATTATAGGAATTTTAATAGTCATGGCTATTATAATTTTGGGTGTGATTTATGGAGGAATTACTTTAACAAAAAATTGGGGAAAAAGTAAAGAAACAATAAGTAAGGAAAATGCAACAGGAAAATTAAAAAAGATTTGTAAAGACATTAACATAAATGAAGTAGAACCAAGAAAGGCACCTATAGATTTGGGGATAAAAGATGTTAAGGATACAATACCTAATATAGATAAATATCCAGCAAAGGTTGAAAATACTACTGATAGTTATATTGAAATATTTTCTACTGGAGAAAAAGCAGGAAATGGTAAAGATGGATGGCTTATAGATGTAGCAAATAATTTTAATGAGTCTAAATTTGAGATAAATGGAAAGATAATTTCAGTTAAGGTTAGAGAAATTGCTTCAGGATTAGGAATGGATTATATAATATCAGAAAAATATCTTCCAGATGCATATAGTCCATCAAATGAATTGTGGGGAGAAATGATAAAGGCAAATGGCAAAACAATAGAATTATGTGATGATAGAATGGTGGGAAATGTAGCCGGAATCCTTATATCTAAAGAAAAGTATGATGAATTGATAAAAAAATATGGAGCAATTAATTTAAAAAATATTACTCAAGCAGTTGCTAATGGAGAAATAAACATGGGATACACAAATCCATTTGCAAGTGCAACAGGGTTAAATTTTTTGGTATCAACATTAGCTACATTTGATTCAAGTAATCCTTTAAGTGAAAAAGCAATTGATGGATTTAATGAATTTCAAAATAATATACCTTTAATAGCTTATACTACACTTCAATTAAGGAATTCTGCAGAATCAGGAATTTTAGATGGGTTTATTATGGAATATCAAACTTATATAAACTCTCCAGAGCTAAAGACCGATTATATATTTACACCATTTGGATATAGGCATGATAGCCCATTATATTCTGTTGGTAATTTATCAAATGAAAAGAAGGAAATATTAAATAAGTTTATTGAATTTTATAAACAAGATAAATATCAAGAATTAGCAGTTAAGGATGGATTTAATGCATTAGAAGATTATAAATGCGAAATTGAAAATTTAGATGGAAATACTATATTACAAGCACAAAAATTATGGAAGGAAAATAAAAATGGAGATAAGCCTATAGTTGCTGTATTTGTAGCTGATGTATCAGGAAGTATGGAGGGAGAACCTTTAAATGAACTTAAAAAATCATTATTAAATGGTTCACGATATATAGGAGAAGAAAACTCAATAGGATTAGTTACTTATTCTAATGATGTTAATATTAATCTTCCAATAGAAAAGTTTGACTTAAACCAAAGATCATTATTTACAGGTGCTGTACAAGATATGGATGCAAGTGGGGGAACTGCAACATTTGATGCAATTGCTGTAGCAGTGCAAATGCTTTTAGATGAAAAAGAAAAAAATCCAGATGCTAAATTGATGCTTTTTGTATTAAGTGATGGAGAAACTAATATTGGACATTCACTAGATGATTTAAGAGAAATATTAGAATCAGTTAAAATACCAGTTCATACAATTGGATATAATGCAAATATTGAAGCATTAGAAAATATTTCAAGAGTTAATGAAGCAACAAGTATTAATGCTGATTCTGATGATGTTATATATAAATTAGGTAGTTTGTTTAATGCAGAAATGTAAGTTATAAGGGGGATGGGTATGGGATTTTCAATGAATGTAAGTGATGCTGAAGAAATAAAAAAAGAAGTTGTTGAAGAAGTAAAACCATCAAGTGAAGAAGTTAATAAGTTAAAAAAATTAAGCAATAGTAATGTAGAAGCTATTATGAATATAAATATGGATTCTTTATATGAAAGAAAGGAAATTTTAAAATCAATCGATGAATTTGGGTTAGATACAATTCAAAGATCTTCACAAAAGAATGAATTATTAGAAGTTAGCATAAAAAATCTATCTAAAATGGGAGATGAAGGTGGAGAAGTTGCAGTTAGATTGACAGAATTACAACGGACAATGAAAGATTTAGATCCAAGTATGATAGATTTTACCAAGAAGGGGCTTTTTGGAAGGGTATCAAATCCTATAAGAGCATATTTTGATAAATATCAAAAAGCAGATACTGTTATTAATGATATTATGGAGTCATTAGAAAGGGGAAAAACAACATTAAAAAATGATAATACAACTTTAGAAATTGAAGAAATTGCTATGAGGGATTTAACAAAAAGATTGGCAAAGGAAATTGAAATGGGAATGTTAATGGATGATGAAATTTCTCATGCATTAGATAATGCAAAGGCTAATAATGAAGATTCAGATAAGATTAGTTTTGTTTCTGAAGAAATATTATTTCCATTGAGGCAAAGAGTTATGGATATGCAGCAAATGATAGTTGTTAATCAACAAGGAATAATAGCTATTGAAGTTATAAGAAGAAATAATAAGGAATTAATAAGGGGTGTTGATAGGGCAAAAAATGTAACAATTTCAGCATTGAGGACAGCAACTATTGTAGCAAGTGCTCTTTATAATCAAAAAATAGTTTTGAAGAAAATAGATATTTTAAATAAGACAACTAATGATTTAATTAGTGGAACATCTAAAATGCTAAAGGAGCAGGGGGCTGAAATTCAAAAACAAGCTATTGAAAACAGTATTTCTGTTGATACTTTAAAAAATGCATTTTCAGATACATTAGAAGCATTAAATTCAATTAGTAGCTATAAGCAAGAAGCATTACCAAAACTAAAGGAAACAATAAATCAATTTAGAGAATTAGCAGATTTAGGTGAAAAGCAAATTTCAAAGATTGAAAAGCAAAGAGAATTAAATTAATAAATTAAGATGCTTATAATAAATGACAAGTTATAGATACCCATTTAGAGGTATTTATAGCTTGTCATTTTATTTAAAATTTTATATTAATTAATTTTATATGATTCATATTAGGATTTAAATTTAATTCTTTTTTAGCTTTTATCTTATCTACATATTTACTAAATTTTGAATGAACAGGAAGATTAATGCCCTTATCAATAAATTCCTGTGAGAAATGAAATAGTAATCTAAAATTGTTTCCTTTTTTTGGAAGTGATTTTCCCAGAAAAGTTTAATGTATCTAGCTCAATAGTTTCAATATCAAGATTTCTAAGTTCATGACAAAGAGATTTTCCAGCAGAAACATGCCCTGCGCCAGTATTAGTATATAAAATAAGTGCTTTCATAATATACCACCTTTAAAATAAAATTTAATTATATTTATTTTACTATATATGGTAAAATATAAAAATGATAATTGCTCTATAAAGTAAATTATGGATATAATTACTAAGGAGGAGGTGATGATGAATAATACGGAAGTTTCTTTGTTATTTTCAATAAATGAAATGATGTATTATGGTAAAATATACTTATTTTCCTATAATATATATTTTTAAGAAATAATTAAGAAATATTAAAAGGTTTATTAAGAAATACTTATTATAGTAGTATATGTACTTCAAGAAATAGTAGGAGGAATATAGATGAATGTTTTAGAGGTAAATAATTTAACAAAGTCATTAGGGAAAAGAGAAATTATAAAAGGTATAAGTTTTAATATAAAATCTGGAGAGATATTTGGGTTTTTAGGTCCAAATGGTGCAGGAAAAACTACTACTATAAGAATGTTAGTTGGATTAATTAATCCTACATCAGGGGAAATAAAAATTTGTGGCCATGATTTAAAAAATGATACAAAAAATGCATTAAGGGAAGTTGGAGCTGTAGTTGAAAATCCAGAGTTATATAAATACTTATCGGGGAGAGAAAATCTTATGCAAATTGCAAGAATAAGAAATGTCTCTAAAGAAGATGTAGAGGAAACTATAAAGCTTGTTGGTCTTGAGGGAAGAATTGATGATAAAGTAAAGAAATATTCCTTAGGAATGAAGCAAAGATTAGGGCTTGCAGCATCTTTATTATCAAAACCAAAGCTATTAATTTTAGATGAACCAACTAATGGTTTAGATCCATCAGGTATATTAGATTTTAGAGAAGTTGTACAAAAGGCAGCTAAAGAAAGAGGAATGGCTGTATTTGTATCATCACATATATTATCAGAAGTTCAAAATCTTTGTGATAAGGTGGCATTTATTAATGATGGAGTAATTAAGGCTGTAGAAAAAATAAATTCAGATACAAATTCTATGGAGACTGAAAAAGATATAATTTGTCTAGTTTCTAATGATGATAAGAAAATGATTGAAAATGAAGTTAAAAAATTAACTTATGTTTCATCATGTAAAATTAATGATAAAGGATTACAAATAATATTAGAATCTAACTCAACGTCTAGACTAGTTAAGCATTTAGCATGTAATAATTTTAATATTGAAGAAATCTATAAAGAAAGAAAAGGCTTAGAGCAAAGATATATGGAATTAGTTGAGGGAGGAATAAGATAATGTTATTTACTTTAATAAAAAATGAATTAATAAAGCTTATGAAAAAGTCTAAGACTTGGATAGTATTTACGCTTTTTGCAACATTTATATTAATAACTATATTTGTGCAATATAGAGGTGATAAAAATATGAGGATATGGAATTCACCAGAAAGACAATTAAAAATGGCTCAAGATAATTTAAAGTATTATAATGAAGAACTTGAATCAAATAAAGACACTGATGTTAATCCAGAATATATAGCATATTTACAAGATGCTATAGAAAATTCAAGGGAGCAAATAAAAAACTATGAATATATAATAAAAAATGGATTAGATGAAGAGGCATGGAAGATTCAATTAGATCAAATGATTGAGTATAGTAATCAAACTATAGAAAATTATAAAAATTATGATGATGAGTGGTCAAGAAGATATTTAATGCAAGAGCAAGATAATTTGGAAATTTATAATTATCTTAGGGATAATAATATTGAGCCACTTTATGGATGGGAATATGAAGCTTATAATTATATGACTTCACTTATGCAATTTTTAGGGGCAGGGCTTTTAGTTTGTGGTATAGCTGTATTTATGAGTGATATAGTTTCAGGAGAATGTACTCCAGCAACATTAAAATTCTTACTTGTACAACCAGTAACAAGAGGAAAAGTACTTTTATCTAAGTTTATAGCAGTAACATTAACAGTTATTACTATGATTTTAGGGGCAGAACTTATAGGCTTTGTTTTTGTGAACTTAACTAGTAAGTTAGGTGGAGCTAGTTATCCAGTTAGTTTGGGAGCTAAGTATAATAAGATTATAAATTCTGAAGGCACAGCTGAATTAGTTAAAGTTGTAGGTTCAGGTCATATAGGAAGTAACTTAGAGTTATTTGTTAAATCTATGTTATTCCAAGGGTTATTTATTGTAGCAACTTGTTCAGTAGTTTTCTTAATTTCAACTTTAATTAAAAGTAGTATGGTAACTATGGCGTTATCAGTAGTAGTTACAGTTTTTTTAACTATAGCAAGCCAATTAATGGTTACAATTAAAGATTTTGCTCATTTAATATTTGTGAATTATGCAGATGGAATTAGTATATTAACTGGAAGTAGTGCATTAACATTTAATAATCCTAATATGACAGTTCAAAATGGAATAATTATTATGATTGCAACTAGTGTAATTTCATATATAATTGCACATATTAATTTTACAAGAAAAGATATTTTAATTTAATAAAAATAATTATATTGTATAAGTTAATTAATAATAAATTGTATCAAGAGAAAATATGTATATTTTTAATCTTCAATAATTATAAAATACGCACACCAAAATGGTGTGCGATTTTTGTTATATAACTAAGGAAGAAGTTGAAGCAACAGAATTATGGGTAATGATTTCTTATTTAGCAATTTATATAGGAATTATATTTTTAATAACATTAGCAGCTATATTAGTACTTCAACAATTATGTGAATAAGCTGATAATATTTATAGATATGAGTTATTAAGAAAAATTGGAGTAGATGAAAATATAAGAAATAAATAATTATTAACTAACCATAGCCATTATTTTGAAATAAAATCTTAATAATATTTTTTTAAATTATAAAAATAATGAAATTATTTTTTAAAACACCATATTATTATAATAGATTATTTCTAAAACATAATGGAGGAATAGATGAAAAAGGCATTATCAATTTTTTTTAGTGCAGTTGTAGTAATAGCATTATTATTTCCAAGTACTTATTTTAATGCAGAGGAAAATAATGAGGCAAAAGAAGGTAGAAATATAAGTGAAGAAAATATTAAAGAAGATGATGTACAAGTAAATGATAAAAAGGATGTAGGCAATATAAATGTTGAAGTAAATGATAATGATGAAAAACAAGTAAAAGATGATGAAGGAACTAATGAAGAAGAAAAAAATGAAGAAGAGGGAGATAAAAAGCAAGATGAGGAATTAGGGGAAAAGCCAGAGTCTAAAAGTGAACCTATAATAAGTGTTAGTGATAAAACAATAAAATTAGGTGACAAATTTAATCCATTAGATGGAGTAAGTGCTAAATCAGGTGATGGCGAGGATTTAACAAATAAAATTGAAATAAGTGATAATGAAGTTAATGTAGATAAGGCTGGAACATATAAGGTATCTTATTATGTTAAAGATTCTAATGGTAAAGAAGCATCTAAGACAATTACAGTAACTGTAGAAAAAGATGAAGAAAAAGATGAAGAAAAAGAAAATTCATTACCGATTATAAATGCATCAGACAAAACAATTGAGTTAGGAAGTAAATTTAATCCATTAGATGGAGTAAGTGCAAGTGATGAGGAAGATGGAGATTTAACTTCAAAAATAAAGGTTGTAGAAAATAAAGTTGATGTAAATTCAATTGGCAAATATTCAGTTAGTTTTGAGATAACTGATAGTGGAGGTAAAAGCATAACCAAAAGTATTAATGTAACTGTTGAAGCTAAATCAGAATCTAAAAGTAATAAATCACCAATAATATATGCTGAAGATATAACAGTTGCATTAGGTTCAAAATATGATCCATATGCAATGGTAAGTGCATCAGATCCAGAGGATGGAAATATAACAAATAAAATTAAAGTTGTTTATAATTATGTTAATGTAAATAAAGAAGGAACATATAAGGTTGGATATAAGGTTACTGATAGTTCAGGAAATTCAGCATCTTGTGTAATTAAGGTAAAAGTTAAGGATATGAATACTCAAAAGAAAAAAGAAAAAACCAATAATGTTCCTGTTATATATTGTAATGATATATTTATAGCATTAAATTCAAAGTTTAATCCATTAGGATGGGTAGCAGTAACAGATAAAGAAGATGGAGATATAACTAATAAGGTTATGGCAATATACAATAATGTTAATACAAGTATTGAAGGAAATTACCATGTAACTTATGAAGTTGTTGATAGTGATGGAAACAAGGTAAATAAAGCAATGATGGTTGTTGTTCAATCAGAAGATGAGTTAAATAAAGAAAATACCCCACCAATCATTAATGCTAATAATATTACAGTAAAAAAAGGCACTTATTTTAATCCATTAGATGGAGTTACAGCATTAGATAGGGAAGATGGAAATTTAACTAACAATATCATAATAAAGGAAGATAGTGTTAATATAAATAAAAGTGGAGTATACCAAATAACTTATGAAGTAACTGATAAGAAAGGGCTAAGTGCTACAAAAACTATTAATGTCACAATTGAGGGAACTGGAATTTTTAATAGTTTAGTAATAGTTGAAATTAGTATAGTAGTATTGCTTATAATAGGAATAAGTTCAATAACAGTAGCAATTATATCAAATAGAAAAAAGAAATAAATATAACTTTAGATTTATAAAGTAAAGAAATTAATGATAAAAATAGTGATAAGCTCTGCTTGTCACTATTTTTGAATTTATATATAATATGACATAGTTATACACAGTTAGAGGAAGGGCAAAAATGAAAAAGATTAACTATTTAAAGTATATATATAATTTAGCATTTAAAATGGCTATATCAGCTACTATAGCATTAATAATAGGAAAGATTTTAGGATTACAATATGCTACAGTAGGAGCTGTAATTGCAATTTTAAGTATACAAGATACTAGAAAAAAGGCATTGATAATAGGTTATAAAAGAATTACTGCATGTAGTATAGGAATTTTATTATCAGTAATTTTATATAGTATTTTAGGCAATAGTGCAATAAGCTTTGGTATATTTTTATTAATTTTAATACCAATAACATCAAGAATAAATGTTCAAGAAGGAATGGTTCCAGCTGTAGTATTATCAACACATTTTTTAACAGCAAGTAATATTACAGCTACTTTAATAATAAATGAATTATTGCTTATGATAATTGGAATAGGTGTTGCAGGTATAGCAAATACATTTATGCCTTCATTAGAGGATAAGTTTAAGGATGATAAAGAATGGATTGAAGAGCATTATAGAATTATAATTCATAAAATAGCAAAATCATTGATAACTTATTCAGTAGATATTGATGAACAAAAATTAATGGATGAAATTGAAAAAAGGTTATATGAAAGCAAAGAAACAGCATATAAAATTGTAAATAATAATTTTTTTAAGAGTTCTTCATATTATACAGATTATATAAATATGAGAATTAATCAATTTCATATAATAAAAAGAATGAGAGTTCATTTTGAAAGGTTTAACATACCTGTTGAACAAATGAAGCTTATGTCTGATTTTACATTATGTGTTTCAGAAAATATAAGAGAAATAAATGATTGTAAAGAGTTATTAAATGACTTAGAAATTTTGAGAAATGAATTTAAAAAAATGGAATTACCTAAGTCTAGGGAAGAATTTGAAAGTAGGGCACAATTATTACAATTCTTAAATGATATGGAGGAATTTTTGCTTATAAAGAGAAGTTTCTTTAAAAATAAATATAATAATTAAAACTAACAATATATATTATGTAAAATAAGGGAAAGTAAGAAGTGTTGCTTTATAGAACTTAAATTACTTTCCCTTCAAAATATTAAATTAGTCAAGTTTTAATACTTTTGTATAATCGACAGTTGTATAACCTGCTGTAGATGTACCGTCTATTCCAGTATATAAGTCATTTCCAAAGTAAACTGCAACTTTATTTACATTATAATTATAAGCATAAGTATCTATTATGGATGCCATAAATCCTTGAGAAGTAGTATCATCAAGTTTCATTTCATCTAAGAAATTATTATTAAATACAACTTTTAAAACATTTGTATCATAATCTAAAGTAGCAGATTTAACACCATAATCTTTAGAAAGGGTTAAAAAGTTGTTGTTATTATTTGGTGCTGTATATAATTTTTCTGTTAATGCAGTAACAAATGCATTATCAGTAACTGTAGAACTAGTATCTACACAGTAAGTTTTTGAATCAACTTTATTATAATAGAAAATTCTACAACTTCTACTTACTGTTGAATTATCAGAAGTTGTAGTAAGCTTTGGTGAAGTAGAAGAGGAAGAAGTATTAGCAGAAGATGATGAATCATTGCTTTCTATAAATTTGTTATTAGCAACAGTAGATGAAGCATCTTTAGAATCTGAACCTTCATCAGTAGTCGTATCATTTGTTATGTTACCTTCAGTATTATTAACATTATCAGCATTATCAGTATTTTCTGATGCTGTCAAAGAATCATCAGTAGTATTTCCTGTAATAGCATTTTTTAAACTACATGATGAAAGTGATAAGCATAATATAGTAGTACAACATAAAATTAATAAGTTTCTTTTCATAATTTCACCTCTAAAAAAATTAATTCTAAATAGATATTACCATATATTGTAAAATATTTAAATAAATTTTATTAAATAATATACAAATTTTTCATAAAAATATATAATTTATATCATGGAGGCGTAAAATGGATATTATAAAAGAAACTAAACTTATAGGTAATTATTTAATTTCACTAAGAAAGGATTTTCACAAACATCCTGAGCTAGGAATGGAAGAGTATAGAACTTCAAAAAGAATTAAAGAAGAATTGGATAAAATTGGTGTAAAGTATGAAGATGGAATAAAAACAGAAGTAGTTGCAACTATAGGAAGTGGTGAGGAAAAAGTAATTGCATTACGTGCAGATATGGATGCATTAAGGATTCAAGAAAATACAGGGGTAAGATATGAATCACAAAATAAGGGATTAATGCATGCTTGTGGACATGATGCACATATGGCAGCATTACTTGGTGCAGCAATGATTTTAAAAAAATATGAAGAAAACCTTCAAGGAAAGGTAGTTTTAATATTTCAACCAGCAGAAGAATGTTCAAGTGGGGCAAAATTAATATCAGAGCATGGATATATAGATGATGTTGATGAAATATTTGGATTACATGTATTTGGTGATATTGAATGTGGTAAGATATCAATTGAAGAAGGGCCAAGAATGGCAGCATCAAATAAATTTACAATTAAAATTATAGGAAAATCAGGTCATGCTGGAAAGCCACATCAATGTATAGATGCAACAGTTGCTTGTGCTGCAATTGTAATGAATTTACAATCTATTGTGAGTAGAGAAATTGATCCCTTAAATTCAGCAGTAGTTACAATTGGACATATTAAATCAGGGGAAACACATAATATAATTTCAGGGGAAGCAATGATTCAAGGAACTATTAGAAGTTTTAATGCAACTACAACAAAGCATATACAAAATTCAATAAAAAGAATTGCATATGGCACTGCTGTAGCATATGGAGCAACTGCAACTGTAGAATATGACATTTCTCATCATCCAGCTGTAATTAATGATCCAGAAGTAACTAAAATAGCATTAGATGCAGCTAAAAAAATATTTAATCCTAATGATTTGATTAGTGTTCCCAGAATGATGTTAGGAGAAGATTTTTCTATATATCAAAAAAGAATTCCAGGGGTATTTGCATTTGTAGGTGCTGGAAATGAAGAAATAGGAAGGGATTATCCAAATCATAATGATAAATTTAATATAGATGAAAAGGCAATATTAATAAGTACTCAATTATATGTTGCTTTTGCATTAGAAGCATTAAAGAAGGAAAATAAGAAACATATTTTGATAAGTAAAATTAAGGAGGAAAAATGGAATTAGAGATTCTAAGAAATATACAAAGTATTGCCAATCCATTTTTAGATATTTTATTTCAACTAATAACTATATGTGGAGAGCAAATGGTATTAGTTTTAATAATATCGATAATTTATTGGGTAAAAGATAAGAAGTTTGGAGAATATATTTCATATGCAGTATTAACAAGTGTATTAGTTAACTGTGTAGTTAAAGATATTTTTAAATTTAAAAGACCAATAGGTGAAGAGGGAATTAGAACCTTAAGAGAAAAAACTGCAACAGGATATTCATTCCCAAGTGGTCATACTCAAGGAGCAGGTTCATTTTATGGGGCAATGGCAATTTATATTAAAAAGAAAGTTATGTATATTATAGCTATAATAATGATAATATTAATAGGGTTTTCAAGATTATACTTAGGAGTTCATTATCCGAAAGATGTTATAGTAGGTGGGATTTTAGGAGTATTAATATCATATATTTGTTATAACATATATAATAAATATGAAAATAAAATCATGGTATATACAATTACATTTATAATATTTTTACCTGCATTAACTTTTGCACATTCTGAAGATTTTATTAAAGGATTAGGTGCTTATTTTGGTTTTTTAATTGGTATGTTTATTGAAAAAAGATATGTTAATTTTTCTGTCGAAGGAAAAGGAATAAATAAAGTAATTAGAGTAGTAATTGGAGTATTAATATTATTATGTTTACAAAAAGGATTAAAAATAGTACTACCAAGTGAAGCTATATTTTCATTTATTAGATATTCAATAATAAGTATTTTTGGAATTGGGATTTATCCAATGATGTTTAAAAAGCTTAAAATTTAAAATAAGGGTGAATTTTCCACCCTTATTTTTATTTAATTGAATTTTTTAATGTTGTTAATCTAGATATGTATCCAGAAGTATTAGTTAAACTGTTTTTAGAAATTTTGCTAACTAAGTCATTATTAGTACATATGCTATCTATATCAGCTATATCATGAGAAGCTTGTAAAAGAATAAGTACTTCTTTAATATATGTTAAATCATTACTATCTTTAGATGAAATTTTAGAAAAATCAGTAGATAATTTATTAGCTATAGGATTAAATTCCTTATAATATGAATCATCAAATTTAGATGAATTATTTTTTTTAGAATTATCAATTAATTTAGCAAGTTCAATTCTCATTTCTTTTAATTCACCAGTATAATTTTCAATAATATCATCTGTAATATCAATTAATTCTGGATTAGAAGTATATCCTTGAATAATATGAGATGTAAATAAAATTGCTCTATGTAGCAATATTTCTTCACCAAGATAATCAATACAAGGATTACCAGAAGGTGGAAGAGATGATAGCTTATTAATTATGGTAGTTAAATAATCATTAGTAATATTATAATAAGAATCATCTATAAATGCTGAATAAGGGTCTTCTGATACTTCAGTTATTTGTGTTAAATCATTTAAAGTAGATGTATCTATAGGGTCAGTGGTATAAGATGAAAATGCATATACTGATAAGTTGTTAAATAAAATTATTGTTAATATTAAAATTGATAAAAGTAAACTTAAATGTTTTTTCATTTGTTTCACTCCTTATAAATTATTTATTATAATATTTAGTATGGTTAAAATAATAGTTTTTATAAATTATTATAAAAAAAGTTATAAAAAATTGGCAGGTAAAGTTATAATTAATTTAAAGTATAAGAAAATATAAAAGGAGTTCTAAATATATTTTAGGCTCCTTAAAATCTTATTTACCACTATCACCATAGTTAGAAAGTACTCTAGCACTTGGGTCATTAACGTTACATCCAGGCCATTCTCTATTTGGCATCCAAAATCCCTTAATCCATTTTTCATTTCCAGCGTAGTATTTTTCAAAAATATCTCTATAAAGAAGTGCTTCCTTAGTAAAAGGGGTACAATGTTTATAGCGTTTTTTTGCTAAGGAAAGTTCAGAATCAGTATATTTTGATTCTGCATATTCCTTTAAATAATCAACAAGGGAATGTCCTACAGCATCACTAAAAGCAGCTTTTTCACGATATAATAATGAAGTTGGTAAATATTGTTGTCCATCAAAGGCTTTTCTTAATAAATATTTTCCTTTATTATAAGTGTTCATTTTTTTTGAAGGATTAATACTCATTACATAATTTACAAAATCTATATCAGCAAATGGAACACGACCTTCTAAGGCGTGAGCTGATATACAACGATCAGCTCTCAATACATCATACATGTATAATTCTTTAATTCTCTTTTGAGATTCTTTTTGAAATTCGCTTGCAGATGGAGCAAAGTCAGTATATTTATATCCAAATAACTCATCGCTAACTTCACCAGTTAATATAACTTTTAAGGTAGTATTTTCATGAATATATTTACATAATAAATACATTCCAATACTTGCTCTAATTGTTGTTATATCAAAGGTTTCTAAATGATAAATTACTTCATCTAATGTTTTAAGAACATCATTTTTATTTATTATGACTTCAGTATGATCAGTTCCTAAATAATCAGCGGCTTGTTTTGCATATTTTAAATCTATTGGATCAGTATCCATTCCAATAGCAAAAGTTTTAATATGGTCTTTAATCATTCGTTGAGCAATAGAGCAAACTAATGAAGAATCTAAGCCTCCACTTAATAAATATCCAATTGGAGCATCTGCATGAAGTCTTTTTTCAACAGCAGAAATTAATTTAGTCCTTATATTTGTAAAAATAGTATTTAAATTATCGTTATTTATAAATTTTGTATTAGATAAATCATTATAACAAGTAAATTTTCCATCCTTATAATAATGGCCAGGAGGAAATGGCATAATATCATCACAATAATCTATTAATGCTTTTGCTTCACTTGCAAAAGAAATTTTATGATCTTTTTTTGTATATCCATAAAACATTGGTCTTATTCCTATAGGATCTCTTGCAGCCATTATAGAATTATCCTTAGAATCATATAAAACTAATGCAAATTCAGCATCAAGCATTTTACACATTATTTCAATTCCATACTTAAGGTATAATGGAATTAAAACTTCACAATCACTATTGGAGTGAAAAATATATTCTTGAGATAATAATTTTTTAAAAGAATTATAATTATAAATTTCACCATTACATACAAGTTCACAAGAATCATATTTAAATGGTTGATTTCCATTAGATGATAAATCCATTATTGATAAGCGGTTAAAGCCCCATAATAAACCATTTTCAATGGCAAGGTAATTATTATCTGGACCCCTATGATAAACCTTTTTTAAGGCTTTTGAAAGGTCAGATAAACTTAAATTATCAGAAGAAAATACAACAAAGCTACACATCTTTTTTTCCACCTTTTATAAAATAATAAAGGCTCGCTTTAAGCGAGCCTTATGAATAATTCTTATTTAGACAAAGGCCACGATAAAAATAAAGTATATTTTTATTTATCATCGCCTTTGATGATATTTCAAAAAACTATTTGTTAAATTATACCATATTTCAAATGAAAATGCAATAAAAATATAATAATACTAAAACTAATACTATTTATCTAATTGCTATTCTTTTATAGATAAAGAATAATAAATGATGTAAAATAGTTATAAGATATAGAGTTCATTGAGATAAGAGTTTAAAAATAAATTTAAGATAGGGAGATTTTAAATGTTATTAAGTGAAATATTAAAAAAATCAAATTTGGAGTATAGTTCTACAAATGAAATAAATTATCAAAATATAGACGTTATAGATATTACAAGAGATACAAGACAAGTTAAAAAGGGAAGTCTTTTTATTGCTGTTATAGGAGTTAAGATTGATGGACATGATTTAATAAATGAAGCAATAGAAAAAGGTGCTAGTGTAATTATTCATAGTAAGGATATAAAGGATATTAAAGATAATGTTGCCTATATAAAAGTAAAAGATACAAGAGAATGTATGGCTATTATTGCAAAGACATTTTTTAATATACAAGATAATGACTTAACATTTTTAGGTGTAACAGGAACTAATGGAAAAACTACATCAACATATATGATGAAACACATATTAGAGCATGCAGGAAATAAGGTTGGTCTTATAGGTACAATTGCAAATTATATTGGAGATAAAATGATTCCAACAAACATGACAACTCCTGAAGCAATAGAATTATTTAGACTTATTAAAGATATGAGAGAAGCTGGATGTAAGTATTGTTTAATGGAAGTATCATCTCATGCATCAGCAATGGGAAGAGTTGAGGGATTAAACTTTAGTAGAGGAATGTTTACAAATTTAACTCAAGACCATATGGATTATCATAAAACATTTGAAAATTATTATAATGCAAAATTTAAATTTATTAAAGGTTCTAAAAGTACTGTTATAAACTGTGATGATAAATATGGAAAGAAAATGTTAAATACATTACATGAAACAACTAATGATAACAAGATAGTTACTTCATATGGTGTTGAGGATGGATATGTTAGAGCTAAAAATTTAGATTTACAAGCTAATGGCTCTTCTTTTGATTTATATATTGGAGAAGACTTTAAGGGAAAAGTTAAGCTTCATATTCCAGGACTTTATAATATTTATAATGCATTAGGTGTAATTGGAGTGCTTGTAGTTGGAGGTTATGTTATTGTAGAAGATGTTATAGAAGGTTTTGATACAATGAAAGCAGTAGCAGGAAGATGTGAGAGAGTTTATCATGATAAAATGAATTGTACAGTAGTTGTTGATTATGCACACACTCCTGATGGGCTTGAAAATATATTAGAAACTATGAAGGAAGTTGTTAAAGGAAAATTAATAACTGTATTTGGATGTGGCGGAGATAGAGATAAAACAAAGAGACCACAAATGGGATCAATTGTTGAAAGGTATAGTGATGTTACAATAGTAACTTCAGATAATCCAAGAACAGAAGATCCACATAGTATAATAGAAGATATATTAGCAGGAATTAAGGATAGTCATACAGTAATTGAAGACAGAAAAGATGCAATAGAGTATGCATGTAGAATTGCTGGCGAAAATGATATAGTTGTAATTGCAGGAAAAGGCCATGAAGATTATCAAATAATAGGAACAGTAAAACATCATTTTAGTGATAAGGAAGTTGTATTAAATTATTTTGATTCAATATAAAAAATTAAGAAGTAGAGATAAAAGCTAAATTTATTTATTTAAAAATTTACTAATGGAATAGATAAAATTGAGCTTATATCTCTATTTTTTATAAAAGTCAATTATATCAATGGTGAAATTGTTTACTTTAGAAAATGATAAAAAGTTAAAAAAATTAGTTTTTTTTAAAATGGCATAAAAATATACAAATTTTAATAAAAATATACAAGGAGAAAATAAAAAAATTGTTATTATATAAGTATAAAATGATTAATCATAAAAACAAATTTTAAATTATATAATAAATAAAAATAATGAATTTAAGGTGGGATAATTTATTATGGTAAAAAGGAATTTGGAAGAAATATTAAGTTTAAGATTTGATACAACAATTAAGGAAGCTACAAATGAACAAATATATGTAGCATTGTTAGAAATGACAAAGAATTGTATTAAGAATAAGGGAACTAATAAAGGAGAAAAGAAATTATATTATATTTCAGCAGAATTTTTAATTGGTAAGTTACTTTCAAATAATTTAATTAACTTAGGATTATATGATGAAGTTAAGGAAGTTTTAGCTGCTAATGGTAAAGAATTAATTGAAATTGAAGAAATTGAATTAGAACCTTCATTAGGAAATGGTGGACTTGGAAGACTAGCTGCTTGTTTCTTAGATTCAATAGCTACTTTAGGTTTAAATGGTGATGGTGTTGGATTAAATTATCACTATGGATTATTTAAGCAAGTATTTAAAAATAATAAGCAAACAACTGAAAAAAATCCTTGGATAACACCGGAAAGCTGGTTAAACAAATCAAATATTAAATTTGATGTATTATTTGGTGGATTTAAAGTAACTTCAACTTTATATGATATAGATGTAACAGGATATAATCAAGCTTCAAATAAGTTAAGATTATTTGATGTAGACACAGTTAATGAAACAATAGTTAAAGATGGAATTAACTTTGATAAAGAGGATATTAAGGAAAATTTAACTTTATTTTTATATCCAGATGATAGTGATGAAGCAGGTCATTTATTAAGAATTTATCAACAATACTTTATGGTAAGTAATGCTGCTCAATTAATTATTTTAGAGGCAGAAGAAAATGGATATGACTTACACAAGCTAGATGAACATGTAGTAGTACAAATTAATGACACACACCCTTCAATGGTAATACCAGAATTAATAAGATTATTAGGGGAAAAGGGTATAGAAATGCAAGAAGCTATTGGTATCGTTACCAAAGTGTGTGCTTATACAAATCATACAATATTAGCAGAAGCATTAGAAAAGTGGCCAATTGCATACTTAGAAAAAGTAGTACCACAATTAATTCCAATAATTAGAGAATTAGATAACTTAGTTAAAGAAAAATATGATGATGAAAGAGTTTATATAATAGATAAAGATGACAGAGTACACATGGCTCATATGGATATACATTATGGATTTAGTGTAAATGGTGTTGCAGCTCTTCATACAAAAATATTAGAGGAAGAAGAGTTAAAGCCATTTTATGATATATATCCAGAAAAATTCAATAATAAGACTAATGGTATAACATTTAGAAGATGGTTAATTCACTGTAATAATGAGTTAACAAATTATATTACAAGCCTTATTGGAGAAGATTTTAAAACTGATGCAACTAAGTTAGAAGAATTAGGAAAATTCGTTGATGATAAAGAGGTATTAGCTAGACTTGGAGAAATTAAAAAGCATAATAAAATAGCATTAAAGAAATATTTAAAAGAACATCAAAACATTGATATAGATGAAAATTCTATATTTGATATTCAAGTAAAGAGACTTCATGAATATAAGAGACAACAAATGAATGTATTATACATTATTCATAAGTATTTAGATATAAAGGCAGGAAATATTCCAACAACTCCAATAACAGTAATATTTGGAGCTAAGGCAGCACCTGCATATGTAATTGCTCAAGATATAATTCATGCAATTCTTTGTTTACAAGAAATCATTGATAATGATCCAGAAGTAAATAAATATTTAAAAGTTGTTATGGTTGAAAACTATAATGTTACAATTGCTTCTAAGCTTATACCAGCTTGTGATATTTCAGAACAAATTTCATTAGCATCTAAGGAGGCTTCAGGAACAGGTAATATGAAATTTATGTTAAATGGTGCATTAACATTAGGAACAGAAGATGGTGCTAATGTTGAAATTCATCAATTAGTTGGAGATGACAATATTTATATTTTTGGTGAATCAAGTGAAGAAGTAATAAATCACTATAAGAAAGCAGATTATGTTTCAAAGAAATATTATGAAAAAGAAGATATTAAAGAATTAGTTGACTTTATTGTTAGTGATGAAATGTTAAAGGTTGGAGATGAAGTTAATTTAAATAGACTATATAATGAATTAATTAATAAAGATTGGTTTATGACATTACTAGATATTGAAGATTACATTAAAACTAGAAATAAAATGATTAATTATTATGAAGATAGAGAATCTTGGAATAAAAAGGTATTAATTAATATTAGTAAAGCTGGTTTCTTCTCTTCAGATAGAACAATTGAACAATACAATGATGATATTTGGAAATTAAAATAAGAAAATAATAAATTAGCAAAGCAGGGAAACTATAAGAAGGTATTGCTCTCTGCTTTGTTAATAAAAGCCTTAAAAGTAATTTAAATATTAGTACTTAAAAGCTCGTTTATTCTCTTTTTTGAAGATGGTATTATTCCACAATTTGGAGATGAAAAAGGTAAATAAGAGATATCTAAGCTTTCTCTATTTGAAAATAATGCTTTAAATTTATTAGATGGTAAATTAGATTTAACTGAAGAAATTACACCTTTTTCAATAAATCTTTTTTCAGATATGTTATATAATAAATAAAATATATCTCCATCTTTTGCATCACTAATTAATCTTTCGGCATTTAAATTATTAATTTTAAAATTGTATCCATTTGTATTTTTTAAATTTTCTTCTACTGAATTAGTTCTTAAGATATAATATTTCACGTAAAAATCCCTCCCATAAAATAAAAATTAATCAACTTATAATTATATATAATATCATATATGTAAAATAAAGTAAATTAGGTTTAGTGGATATTCGTGAAACAATATATTACAATAGTAAACGTTTTACAACGTAAAAGTATAAGAAATAATAAGAAAAATAAAAATTATATATAATAATTGTAAATAATAAAATTATTATAAGAACTAATTATAATTGAAGATATTAATAAGGCTAAAGATTTTAGAACATAAAGAGTTTAAAAATTTTTAGCTTTATTTTTTATTTTATATAGGCATTTTTTATTACACATAATAATAATCTATGTAACACTATAAGAATAAAAACATAATATATAGTAAGCACAGTTAATTTATTAACTCATATTATTTTACTACAGAAAAATAATATTTAAAGTAGAGGTTTACAAAAGAGAAATATGGACAAGTATTTTAATAGAAATGATATTGTTAATGGATATAAAATTGTTACTATGATAGGTCAAGGAAGATATGGAATAGCATATTTAGCAACAAATAAATTTGGACAAAAATGTGTAGTTAAGCAGTTGAGAAATGAAATGCTTAAAATAACAAGAGATTCAGTAATATATGAGGAGAGAATATTAAAAACACTTAATAGTTCAAGATTTCCTAAGTTTATATCTGAATTTAGGGATGAATTTAGACAAGGATATTTATTAGAGTATATAGATGGAATAGTTTTTCATGATTTAATTAATAAGGAAGGTCATGAATTTACAAGAGAAGAAATATATGAAGCTGCACTTCAGTTATTAGAATTGGCTGAGATACTTCATAGTCAAGGAATAGTTCATAGAGATATTAGAACTCCTAATGTTATTCTTATGAAAAATAACCAATTAGCATTAATTGATTTTGGCTTAGCAAGGTTTATAAAATCAGGATATTCTGTAAAGACTGATTATTGGTATATTGGTGATTTTTTACTTCAATTATATTATTCAACTTATAATAATATAATAAATAAATTTGAAAGACCTTGGTTTGAAGAATTAGATTTAACTACTCAAGAAAGGATTCTTTTAAGAAGATTAATGGGTTTGGATAGAAGATATAGAAGTATAAGTGAAATAAGAAACCAGTTATATAAAATTATAAGGTTAAATTCAAGAATTACTATGTATCAATGAAAGGTATAGATAATTATAAGAGGGATGAATTATGGAAAAATCCATAAAAATATTAAAGATATATAAAAACACTTTTAGAGTCAATGTGTATACTGTCAAGCCGTTTAGAGCAATTGGATTAATAGATGCTGATATTCAATATAACTATGGAATTGAAAGAGTAAGATTAGCATTTTATAGGTCATCTGGAACAAATGGAGGGAAAATAAGGGGATTGTGGTATCCTCTAGTTGGAATTAAAGTTAATATGGGACAATTTACTGAATTTTCAAATATGGTTAATAAAATAATGGAAATAAGTACAAGAAGTAATAATATTATGGTAGGATGGTTAGCTAAATCAGTATTTTTTTCAAATAAAGTAAATCAAGAGTATCAACAAAGAGGATTTTCATATGGTACTCACTATAATGATTTACTAGAAATAGGTAAAAGGTTAAGTGTTTTATATAATAGGAATGAATATATTTATGATAATTCATTAACTTCAGTAATGTATAATCATTTGTTGTATTCAAGAGAAATATTCAAAGGAAATAAATACAATCAAGAAATTAATTTTAGCAATTTTATAGAAGATATATTTTTACAAAAGTAAATTAACAAAAGTAGCTGTATTATTTAATTATATTAATTACAGCTCTTTTGTATTTAAAATAATTTAGTAGAATTTTGATGTTTGAAGTATAATTCTAATTGTTGACACTAGAATTTGGGGATGTCGCATTAAGAATAAATACTACAATATATTGTGTTGATTTTCATTTTTCAAAACAATATATTGTGTATAAAAATTTTAGTGCGACAGCCCCTTAATAAAAGACAGGGGTTGTTACTGGTTATGCAGGCTTTACCAAATTATTTATAATATTTTATAATAAATATTATTTTATTTGAGTATGGTCTTTTTTTATACTTTAAAATGCAAAAAAGGCGGGAGTAATAGTTGAAGATAGATAAAATTATAAATAATAATTTAATTAGAACATTTGATAATAATGGTAAAGAAATACTCCTTATGGGATGTGGATTGGGTTTTCAAAAGAAAATTGGAGATACAATAGACCGAAGCAAAATAGAAAAAATATATGCTATTGAAAATAAAAATGATTCTAATAAATTAATGAATTTACTATCAGAAATCCCTTTAGAATATATACAAGTTTCCAATGAAATTATCTCCTATGCAAAGTATTAATTAGGTAAAAGGTTAAAATGTGCAGAAAAGGTTAAAAAGTATATATTAAAAGAGTTTAATCATGAAATATCAGATGAAGAAATGATGTATTTAACAGTACATATAAAAAGAATAGTAAAAAAGGATTAAAACTCAGTTTTTATAGTTTAATAAATATAAAGAGTTAAAATATTACTTAGGGTTGTTACTAGTAATGTAGGCTATACCTAAGAATTATAGATTTGAGCGCTCATCTATAATTCTTAGGTTTTTTTATAAATAAAAGCTTAGTTATGAAAGGTAGTTACCGTAAGCAGATATTTCTGTGTTATGGGCTTTACTTCATTAAAATTAAGATATTTTAAATGGAGGAATAATAAAATGGATTATGCAAATGTTGCAAAAAAATATTAGAGAAAATAGGTGAAGAATCTAATGTTAATAGTGTACAGCATTGTATGACAACACTTAGATTCACATTAAAATGTTATGTTTTTGCAACACCAGCACTTATATCTTTAGTACAATTTATTGATCCAAATGGAGGATCTAACTTTATTAATGCATTAATAGTTGCAGCTATTACTGTATCTGTTTCATTTACATTAACATGGATATTTGGATTTGAAGATCCAGCTAATAAAGAAGATTATGAAGAAACAACTGAAGAAGTAGCAGTTGAAAAAGAAGAAGTTACATCAAGTTCAGTTGTATTATCTCCAATTGAAGGTAAAGCTGTTTCTTTAAAGCAAGTTAATGATATTACTTTTTCAGAAGAAATAATGGGAAAAGGTGTAGCTATAATACCAACAGTAGGTAGAGCTGTTTCACCAGTTAATGGAATAGTTTCAGCATTATTTGAGACAAAGCATGCTATAGGATTAACTGCAGATAATGGAGCAGAAATATTAATTTCAACAGCTGAACTTAAGAAAATATATGGTTTCATATATGTTGATAGAAATGATGATGGAACTGGAACTTTAGAAAGATATAAGAAGAAAAGCTTTGACTGGTATAAAGAAGTTATAGAAACTAATGGTGGAAGTTTAAAAAATAAACTTTAACAAAAAGTGTATTTTAAAATAAATTGGTGAGAAAGCGCTTGTGGGAACGCAAGCGCTTTTATGGTTATTTTAAGAAAACAAATTCATTAGGTTTTGAATGTTCCTTTGAGTAAGAAAAACCAAGTTCATTAAAGTTTTTCACTTTTTCTATATCTGTAATATTATTTTCAGCTAGGTAACGTACCATAAGGCCACGTGCCATTTTAGCTTCTGTTGCTTTTACTTTAATTTTAGAATCAATAAGAGTTCCAAAAACACATGTTATAAAAATATCGTCTTTAGTTAAATACTTTTCTATAGTTTTACTATATTCTTTTGAAGCAAGATTCAATATGGTATTAGTATCTTTAGTAAGCTCTTTATATAAAGAATTTTCCCAAAATGAGTATAAATTTTTCTTATCTGCTATTGCTAATTTAGTTTGCATTTCTAATCTATAAGGAACAATACCATCAAATGGCTTTAAAATGCCGTAAAAACCAGATAAAATTTTTAAATGATTAGATATATAGTCAAATTCTGAATTACTAAATGAATTTGGTGACATGTATTTATATTGAATCCCTTCATAAGAAAGAATTGCAGGTGATAAGTTTTTATATAAATTCATATCTTTATATCTAGAATAGTTAAGTTTTGCAATTTCATCATTACAAGCTAAAAGTTTTTTAAAGTCATCATAGCTATATTTTTTTAAAGTGTTACACAAATCCTCTGTTTTTTCCATAAAACATGGCATAGATTCGCTTATAATATCATCATTATTTATATTCATTTTTTTTGCCGGTGAAATAATTATATTAAATGTTTTAGTGTTCAAGCTAACCCCTCCTAAATGAAATCTTATAAGCAGTATACCATATGTTTAGTGGATATAAGAGTATAAAATTAAATTGATATTTTAATGTATTTATATTTAAAAAATGGTAGAATATATAAATATAATTAAGGAGTATAAAAAGTATTTTATTATAAATTTTATATAAATAGTGATATTAGAAAGGGAAATTATGAAGATAGGATTAGTATTAGCTGGGGGCGGCGGTAAGGGAGCCTATGAGCTTGGAGTATGGAAAGCGTTAGATGAATTAAAATTAACAAAATATATAACAGTTTTTTCAGGAACATCAATTGGAGCATTTAATTCGGTATTATTTGCTATGAATGATATGAAAAAGGCAGATGAACTTTGGGAAGAAGTAACTATGGATAAGCTAGTTCCTATAAGTAAGAGTGAATTAATTAAAAGGGGTATTGGATTATATATTGGAGGAAAAAACCTTCAATTAGCAAAAAAGTTTTTAAATTATAAATTAGAGCATGGAGCAATAGCAAATGATGGTGCTATTGAAGTGGTAGAAAAGTATTTAGATTTTAATAAGATAAAGGAAAATAATAAAATTTGTTATGCAGCATGTACAAAATTATCAGATTTTAGTGCAAAGTATTTTAAAATTAATGATTTTGATGAGGAAACAGGTAAAAAAATAGTTTTAGCTTCTGCATCATTACCTTTAATTTATGATTGTACTGAAGTACTAGGGGAAAAATATATTGATGGAGGAATAGCTGATAATATACCTATACAACCTGTTTATGGAGAAAATTGCAATATTATAATTGTAGTTTTATTATCTAAGGAAGCACAAGTTGATAGAACTCTTTATCCAAATTCAAAACTAATAGTAATAAGCCCTGAAAATCTTGATGAAAATACAATAACAGGAACTTTAAATTTAAACACGGATGCAAAAAGGATAAGAATAATAGAAGGATATAATGATACAATTAATAAGCTTGAACCTATAAAAGAATTATTTGAATATATAAGCAAGGAAGAGGAAGAAAGAAAAAATCCTATTTTATATAAGACATATAAATGGTTAAGAAAAGTTAAAAATAAGAAAAAATAATTTAAATAATAAGTAATATGTTCAATAAATGATTAAGAAGAAAATTAAAGATTTGGATAAATTTGATTTTGAGCATAAAACTGATATAATTTATTTTAGAAATAAAATTGATGAAAGTGAGGGTAGGTTAGTTATAATAACTAACTATAATAAATTATGTTAAAAGAAACATTAAAAAAAGACGAAATAGCAGCAATGAAAGCAAGAGATAAGGCTAGAGTAAGTGTTTTAAGATTAGTTAATTCTGAAATTAAATCATTTGAAGTTAATAATAGGGAAGATATTTCAGATGAAAATGTTATTAAAATAGTTGAAAAAAGCATAAAGCAAAATAAAGAAGCATTAGAATATGCAATAAAGGCTAATGATGAAGATAAAATAGCAGAAGGAAAATTTGCGATAGAAGTATTAACTCCATATTTACCAAAACAATTAACAGAAGAAGAAGTTAATGCAATGTTAAGAGAAATAATAACAAATGGAAATTATACTGCAAAAGATATGGGGAATATTATGAAAGAAATTATGCCAAAGGTTAATGGTAAATTTGATAGATCAAAAATTAATCCAATGGTAAAAGAAATTTTAGGATAAGATTATAATGGGCGTGTATCATAAGTATTTGATACTGCCTTTTTTATTAAAATAAATTAATAAAATAAAAAAAATCCCTATTAAAGTTTAATATTTATAGCATAAGTTGAAATTATGTTATAAATATTAAAAATAAAATGAAACCTATAAGATAGGCATTTATAAAAGTAGGCTTATTTTATAGGTTTAAATTTTATGATAATAGTATATTTTTAAATTTAAAGTATCCATTTATTGATAGAAGAGGCATTACAATTATAACTAAGTGTGATTAAAAGAAAAGGAATAGTAAAGGCCAAATTAACCAATTATTACCACAAGAGCAGTTGTTAAATCCATAACCGCCAAATCCAAAGTTATTAAAGTTATTATTGCATCTATTATTGTTATTAAAATTACGACAACCTCTATTAAAATTACGATCCCTATTGCAATTATTTCTCATATTTATTCCCCCTATAATATGGTAACCAATGTTTTTATAATGAGTTTTATCTTTTGTTTTATACTATAATATATTCAAAAGTACATAATTTAGTGCACATAATAATTAGAATTGTAAATAATTTATATAGTAAAGTAATAAAATAGACAGAATAGGGGAGATAATTAAGAAATACAGTATATCACACTATATATATCAGCTTTAAATTTAAGATAAAAATATTTATAATAATATTAAAATAAATAATAATTATTATTAGTTAAAAATTATAATTAATAAGAGGGATTAAAATATGGAAGAATCAAAAGCAATTGAAATGATTAAAAGAAATCCAATTATAATAAAAAATATAGACAATCAAACTGAAGAAATGAAGAAGTTAGCAGTTAAGGCAAATGGATTGTTATTACGATATATTAAAAATCCTACCGAAGAAGTAGAAAAGTTAGCATTAGAAAATAATCCAAGAGCTATTGAATTTATAGAAAATCCAAGTGAAGAAATGATGGAAACTGCAATAGAAAATGGATGGAGCAATTTAAACCAAATAAAGAATCCTTCAGAAAGTATTATTAAAAAAGCAATAAAACAAAGAGGATGGGCAATAAGATATGTAAAAAATCCAAATGAAGAATTACAAGTATTAGCAGTTAAAAAAGATTATGATTCAATAAAGTATATAAAATCACCATGTGAAGAGGCTCAAAAGGAAGCTGTGAAAATAAGTTATGATGCCTTAAGGTATATTGAGTTTCCTTGTATTGAGGCAGAAGTACAAGCGATAAAGAATAATGAAAGTGCTATAAATTTTATAAATAATTTAAATAAGGAAAAACTTTTAATTTTAATGAAAGAAAATATATTAGTAATTAAATATGTTTCAAAAAATTTATTAAATCAAATTTCACAAGAAGAAATAGAAAATTTACTTAAGCAAGTAATATCTAAAGAAGAGATATCAGAAAAATATATAAGAGATTTTATAAATTGTACTTTAATAGGTAAAAATTCCGAATATTTTAATATGGATAAAATTATGTTTATTTATCAATATGGAAGTAAATTAGCAAAAAAAATTGCTGTAGATGAAAAGCTAAAGATAATATAGGGGGAAGAAAAGTGAATTTTAAAGATACATTAATAAGTGCTGAATTAGTATTGGAAACAGGGGAAGTACCTTTAATAATTGGAGAAAGTGGTATAGGAAAAACAGCATTAGCAAAAAAATTATCTAATAAAAATAATTTTAAATTAGTTGTTATTGATGGAAATCTTCTTAAAGAAGGAGAAATAGGCGGATTACCAACTATAGAATCGTATAAATCTATTGATTCAAATGGAAATTTTCAAGAAAAAAAGGCAACTATATATGCAGTTCATACAAAGCTTAAAGAAATAGATGAAGAAATTTTAAATGGTAATAAAGTATTATTGTTTATTGATGAAATTAATAGATGTGAACATACGGTACAACAAGAACTTATGAATTTAATTTTAAATAGAGAAATAAATGGATATAAGCTTCATAATGATGTAAAAATATTAGCAGCAATGAATCCATCAAATAAGTATGGAGAAGACTTTGATTATCAAGTTGTGGATATGGATGCTGCACAAGAAAATAGATTTGTTTGGCTTAATATGGAAAATGATTATATTGATTGGATAAGTTGGGCAATCGAATTTGGAATTGAAACAGAAGTAATAGAATTTATTTCAACATTTCCAGAGTATCTTCAAAAAATAAATGAAGAAGATGTAAGAGCAACACCAAGAAGTTATGAAAGAATTTCGAAAACACTTAAGTTATATAAAGAAAAGAAAGAAATTATACCAAGAGCTGTATTTTTAAATGTTATTAAAGGAAATGTTGGAAGAGTTATTGCAGAAGAATTTATAAGTTTCATTGAAAGTAATCATGAAGCATTAATATCTTTTGAAAAAGTATTTTGTAGAAATTATATTGATGAAGAGGTAATAGAAATTATTAAAAAAGAAACTCATACAAGACTATATTTAACTGCTATAAATATTTTAAAGATATTAGAAAGTAATATTTTTAGCTTTGAAAAAGAATCAAGCTTTTATATTAATAGATTTGTTAAATTTTTAAAATTATATCCAATTGATTTAATGGTAGGAATAATGAAGGATATGAAAAATAATTATCCTGTCATTTATAAATTAGCATTAGAAGATCAAGAATTTGTAGATGCTTATTTTGAAGCTTATAGTGCAATAAGGGGATAACATATGGAAAGTTATTTTGAAAAGTTAAAAAAAGAACTTTATATAAAGGCTGATAAAATAGTAAATGGTTCAGCTATGTTTAAGGCATTACGTGCTGGTGAAAAGTTTGATGTAGATATTCCCAAAGATTTTGAAGAGGAATTTTTTAAATTTATAGATAAAGTAAATTTAAGTCTTATAGATGAAAAGGATAATTTCTATGGTTATTTCTTATTTCAAATGGGAAGAGAAATACGCTTTGATATAAGTACTCCTACTGGTATAAATTTTAAAGGGGCTAAATATGTTATATATTTTAATCCAATAATATTCTTGCAGCTTAATATAAAACAAATGGAAAGTAGTATTAAGCATGAAATTCATCATGTATTATCTATGCACTTAATAAGAGCTAAAGAATTAAAAGGTAAGATTAGTACACTTGCCATTAACTTAGCTATGGATATAGTAGTAAATCAATATCTTAATAATTTACCACCATATGCAATTACTTTAAAGGGAATAAATTTAAAGTATGAGCTAAATCTTGAACCTTATAATACATTTGAGTATTATGCAGAAAATATTCAAAATGTATTAAATGTACTTGAAGAAAATGATGAAGGTGAAGAGGATGATAGTTGGGGAGAAGATACTGATAGTGGATTTGATCCAGAAAAAACTCATGATTTATGGAATGAATATGAACATATAGATGAAAAAATGCTTAAGGATTTTACTGAAAAGTTCATAAGTAATGCTGAAAAAGGTATAATTCCACTTCATGTAGAAGGAATGATATCTTCCTTAAGAAAAAGTAAGAGCGAGCTTCCTTGGAATTTATACCTTAAGAGATTAATGGGGACTGTAGAAAGTAACAAGAAAAAAACTATAACAAGAAGAAATAGAAGACAACCTAATAGATTAGAGTTACGAGGGGAGCTTAGAAACCATAAGGCAGAAATAGCAGTTGCTATTGATATAAGTGGAAGTATTAGTGATGAAGAGTTTAAGCAAGCTATTAAGGAAGTTCTAGATATAGTAAAAAATTATAATCATGAAATAACTATAATAGAATGTGATAAAGAAGTTAAGTGTACATATAAAGTAAAAACTATAAATGATATAAAAGATAGATGTTTTTCAGGAGGAGGAACTAGATTTACTCCTGTTTTTCAATATGCTAATAGTAAAAATATTAATTTGTTAGTTTATTTTACTGATGGCAAAGGTGAAGATAAATTACAAGTTAAACCTAAGGGATATAAAGTTTTATGGGTTATCTCTGGAAGGGGAGATAAACTTTCATTAAATGAGCCTTATGGTGCAGTTAAAAAGCTTAGCAAAGTTGAAGTTAAGGACATTAGTTTTGATATGAAGGATGTTAGAACTGATGGATATTCAATGAATAACCAAGAGCCAATTTTTTAAATAAGGAAATTGTTTAAGTTGATGGTTATGCTTTAATTTAATATAATATAAATTAGATTATAATGAAATAAATATAAAAATAAGATTGTACCAATTAAGGTGCAATCTTATTTGATTTGGAGGAGAACTTTGGATAAGTCATACATGTTTGATAATTATATATCAATAGGTCGTAATTTTATGACTGAAAAAAACTATTTAAAAGCTTTAAAGTTTTTTAAAAAAGCATATAATTGCCCAGAGGGAAAAGAAGATATAGATTTAATTTTAGATTTAGCATTTTTATATGATAAAATTTCACATTTTGATTTAGCAGAAAAGATGTATAAAAGAGTATTAGAAATAGATGATAGCAATGCAATTGCTTATTATGGGTTAGGTATAATTCTTGATGATGATGGTTTATATGAAGAAGCAATTGAATATTATAAAAAGGCAATAGAAAATGATAATAAATATGAAAAAGCATATTTCTTTTTAGCTAATGCTTATGATGAGCTAGGCAATAAAGAAAAAGCAATAAAAAATTATGAAAAGGTATTAAGCTTAAATCCAAGAGATTTATGGGCCAATGCTAATTTGGGATGTATTTATGATGAATTAGGAGATACTAAATTAGCTTTAGAATATATGAAAAAAGCTAATGATATAGATAAAAATCATTTTAGAATATTATTTAATATGGGTGTGTTTAATAAAAATCTAGGGAATCTTGAATTAGCAGAAGAATATTATAAAAAATCAATAGAACAAAATCCATATTATCCGTATAGTTATTTAAATTATGCTGTAATGTATAGAGAAAAGGAAGATTTTAAAAGAGCTATTGAAATAATTAATGAAGGAATAGCAGAAAATGAAGATGAAGGATTTTTATATTATAATAGAGCTTGTTTTTATGTAGGAGTAAATAAATTAGATTTAGCATTAGAAGATGTTCTTAAGGCTATTGAATTAAATGATTTTTTTGAAGATTATATGAAGGAAGATGAAGAACTTAACGATATAAGAACTTTAGAAAAATACAAAAATATATTTGAATAATAGGTATAAGACAAGTTTGAGAAAATAAGAACAAAATATAATTTGTATGGATACAATTGCTATGGTACAGGGTTATGGTATAAAATGGATTTAATGTTTAAATAGGGGGGATATTGATGAAGAATCAAATAAGATTTAAAAAAATAATTCAAACAGCATTGTTAGCAGCATTATGTTTTGTATCTTTTACTTACTTGCAAATTAAAATTCCAGTGCCAGGTGGAGATGCAACATCATTGCACATTGGAAATACTTTTTGTGTTTTAGCTGCTTTATTACTTGGGGGATGGTATGGAGGATTAGCAGGAGCAATAGGAATGACAATTGCAGATTTGTTAGATCCTGTATATATAGTTGTGGCGCCTAAAACATTTATTTTAAAGTTATTTATGGGTTTAATAACTGGATTAATTGCACATAAAGTTGCAAAAATTAGTGAAAGTAATGATAGTAAATATATATTTAAGTGGAGTTTAATTTCAGCTATAGGAGGACTTGCTTTTAATGTAATTGCAGATCCTATAGTAGGATTTTTCTATAAGCAATATATTCTTGGTCAACCTCAAGATGCAGCTATGATTTTAGCAAAGTTAAGTGCAGTAGCTACATTTGTAAATGCTGTAGTTTCTGTAATATTAGTAGTAATATTATATAATGCATTAAGACCAATATTAAAGAAATCAGGGTTATTGTTACCGGTATAATGTATTATTTTATTTTTAGGATATAAAATTAATTTGGAAAGTTAATAATACAGCTTAAATTTAAAAAAGAAAATGATATAAGTAATAAAAGAAATTTAATAATTAATATGGAAAAATTAATATAATGGGGCTGTCGCACTAAAAATTTTATACACAATATATTGTTTTAAAAAATAAAAAT
>OGGV01000146.1_pt1 | contig 57674 bp, 51 predicted proteins | sample 1571301 | NCBI WGS metagenome assembly OGGV01 (sample SAMEA2582072, study PRJEB24529) | metagenome | biome: Human gut stool | place: China | collected 2011
ACTGGACGCGCTGGCGGAGAGCTACCCGGAGAACGTGGAGCTGGTGGTGAACATGATGTTCGCGGACGGCAAGGCCCCGGACCCGGCACAGCTGCCGGACATGGTGAGCGGGAAGATGAACCTGCAGCTGTTTGCCGAGGGCGGAGACGGCAGCGGAGCCGGGAAAACCTCTCAGTCTGCTGGCGCAGACAGCTCCCCTGATAGGGGAGCCCTTGGCATAGAGGAGAACTCTGCGTTGGGCGAAGAAGAAAATGCTGCCCCGGATGAAGCAGAGGGCCGTGACGGCGAGAGCAAGGGCGAGGAGGAAAAGAAACCCAGCCCGGCGGAGCGGCGGAAGAAATTCGGCCAGCTGATGAGCGGGGAATACCGGGCGGAGGCCGAAGAGATGATGCAGCAGGCCGTGGCGCTTGCCGCAAAGAACCTGGAAGCCAGCCCGGAGATGCGCGGGCTGCTGGAGGCCATTGGCGAGAAGTACGGCACCGACGCCACCGACCTTGCGGCCCTGACCGAAGCCGTGCGGAACGGGCAGGTGAAGGACGACGCCTATTTTGAGAGGCTGGCCATGGAGAAGGGCATCTCGGTGAAGACGGCGCGGGAGATGGACAAGCTGGAGACCCAGAACAAGCGTCTGACCGCCCAGCAGGCGGCAGCGCAGCAGATGCAAAGGGAGGCCGAACAGCGGGCCCGCATTGCGGCCATCCACGAGGAGTGGAACCGCGAGGCTGCGGCGCTGAAGGAGAGATACCCGGACTTTGACCAGGCGGAAGTTCTGGCAAACCCAGAGGTGGAGAAGATGATGCGGGCGGGCTGCTCGATGGAAGCGGCCTACCGGGCCGCGTACTTCGACCGCATCATGGCCCAGCAGACCGAGGCGACCGCCCGGCAGGTGGAGAACGGCGTGACCGAGCGCATCCGCCAGCGCGGCGCACGGCCCGGCGAGAACGGGACCCGGCCCGGCGGCGCGGTGCAGACCCATCTTGACGTGAGCAGCATGAGCCGCAAGGACCGCGAGGCACTGGAAAAACGGGTGCTGCGTGGGGAGATCATTACGTTGTGACCCTCTCAGGCGCGTTGCGCAGCTCTCCCGGCCGGGGGAGTTCTTCTGAGAGGAACAAAATATTTATCAGGAGGAAGATTATGAAGGACAAGACCATGAAGCTGGAACTGCAGATGTTCGCGGACGCGAGCACCCAGCTCCAGAATACCACCAAGACCACCGGCATGAGCGCCGAGATGAAGACCTACTACGAGAAGCGGCTCATCGACCAGGCGGAACCGGCGCTGGTGCATGACCAGTTCGGCGACAAGTACCCCATCCCGGCGAACGGCGGCAAGACCATCGAGTTCCGCAAGTACGACAGCCTGCCCAAGGCCACCACCCCGCTGACCGAGGGCGTGACCCCGGACGGCAAGGCCCTGAATGTGACCACCATCACGGCCGAGGTGAAGCAGTACGGCGACTGGGTGCCCATAACCGACACGCTGCAGCTGACTGCCATCGACAACAACATCGTGCAGGCGACCAAGATCATCGCAAGCCAGGCGGGCCGCACCATGGACAGCGTGGTGCGCGACATTCTGGCGGGCGGCACCAACGTCATCTACGCACCCAAGGTGGCCGACGGCGTGGAGACCGAGGTGAAGAGCCGCGCGGGCCTGGACGGCACCAGCCAGCTGACGAGCAAGCTCATCATGAAGGCAGCCACCCAGCTGAAGGCCATGAACGCGGACCCCATCGGCGAAAGCTATGTGGCCATCATCCATCCGTACGTCTCCTACGACCTGCGCAACGACCCGGCCTGGATCGACGTGCACAAGTACGCACAGCCGGATGAGATCTACAACGGCGAGATCGGCAAGCTGCACGGGGTGCGCTTCGTGGAGACCAGCGAGGCGAAGATCTGGAAGGGCACCGGCTGCCCGGCGGGCCTGGCGGTGTTCGCTACTCTGATCCTGGGTGCCCACGCCTACGGCACCACCGAGATCGAGGGCGGCGGCCTGGAACACATCGTCAAGCAGCTGGGCTACGGCGACGACCCGCTGAACCAGCGCGCATCCGTGGGCTGGAAGGCACACAAGACCGCAGAGCGGCTTGTGGAACAGTACATGGTGCGCATCGAGAGCTGCTCGAAGGAGTACAGCGGCATCGCGGCGGCGAACTGAACGGCGCCGATTTGATACATCAGACGAAAGGAGCCGGGTTATGGCAGTAAAGAAAGAAAACGAGGATGGCATGGTGAGCATCCGGCTGTTCAGCGACAACGGGCGCTACAAGGGCGACCTGTTCGTGAGCGTGAACGGCGTGAACTACCAGATCAAGCGGGGCGTGACCGTGAAGGTGCCGCCGGAGGTGGCAGAAGTCATCCAGCACAGCGAGGAGCAGGACGCCCAGAGCGCGGCAAGGCTGGAAGGCATCATGAGCAAGGGCGAGTGAACCCACCCTCTCAGCGCGAATCCATAGAATCGTATCCCCGGCCCGGCGGCACGTGCGGTGCCGGGGATTTTTAAGTTTTGGAAAGGAGCCACCAGATGACAGCAGGAAAAGCAATCGAGATTGCCGACAAGCTGCGGCAGAACAACGGGTTCGACCGGGAACTGAAGATCTTATGGCTGCGGCAGGCGGACGCCGGGCTGCGGAAAAGCGTGGCGGAGAAGAGCGACACCACCGACTTTGATGCTGTGGGCGCAGATGTGCTGTACGACCGGGACATCGAGCTGCTGCGGCAGGACGCAGAGCTGATGCTGCCGGAGCCTTACGACGACTATTACCCGCACTATCTGTGCGCACAGATCGACCTGGCGCTGGGCGAGACCGACCGGTATGCCAACGAGATGCAGATGGCCAACACCGCCCAGCAGGAGTTCGCGGCATGGTGCCGCCACCGGTATCTGCCGAAGATGGACGTGCGATGGAGGTACTGAGATGGCACTGCCGAGTTTATACAGCCTTTCGAGCGGGCGCAGCATCCAGACGGCCTTTGGCGGGCTGAACGAGAGCTACGGCTGCGCTGAGGCGGAGTTTACCGAGATGAAGAACTTTTCGAGCCGGGGATACCCGGCCTTGCAGACCCGCAGCCCGCGGAGGGAGATGCGGACCATCGTGCAGATGAACGGCATGTACCACCTGAACGGCCTGCTGGTGGCGGCGGGGAAGAACCTCATCTACAGCCCGGACGAGACCCCGCAGGAGGCCCAATTCGTCTGGAACGCGGTGGAGGACAGCCCGAAGGTGATGGTGGGCATGGGCACGAAGGTCATCATCTTCCCGGACAAGATCGCCTTTGACACGCGGGACCGTTCGGTGGTGCAGCTGGGGGCTGCCTGGGAAAACGGCGGCGCGGACGTGGTGCTGACGCCCTGCGATGCGGCCGGGCAGACCTTTACGGTTTCGGGCAAGGGAACGACGGAACCGGAAAACCCGGCGGACGGGCAGATGTTTTTGAAGATCATCAACGCCCAGAAGCCGTACAGCAGCGACAGCGTACTGGAAGTGTACAATACTGCGCTGGGCAGCTGGGCCCCGGTGGAGCTGAGCTGGTGCAAGATTGAGGCGGCCGGCATCGGGAAGGACTTTGCGGTGTGGGACACCGTGACCGTGAGCGGCGTGGAAGACGGCAACGAGATGCACTGGAAGGCCCTGAAGGGCGACCGGGTGATCTACGCGCGGGGCAACGACTGGGTGCAGGTGCAGGCCGAGCCGGGCGGCGATTACTTTTATGGCACGATGACCAAGAGCGGGGACGTCATCCGCTGGGTAGGCATCGACGGCAAAGGTGCGACGATGGAGGGAAACAGCGAACCCTTCCGGCTGGAACGCCGGGTGCCGGACCTGGACTTTTTGACCGAGTGCAACAACCGGGTGTGGGGCTGCAACTCGAAGGAGAACGTCATCTACGGCTGCAAGCTGGGCGACCCGACGAACTGGTTCAGCTACCGAGGCACCGCAGCGGACAGCTACGCCGTGACCGTGGGCAGCGACGGGCCGTTTACCGGGGCGGCCACCTGCATGGGATACGTGCTATTTTTCAAAGAAAACACCCTGCACAAGCTCTACGGCAGCCGCCCGGCGGACTACCAGCTGGTGAGCGCACAGTGCCGCGGTGTTGCCAAAGAGGCCAGCGGGAGTTTGTGTGTGCTGGCGGAGGTGCTGTACTACCTTTCGCAGGACGGCGTGATGGCCTGGGACGGAAGTCTGCCGGTGAAGATCTCCGGCGGACTGGACAACAGCTGGCTGATGGATGTGAGGGGCGCTGTGGGCGGTGTGCTGGACACCCGGTATTATCTGCACCTGAAGGTGCCGGAACGCGGCGAAACGCGGCTGCTGGTGTATGACACCGAACGCACCCTCTGGCACGAAGAGGACACGGCCGGGGAAGCCGACGCGAACGGCTGGGCCATGTGCTCGACGGGGCGGCAGCTGTACCAGTGGGACGGGAAAACGCTCTGGGCTACCGAACCGGAGCGGGAGACCGACCGGGACACCGAAACGGCGCAGAACAAGCTGGAAAAGACGGTGCGCTTTGAGGCCGTGACCGGAGACATCGGGCTGAACACCCCGGCGGACAAATACATCAGCCGGGTGACGCTACGGGTGGACGCCATGGCCTACAGCGTGGTGAAATTGCAGGCCAGCTATGACGGCGGGGCATGGACCGACCTTGGCGAAGCGGCGGTGCTGAACAAGTGGACGCGGGTGAACCTGCCCTTTGTGCCGACACGGCACGACACGATGCGGCTGCGGCTGACCGGGACCGGGCAGATCGCGGTGCGGTCGATCGCCTTTACGATGGCCGAGAGCCGGGGCAACCGGGTGGCCGGAGGAGAACCGAAGAGATAAAAGGAGGGAAGACAAATGGCAGATATCACGAGGCTGGGCGAGATCAGCCTGCCGAAGCTGAGCGAGAACATGGACCCGGCAGACCGGCGGAGCATCAACAACTACCTGATGCAGCTGCGGGACCAGATGATCTACATGATGCAGAACCTGGACGAGACGAACTTTTCGGATTCCATGCGGGACAAGCTGACCGCGATGGGGCTGAAGGTGGAATGAAATCTCTCGGCAGAAAGGAGCTTGGAAAATGGCAAAAGCGAACGGAAAATGGTGGGAATACCTGATCCCCGGATGGGGGCTCGTGCGGTCTGCACAGGACGTCTATGACAACGTCAAGGAGACCTATGACAATGTATCCAACTATGTGACCGAGAAGAAAAACGACAATGCGATGGCGTATGCTGCCAGCAACGACCGGGTGAAAACGGCCAGGGAGAACCTGGACCGCATCAAGGCGGAAGGGGCACCCGGCAAATACCAGAGCGAGTATGCGAGCCAGATCAGCGGGACGCAGGATGCGTTGAACAAGATGAATGAGAAGGGCTTTGCCTACGACTACACGAAAGACCTGGCGTATCAGCAGTACAAGAGCCGGTACACCCGCGGGGCCGAACTGAACAGCGAGGACACGGCGGCGCGGGCCACCTCCCGCAGCGGCGGCTACGGGAACAGCTGGGCGACTTCGAGCGGGCAGACGGCGTATCAGAGCACGATGGCAGGGCTTTCGGATGCGGCGGACAGCCTGTATGACCAGGCATACAACGAATACACCACCAAGAAAAATGACCTGACGAGCAGACTGAGCGCGTTGCAGAGCCAGGAGAAGCTGGCACAGGATACCTACAACACCAACCTGAACAACTATTACAACCAGCTGGGAAATGCACAGACCGAATATACTGACGCGGTGGCCGCCAAGCAGCAGAAGACGGCCAACACAACGAACACCATTGGCAACGTGGCCACGGTGGCTGTACAGGCGCTGCCGTGGGTGCTGCGGGCATTTGGGGTGGCGATCTGATAGACTGCTATATTTGTCAACAAGAAAGGACGGGAGCTATGCTTTTTGATACACTGAAACGAAAGAACAAGGCAGAGCAGGAAGAGCGGGCATGGAGCCAGCAGGCCCCGGCGGCCTACGAGAGCCGGAACAAGGAGACCATGGACGCCCTGACCGGGCAGGTGGGCAGCGGCTACGATGGGAGCACACTGGCGAAGGCCTACCAGCAGTACCGGGAGCAGGCAGCGGATGCAGCCGCGAAGAGCGCCGAGAACGCACAGGCAACGGCCGCAGCCCTGGCGGGCGGATACGGCAGCAGCTACGCCGACAGTGTGGCCAGGCAGAACCAGGCAGCGGCGCTGGAAGGCATTGCAAGTGCGGTGCCCGGCCTGCGCAGCAAGGCCCTGACCGAATACCAGAACGAACAGAACGGCCTGCTGGCCGCGCTTTCCGGGATGGGGACCACCGAGGCGCTGGACCGCTCGGCCTACGGGAGCAACCTGGCAAACTACAACAACCAGCTGAGTTTTCTGCGCAGCCAGAGCGCCCAGGCCCGGAACGAGAACGACAACTTCTGGAACAACGTGTGGAACGGGATCAAGACGGCGGGCAATGTGGCCAGGTCCGCTTACGACGGATACATGGGGTACACGCAGCAACAGTGGGAAAACAAGATGGCCCAGGCTCAGTTCGCTTTCCAGAAGCAGCAGTATGCGGACAGCCTGGCGCGGCAGAGCAAGGCGGATAACACCAGAGCTTACGAAGACGCCTTCAACCTGTACAAGGCAGGCGCAGGCGATGCAGCCAGCGACGTGCTGAACCAATATGGACTGAATGCGGATGCGTTTGCAAACTACACGGGTGCACCCATCACGCGGGACGATCAGGCAAGCGCCCTGAGCGCAGCGGCTTCTCTGGTGGCAGACGGCAATACCGAAGCGGCGGCGAACCTGCTGAAGATGTACGGCATGGATGCCGATGCGGCGGGCACTTACACGGCACTGATGCAGCGGCAGCTTGCGACGGCTGCGGCCAAGGCTGCATTGACGAAGACAGGCAGCTCCGGGCGGAGTTCGGGAAGCAGCGGGAAAGCCGGTGCAAGCGGTGGAAGCAACCATGGCTATACGAGTGCCCAACTGCTGCAAATGTCGAAGACGTACAGCAGCATGAAGGACAGTGACCCGCAGAAGGAGTATTACCAGCAGGTATTGACCGATGCGGGATATCTGAAACCGGAGACGGCAAGTGCGGCGGGCGGGATGGCGGCCCCGCTGGCGGGTGTGGAACCCTATACCCCGGCCAGCTCGAAGCTGCACCTCTCGACCGTGACCAAAAAGAACGGAAACACGGCACAGGGCGGCAGCACGAAGAGCAGCGAGATGCCGTATGCCAACGCCCTGAACTATGCGAAGGGCTGGAAGGCGAAGGGTCTGAACGCCAACGAGATCGCGACCCGGCTGATGAACATGGGCGCGTCGGACGACGTGATCGACCGGGCGATGCAGAACGCAGGATTTTAAGGAGGAAGCTGAATGGCGTGGAAAGCAGGAAGTGCGGCTGCGCTGCGGTCGCAGAAAGAACAGGCACAGAAAAACAGCCTGGCCAGCGCCGGAACGGCACAGGAGAAAACCAGTACGAGCAGCACCAGAACCAGCGGCTGGACAAAGGGCAATGCCGCTGCGCTGCGTGCCCGGAAGCAGACCGAGGCGGCGAACGCCGACACGATGTCCAAGGCATTTGACGAATACCGGGCAAACAACAATCTGGGGCTTGCGGACGAGGCGGACAGGCAGAGCGACTGGCTGAGGGGTGAACCCTCTCAGGCGCTTCGCGCCAGCTCTTCTGAAGGGAGAGCCATTGGCGGGACGGCCCTGCTGGATGAACAGAGCCAGACAGAGCGTGAAAGCGTGGGCTTCGCGGTGAGACCGGGCAGCCGGGTGGAGGCGCTGAGCGCTGCGGCCTACGGGGACAGTCCGGCCCAGAAGCTCAAGGCCAGCTATGCGCCCTACAGCCAGAAAGACGAATTCGACCGGCTGAACGAGTGGTTCGACCAGCCGCGGAATCAGGAACTGGTGGGCAAGCTGTTGGAACAGAAGAGCGGCTTCACGACCTACGCGGAGCAGGGTACGAGCCGGAACGCCGCCAGCGCCGGGGACGGGAGCATCGCCCCCTTCCGCACGGCGGCGGGAAAAAGCCAGAGCGGCGCGAAGTACACCGACGACGACCTGAGAAAGCAAGGCTACAGTGCGGCGGAAATTGCACAGGCAAGGGATTACCTGACCCGGTACGACGCCATCCCGGAATGGAAGAAACAGGCCCGGCGGGCGGGCAACACCATCGGCGGCATCGCGGACAGCGTGGCGGGCGGCGCGGTGATGACCGGAGAGACGGTGGTACAGAGCGCCAAGAACATTGCGGATACCCAGAAGAACTGGGCCAAGGTGCGGCAGGAGATCAAGGGCAATGCGCGGGCCGAGAAGCTGTTTCAGCTGCTGACCGACGTAGAAATGGACTACAACCCCGTCTACCCGGAAAGCCGGAACCGCGACCTCGTGCTGATGGGCTACGGCTCGGAAGAAATCCGGAACATGCGCGACCGGCTGGCAGGGCTGGAAGCAAGCGACAGCGTGGACCCGGAAACGAGTGTGGGCTACCAGCTGTACAAGCGCGGGCAGGACCTGACCGGAGCGGCGCAGAGCGGCCTTTCGGACGGGAGCCGGGCGGTGCAGGGTGCTGTGAGCAGCGCAGCGGAGAACCTGGCCGTGAGTGCCATCAACCCGGCGGCGGTGCTGCCGGTGCTGAGCTTACAGGGCGCGGGCGACGCCATGGGCCAGACCATGGAAAAAGGCGAGAGCGCGGGCAAGACGCTGGCGGGCGGTGCACTGAAGTTCGGCGCGGGATGGGCCATCAACTCGGTGGGCGCGGCCGACCTTGCCAAGACCATGGGCAGTGACTACGCCAAGGACACCGTGGCCGGGCAGATCGCGGACTGGGTGCGCGGTATGGCGGGCAGTTCAGATTTCGCCAAGCAGTACCCGGCCATTGCAAATGCTGTGACCGGCGGCATGGACAACGCGATGCAGGCCTTTGTGGAGACCTACGCCGACACGGCCATCGATGCCGCGCTGGGCGACGCGGATGCTGCGAAAGACCTGTTTACCAAAGAGCACCTGCTGAACGCGCTGGAAAGCGGGCTTTCCGGTGGTGCGTCCGGCGCACTGGGCGGTGCTGTGGGCACGGCGCTGGCCAGGTACAACGACGGCGACGCCAGCTGGCGCGGCAATGCGGAGTATTACGACCAGCTGGACCGGTACGAAAAGGCTGGGGCGGCGGAGAAAGCGCGACAGCAGCGGGTGGAAGAGCCGGGAACCGCCCTCTCCGCGCTCCGTCCGGCTGACACAGGCGCGTCGCGCAGCTCCCCCGAAGTGGGCGCTCTGCTTCAAGGAAGCCCTGCCGGAAAGGGAACCTTGGATGGGCGGGCAGACTCCGCGACAGAGGGGAGCGTTCAAGAGCAGACGGCGGTGAACGATGACCCGGCGGTACATACATGGCAGGACTCCGCAACGGATGACGGCAGTGCGGAAACTGCTGTCATATCGGACAACTTGGCCGTGCAGACGTTTGCAGAAGCGGCGGCCAGTGACAGCCTGACGGGCAAAACCATCAAGCTGTTTACCCCGGAAGCCGGGAACGAGGCAAACCGCGCAGCCTTTACGGAAGTCTACGGCGTTGAGCTGCCGGATACGGCAGCGGCCACCCGGCGGGTGCTGCGGGAAGTGGCGGCACAGCGCGGCCAGCAGAATGCTGTTGAGAACGCTGGGGAAAGAGTGGAAACTCCCTCAGTCACCTTCGGTGACAGCTCCATCAGAGAGGGAGCCTTGGAAGAACGGGCAGGCACTGCGGCAGAGGGCAAGGAGTACGCCGACGTTGATTTGAAGGTCGATCCGGCGGGGCTGGATGCGGCGGACGAGGGAAGCGGGCAGATGCGGGAGACCTACGGGCTGCGGGAACCCAGCGGCCAGACGGCCCGGCAGAGCGAGGTACAGCGCCAGTTGGAGCAGTGGGGCGTGGAGAGCGGGAAAACGAAGGCCGCGCAGGACATCAGCCAGAAGCTGCCCGCCAACGTGGATGCTGATCGGTATGCCGCTGCGGCTTCAACGATCTACCATCTGGCGCAGATGGACGAGGTGAAGAGCTTCGACGACGCGCTGCGGCTGGCCGGTGTGATGGACAATACTGCCCTGAACGTCAATTATATTCTGGACAGCGGCGAGGGCGGGCGGATTGCGCTGAATACCGCCTACCTCTACGGTGCAGACACCAAGGAACAGGCGGGCGGCTACGGCGGCGGCCTGACCGACCAGAGCGCGAGCGGACAGGGGCGGGTCTACTATGAAGGGACGCTGGATCACGACGGCACCGACATGGGCAGCCGGATCATCGAGCTGAACGCCGCTGCCACCGGCACCGACGCTGTGCTGAAGAACGTGCTGCAAAACGATCCGAACGTCCGGGCCTATGTGGACAACGAGACGGCCCGTATTTTCTTCGGGGACAACGTCAGCGACATTTTCGGCACCGTGCTGCACGAGGACTACCACTGGTATAACTCCCTCGACCAAGCGGGCGCAAAGAGCTTGCAGGACCATGCCCTGACCTACCTTGCCCAGATGGACGGATATGAGAGCGTAGACGAGATGATCCGGGACAAGATGGACGTGTACGCCAGCCAGAAGCTGACCTATGAACAGGCAGCCGAAGAGCTGGTGGCCGATGCGTGGCGTGGCATCTTTGCGACGGAAGCGGATTTCAAGCGCTGGGTGGAATTCCAGCGCGGACAGGCCGAGAAAAATGCGGGCGTGAGGGGTTCCATCCACAAGGTGATGAACCGGGTGAAGAATCTGCTGAGCGACATCATTAGCCGGGCCAAGGAAGTGCTGACCATCGACCCCAGCAATGCCGCCGCCCTGAAGGCAAAGCGGCTGGCCGAGGCCCAGAGACGGACCTTGCAAGACGAATACTTCGCCCACGCCGAGAAGGCCATGGACACCCTGCGGGCAGCAAAAGAAAACGCCGCAGCCCTCAAGGCAGAGAGCGCGGCGGAACAGCAGGGGGTGAGGTTCCAACTCCAGGAGGGCGAAGAGACGCTTGAGAAGCAGCTGAACCAGAACCTTGATAAGCTTGAACAGATGAAGGCCGTTTCCGCAATCAGCGGAACAGAAATCGAGTACGGTGCGAATAACAAAGAAAACGCAGAAAATATCGTGCGCTTCTTTGAATCCATCGGCAGCAAAGTGGAAAGGGCCGGATTTGGCACGGTAGAACTGACCCGGAAAGGCGCAAAGGCGACGGTGCAGCACGGCAATGGCCCAGCAAAGCAAATCGCAGCAGCGGCAATTCCGGAGGTCATCAAATACGGTGAGCAAATCGGGTTCGTGAAAAATTGGAAGGGAAGAGGCTACAATACTTATACCTTCGTCGCTCCTGTTATGGTGGGAGAAACGAAAATCTATGAAGCAGTGATCGTGAACGAGTACACGGTGCCCAATGCTGCAAGCAAGTTCTACGTACATGAAGTGTGTGGTTCGGATGGAAGTTTGCTCACCATTGAAAACGGAAAAATAACAAAAAAAGAAAACAGCCTTACCTCGGTATTCAAGACCGAGCAGGGCGGTGAAGCCCCTAAGCTGTTTTCTAAATCTAGTATAGCACAAGATTCTGCTGAAAGCAAGGGAAACGGCGAAGCTGTGAAGAAAGATGTCCGAATGCAGCTGAGCGAGCCGATGGAAGTGGACACACTGAAGAAAGAAGCCGATGTTCTGGCAAATCAGCGCCGGGAGCTGAAGGACGAGCGGAACCGCTGGATGAACAGCGAGGAAGTGAAGGCCATTGAGGCAAAAAAGAAGGCGTTGGGAAATTTTTCGGCGGAGGCGAGAGCATACCGGGAAAGTGCAGAATACCAGAGCTATCTGGAAAAGCGGAAAGAGTTCAACCAGCGCGGAGCCGAACTGGAAGACCGGATCAGCGCGGTGAACGACCAGCTGCGGGAGGCGAATGCCCAGCTGGAGGCGCGGAGACAGGCTATCCGGAAAGACAAACAGTATGCCTATGATGCCAAGGCAGAGAAAGCGGGCGGCCGTGCGGAATACCGCCGCCAGCTGGCCGTGGAAAAGTTCGGTACGACGGACACCTTCGAGCGGGCCGGGTACATCCTGCCGGATGGGAGAATGCTGGACTTTGCACAGAACGGCCAGACCCGCGACACCGACCATCGGGAGATCATGGATGTGTTCGGACCTGCAGAAGTTACGAAGGGAACGGATGCGCTGGACCAGTTCCTTGCAGACGGAAATATCCGTGTGATGGCAGAGCTGCCGGGCATCGACCTTTCGGCCAGCGTGGAACCGACGGAACAGCAGCTGGAACGGGTGCGGGAGATGGCGAAAACACTGAGCGCAGAAAAGCGGCAGTTCACGCTGGACTTCTCGACCAAGGACGGCGGTGTGGCCGCAACGAAGGACTACAGCGGACGCATTGATGCGGACAAGATCGTGAGAGAAATCCGGGAGTATTATAAAACTGGGGAACTGCCAGCGGAAAGCAGTCTGGCACGGTTCCGGTATCAGATGAGCCAGCAAGCCGAGCAGGCTGATCGGGATGCGAAGCGGAACCGCCAGCGGCAGGCAAGCCGGGCCATTGCGGACAACAGCGCGGCCATCAAGACGCTGACCGAGATGATGGGCCTGACCCGCGGGGTGCGGGTGAGCGACGACAGCATCCTGGGCGTGGCGGAACGGCTGGTGAAAGCCAGCGGCGCAAAGGGAAAGGCGGACACCGAGCGTGTGGCCCGCGAGATGCGCACCCTGATCGAGTATATGAAGACCGAAGGGGCCGACATGAACAAGGCGCAGGGGCTGGCCGAGACCATTGCCGGGGAGATCCTCGACAGCGCTACCTATCGGAATACCGAGCTGTGGCAGCAGTACCCGGAATACCACGAGCTGAGCTACACCGTGGACAAGAACGGCAAAGCCAAGGCGGAGCTTGTGCGCCAGTACGGAAGCTGGGGCGAAGCGGTGGCCGAGGCCCGGAAGCACGGCGTGAAGCTGCGGCAGGAGGAAGGACACCGGGACGGAAACCCGGCGGAAGAATACGAGGCCATTGTGAACGATACCCTGAGCATGGGCGGCACAAAGCAGGGCGCAGCGGAATTGTTCCGGGGAGCCGCCAAGGCAGCGGGCGTGGACGGAGCGGCCAGCATGGAGAGCACCGAGTGGCTGGACGTGCTGATGAACGTGCATGACACCATCAAGCCCCGGATGATGAGCCGGTTTGCCGACGTGGCCGAGTATGAAGACGCCAAGGTGGAGCTGGCGGGCCGGATGATCGGCGACTTGTTGAATGTGAACGAGATGAACGACGCACAGGCCATCTTCGACTCGTTCCAGAAGTGGCAGCGCCTGGCCGCAGCGGCAGCAGCCGGAGACGAAACCAGTGCGGCCAAGGCTGTGAAAGACCTGCGGGCTGTGCAGAAGGAGCAGACGAGAGAATTCAACCGACGTTTGGCGGAGAACCAGAAAGCCGGGAACCAGAGCGAAGCAGTGCAGCAGATGCAGGAGCAGCAGCGCCGGAATGCCAAGGCAGAAGCGATGCTGGACGCCAATCTGGATGCACTGGGCGTGGATATCACCAACTCAGGCGACATGGCCGAGAAGCTGGATGTGCTGAAGGAAGCCTACGAACGGGAATGGAGAGCCGAGAAAAAGCGCCTGAAGGAAGAGCGGCAGCAGATGCTGGACGAGATCACGCTGGAAAACAAAACTCTGAAAGCGGAGAACCGGGACCTCGCCCGGCAGGTGGCCAACGAGCAGCGCCGGGCTGACCGGGCGGAGTACAGCCAGATCGTGCAGGAGCGCGAGATCATGGAGTGGGAAGCCGAGAACCAGAAGAAAGCCGAAGCATGGCAGCAGAAACAGGCCCAGAAGAATGCCATTGCGGTGGAAGTGGCCCGCCAGCAGCGGGACGAGGACATTGCCGTGGCAAAAGCACTGGCCGAAAAGCGGGTGCAGCGGGCGCGGGACGGACGGAAGGCTGATGAGCTGAAGCGGAGCATCCGGAACAATGCGGCCCAGCTGAACCAGATGATCCTGCGGCCTTCGAAGGGCAAGTATGTGCAGCCACGGCTCATCCAGCAGGCGGCAGAGGTGGCGAAGCTGGCGGACATGACCATCTTGAACGATGCGGCGGTGCGGAAGCTGACGGCGCTGGCCAACACCATCAGCCAGACGCAGGGCACGGCCAGCGACCCCAGCAGCCTTGCCTACGACTGGGAACAGACCGGTGTGCCGAAGCTCATCCAGGCATTACAGGCCGACATGATGAACGCGAAACAGGCGCAGCTGGACCGGCTGCACCAGCAGCAGACCGAGGCCGAGGCGCTGGGCGACGGCGAAAAGGCCGAGATGCTGCGGGACAGGCTGAAGGCCCGTATCAGGGAGACGGAGAACCGAACCTATCTGCCCATGACGGTGGACCAGCTGCGGATGCTGAAGGCCATCACGGCGGGGACGCTGCATGTGATCCGCACCGAAAACAAGACCCTGAGCCTTGCCAAGACCGAGGAGATCGACGCCTTTGCCCAGAAGGCCGGGCTGGAAGTGCTGGCGGCGAAGAGCAACGAGGCCGGACGGCTGCGCGACCTTGCGACCAAGTACAACCTTGATATGCTGGGCGCGAAGCGAGTCTTCCGGATGCTGGGCGGGTACACCAAAAACGGCCAGATGGAAAAGCTGGCCGACATGCTGAACCAAGGCCAGCTCCGGCAGACCCAGATTACGGTGGAAGGCACCAAGCTCTTCGACAACGTGACAGGCAAGGCCAACCTCAAGCAGATGGAGCGGTTCGCTGGCCCCGGCGCGGAGCTGGTGGACATCGGGCTGAAGGACACGAAGGGCCATGCCGTGCCGCTGACCCACGGGCAGCTGTGCAGCCTGTACATGCACTTGCAGAACGCGGACAGCCGGGAGCATTTACTGAACGGCGGACTGACGCTGCCGGATGCGAACCTCTACAACAAAGGCAACATCGAGCGGGCCTACCAGAAGGGGCAGACCGTGAAGATCGGAATGCTGACGGGGGCCGACGGAATGCCCATGGCCGACACCATCCTGAACACCGTGGAGAATGCCCTGACCGACTACGACCGGAAGTGGATCGAGGACATGAAGGGCTTCTTCGGGGACTACACCACGAACCTCATCAACGAGACCAGCATGAAGCTGGTGGGATTCCAGCGGGCGACGGTGAAGAACTACTACCCCATCGCGGTGGACAAGACCCAGCTGGCCAGCGAGATCGAGGGCGTGAAGATGGACGCTACCATCGAAGGACGCGGCTTTTTGAAGGAGCGCGTAAAGAGCGGCTTGCCCATCCTGCTGGAAGAGTGCAGCAGCGTGGTGCAGCGCTCTTTGCGGGACACAGCGGCCTACGCGGGCCTTGCGGCCCCCATCCGGGACGCAAACCGCATCCTGAATGCGAATGTGGAGACAAAGGACGGCATCCAAAAGCTGAAGAGCGGCATGCTGAAGGAACACTGGGGACGGGACGCGGTGAACTACGTGGACTACCTGCTGACCGACTTGCAGACGAAGCAGCGCAAGCGCTCGGACAGCATCGGCCGGGTGATGGGAAAGCTGCGGGGCAACTACGCCGGGGCCATCCTGACGCTGAACCCCGGCGTTGCCATTGCACAGGCGGCGTCCCTGCCCACGGCGGGGGCCGTGCTGGGCAGCGATACTATGGCGGCAGTTCTGCCCTTCGTGAAGAACCTCTCCGGCAAACAGCTGGCTGCACTGAAAGCGGAGATCCGCGAACACGGCGACGCGCTGCTGCAATACCGCCTGCGGGGCAGCCAGCGCGGAGAGCTGGCGTCCATCGGCGTTTCGGGGAGCTTTGCCGAAAAGGCCATGGACAAACTGCCCAAGAGCGTGACCGGCTGGATCAACAAGATGGACGAGATCACGGTGGCGGCACTGTGGGAGGGTGCGAAACATTATGTGGAACACCACGCAGAGGAATTTAACCTCTCAGTCGGCTCCGCCGACAGCTCCCCTGATGAGGGGAGCCCTTGGCAGGCCGGTGGGGCCCTGCTGGACGAGGAAGGCACGATGGGGCGTAAAGCGCCGGGCTCCGCGACAGAGGGAAGCGTCATCAAAGATGAGGCTTACTGGAAGGCTGTGAATCAGGTGTACCAGCGCGTCATTGAGGAGACCCAGCCAAACTACACCGTGATGCAGCGGGCGGGCATCCAGCGCAGCGACAACGAGATCACCAAGACGCTGACCATGTTCACCACCCAGCGGTTCCAGAACTACGGCATCCTCGCCGATGCGGTGATGGACTACAACGCTCAGAGAGCCCGGTACAATGCAGAGAAGAGCGCCGAGAACAAGGCCGAAGTGCAGCGGGCCGGGCAGAGCTTGCGCCGGGCGGCGGCAAGCCAGGTGGTGCAGACGGCGGTATTCGCTCTGATGAAGATCGGCGCGGACTTCCTGCTGCATCGGTGGGATCGCGAGCAGGATGAAAACGGCGACGTGACCGCCGAAAGCCTGTGGAACCGGTTTGCGGGGCTGTTCACCGAGAGCGCGGCGGGCAACTTCCTGTTTGGTTCGGAAATCTACAGCATGGTGGGCAACGCAGTGAACGGCACGGACTACGATGTGGTGAGCGCGACCAACATCAGCGCCGTCAACGACCTGTTTGCCGCTACCACGAAGCTGTACACCCTGATCCGGAAGGACACCACCGGCATGGACGAAGAGGAACTGGAAGCCTACCACCGGAAGCTCCGGAAGGCCGAGGTCGATGTGATGGAATATGGGCTGGACATCGCGGGCATCCCGGCGGCAAACGGTCGGAAGATGGTAGAAGCCTTCGCGGCTTACGCGGACGATGTGCAGGGCCTTGCAAACGGCGAAGGGTTCAGCCTGAACGGAACCCCGGCCAGCGCGACCGGACAGTACGACCGGCTCTTCAACGCCATTGAGCGGGGTGACGCGGAGGAAGCTGCGGCCGCTCTTGGCAAGCTAGACCAGATGGGCAAGAGCGACAAGGTGAGCTCGGAGCTGAAGAAACGCCTGAAGAACTACGACCCGGACATTGAAACAGCGGCCGAAGCCCGGAATGCAGGGGATGACAAGGCGCGGCAGAAGGCGACCAAGGACTGCATCCGGAACCTGTACGAAACGCTGGGCATCCGGGAGGGGGTGAAAGCGGATGCACCCAGGCGGGAAGCCGTCATCGACCTTGTGACCAGTGCCGTGGACCAGAAGGCCGACGCGCTGCTGGCCGGAGACAAGGACCGGAACGTATACGATGACCTGACGGATGCACTGGAAACGGGCCGCGCAAAGGACGTGCAGAGCGAGGTAGACCGGCTGCTGACGGCGGGCAAAAAGGCCGATGCCATCCAGACGAAGATCACCGGCGTGGTGAAGAGCGAGTATCTGGCGGGCAATAGCCACGACCGGGAGAAGCTGGCGGCCATGCTGCTGCAGCTGGAAGCGGACGGCAAACCGCTGTACGAAGAGAAGAATTTTGACAAGTGGGTGCAGGACGACAAAAAGAAACAGGAAGCGGCGGCAGGGGCCGTGGATGAGTGGGAGGAGGTGAGATAAAAGAACGAAGACGCTTCGGCCAGATCGGCCGGGGCGTTTTTGTTTGCCAGGCGGAAAAGTAGCAAGTAGTCAGGCCCGGCGGGAGCGGGTAGAATCGGAGAAGAAAGGAGGGAGAACGTGAGTGAACTGAACATCCGCATCCGGAAGTTGCAGGACAACGGAAGCACGTTCCGGGCAACGCCGGAAACGCTGTACATGGGCGGTGTAGGCTCGGCGAGGGTGGACACGCTCCGCTTTGAGGTGCCGGAGGAGTGGAACGGATGCGCGATCTCTTTGCATGTGAAGCGGTTGAGCGGCGCACTGCCGGACCCGCAACTGCTGGACGAGAACCACTGTGTGGTCGTAGACAAGCGGTGGACGAAGGAAAAGCAGGGCAGCTGGATGCTGCTGGCCATGAACGATGCGGGCTACATCGCCATGACGAAGCCGGGGCAATACACCTGTTATGAAACCATTGACCTGAACAGAACCACCGAGACCATCACCCAGAGCCTTTATGAACAGCTCGTGGCGGCGGTGCTGAATTATGCAAACCAGGCGCTTGCCAGCAGGAACGCTGCAGGCGAAAAGGCTGAGGAAGCCAAAGGACACGCGGACCGGGCTGGCGCGTATGAAGAGAAGACGCAGAAGGAAATGGACCAGGCCGGGCAGTATGCCGAAGCGGCGAAGCAGCAGGCCAATGCAGCGGCGGGAAGTGCAGACCTTGCCAGCCAGGAGGCAGAACAGGCGAGCGCGGCCAGGGAAGAAGCGGAACGGCTGCGGCGGGAGATCCTGAGCGTGACGATGGTGCTGCCGTTTCCGCTGATGACCGCAGACGGAACGACCCTGACCACTGCGGACGGCAAGACGCTGGACGCAGGTGTCCGACGGGTGCGCGGCGCAAAGGAAGCCGAAGAGGCGGCCCAACAGGCAAAAGCAGCCCGAACCGAAGCCGAACAGGCTGCGGCGGCCACACAGGCGGAGCAGCAAGCCGCACAGAGGGGCGCGGACCGCGCCGAACGAGCCGCAGCACACGCAGAAAGCCTGCTGTACATGAACGAAGTTTTGCTTCGCCTGACCGCCCTCGCCGCCGACCCGCTGATTACTGCGGACGGCGACGCGCTGGAAACCGCAGGCAGCATCCCATTGGAAGCCAGCGTCCGGGCCATCCGGACCGCAAAAACACTGGACGAGGCAGAGTATCTGCCAGTATCGCTGGGGCTGCTCAAGCAGTGCCTGGGCGGGCAGATGGTGCTGGGCACGACTTAACACAAGGAGGACAACACTATGAGGATCACAGACTTACCCGAACTGAACGCGGCAGACCTTGCGGAACATGACGTTGTTGCAGTGGACCACGATACCGGCAACGGCATCGAGACACGGAGAATGACGGTAGCAGACCTGCTGGTTATGACCATCGGCGGTTCGGCTGAGGACAACGCCGCCAGGCACAACATGGTCTACCGTGGAAAAGCGCTGGGAGCAAGCGTCACGAGCGAGCAGTGGGCAGCTATCAAGGCGGGCACGTTCAAAGACCTGTACCTTGGTGACTATTGGTCTATCGGCGGTGTGGACTATCTGATTGCCGCTTTCAACTACTGGCTTTCCTGCGGTAACACTGCCTGCACAACGAACCATCTGCTTGTTGTGCCGCGGGACAGCATGTACACCGCTGGCATGAACAGCAGCAACATCACCACTGGCGGCTACGTCGGCAGTGAGATGTACAAGACTGGGCTTGCACAGGCGAAGACCACGATCAACAACGCATTTGGCTCCGCGCACATCCTGAACCATCGGCAGTATCTGGTGAACGCCGTCACCAACGGCGCACCGGATGGTACGGACTGGTATGATTCGACCGTTGAGCTTATGAACGAAAACATGGTCTATGGCGGCAGACAGTTCAGCCCCATGCCGTCCGGCGCAACTCACCCGTGGGACACCTGCCGCAACTACACGATGGACAAATCGCAACTGCCTTTGTTCCACTTTGCCCCGTGGCTGATTTGCAACCGCTCCTGGTACTGGCTGCGAGACGTCGCCTCGGCAGCCGGTTTCGCGCATGTCGACAGAGACGGCCTTGCATCCGGCTACTGCGCCAGCACCGCCGGTGGCGTTCGTCCCGTCGTCGGTATCTGTTGATCGAACATCCTGCGGGCTTGTACCGCAGGATTGAAAGAAAGGAGTCTTATAGCCATGAAAACTTATACAGTCACCCTTGCAAATGGGAAATTGATTGAGGGCTTGACCCTGAATCCCGGAGCCAACACGTTCCACAGTGCAACCGAAATCACCGAAGAGATGTTCAACGGCAAGCTGTCGGAAGTCCATATCACCGCCAGCGACGGCGACATGAGCCAATGCGCATACCCCGATACCCTGCACAATGCAGAGCTGGTACAGATCATGCAGCCTACTGACACCCCGGACGGGACGTGGCAGTTTATCTTAAGGGAAATTCCGGCAGACGAGCTGTTCCGGGCGAAGCTGCAAGCACAGCTGGACTTTCTCGCCATGAACGCCGATGTGGATTTGGAGGGTATGTGATATGACCGAGCATAGCGCAAAGTTCGACGACGTGAAAAAATACTACGATCTCCGCATTTGGAAGAAATCCACGGTAAAGCTGGCAGTCAGGAAGAAGTGGATCACAGCAGACGAGTACGAAGAAATCACGGGTGAGAAGTATGCAGCATAAAAGCTGGCCCGCCCTCTGCGAAAGCCTGTTGGACAGGCTGGAAACGCTGGGAGCGGATACGAGCACAGCCCGTATCCGGTTTGCCGCTCTTGTGGCAAGCTGTAGTGCGCAGGGCTGCAGGATCCTGAAGGGAGAAAACAACTATGATCAGAACGTACAGCCTGAAGCAGCACGGCAAGACCTATCTGGCACCCTGCTTTCAGGTGAAGGAATTCGCCTGTAAGGCGGCTGACACCATCCTGATTGATGACGAGTTGGTGGTGCTGCTGCAGTGCATCCGGGAGCACTTCGGCGCAAAGGTGCACATCACCAGCGGCTACCGCACGGCGGCGTATAACGCTACACTGCCGGGTGCAAGCAAAACCAGCCAGCACATTCAGGGCAGAGCCGCAGACTTCTGGGTGGAGGGTGTGCCGGTGGCAACGGTGGCCGACTATGCCGAAAGGCTGCTGGGGAACCGGGGCGGCGTGGGGAGATACCCGAAGGATGCCGCCCACCCCAAGCGCCTGACCGGCTGGGTACATATTGACACCCGGACCACAAAAAGCCGCTGGAAGCTGTGATGGAGGAAAGAAACATGAAGGTTCAATTTTCGGATTGGGACTACATCTGCGCGGCCATTGGTGCGGCAGGCGGGGCGATAGGAACCCTGTTCGGGGGATGGGACAGCGCACTGAAGACGCTCATCATCCTGATGGCAGTCGATTACCTCACGGGCCTGATGGTGGCAGGCGTCTTCCACAAGAGCCCAAAAAGCAAAAACGGGGCACTCGAAAGCCGGGCGGGCTGGAAGGGCCTGTGCCGCAAGGGCGAAAGCCTGCTGGTGGTGCTGGTGGCCTGTCGGCTGGACGGCGTGATGGGCTCGAATTTTTTGCGGGACATGGCGGTGATCGGTTTTATTGCGAATGAAACGATCTCGATCATTGAGAACGCCGGGCTCATGGGAGTGCCCGTGCCGAAGGTGCTGGTGGAAGCGGTGGATGTGCTGAAGCGGAGGGCGGAAGAGGTAAAAAAAGAGTGAAACGATTATTTGAATTTGCATGGTGGCGCAAAGGTGGCGCAAGCAATTTATGAATAATACGTAGGCACAATAAAATCGCAAATAAATATTAGCACTCGTAATGAGCAGGTCGTCCGTTCGAATCGGATCAGTAGCTCCAAAAGTCCTACGAATTGTCGCTAGATTTTGCGAAATTCGTAGGACTTTTTCTTATTTACAAAGTGCCCGAAAAATTTTTTGTAACATTTTTTGCAACATGGTCTTATCGGCAACATTTTCTGATGGTCTGCATCGAGTTTTTGCCCGATAGATTCCTTCGCTAAAATTTTGTGCAATTTTCACAGTTTTCTTCTTGCACTTTTGGTGGTACAATAAGCATGGAATTCTATTGAGATTTCGGGAGGAGCCGTATGGCTGAAAAGAGCATCGAACTGGATAGTGTGGAGATCGCGGCGGCGGTTTTTGGCAACTGTGACCGCAACATCCGCCTGTTAGAGAAAGAGTTTTCCGTCACGGCTGTCTGCCGCGGCACAATGCTTCGCCTGTCGGGTGAAAGCGCCAATGTTGCCGCTGCGGCACGTGCCATTGAGGGGATGCTCCTTCTGATCGAGAATCATACCCCGCTGGAAGAGCAGACCGTGCGCTATTGCTTGAGCCTTGCACATGACGGCGAGGAAAAGCGCGTCAAAGAGCTGACGGAGGATTTCGTGACCGTCACCGTAAAGGGGCGGCCGATCCGCCCAAAAACGCTGGGGCAGAAGGAATACCTCAACGCCATCCGCAAGAATGCAGTGACTTTTGGCGTCGGCCCGGCGGGTACGGGTAAAACATATCTGGCCGTTGCAATGGCCGTCAAAGCCTTTAAGGCAAAAGACGTCTCGCGCATCGTCCTGACCCGCCCGGCGGTGGAAGCAGGGGAGAAGCTTGGTTTTCTGCCCGGCGACCTGCAGCAGAAGGTAGACCCTTATCTGCGCCCGCTCTACGACGGTCTGTTCGATATGCTGGGGGCCGAAACGTATGAGCGTCTGGTGGAAAAGCAGATCATCGAGGTCGCGCCGCTCGCATACATGCGTGGACGCACCCTGGATGACTCGTTCATCATTCTGGACGAAGCGCAGAATACCACCCCCGAACAGATGAAGATGTTTCTGACCCGTATGGGTGTAGGTTCCAAAGTGGTCGTGACCGGCGATGTGACACAGATCGACCTGCCCGACCGTACCCGCAGCGGTCTTGTGGACGCGCTGCAGATCCTGAAAAATGTGGACGGCATCGCACAATGCTACTTTACCGAAAAGGATGTTGTGCGTCATCGTCTGGTCCAGGAAATCATCAAAGCATACGAAGCCGCCGCGCACCCCGCCAAGCGCTGAGAGCCAGGACGCTTTCAAAAAGGCAGCATAAAAAGAAAGGAGCGGACTGTTATGTCCAATAAAGTTTTGATCACCAATTCCCAGAAGGCTGTGAAGGTCCCGTCGGGCCTCCGCATCCTGATCCGCCGTGCCTGCAACGCCGTGCTGGAATATGAACACTTCGATGACCCTGCTGAGATCAGCGTGACCTTCGTTGACAATGCCTCCATTGCGGAGCTGAACAACCAGTATCGCAACAAACCCATGCCCACGGACGTTCTGAGCTTTCCTCTGGGCGAAAACGGTGTCTACGATGTCGATGAGAACAACGGCTGCAAGATGTTGGGCGATATCGTCATCAGCATGGAGCGCGCACAGGAACAGGCCACGCTCTACGGTCATCCGCTGCAGCGCGAAGTCGCCTTTCTGACGGTGCACTCGATGCTGCATCTGCTGGGCTATGACCACGAGAACGGCGGTCTGGAAGCCATGCGGATGCGCGAGAAGGAAGAGGCCGTGCTGACCCAGCTCGGTCTGCCCCGCACGGTCAGCTACACGGAATAACACAGAAGCCTTGGAAGGGATAGGAGTTCTATTTTGAAAAACGCAGCCCCAATGCAGCAGCATTATGAGACCTCTTCGGTCTTTGTGGCCGTCATCGGTCGGCCGAACGTCGGCAAATCCAGCCTGACAAATCGGCTGGTCGGTGAGAAGGTAGCCATCGTCACCTCCAAACCCCAGACGACCCGTACCCGCATCACCGGTGTGGTGACGCGCGGGCCGTTGCAGTATGTCCTGCTCGATACGCCGGGTGTACACAAGGCACACAACAAACTGGGCAAACGGATGGACAAGACGGCCAGCGATTCCATCGCGGACGTCGATGTCTCCATGATGCTGTTTGAGCCGTACGGTGCGCTCAATGAGCCGGAAATGGTCCTGGTGGACGCTCTGCGCAGCAGCGGCGGCCCGGCCATTGCCGTCATCAACAAGACCGACCTCGTCAAAGACCCGGCGGACCTCGAAGCCCGCAAGGCAGAGCTGAAGGCGCTCGGTGTCTTTGATGCCATCTATACCGTCAGCGTCCGTGCCGATGACCGTTGCGAGGAGCTGTTTGATGCGCTGAGCCAGTATGCGGTAGAAGGTCCTCACTATTTTGACGATGACGCCTACACGGACATGCCCGAAAAAGAGCTGGTGGCTGAGGTCATCCGCGAAAAGGCGCTGCTGTTCATGCGGGACGAGATCCCGCACGGCATCGCTGTCGTGGTGGAGCGCTTCAAAGAGCGGCCCGGCACCGACCTTGTGGACATCGACGTCAACATTTACTGCGAACGTGAGAGCCACAAGGGCATGGTCATCGGCAAGGGCGGCGCGATGCTGAAGAAGATCGCCAGCGCGGCCCGTGCAGACTGCGAGGAGTTCCTCGGCTGCCGTGTCAACCTGCAGTGCTGGGTCAAAGTCAAAGCCGACTGGCGCGACAATGAGTTTTTGCTGAACAATTTTGGCTTCAAGCAGAACCCGAACAATCGCTGAGCCTGCGCCGCGATTCGGACAGATTTTCCACGGGTGGTGCGCTAGGATAAAGGCAACACTATCATGGGCGGCATCTGCCGCGCAGAAAGGGGAGGCCTATGGACGCTGACGCACGCTGGCAGGCATTTGCCTGCACCGGAAACATCCTCCGCTACCTGGATTACAGGCAGCAGAACGCGGAACAGCCTGTTGTTCCGGCAGGAGAAGATACTGATGGATACGATCGTAACGATGGGGCTCGTCCTGCGGGAGACCCGGTACAAAGAGGCTGACCGGATCCTGACCATCCTGACACCGGAGCTTGGTGTGATCTCGGCTTCGGCGCCGAACAGCCTGCGGCTGAAGAGTAAATTATTCAGCGCCTGCGGGCTTTTTTGTTACTCGGAATTTGTCCTTGTTCCGGGGCGGAATATGTACACGGTCCGGGAGGCTTCGGTCAACACCATTTTCCACGGAGTTTCTTCCTCCATCGAGGGGATGGGGCTTGCCATGTATCTGGATGAGATGGCGGTCTCGCTCTCGCCGACCGGCACCGAAGCGGGCAAGGAACTTCGGCTTCTGCTCAACTGCCTGTACATGATCAGCCGCCAGAAAGCGGATCTGCGCGTCATCAAGGCGGTATTCGAGCTGCGCACCATGAGCGAGTGCGGCTTTTTGCCGCAGCTTGCCTGCTGCAATGTGTGCGGAAAGTATGACGATGCGTCGTTTTATCTCGACCCGCAGGAGGGCTATCTGCTCTGCCCGGATTGTGCGCAGAAGGCAGGAAAGCCGTGCAACCTGGACGCCGGTGCGCTGTATGCGTTGCGGCACATCTGCCTCGTAGAGGACAAAAAAATATTTGCATTCAAGATCTCGGTCGGCAGTCTGGCCAAGCTGTCGGCGGTGGCAGAGCAGTACGCGCTGACCCACCTCGACAAGCCGCTGAAGAGCTATTCATTTCTGAAATCCGTTCTGCCCTGACCGAACAAATTCTAAAGGGATCATTACTATGGAAACAAGCTACTTAAAAACACTTGAGCTTGATAAGATCATTGCCCGCGCAGCCGAGGGCTGTGTCTGCCGGGAGGCCAAAGCGCAGATGCTGGCGCTGGAGCCCCAGTGCGACCCGGACGAGGTCCGCTATTCGCTGGAACAGACGGACGCCATCAACAGCCTGCTCATCAAAAACGGTTCGCCCCGGTTCGGCGGTGTGGAGGGTGTCAGCCAGCTGGTGACCCGCGCTGTCAAGGGCGGTGTCCTCTCGATGGGAGAACTGCTGATGGTGGCGGGGGCACTCCGCAACTTCCAGAATCTGAGCAGCTGGTACGGTTCCTCGGATCACGAAGCGCTGCCGACAGACGACCTGTTCTACGCGCTGGCCCCGCAGCCCGGCCTGGAGCAGCAGATCTCCAGCGCCATTCTGGCACCGGATGCCATGGCTGACACGGCTTCCCGCACGTTGAATGAGCTGCGCAAGAAGATCCACGCCACCGAAAACAGCATTCGCGACCGTCTGGAAACTATGGTCCGCAACATGGACACCTCCAAATATCTGCAAGAGAGCGTCGTCTCTATGCGAAACGGCCGGTATGTCGTCCCGGTCAAAAGTGAATACCGCGGCGAAGTGAGCGGCATCATCCACGATGTCTCCTCCACGGGCGCAACGGTCTTTGTGGAGCCGCAGGCCGTCGTGGAGGCAAATGCCCGCATCCTGCAATACCGTGCACAGGAAGCGCAGGAAATCGAGCGCATTCTGGTTGCCTTCACGGCACAGGTCGCCGCCATTGAGCCGCAATTCCAGTACAGCTATAAGGCCATGCTGGAGATCGACGTCCTGCTGGCCAAGGCACGGCTGGCGCTGGACATGAAGGCTTTCAAGCCTGCCGTGCGGACCGATTCGTCCTTCTCGCTCATCCGGGCACGGCATCCGCTCATCGACCCCAAAAAGTGCGTCCCGGTGGATATCGCGCTGGGCAGAGACTACGATTCGCTTATCATCACCGGCCCAAACACCGGCGGCAAGACGGTCACCCTGAAAACAGCCGGTCTGCTGTGTGCCATGGCACAATGCGGCTTCCTCGTTCCCGCCGACGAGCGCAGCGAGGTCTGCGTATTTGACGAGTTCCTCGTGGACATCGGCGACGAGCAGAGCATCGAACAGAGCCTGTCTACCTTCTCCGGCCACATGAAGAAGATCACCAGCATCCTGGAACTGGCCATGCCACGCACACTGGTCCTGCTGGACGAGCTGGGAGCAGGCACAGACCCCGCCGAGGGTGCTGCGCTGGCAGTCGCCATCATCGAGGAGCTGCGCCGTCGTGGTGTGCTGCTGATGGCGACCACCCACTATGCAGAGCTGAAGGTCTTCGCTCTAGAGACGAAAGGCGTCGTCAATGCCAGCTGTGAATTTGACCTTGAGACGCTGCGCCCCACATACAAGCTGAGCGTCGGCGTTCCCGGCAAATCCAACGCCTTCCTCATCAGCGAGAAGCTCGGCATCCCAGAGCGCGTCATTGAAGCGGCACAGCAGCATCTTTCGGCAGAAGACAAGCGTCTGGATGCAGTTCTGGGCCAGCTGGACGACCTGAAACTGCAGCTCAAGGAAAGCCAGGACGAGGTGGAAGAGCTTCGCAATGAGGCTGCCCATCAGCTGGATGCCGCCCGCAAAAAGCGGGACGAACTCATCCAGCAGGGCGAAAATGAGCTGGAAGCAGCCCGCGCCAAGGCCCGTGCACTGGCGCAGCAGGTGGAAAGCAAAGCATACGCTTTGACGGATGAGCTTCGTCAGCTCCAGAAGGATGAGCGGATGAGCACCCAGCAGAAAGCCCAGCGCGCGCGGGAGATCGCCAAAAAGGAATCCGAAAAACTCTTCATCGGCACCGAGATTGTGCACAATCCGGTCAAGGAATTCGTTCCGCTGAAGGAGGTCAAGGTGGGGCAGGAGGTCTGTATTGCCGAGCTGAATCAGCTGGCAACGGTGCTGGCTCTGCCGGATAAAAACGGCGATGTCCTCGTTCGCGCCGGAATCATCAAGACCAAAGTTCCGCTCCTGGGCCTGAAGCAGCCCGAAAAGCTGGTCAAGGAACCGCAGGCCAAGACCAGGGCGCAGCAGCGGTATTCTCGCCTGACCGGTGACGCCAACCGCCCGAACGGCAGGGTAGAGCGGGTGCAGCGCAGCGCCAAAATGGAGTGCAATCTGCTGGGCCTGACGGTCGATGAGGCACTGCCGGAGGTGGATTCCTTCATCGATCGCGCCATCCTGAACGGCCAGACCGTTGTCTATCTGATCCATGGCAACGGCACCGGTGCACTGCGCACGGCCATCCACAAGCATCTGCGCGGAAACCGCATGGTCAAGAGCTTCCGCCTTGGCCGCTACGGCGAGGGGGAGAGCGGCGTGACCGTGGTCGAACTGAAGTAAAATTTCTCCGGGCATTTCCCGGAAACCTGCCCCTGAAACGATCTCGCGGGCAGGTTTTGTTTTATTCAAAGCAGGGAAGTCTATATGGCAAAACATGCAGTCCATCGCAAAAAGAAACAGAAAAATCAGGCCTTTTCATTTCGTCACGCGGTCATTCTCTGCCTCTGTTTCATCGGGATCTGTTTCGGCCTTTATTTGTGGTATGCAGCCTTTACGATCGGACAGGGAACACCCGCTGTAGACGATGATGATTTCCGTCCTACCTTCGGCCCGCCGCCCTATCGTATTGCGATCGATGCCGGGCACGGCGGTTCAGACCCCGGCGCGCAGGGGATCGTAACGGAAAAGGAGATGACGGCAGCTACCGCCGAAGCACTGCGCGGGTGGCTGGAGGCCGACCCTAATTTTATCCCGCTCCAGACCCGCGAAAGCTATGACGCCACGGCAAAGCCAGCAGAACGCGCCGCTGCGGCCAACGCGCTCTCGCCGGACCTGCTGCTTTCCATCCATGGGAACTCTGCACCGGAAGGCTCCACGGCCTCCGGGTTCGAGTGCTATCCCAGTGTGCCGGGCCGCACCTGGCATCAGGAAAGCTATTATTTCGCAAAACGCCTGGCCAGCGCCATGCGTTCTGCCGGGGCTAGTCTGCGGGGGCGCGGGGGAGTCCGTTACATTTATTATATCGGAGAAGCAAAGCAGCTGGTCGAGACCAGCCACACCGAAGTGCGGGCAGAGCGCAGCTTTACCATCCTGGAAGATGCAAACTGTCCGGCCGTTCTGGCAGAGCAGTGCTTTGTGACCAGTGTCGCCGATGTTGCACAGTTTGGCAGTGAAGAGGGTTGCAGGCGAACCGCCCGCGCTTACTATGAAGCCATCTGTACATATTTTGAGATCACGCCGCTGCCGGAATAAACCAGACCCGGCGCAACACACATGGCCTGAACCTGCAACGGTGTGCGCCCTGAAACTGAAACGAAAAATGAGCCTCCCGGCAAAGCTGTGCGCGTGGAACACAGCAGAAGAGGGGGCCTGTTTTTCAACGACATAAGTTTCGTATAATGCACGTTATGTGAAATATAGGGGAGTGAAAAAGCCCTCTTTTCTCCAATTTTTGCCAATTAAGGCCGCTGGGCTCGATTTTGAGCTCCAGCGGCCTTTTTGCGGTATGTATGCAATTAGTGTATTCTTGGTCTGTTTTTTTCTGTTTTTTGATCTACACTTTTGTCAAGAAACGATTCATCACAACGACGGTGTAATCGTTTGTATGATCTCTCAAGCCGGTGTCTGTGAATTGATTCTTCAGCCAGAACGATCTGCTTTGTTCGTTTCCATCCACATAACCCAAACGAATGTATTGATAATCCCATTGCGCCAGACAGGCACACAGCTCAGTGATGATCGAGCTTCCGACGCAGGTTCCTTGCAGGTCTTTCTCCATCATAAAGAATCCGATGAACCCACTTTGCGCATCCGGATAATGGTCGATGAAATCCATCACCGCCACAAGCCGCTGGTGGACGTCAAAATAGCCCAGATAATACTTATCCTGTTCCTGACCGGTCTTGCGCTGCGGCATGGCCTTCAGATCGGCTTCGATCTTTTCCGGCGTCACAAACGGCGGACAATGCTCATAATACTGCGGATTTTTCTCACAGAGTGCAAAAACTGACGGAATATCGTCACTGAATAGCCGCCGAACCGTATAAGTGCCTGAAAATTTCGTATAATCCATTTTAGCGCTCCATTTTCTCACTTGCATCCGGCTCACGCAGCGCCGAAACATCTACGCGGAAACCGTCTTTGGCAGCCCCATCAAAGGCTTCCATCGGCCCAGTCGGCGTTTCGGCTGCATCATCCGGAGCATCCTTCGCTCCTGCGTCCATTTCTGCGCCGTCCGGCGAAATTCCCCCGTGGGTCTCCCCCGCTTCCTGTTTTGTTGTATCCAAGTTTGTCTTCCGGACCTCACCCAGCGGGTTCTGCTCAATGGCTGCGCGGACCTGAAATTCTTGCAGATGCGTATAGATCTGGGTCGTGCCCACACTGCTGTGGCCGAGCAGCTGCTTGAGCGTCAGAATATCCACATTGCCGGTCTGGTACATCAGCGTAGCTGCTGTATGCCGCAGCTTATGGGTCGAAAAGCCCTTCAGCCCTGCCGCCTTCATGGCACCTGTCACCAGCTGTTCTACGCGGCGGTTCGAGATGCGGTCTTTCATGCGGCGGGTCACAAAAACGGCCTTTTCCTTGGGGTCCAGACCTTCCATCGTGTTCCGTTTCTTCAGGTACAATTGCAGCGCTTCGATGCAGGCATCATTCAGGTAGACCATGCGCTCCTTGTGGCCTTTGCCGAACAGCCGGATCTGCCGCTGTTCCAGGTCGATGTCGCCAAGGTCCATCCCGACCAGTTCTGCCAGACGCATCCCGCAGTTCAGAAACAGCACGACCATGCAGTAATCCCGTTCCGGAAAATCGCTCTGATGCTGGGTGCTTTCCAGCAGCTGCATGGATTGCTCCGCCGTCAGGTATTTGGGTAGGACTTTATCCTGCTTGGGCGGTTTGATGGAAGCCGTCGGGTCCTGCGAAAGGCGGTTGACCTGATTGACCAGATAGTCATAAAACCCATGCAGGCTGGCCAGCCGCCGGGCGGTGGAGGACTTTTTGTTTCCGCATTCACGGTTCAGAAAATACAGATATTCGTAAACGTCCTCTTTTGTCACGCTGCCCCAGAATTCGGTGTCGAGCCCTTTGGGGTCGATCTCTTTCAGTTCCGCATCCTCTGCCACAAGGCCCTTGCGGCGCTTCATAAAGCGGCTGAAGCCGCGCAGATCGCAGTAATAGCTGAACGCTGTGTTCGCGCTTTTGCCTGCGATCACTTCCAGATAACGCACATACTCCACAATGTCCGCCGAAGCATCATCGAACGGTTTGTGCTTGCTGGGATTCTTTTCATCAAGATAGATGGACATATCGTTTCCTTATCATTTCCATTAAAGGCGGTCGTTTTTCAAAGCATGGATCGCATCCGAGATATAAGCCGCCCCTACGAGCTTCATGCCAGGATAATCCGCCGGGTTCAGATGCGCGAGGCTGTGCTTCGGAACGACGGCACGTTCAAAACCGATGCGTTCCGCCTCCCGCAGACGCTGTTCCAGATTGGGCACACTGCGCACCTCGCCGCCCAGACCGACTTCACCGATGGCGATCAATTTGTCGCTGACCGGGCAGTCCAGCAGCGATGAGACCATGCTGAGGCAGACCGCCAGGTCGCAGGCCGTATCCCGCAGCGTGATGCCGCTGACGATGTTGATATACACATCCAGGTTGCCGAAGAAATACCCGGCGCGTTTTTCAAGGACCGCAATGAGAAGGTTCATGCGGTTGTAATCGTAGCCGCTGCAGGCGCGGCGCGGTGCCGGAAAATTCGTTTTCGTCGCAAGCGCCTGAATCTCGCTCAAAATGGGGCGGCTGCCCTCCATCGTGCAGGCGACGCAGTTGCCGGAAACGCCGAGCGGACGCCCTTCCAGAAGCATCTGCGAGGGGTTTTCGATCTCTTCAAGCCCCTGCCCCGTCATATCGAACATGCCCAGCTCATTCGTGGAGCCATAGCGGTTTTTGGCCGCCCGCAGGATGCGGTAAGGCAGCATTTTGTCGCCCTCGAAGTATAGCACCGTATCCACGATGTGTTCCATGACCTTGGGGCCGGCAATGGCACCATCCTTGTTGACATGCCCCACGATGAACATCGGGATTTCCTGCTTTTTGGCCACTGCCAGCAGCCGGGCCGCGCTTTCCTTCACCTGGCTGACCGTGCCGGACGAAGAGGAGATGTCCATGCAGCGCATGGTCTGGATGGAGTCGATGACCACAAGGTCCGGTTTTTCCTTTTCGATCAGGCCGCAGATCTCGTCCACGTCGTTTTCAGCCACCAGATAGATGTTCTCCTGCGGGATCTTGAGTCGCGCGGCACGCAGCTTGACCTGCCGCACTGACTCTTCCCCCGTAATATACAAAACTGTGTGCTGGTTGGAGATGGCACCACAAAGCTGCAGCAGCATGGTGGATTTGCCCACGCCCGGCTCACCGCTGAGCAGGACCACACCGCCCAGCACGATGCCGCCGCCCAGCACACGGTCCAGTTCGGAGATGCCGGTCAGAATGCGGCTTTTCTCCTCGGTCGTGCTGATCTCCGACAGGCGCTTCGCCGTCAGCGAGGTCACTCCCTCCTGCCGGGCAGGGGCAGCGGCTTTTCCGCCTGTAAGCCCCGCCTTGGGGGCCTCTGCGACCACATCTTCGTTCATGGTGTTCCAGCTGCCGCAGCTGGGGCAGCGGCCCATCCAGCGCGGGCTGGTCTCCCCGCAGTTGGAACAGACGTAAACGGTCTTCAGTTTTGGTTCTTTCATAGACGCTCCTGTGGGGCCCGCCGGGCGGCAGGCCCGCTTTGTTTGTTCCTCTTTATATTACCACATCCGGCGGACCCCCGCAACCGCTCTCTTATTTTACCTCTACGATGGTGATGTTCTGCGCCGTCACACTGCTTTTGCTCAGGACGATATCCCGAATCTGCGCCACCTGCGCTGCCGTCAGTGCGTCACCGGAAGTCATCACTGTCAGGTCTGCCCGGCCGGACTGCAAAAAGCAGAGGCAGTCTGCAAAGCCTTTGGCCTTGACCATCGTTTCGATCTCATTTTCTGCATGGAGGTCTTCCAGATTGCCGGTCAACTGCTGGGTGTAGCTCTTTTTCTCTTCTGCGGAGAGCGACGACGATTTCAAAGCTTTCTGCACGGCGTCCATTGCTTCGTCGTGTGCCTTGGTCCGCTTGAGCCGGGCCTCCTCAAAAAACTTGGAGCCGCTGTGATTCGCTACGCTGACGAGCTGTGCTTCTCCATAATTCTTGTTGGCGCTGGAAACGGCTTCCGCCTCGGTCATCAGGCCGTCCAGAATGGGCGCGGAGGCTTCGTCCGCCGTGTCTGCTCCTGCCGCGACCTGGACAGCGTTTTCCTCCAGCGTGACGCCCGCCCGCGCATACTGCCAGTTCAGATAGACCGCAACGACCAGAGCCGCCGCCAGGGTAAGCGCCGTCACTTTTCGGGTGTTCTTGGAAATAGCTCTCATGGAAATGTTCCTCCTTGTCTCTGTGACTGAATGGTTCGGAAACAGCCGGTCAGGGCCGGCGCTGTTCTACACAGATCCGGGTAGACGAAATATCCAGCAATGCCCGCACAAGCTCGGTGATCCGTGCAGCGACCCGGACATCTCCCCCGCCGTCACAGACGACCGCGACCCCGCACACCTGCGGATAATAGACCGTCTGCGCCAGAGCCGTGCCGTCATCCAACAGCACATGCGTTTCCTGGCTTTGGGTCTGTCCCGACTGCGTGTCCGTTGCATAGACGGTCTCCTCCCCGGTTTCCAGTGTCACCATCACGGTCGTGGCCCCGGCCCCGTCGATCTGCCCGATCAGGTCCTGGAGCTGTGCTTCCAGCTGCTCCCGGTAGGCTGACGCCTGGGAAGCCGACGCCGCGGATGGTTCCGCAGGCGGCGTTGCGGGCAGCAGTTCGGAGAGCAGCAGCAACAGCATCGCCGCGCCGCCCAGCACCACGGCCAGCCGGGTGCGGTTCTGCTTTTCCAGCAGTGCCCGGAAATCGAATAATGTCCCTTCTCCCCGCTGTTTCATGGCGCATTCTCCCCGCCGGGCACGTCCCACACAGGCGATACGCCCAGCGTATGTTGAAGAAGTTCCTCTACCGCGTCCCGCGTTTTTTCTACCTCTCCCGTCGGCGTCACCGTCAGGGAATGGACCTGTACGCCCTCCGCTGTCTCTTCCAGCTCGATGCGGATGGCGACCTCTGCGCCCAACTCCTCACGGCAGCGAGCTTCCAAGGTGTCTTCCAGCTGAGACGCCGCCGCACGAAGCACGGTCTCCTTCTGTGTTCCCAGCTCCACCGAAGACGCCGCCGGGAGAGCGAACGTCTGCCACTCCCCTTTTGTCTGTGGAAGCACACAGAGGACCACTGCTAAAATATATAACCCAGCCACCGCTTTTATGCTGCGCCGGGCCCACCCCTGCCCCGTGAGCTGTGCGGTCAGCTCCGCGCAGATACACGCCGTGCAGAGAACTGCCACCGCCGCTTTGATGTTCTGCACCTCATCCACCCCCTACCACAAAGAGCAGTGCCGTGCCTGCAATAGCAAGCCCCGCAAACAGTGCCGTCACCGCCATCATGCAGCGGAGCGCCTCGGCAAAGCATTCCAGAAGGCTCTGGCAGCGCTCACTGCCCATCATTCCGCATAGAAGTCCGCACCCGGAAAGCAGGCCCAGCTGGATAAGCATTCCCAGATAGACCGGCACGAATTCTGCTGCAATGGTCAACAGTGCAGCCAGCCCCAGCCCGCTTTTCAAAAGCTGAAGGCTCGACAGCACCGTCTCCGAGGCGTCGCGCAGCGTCTCCCCGATGATCGGCACCGTCCCGGTCAGAAGCTGCCCGGTGCGAAGGGCCGCACGGTCCAGCTGCAGCGTTGAGATGCGCTCCAGACCCAAAAGAGCAACCAGAAGTTTGCCCGCCCACCCCAGCAGCTTTTCCAGCGCACTGCCAACCGCCTTGCAAAAGCTCCCCAACCCAGTCTCCGCACAGATGCAGCAGGCCATGCTCAGGGCCAGATAGCATTGGAGCAGCGGCGGCACCAGCACCGTGAGCCCCTGCGCCAGAGCACACAGCAGCGTCAGAAGAAAACCGCCTGCCGAAGCGCCTGCCACGCTCTCGCCGCCCAGGGTCAGGACCCCTGCATACACTGGCAGAAAACCCAGAAGAAACCGGTTCCAGCTTTCGATCTGGGTGCAGAGCGTTTCGGAAAGGGCCACGAGCTTCTCCCATAGTAGGACCCCGCAGCCCCCTGCGCAGACGAGGTCCAGCAGTGTTCCATCCGCATGGCCGCCCAACAGCAGTGCGATGACGGCGCCCAGCACCAGAAAGGTCAGAACCGCCGCATACCCACTTGCAGCGGTATGCAGAGCCGAGGGCAGGGACTCCGGCAGAAAACTGCGCAGCGCCTCCCAGGGGTTTTCTGCGAACGCCGCAGGCGATACCGGGCCTTGTTCCAGATAAGGCCCCCACGTCTCTGCGCCCGGAAGGCGCATATCCCAGTTGTTCATCCCGTCATACTCCCGATTCGCTGTAAAATCTCTTCCAGCAGCGGCCACGCCGCCGCAAGCACCAGACAGCGGCCGGCCAGCCCGACACACCACGCCAGCGATTCCGCTCCGGCTTCTTCGCAGAGGGTATGGGTATAGTCCGTCAGAAGCAGGACGACCGCGCTCTTCATCAGGCACGAAAAGGCTGCGCCGTTCGTCTGATCCCCCAGGCGGACGATGCCAAGGAGCGCTGCCTGGAATGCAGACCCGACCCGCACCAGAAGCACCAATGCCGCCCCCAGCGAAAGCAGCAGCGCGTAGGATGGGACACTGCGCCTGAGCACCGTATAAAGCAATGCTACCACAAGCGCCAGACCAAAGGCCGCTGCCGCCGCACTCATAGTGCGAACAGGGATTTGATGGTCACGAACAGGGCGCTGATCTGTTTCACCAGAATGGACAGGACCACGACCAGCCCTGCCAGTGTCGTCATCATCGCCTGGTCCTCCCGCCCGGAGCGGATCAGCAATTGGTTCAGCACCGCTACGATGATGCCAATGGCCGCGATCTTAAAGATCAGGTCGATCTCCATCTTTTTCATCCTCTCAAATCAGCAAAATTGCAGCCGCCAGCCCCAGCGCAAGGCCAAGCTTATGCGAAAGCTCGTTCGTTTGCCGCAGCTGCGGTGCAAGCTCTGTCTGAAACACCTCGAACTGCTGGATGTAAAATGCGAGCTGCTGGCATTCCTGCGCTGCTTCTGCATGGCCCAGACCTGCCATGCACGCCCGGAATGCGTTCTGCTCCCGCCGGGTCAGCGCCGGATCGGGAGCCAGCGTTTGCAGCGAATGCTCTGCCTGCCCCACAAGACCCTCCCGCTGCATAGCACAAAGCAAAGCTCTCAGATCCGTGCGCCGGAATTCGATCTCCCGGCGGATGCGTTCCAGTAGGGCAATGGTCTTTTGCAGTGCCTGCCGATGTGCCTCTGCACGGATGCAGACCCCATCGCCAACACACCAGCCGCAGAATACCAGGCAGACCGCCCCGATGCCATGCAAAAAGAGACTGCTCATAAAAACCGCACCTCCCGCACCTGCCCCGGCTCCGCCCGCCCTTTGAGCCAGACCAGCACATGGAGTGCACCCCGCGCCTGCAGCGCCTGCACCTGGGGGCGTCCGACCGCTTCTTCCGGGGACGCTGCATGGAGCGTTGCGATAAAGTCCACGCCGCTGAAAAGCCCCTGTTCGAGCGCTGTCACCTCATCCAGACCGCCCAGCTCGTCCAACAAAAGGATCTGCGGCGAGAGTGTCCGCAGTGCCATCTGCACAGCCTGTCCCTTCGGGATGCCGGAGATCACATCCAGCGCTTCACCGGGGGACTTCCGCCGGGAGCTGCCCGAAAACAGCTCCCGCCGCTCGTCGATCACCGAGACCAGCTTTTTCTGGCGGACAAGCTCCCGCGCCATGCTGCGCAGAAGCGTCGTTTTGCCGCTGCCCGGCTCGCCTACGAGAAGCATCCCGATGAAATGCGTCTGCAAGGCTGCACACAGTTCCTGTGGGAGCGGGATAGTTTTCTCCCGCGCAACGCGCAGGTTGACGGAGGTCAGTTCCTGCAAAACGACGCCCTGTTCCGGGTTTTGCAGAAAGCGCCCACCAAGGCCCGCCCGGCACCCGGAGGGACCCGTCACATACCCCTGTGCGATCTCCGTCTGATGCGTGTGGACCGACCCACCGCACAGTGTGAACAAGATCTCCTCCATCTGCTGCGGCGTCAGAAGCATCCGCTGCAAGGAGGCAAGCTCCCGCGCTGTTTCCTGCGGTGTGCAGACTGCCCCGCGCATCGTGAACGCTGGTGCACAGCCCACCCGCAGCCGAAGCTCCTGCACATCGGGTGCAAGGGCCGACGGCATGTCCAGAAGCGGCCGGGCCAGCCAGCTCGGCAGCGATTGAACCACCTGATAATACTCGTCCATCCTGCATTCTCCTTCCGCGTCTCTTGTCATCACTGTATGCAGCCGGGCGGAAGATAGAACCGGGCAGCACAAACGCCCGCACAGCGTGTTCCACTGTACGGGCGTTTGATGGGGTTCTTCTTTGATTCAGGACTCCGGAAAGATTCAGGCTTCTGGCTTTGGTTCCTCGTTCAACAGGGCGAGGAACTCTGCTTCGGTCAGCACCGGCACACCAAGGGCCTGTGCCTTGGTCAGCTTCGAGCCTGCCGCCGTTCCGGCCACCACATAGGCCGTCTTTTTTGAGACGGAACCGCTGGCCTTGCCGCCGTTCTTTACGATCAGCGCTTCCGCCTCATTGCGGGAAAGGGTCTCCAGTGTGCCGGTCACGACCAGCGTTTTTCCGGCGAGTTTGTCGCCCTTGGGTTCTCCCTTCCACTGCATATTCAATCCGGCATCCGCCAGACGATGGACAAGGTCGGTCGTGCCGTCTTTTGCAAAGAACTCGGTCACGCTCTGGGCCATCACACCGCCAAAGCCATCGATCTCGCTGATCTGCTCCTCGGTCGCCTCCCGGATGGCTTCCAGCGAACCGAAATGTTCCGCCAGCAGAGCCGCAGCCTTATCGCCGATGTTCCGGATGCCAAAGCCAAACAGCAGCTTGTCCAGATTGTTTTCCCTGGAGTGCGCGATGGCTTGCAGCAGATTGGTCGCACTCTTTTCCTTGAATTTTTCCAGCGTCAGCAGCTGCTCCAGCGTGAGGGTGTAAAGGTCAGCCGCCGAGTGCACCAGCCCCTTATCCACCAGCTGCGTTGCAACCGCCGTACCAAGGCCGTCGATGTCCATGGCATCGCGGGAGGCAAAATGGATGATGTTGCGGAGTGCCTGTGCCGGGCACTCCGGGTTGACACAGCGCAGTGCCGCCTCATCTTCCAGATGCACCACCGGTGCGCCGCAGGACGGGCAGACTGTGGGCATCTCATAGGGCTGTGCGCCTTCCTCATGGCGGGTCACACCGATGACTTCCGGAATGATATCACCGGCTTTGCGCACCTGAATGGTATCCCCGATGCAGAGGCCGAACTGACGGATGAAGTCCTCGTTGTGGAGCGTCGCACGCGCTACGGTAGTCCCCGCCAGAAAGACCGGGTCAAAGCAGGCCGTCGGGGTCAGAACGCCTGTGCGGCCAACGGCTACTTCGATGCTGCGCAGCGTCGTCTCCTTGACCTCCGGCGGATACTTGAACGCAATGGCCCAGCGCGGGAATTTGTTGGTCGAACCCATCAAATCGCGCTGTGCAAAAGCATTTACTTTGATGACGGCACCGTCCATATCAAAATCGAGCTTCGAACGGTTCTGGCCGATCTGCTCGATCTCAGCAATGGCGTCTTCGATGTTGTGCACCACATGATAGCGCGGCGAGACCGGCAGACCCAGGCTCTTGAGGTAGTCCAGACTCTCTGCATGGGTAGTCAGTTCCTTGCCGCGGATCTGCTGCACATTGAAGATAAAGATCGACAGCCCACGGCTCCCGGTGATTTTTGAATCCTTCTGGCGCAGCGAACCAGCGGCTGCGTTGCGCGGATTCTTAAAGGGGGCCGCTCCCTGCAATTCCTGCTCGGCGCAAAGGTGCTGGAACGCTTCATGCGGCATATACACCTCACCGCGCACTTCCAGAAACTCCGGTGCATCCTTCAGCTGTTTGGGGATCTTCCGGATGGCTTTGACATTGGCCGTCACGTCTTCGCCGACCACACCGTCGCCGCGGGTGGAAGCCCGCACCAGCGTACCGTTTTCGTATTCCAGGCTGCACGAAAGGCCATCAATCTTGATCTCCACCACGTATTCCGGTTCGACGCCTGCTTCACGCACCCGGCGGTCAAAGTCGCGCAGTTCGTCAAATGAAAACGCATCCAACAGACTTTCCATTTTGACCGCGTGTGTGACCTTGGCAAACCGTCCGCTGGGGGTCCCGCCGACATGCTGCGTCGGTGAGTTGGGCGTGACCAGCTGCGGGAACTGTGCTTCCAATTCTTTCAGTTCCCGTGTCAGGGCATCGTATTCAAAATCCTCCAGTTCAGGGGCATCCTGATCGTAATAAAGGCGGTTGTTCTTTTCGATCACCGCACGCAGTTCTTCCACGCGCTTTTGCGCTTGCTCCAGTTCCAAATACTCCACGCTCCTTTTCTATGGGCTATTATAGCATAAAACGACGCTGCATTCGAGTCAATTTTTCGCTGTGGAAATGTGCCACTCAAGCAAGCTATACGATTTGTATTCTTTTCATTCTATGCGTTTTTGATGCAAATGAAATTTTGTTGCATGCAGTTTTCTTTGTGATTTACTCTTTGTTTTATTTCCTAGTTTTTAATCGCATCTACGTCTTTTTCTCTCGGCTTATTTCGTGAAATCAACGGTTCAAAATCGTCTTGATCTCCGCGAGATCCTTTGCAAAATAGATCCCTTTCTGCCGTTCTTCAGACGACAGGCCCGTTTCGATCATGTGGCTCAGCAGCATCCGCAGGCCGGTATAATAACCATCCAGATCGTACAGAATGCAGGGCGCATCCAGATGCTTCAGCGAGACTTTGGACATCACCTCTGCGATCTCTTCCAACGTACCTGTCCCGCCGGGAAACGCAATGAACGCATCGCCCAGCTCGATCATCTTCGTCTTCCGTTCGGTCATATCCTTTGTGACGATCAGCTCCGTGAGGCCATCGTGTTGAAGTTCCCCTTTGACAAAGAACTCCGGCTCTACGCCGGTCACCTCTCCGCCCGCAGCCAATACACTGTCCGCCAGTGCACCCATCAGGCCGCTTCGGGACCCGCCGTAGATCAGCGCATTCCCGCTCTCCCCGATCCAGCGGCCAAGCTCCTGCACAGCCGCTTTCAATGCCGGGGTGTTTCCTTCGTTTGCTCCAAGATAAACTGTAATGTTCATAGGGTCTCCTTTCACATCCGGTGCTCAGGTCTTGGGCTGATACTGCACACTGGACACATTGTAAATAGTGACAAACGCCTTGGGGTCCTCCCGGTTGATAAAATTCATCAGCTTCTGATACTCGCTCTTGTCCACGATGGTAATGATCTCGTTGTGTTTTTCCAGATTGTATGCACCAATGGCCTCGTACATGGTCGCACCGCTGTGCAGGTCGTTGATGATGAACTGCCGTAGCGCCTCCTCTTTTTCGGTGATGATGCAGACGCGGCGTTTGATGCTGTTGTCGAAGATGAAATGGTCCAGCACGATGCCGTTGAAATAGGTGCCCAGAATGCTCAGGACCACCGTTTTCTTATCATAGACCAGCGCTGCGGAAAGCGCTATGCACATCCCCGACAGAGACATGGCTTTTCCCAATTCCATGTGCAGGTACTTGTTCATGATTTTCGCCACGATATCCAGCCCGCCGGAGGACGCGTTGCGGTTGAACAAAATGCTCAACCCGATGCTGACCACCAGGATATAGCACACCACGTCCAGCTCCTGACTGCCAGTCATCGAGCCAGCCTCCGGGAACAGCTTTTCAAACAGCCCCAGAAACACTGGCAGCAGCACACTGGTGTAAACGGTCTTTGCGCCAAACTCTCTGCCGCAGGTAAAGAACCCGACAATGAGAAGCACAACGTTCAAGATCATCGTAATGACCGACAAGGGCAGTGGCACAAAATTGGACAGCACGATGCCAAGGCCGGAAATGCTGCTGACGGATGTATGGCTCGGCACCAGAAAAAAGTAGACGCCCGCCGCAATGATCGCGATCGCCCCGGTCAGGACGGCCATCTCTTTCAGCAGTGCACCGGTCTTTACCTTTATATCATTCATCTTTTCTCCTCCAGATTCAAATTTTCTTCAACACAGTATACCATGATTTTCCCTTTTCGGAAAGGACCTGCACAAAAAAGACCCCTGCGGTGCATCCAGAACCGCAGAGGTATCGTTGCATTCTTATCGGTTTGCAAAATTCAGCGCCAGCAATGCAAACATCCAGAACCGTGTCCGCGCCGCCTTCGACAACACCGATGGCTTTCATGGAGGAGTGGATGAGAATCGTCTCGGTGCCGGTCAGCCCCATGGCAGCAAGATCCTGCTGGAGGGTCTGTTTTGTGTATGTCATTGGGTGTTTTCAGATACACCCTAATGAAAAAGGCGTATCGTCTCTTGAATGTCATGCCACTGGTTCCTGTTTGCCGTTTTTACCTGCTTCAGCCAAACATTTGACAAAGAACCGAGAAAGCCAAGAATCATTCGAATCAACGAACAATTCTGAGCTTTCTCATGCCACCGGCTGGGCTTGAACCCGCACTCTGTCGCCAGAAAGGGATTTTAAGTCCCTCGTGTCTGCCAGCCTTCAGCAAAGTCAAATTTCATTCGTTGTATCGTTCGATTTTTCATTGCGAGAGAGATTTTTCCTTCGCGAGCGAGAGGGATTCGCACTTTTTTATAAGATGATGGTATCACATTTTTTGCCCCATGTCAACCATGTAAAATTGTTTCATCCGATTGTGCTTGATCTTCGGAGCGTCCGGGACCCGGAGCTGCCGCCGGGGGCGTTTACTCTGCCCAGATGCGCTCCTCTGCTGCCTCTTTTGCTGAAATTTCCCCGGACATGATTTTGGGCTATGGTGTTGGAAATCGGTGCATTTTGTTCGATATGACGCAATTATCTTATTGGAAAACCGTCTGGATGAGATTTTGTAACTCCGTCCACACGGTTTTGGATTTTGAAAAAATTATTTCAGTTTTGCAAGAATCTCGTCTGCACTCACGCCTTCAGCCAACAGCTTTTTCAGCACAGCCTCTGCCTCATTCTTCTTCGCTGCTTCGGCGGCCTTCTGATCAGCCTCAGCTTTCTTGGCTTCCAGTTTGGTCAGTTCCTTCTGGACAGACTTGAGAGCAGCCTTCTTCTCTTTCAGGTCAGCTTTCAGAGAATCCATGTTAGCGGTGATAGATGCGATTTCCGCTGTGAGCGCATCCTTTGCGGACTGCTTTTCTGCAATCTGCGTTGTGAAATCAGCAGTCACAGTTTTGGGCTTATTCTTGCTACCTTTAGTTCTGGGCATAATAAAACCTCCAGAAAATTACAGTATTTTTAGTATAGCACTCTAATAATGTCGTTTCAATATTTGACCAGAAAAATTCAGCAGAATATTAATATCAATGATAACGGATCATTGTCATCATTGCGGCTACATTGAGCCTAATGTTTCTTTCTTGATTGTATAGGTTCGTTTCAGTCCATCCTTAACACTGTATTGAGGTTCCCATCCGATATTTTTAATTTTTCGAGTATCCAAAAGTGCATAGGTTGCTTTAGATACACTTTCATTGTTCTCAATTTCATAGCGCACTTTTAAATTAGCCAGTGATGCAATATACTCTGCATATTCACCTAACGTTAGTCCTTCATCATCATCAGAAATATTATATGCTTCGCCATCTTGTCCATCCAGCAGCAATTTGAAAAGGCCGCTAACAGCATCTGCAATATAGCAGTACGAATACCTTTGTTGACCTTTACTTTTCAGAATAATATCTTCTCCAAGTACTGCTTTATCCATAAATTGGCTCATTGCCTTTGTATCGTGCTTTTTGTCTGCCCCAAAGACTCTCGCAAATCTTGCAATTACTGCATCAACCCCAAAGGCATTTCGATAAGACTGCGTTAGCGCCTCACAAGTTCTTTTGGCTTCATTATATCCAGACCTCGCAAGATTACAGTCAATATATCCACAATATTTTTCATCCATGGGGACTTCTGTACCTTGTCCATAAATTTCCACACTAGATGCTAGAAGGAACCGTGCCTTTTTCTCTACCGCCAATTTTAACAAGTTATCGCATCCGCATATATTTGTCATTATTGTTCCAACAGGATCTTCCGCGTATTGCTTTGGATGAGTATTAGAAGCCAAATGTATAATATAATCTATTTTCCCATCGTATTGCACTGGCTGCTCAACATTTGCCTTTATACACTCAAGATCTTCGCTTGATTTTCCACCTCTTCTCGAAAGTGAAATCACTTTTGTGTTCTCGCCATATTTTTGGTTTCGACACTTTATAATATCAATAAACGCCGTGCCAATAAAACCCGTTCCCCCGGATATTAAAACTGTTTTATCTTTGATTTTTTCCCAATTATATGGAAGCTCGGCTATTACTTTTATTTCTTCTTTTTTCAAATTCGTCATTTTTTTATCCACTCATCATTCTTCGCACTTAGCAAGGCTTTAAAAATTTCGATGTCCTCTACCGTTGTAATCTTGATGTTTTTTTCTGAGCCTTTGGAAAAATAAGTAGTATATCCATATTTCTGCATTAGAGAGCACGATGCAGCCATATTTGTAACACCATCTTTAATCGCTTGATTGTGAACTGTCCATAATTCGTCAAATCTATACGAATGTGGTGTCTGTGTTCTCCAAAGTTCTTCTCTATTCAACGCCGCATTAGATTCTACGCCATCTTTTGAAACGAACACAACTTCAGTAGTCGGAATCACTGTAACAGCAGATCCAAACAATTTTTGCTTCACAAGATTATCTGTAATTACATCCTGCGGCAGCATAGGTCTATTACCGTCATGGATTACTACTACAATATCTTTGGTTTCTTCATTATCTTCTTTAATCGCTTTCAGTCCATTATAAATTGATTCCTGACCTGTCGCACCGCCAGTAATAATTCTCTTGAGTTTTGTAATATTAAACTGTTTTGCATATGCTTCAAGTACAGCACTCCATCCCTCTAAGCAAGATACATATATTTCATCAATGCTTGGATGTTGCTGAAATGCTTCTAACGTATAAATAATAATCGGTTTATTTTCAACCGTCAAAAACTGTTTCGGTAGATCTTGGTGCGTCCTGCTCCCAATGCCACCAGCTGTTAAAACTGCAATGTTCATTTTTTTCTCCCATTATCTACGTTTCTCAAGATACCACTTATATGACTTATTAGTATCCAAAATCAATCCACCATGTTCACTATTTGTATTAATTGGTGTCATGTAATCATTGCCATATAACATTTTCAAATTCCGGTCATAGTTTGCAAAAACAGGAATTTCAAGAAATTCAAAATCAACCTCTTTCAAATTATCAAAATCCGCCCGGAATCTCCTAATACGTTTTATCGGCAATGGCATACACAAATCTGCAACATATTTAGAATTATCAATATCGTTATACCTCGTAATTTCTTTTATAAATTGATTATAGATTGGCACATAAGAGTCTCTTAATAACTTATGCTTAAAATGCCTACATGCTTTTTTTAGATTGAAGTGTCTTTTGCCAACTTCATCGACCCATGGCTTATAGTAAAAGTAATCACCAGAATCTAATATTTCCCTATACTTTGTAAGCAACTCCATTCGTTTCAAATCTTGTTCTGCTAGTTTTTCTTCATCATCTACAACTGTATCAAACGGAAATATATCAATGAAAATCCCCTGATTAAAGTTGTTATTTCTTTGACGCTCATACTCGGTTTTAATAATGCCTGTCGTATCCGAATTTCTTAACTGGGCATGACCTCTAGCAGAGCCCTTGTCTGTTTCTTCTGTCTGCCAAAAATATGGCTTTTTAAATTCAGCTGGTGCAACCTCATTTAACTTTTCAAAATCACTCCTTAACATAGCGATATCCAAGTCATCATCCCAAGGGATGAATCCATGATGACGAATTGCGCCGAGTAACGTTCCTCCGTCTGCACAATATTTCAGCCCATATTTATTACAGACGCGCATAAATTCTTGCAACAGATCCAGTTCTACTGCCCATACTTCTTTCCTTTGTTTGGTAACAGTGTATCCGCACCGAACTTCTTCATTCAAAAATCCATCCGGCAGTTGAAGTTTAAGATCAACCATGTTTAACTTTCCTCCATACTTTTTCAAACATACTCTGAGTCCACACATCCCGTGTCACAAGGAGAAATGCTACATATACGCTGCATCCAACTGCTACCTGTATTGCAAGAAGCAATAGCGAATTCATCTGCAGTCGATTCAGATAAAACACTATACAGAACATAAAAATGCCTGCCAGCATCTTTTTTCCACCTGTTTTCAGCAATACAGAAATATTCCCATATCCACAACTAAATTTCACATACAGAACAGACACAACCGTTTCCGCAATAACAGATGCAATCGCAGCTCCTTCCGCTCCAAAACGTGGAATCATTAATAAGTTCAAAATCAGGTTTACTACAGATCCTGCAATTAAGTAGTTTGTACTCTCTTTTCGCTTTCCGCATGGCGTGTAGTACTGCGAACCCAAGCAATTACTAATGCCGATAATAACAATGATGGGCGAAAAGAGATATAGCAATCCAACCACTTGATCGTATCCCGGTCCAAAGAAGAACGGAACGAACGTTTTTGCAACGCCCATAATTCCGAAGCAACAACCAAATCCCATAAAGAAAATGTAGTTGAATGAAATCGCAATTTTCTTGTGAATCTCATCAAATCTTTTTTCAGCAAAAAGATATGCATTTCTAACACCAACAACAGAATTAATTGCAGTAAATACAACACTTTTTGCCAGATTAATAATTTTCTCAGCCTGTTGGTAATAACCATTTTGCGCAACATCACTGGTGATCAATCCCAAAAGAGTCTTATCCAAAACGGTATAAACTGATGTAGCAATCGTTGGAATGAAGTACACCAGTGTTTCCTTAAAATGCCTTTTGAACGACAATTTCCTGAAATCAACTTTAACAACGTAGCGTTTCATATAAGGCCACAAAGAAACATTTGATAGCAATGAAGTGAACGCCGTGATAAAAATGTATAAAAGCAAATCATCCTTAGATTTGATAAATATAAACAGAAGAACTATTCCGATAATCTTAAATGCAGAATTTCTAATAACTGTCAGCTTGAATTGTTCAATTCCGTTAAAGAACCATGTAATATCAAACATATTTGCAAAAATTCCAATTGATAGCACACAGTAGAAAATTTTGTATCTCGGACTGAACAAGCACAAAAATACCCAGCCAAATAGCGCAATTCCTGTAGTGCAAATCACCATCAATTCAATTTCCCAAAACAGCTTACTGCGCTCATTTACATCATCACGATGCGTTGAGATTTCTCGTGAGCCATAAGAAAGTGTTCCTAATGATGCAATTAACAGAAAAATGTACTGCACGGATGCTGTATAACTTTGGATGCCAATTCCCTCAGCACCAAGAACTCTTGAGACATAAGGTGCTGTAATAAAGGGCGTAATAACATTCAGTATTTGGTACGCTGTACTATATACGAAATTTTTCTTTATGCTTGGTTCTTTCATTTGCAATTTCCTTATAGATTACTTTATATTTTTCAATCAGGAATGTTCCTCCAACTGACCACATAATTTTCAGCAGTACAACTGGGATAAAGAGATGTTTCGTAACATTAAATTGCCAAAGTATCCTTTCCCAGGGCATCGTATTTAGCTCTATTAAATGCAAGCACAAAATCGTCAGGGATTTTTTCCCCAGCCACTGAAAAGCATTCCATGGTTTCATTTCCCATATGCCCAATTATGACACATAGAATTCCCATTCCTTTTGCGACATCCATGTAAGGCAGTCGCACTGTTCTGCCAGAAGTATTAAAATTCTTTTCCATCGTATAATTCATTTCTGCTCATCCTTAATGCTGCTTCAATAGTCGTATCCATATCATAGTACTTATACTCGCCCAAACGTCCACCGAAAATAACCTTCGGTTCGGCATCGGCAAGCTTCTTGTACTCGGCATAGAGTGCACTATTCTTGGCATCGTTTACAGGATAATACGGCTCGTCTCCGGGCTTCCACTCAGAAGAATACTCACGGCTGATGATGGTCCTGGGGAGGTCATTACCGTTCTCATCTTTGCCGAACTCGAACCACTTATGCTCAATGATGCGAGTCCATGGTGTCTCCCGGTCAGTGTAGTTGACAGCAGCGTTCCCCTGAAAATTGGGCTTGTCCAACAACTCGTTTTCAAAGCGAACAGAACGGTATTCCAGTGTGCCCAGTTTATAGTCAAAGTAGGCATCAATGGGGCCAGTATAAACCACCTTGTCTGCCAATGCGTCCAACTCGGACTTGTGTTCCAGATAGTCCGTATTCAAGCGCACCTCCATACCATCCAGCAGGTTGGTAATCAGATTGGTATAACCACCGATGGGGATACCCTGATACAGCGCGTTGAAGTAGTTGTTGTCGAAGGTCAGGCGCACAGGCAGACGCTTGATGATGAACGCAGGAAGATCCTTACAGTCACGGCCCCACTGCTTCTCGGTATAGCCCTTGATGAGTTTCTCGTAGATGTCACGACCAACGAGAGAGATAGCCTGTTCTTCCAAATTCCGCGGCTTATGAGTGATTTCCTTACGCTGCTCCTCGATTTTGGCTGCAGCCTCCTCTGGCGTCACAACACCCCACATCTTGTTAAAGGTGTACATATTGAACGGAAGAGAATACAACTCACCCTTGTAGTTAGCCACAGGTGAGTTCGTAAAACGGTTGAACTCCGCAAAACGTATAATATAGTTCCAAACATTTTTATTATTAGTATGAAAAATATGGGCACCGTACTTGTGGACGTTGATGCCCTCGATGTTCTCAGTGTAGATATTGCCCGCTATATAGGGGCGTTTGTCCACAACCAACACAGACTTTCCTCTGTCTTTGGCTTCGTGGGCAAAGACTGCTCCATATAAGCCAGAACCTACTACTAAATAATCATATTCCATTTGCATTTAAGCCTCTCTATTTCCCATATCTTTCTGTTCTTTAAGTGCTTTATCGACTCTTCACATCATAAATCACTTTTTCATATTTCCCCATGTAAACGCCATCATCCAATTCAAGTACTTCTTTGACACCGCATTATATTTCAAAATATCCTTAACATTTGATTTCAAGCCATCACTTTTTTCTGTTTCGTCTACAAACATATATTTAATTTTCAATTTATTATGCTGAACCCAAACATTTAGCAATCTCTCGCTTAAGAAGCCATAGATGCGTGCCTGTAATGGAGTGTAGTCTGATAAATCAATTTGTTCTTCTAATTGAAACAGTATTAAAAACAACCATTCACAATATTTGTCCATGAGGCTTTTTGGCATAACAAACATATTAAAATATGAAGCCATATATCCATTCATAACTTCATCATAGTCATACAAGTAATCTGGATATAAGTCAGCTATGCACAACCTTAATTTCTCTAATGCTTCTTCCTTACCATCTGTGCATAAAAACCATTCTTTTACAGTTGTGTCAAACCATCCCTTTGGATATGGCAAAATAACGTCATATTCATTCAATAAAGAAATTGCCTTTTCACTTGAAAGTATATGATTCTCCGTACATTTCACCCATGACGTTGTAAAAAATCTTCGATAATGGGATAGTCCAATATACTCGACGTCTTTTAAATTCTTCCATGCCCAATACAGCGCCGTAAGTTCACAATAATTTGCATTCTTGTCAGATATGTTATCTCCGATATTATCTCTATACATATCATTATAAGAAACACGCCCATTGCCAACAACAATTGGCTGATAATCTTTAATTGTAGGAATCGCAACTTGTTTATGCGTTACAACAAGCATCGTTAATTGTTTCATACTATATTATTCACCCTTATTTGCCTGCTTCAAACAAATCGACCTTAAATTTGATTGTCAAGAATAACAAGAATTCCATAAATAACATCCAATCAAATTGAATATTGTAAGTTATCCCCGCCAAAATAATGCTTATCGTTAAAATAAAATATTTACGATTTAATTTATATCCTTTAATTGCTATATATAGCAAGAAACTATAATATAGAATAAAACCTATGATTCCATTTGAATAAATTTGGTTCATCACATCAGTTTCAACAACCCAGCTTTTCAAGTCCACATATTGACCATACAAGTTACTCATTGTGTATCCAGAATTTCCCGTTCCATATCCAAACAAGAACTGTATTATGCTACTATTTTTCACCACATTTGGATACGCAGTAAAATAACGAATGTGCGCATTTGCACTTCCTCCATCATATACGGCACCTGTTGCTCGTCCGTAAATATCCACAATTTTATCATATACAACAGGTACGATATTCGTGCAAAAGAGTATTGGTATAATAGCAACAACTATCAAAGAGATAGCAATGAATGTACGTTTTCTCACAGTCTTGCTCGCCCTTTTCAAAAAGTCAACAATTGAAAACATACCCGTTAAACCCAGACATACACCAATACCAATCATCGCCGTTGCGTTATTACATATAACAGCATCTACAACGGCTAAAGTTTTAACAAAATAACTATCGCACACAACAAATGCAATAATTACTATAGGGGCCATAAACGCAGAATGCCAGCACATTCCCGATGGATGAAATACTCCCAATTTATACTGTGATGGATTTTCGACCATATGAAGAATATCTCTAAACACAAGTTGGTTCAAATCAATATGAGCACCGTTATACAGAAGGAATTGAGCAATACATACTATAACCTGTACTGTGCATGTCAATGCTAGTGCTTTCTTTATATACGCCACAAATCTTTCGGATCGTATATATCTCTCATAAAAAGATACCGTAAAAAAAGTTGGCACTAAAAAAACAATCGCAATAATTGAATTCTTTTTATACGACAGTGGAATATCACTCACAAAGCAAAGAAGTGTTGAAAGTACCCAAATGCAGTACAGCGATATAATTGTTCTATCTCTTGTTATTCGAAGTTTTCTTGTTATAATGGTGTGTGCCAGAAAGAAGACAACCTGCAAACACCAAAAGAGATCAAATATGCCAAATTGTACTAGCATGAATGTCGAAAAGAAAACGATTATAAAGATGCTTTTTTCATAGCGTGTGCTCTTTGATATTATAGCTTTCAATCTACTTTCTCCTTCTCCTTAACCACCGGAGACAACATTCTTAATTATAGAAACCAAATAAGGAATCCTCAAATAATATAAAACCATGTAGTAGTTTTTGTGCGGCACGATTATTTCTTCGCTTAACTGTCTAAAAAATCTTGCCATATATGGCTCCCTGGATGGCTTTTTCCTTGGCATTTCCAGCCTATGCTTCTTCTTTTCAAATCCAACTGCGTTATTCCCGTGCAATCTGTATCTAATCAATGGCTTATTTAGGTACTTTACTTTTCCCATTGCTGCCGAAATTAACATCAATTGATAATCATGAATAACCTCGTTATTGTGTACTCTTAAATACACATCTATAGCATCACGTCTTACGCAATATGTACATCCTTGCACAACATTCCCAAATGCCAACCTTTTCAAGGTTAACTCTTCAACATCTTTATGCTTTTGAAGCACAAAATCATTTACTTGATAATGATCTATATCAGTAATCGGGTTCTCATTTTGATCAATCAAAGAAAATCCCGTACACACTGCCATATTTCTGTCCGATTTCTGAAGCTCCGCAAGTGTCAGCTTCACCTTTTCTTTTTCCCATATGTCATCTTGATCTGCCAAAAAAACGTATTTTCCATGTGTTAATGATATCGCCCTGTAAAAATTTTCTATGTATCCAAAATTCTTAACATTTTTAAATATATATATTTGTGGACAGTTTAACTCTTCAATAATTTCTATTGTTCTATCATTTGAATTATCATCTACAACTATAATCTCATCAACAATCATTGACTGATTTAGTATAGATTCTAATTGCTGCCTTATATACTTTTCACCATTATATGTAGCCATAGCCACAGAAATATTTATACTACTCATTTTTATTTTTTCCTATATTTATAAAAGGAAGTATATTTTTCTCCCCTTTTATTTATTAATGTCCGAATAACAATCCAACAGAATGTGTTTCTTTCTAAATTCCGTTTGATTTTTTTCAACACATTTTTTGATGTGTTTTGTTCTCTCCAGGAATTATAGTTTGTATGTCTACAGTAGTACGATCCAGTCAAGCTTCCCAATTCAAAATATTGTTTTGGATATACCGTTACATTCACAAGTCTTTGCATTTTATTATTTAATACGAAATTCGGATATGTACATATTGTATACCACGTCCAATATTCATTTGATGGAGCCCATTTTCCATCACAATACTCTGCTTGCGTTTTTCCATTTTTAAATGATGCTTCCGTATAAAATTTTCCAGTGTCATACATTTCTAAAATACCTTTAATGAAGGGAGAACCTTTTTGTGCTCCTACAACCGCAGTACAGAGCGCACAATCACATGAAAAGCCTATAAAGGCTTCTTGATTTAAAAGTTCATCGAACGGTTTCTGTATAATAACATCGGTGTCCAGGTACACCCCCCCTATTTCGTATAATGCTTTTGCTCTATAGTAATCTCCTATGTATCCCCATTTTTTTTCGGCAAAGCATTTTCTAACGAAATCATTCTCGTCAAATGAGCAATTTGACTCATCCCATCGTTTAATTTCGTATCCTGCTTGTTTTAATATTTCCCACGACTTCATGCATTCTTTCAAGGATTTTGGCATTTCGCCTTTTCCAAACCAGCAGTAGTGAATTATTTTAGGAATTTTATTCATAGTTTTGCTTTTACTCCTTACTACTTTTTAAATAATCGAGTAGCATCTTTCTTGCTTTGACATGATGGTCTAGCATAAAACCAATCTTTTCCAACTTATTCTTTTTCATATTAGAAAAAGATGCAGCCTCTTCATGGCGGATTGCTATAGAAGGGTCATAAACCATTCTATAGCCTTTCTTTTTGCATCTATAGAATAGAAACACTTCTTCTTCATACAAAAACGGTTCTGGATCAAAAGCCTTGTTTTCATTACAAATAAAGTCTCTTGACATAATTAGGCACGCACCCTGTAGCCCAACATCAATATATCTTTTCCTGTAATCCAAAATATCTTTTCCTCGTAATTTTGAATACAAATGGTTGATCCATTTTGATTTTGAGCATAACATGTTTTTAAAAGCATGTAATTTCAAACGTCTTGAAAATTCAATAGGGTTTTCCTGATAATATTGATACTCTTTAATTTCATTTTCCAGTTGAGATATACTAATAGGTTTTTTGAACATTGGACTTTGATGATCCCCATGCCTTGGAACATAAATATCTGGTCCTAATATATCAAAATGTGTTTCTTTATAAATTTGCATTATTTTTCTTTCAAAATCTTTTTGAAAGAAAACAACATCATTGTTTGATATCACAATATAATCTGGATTATATTTCTGTTTTGCATATTGATAACCCTCATTATTTCCCTTGGAAAATCCCAGATTTTCCGGCAAGAGGAGAACATCACACTGTGCATCGTTGCTGTATAATTGTCTTAATTTTTCTCCGCTCCCATCGCCTGATCCATTATCAACAATTATATATCGGCTACTATAATCAGTAGTATTTTTCAAAGACTTAACGCATTTAATCGTATCGTCTATATTTTTATAATGTAGAATAACATAACATATCATTCTTACATCACCCTTTCTTCAATCGTTTCCTTATTTTCTTTATTGTTCCATTTATCCCATTGCGGCCAATATACTTTTTAATTCGTACTATCATTCCCGGAATCAAAAGTAAATCCGAATAGAAACATTTAATCAGTCCCAATTTTTTTCTGTACTCGCTAACTGATATAACCATGTCAGTTGAAAAGCCACTGTCATGCAGTTTCATTCGCACGTCTTCAACATCACATGTACTAGGAACCACAATAAACTGATGTGGTATAAATTTCACTTGTTCCGGATTTACAAGTAACCGATAATTACATTTTAAAAATTTAATTTCTTCTTGCATAGTTAGATATGCGCGAACATTATATTTTGCTACCAAAAAAGTACTCTCATTAGATGGATCTGGTAAAAAGACATCTGTTTTCCTAATGCCATCCAACCACAAGACGATTGGCTCCAGCCACATATACTCTTTTATTTTTCGCTCTAAATTATACGACCGTATAGCCATTTCTTGACCTGTTCGCATAATTCGTTCTGCAATGCTCTCACTTGATAATTCCGAATATTTAATCGTCAAGGAGCCAGGTTCGCAGAATGATAAATCAATCTGGTTTTCCGTAATTTCCTTAGGATATCCCGCATAAGATGCTTCTATCGCCGCATCGTGCATACTTATCCCACTTTCAATTTTTGCTAACTGATTTGTTCGCTGCGCTGTTTCAATGTTATTTCCCATTGTTGCAATGTCACGCATCGTGTAGCAGCAGGTTTTATAAACTAGTTGTTCCTCACTGATTGCTCTATAGTGTGCAAGTTTAATGTTATTTATTTCTTCGATTGCTATGCTCTTATCCCCATACACCGTGTGATGTCCCATGGACATGGTTAATTTTTTTTCTTTAAAATATCGCGCTGGCAAAATAACTTTCGTCACAGGTGTTCCATCTGAATAGTTCCACACTGTTCTTTTTAAGCAATATTTCAGTCTTCGTGGTATAAATGTTTCTTTGGGATCATCTTTTTCTGTCATTACATACCATTGCCAATTAACATAATAGATTTTATCTAAGGATAACTTTTCCATTTCCTTTCTTGGATCTTTATGATCAGAAATAATGAATTCATCTGCATCGAGTGGAATGATAAGATCAGGATTGCTTTCCTCTATTATTTTATTAAGATATTTGTTATCTAATCTAAATTGATCATATGCTTCCAGTGACTCATCATAAATAACAATTTTATATCCATCATTTTTTAAATTATGCAATATTTTAATCGTGTTATCTGTACATCCATTATCTATAATGTACATTTCGTCCAAAAAATTATAATTGTATCTAATGAAAGACTCAATTATCTCGCTTTCATTATTTACCATTGTAAATGATACTATTTTCATACTCGAATTATCCTTAACTATCTATTTCTTATGCTCTTTTCTCTTTTATCGACAATAATACTATCTGCCGGGATATCTTTGGTCACCAGTGTTCCCGCACCTATTACAGAACCCTTTCCAATCGTTACTCCGTCCAGAATTGTCACATTGCTTCCAATCCAACAGTCATCCTCAATAGTAATTCCTTTTCGCTGGACTCCCTGACTTTTGATGCTGCACTCTGTATCAGAGAACACATGATTTTCTGCAAACAAACTGCATTTAGGGCCAAACATCACATTCTTGCCGATAGTGATTTTTCCAGAACAGCCTATATATCCGTATGGTCCAATAGAACTATGTTCCCCCATCGTTAGGCCGATCCCGTAATCACCACCATAATAGCTAGACGGACGGATCATAACTCCTCGGCTTATAGTTACATAATCTCCGAAATTCAAGCCATCAGAGCACAACCCATGAATCTCAGAGAAATCTTCAAACTTAACATTCTTTCCACAGCGAATATGTTTTCCGTGAGTAATCTGCACGTTCTTTCCTACAAGAAGCATTCCATGCGATTCTTTAAGAAAGATTCTGCGTACCCCCCCCCTCAAAAATTTGATTCCTGTACGATATAAAATCGCAATTTTGTCAATTGTGCTGATTCTCGAATCCATATTTACCGCTCCATTGTTTTTTTATAAATGCCCATTAGCTGTTCATAATTATCTTTCGGCTTATACTTCTGTTCATAATCCAATCGCGCATTCCGTCCAATTTCAGAAGCCAGTTCTGGTTTCCTCCAGAGTTCCGAAATACACTTTTGGAAGCCCTCAATATTTCCCAGTTTCACCTTGTAGCCATTTTTCCCATCTTCGATTGCTTCTGTTGAAAAGCCCAGATCAGTTGCTATCAACCCTTTTCCAAGGCTTTCCGTTTCAATTTCGACCATAGAGCATCCTTCATACCAAATGGACGGGAAAACCACAAATTCTCCGCCTTTCACAATTGATAGGCATTTATCGTGCTGCGTATATCCAAGAAAATAAACATTATCGTGTCCGTCTGCCCACTGTCTAAACTCTTCTTCTAGTGGGCCTCCTCCCATTACGACCAGTGGAATATCCGGTAGTTCATCCCAAATCTTCATCAGGATTCTAATACCTTTTTCCTCACCAATACGACCATAAAAAACAGCATATCGTTCCGGCAGGCCATCTACTTTCACTGCCTTAAGATTCGCTTCTGCATCTGGTACAAAATTGTATTTCTTGGTGATTTTATCCTTATCAAATCCGATATTAGTAAGAAGTCTAATTTGGTTTTCATTCAAACAAATATAGCGGTCGATTTGCTGATAAAAACTTTTTCTTATCCGATGATATGTAAAAATTCCCGCTACGATAAAACTCTGCAACCTGGAGTTTTTAAAGCATCCATATTTGCACATACGGAAATACTTTCCATCACCGCATTCATTGCAAAGTTCTGTTCCTCGCAATGATGTTGAGCATGGGCAAACAAAACGAGTGTCGTGTAGTGTTGCTACAACTTTGACACCACTCCGTTTTGCGGCATAAAGAATTGACGGTGATAGTAGCGGAAAAAAGGTATGGACATGTACAATATCTGGCTTTTCCTTTTGGATTAACTGCTGTACAGCCTTATAATTTTTCGAACTCCATAACATCCCAAATGTTGCAGATAGTTTGCCAATGACTCCGGCATTATCGAATTCATCATTGGAAACTGTATATCGAATCACTTGATTTCCATGGCTTTCCAGCAATGCAGTTTCACTCTTAAAAACCTGGTCATCTCCGCTTGCCGAACCTTTTCTATGGAAATTATGTATTGCCAATATTTTCATAGTTAGTTCTCCCGGTTTGTAAATACATCTTCATACTGTCCGCAGATTTTATCCCATGTATACTCTTCTGCCACACGTTTCTTGGCTTTCCTGCCCATCTCTGTAATTTCATCTGCACTCATTTGGTCCGCCTTATCAATCAACTTCGCAAGGCTACCCGGTTTGCGGCTCCAATACAAAGCGCAATCTTCTGCCACCTCTTTGTTGAACCCAACATCAACCAGTAAGTTCAAATCGGTGCTTCCAAGTGCTTCAATCAGCGAGGGGTTTGTACCGCCAACCGTGTGACCGTGGAAATACGCATAAGCGTTCTCTCGAATCTTCTTCAGCAATTCCTGATCGTAAACCGTGCCAACAAACTTAATTCTCTTATCACTCCTGAAATGCAGTTTTTCTTCCAATTCATTCAGGAACTTATCATTCACATTGGTGATGATTGCAAAGTCTTTCTTGCTTTCACTTTTCATAAACTCTCGGATCATAACTTCAAAAGAGTTTTCCGGCACAAAGCGACCAACAACAAGGTAATAACCTTTCTTTGTTAATCCTTTTCCCTTATACCAGTTCACCAGTTTTTCATCATCGTCAGTCAGCTTGCTCAGGGTCAAATCTGCGCCGTAAGCAATAAAAGTCGTTTGGGGATTTCTTCCTTTGATTCCCTTTCCGTCATAGCACTCGTGGATATATTTTTCGATATTCACAGAATCGCAGATTGCTAAGTCGCAGTACTTAACCATCATCTGTTCAGAAATCTTCCAATACTTACGAATCGGTGCGGCCCAACGAGCCCTCATCCACTCGTGTCCATCCGGATTCAAGAACACAGTGCCGCCCAGTTTATGAATTTCTTTGTAGAAATGTGCCGCAAACGGTCCAATACGGCAGGCCATAATATAAACAATCGGGTGAGGAATATGATTTTTCTTAATATGCTCACAGCAAGTCTTTAGTGCAGCAACATCATAATAAATTGCCTGTGCAGGCCCAATCTGGGGAACATCAATTTTGAAGCAATGGGCATTGTGGAGTTCAAATTCGTGGTCGTTGATCTTTGTCACGCCCTCAAACTTGCTCTCATCCATACAGCCATCACCATTAGCTTTACAGGCAACATGATATTTGATGTTTTCTTTATTCTGGTGATACTCCGTGAGCTTATAAACGAACGTTTCATAACCACCATACGCTCCAAGGCTTTTTGCACCCACGAGGTACACATGCTGCACTTTGTCATTTAACTGCATTTTTCCATTCCATCCTCATTTTTATCGTTAGCGTTTCATTCATTTTTTGAACAGAACGATTACGTACTTTTTCTATGTCTTTATTCCAACCTCAATTTTTCCATTGCACGACAACAAGCCTGTATACAGATTGCAACAGCAATCTATACGCAGGCTCGCCTTCGTACCTCCTTATTCTGTTTTCTGCTCTATCAGCTTTCGCTGTGGTGGGTTAAGTATAGAGCGCAACCAGAAGCCATTAGCACCTGAAATCACGCTAGCTGTAACGCACCATGACAGGCAGAAACGGGTTGAGGTGAAAAGGTCAAGCCGCGTAAACCCGCATGAAATCAGGCTTTTCTCTGGTTGCCCATATTATTTCACACTCCCCGCCCAGAATCGGAGGCTGGGAAATGGAGAACACATAATCCATCTTACCGACCTTAAAGGTCGCACCCATCGCTCCAAAGAAATAGGAAACAATGTTCTTCACACGACTTTTCTTATTAGTCTTGCTGAACTCTGGCACACGAATTCGCAGCACCTTCACGCCGTTGATTTCTTCTTCATAATACTTTTGTGTCTTATATTTATCTTCGATGGTTCCTAAGTAACTCAGCACCACGCAGATGACCGTAATATTGAACTTATCCAGCATACCCTCCGCCAGCTCACGGAGGATCTGCCCCGTTGACGCAGTATCTGGAATATAGTAATGAGCATAAATCAGGAGGTTCTTCTTATTTGGCATTCCGCTATATTCCTCTTACAAATTGTTGTTCATGTATATTTTCGACTGGCGCTTAATCTATTAGTACTCTACACCCGCCATTTCACGGTTTTGTATGTTACCGTGTTTCTTACTCCCCATGTCCCAGCAGGCACACCTTGAACGTCTTAAAAATAATCTTCCAATCCACCCAGAAACTGCGTTCCTTCACGTATTTCACATCCAGATCCATCCACTCTTCAAAAGAGAGGTCATTGCGGTGCGGGGCAATCTGCCAATAGCAGCTCAGGCCGGGAGTTACATACAGACGCTGCTTTTCGTAGTCGCCGTACTGCTCCACCTCGCGAGGAAGTGCCGGGCGGGGGCCAACTATGCTCATATCGCCCTTCAGGATGTTCCACAGCTGCGGCAGTTCATCAATGCTGGTCTTGCGGATAAATT
>OGGV01000183.1_pt1 | contig 49269 bp, 49 predicted proteins | sample 1571301 | NCBI WGS metagenome assembly OGGV01 (sample SAMEA2582072, study PRJEB24529) | metagenome | biome: Human gut stool | place: China | collected 2011
CGTTCTCGAAAGCGGGTGCAAAAGTAGGACTTTATAACATACACACCAAATATATAAGGGGATTTTTTACACGGAATATGAAAACTTTTTCGTAACACGCTGATTGATAAACATGTTGAAGAACATATTTTTTTTGAACGCCAGCAGAAGGGAGAAAGGGATGAAAAGAGGGACACAATATAATATATGCGCGCCCGTACGCGCGCACATATCAGAGGCTGTCAAAGCCATTTTCGTTTAAAGAATCACTCCGTTAAAGAATCGTTCCGTTTGGAAGGATACGCAGATCGACTTCGCTTTCTCCCCGTTCCAGTTCCACCAGATAATACGATTCGGTACGTGTTTCCACATAATCCGCATCATCTATCCTATAATCCGCATACGTTTTTCTGATAACATCGAGCACAGCCGCGGGAAGTTCATTCACCCGCACGCCCCATTCGGTTCTCACCCAATCCTGCGCACCGTTGAAGTACACATCTTTCTCACGTCCTTCGTGAAATATTTCCACTTCCGTCATGCCTTTCTCCATATCGGATTCGATGATACGCGCTCCCGCATATTTCTGAGTGATGAACTCCTTGATTTTGTCGGTCAGCATGCCGCCGGCATTATTTCCGGGTCCGGCAGGGTTCTGCTCCATCGGCGACAATTCGCCGGTGGCGGTAATCTTTACTTTCACGTCACCCATGACAGACTCCAGTTCGAGGCGGTAATATTCCTCTGCCGAAGTTACATAATGGTCTACATCGTCCACCCGGTAACCGGCATATTCAGAAGCGTCCAACGCCTGTTTCACCACAGCGGGCAATGCGGCATAGCTCATTTCGGTCTTGGTAAACAGCCAGTTGCCCGTCCCGTCAAACAGCAGTTCGCGCACTACCTTTCCATCCAGAATTTCCACTTCCGTCATGTTATCTTCACGGTCGATGTCCAGAATGCGGGCATTGGGGAAGTTCGCTTTCAGGAACGCGTCCACACCTGCGGCCGGAGCTACGGGGATGTAATCGCTGTAATCATAATCTTCGTCCATGTCGACCAGTTTTTTCACCAGTACGCCGTCCTTCGAATAATAAAGGTCGATTTCCGTTGCCACGCCGTCTACCGTATTCTTCACTTCAATCACATAGACATCTTCCAGGCCATTGCGCTGAATCCGTTCCACCTCGTCGACGGTCCATGCGGAGTACTCGCTCTCGCCGAAAGCGGTTTTCACTTCTGCGGGTAACTGGTCGAAGAGGATTTCACTGTCCGTCGTCATGTACCACCGGCCGGCATTGTCGAACCAGGCCGCATATTCGCCTGCTGCCGCACGGGTAGCCGCCATATTGAAATCCGCCACCACATACTCTCCTTTCACCGACCAGTTCACATCGGTAGCATTCGGATAGAGCTGAAACAAAGCAGCCTGCGCCTCGGCACTCACCTTACCGTTTTCCGGACCACCGACAACAGGTGCATCGTCGTTACTGCAACTCCACAAACTCACAGCCATACAAACCATGGCAAACAAATGTTTTTTCATAATCATTCTTTTTTTCATTTACAAATTCAAGACACTGTTTTTCTCTTTATCATAAGAGGCTTCATTGATACAACCTCTTCTCATGCCACAAAAATACGGGGCAAATCTGGAAAGAAACTGGAAAGACTGAAAAAACATCTCCCCTCACCCCGCACACCCCGGATTAGGCGGCGCTGCTTCCCGCACAATCGCAGCCGCATCGAAGCAGGGACACTCCTTTATCCACTCTTCGGGTTCTATCTCGCCGTTGCCGTTTAGGTCGGGACTGAGGTCGCGGTGGCCGCAGAGGCGGCTGCCGGGATAATCGCGCAGCAACAGCATTACGAGCACCCGCAGGGAGTGTTTCTGAAAATCGGTGCGGGTATCGGCAGGATGTCCGTGCGCATCGAGTCCGCCTTCGTAGCAGATGCCCAAACTGTGGGCGTTGTGGCTGCGGACATGCGCACCGGGCTGTGTCATGGGACGGAGCGTCTTTATATCGCCGTTCCTGCGGATATAATAGTGATAACCTGCGCCGGAGAAGCCCCGGCGCAGGTGGTCTGTTGTCAAGTCATGTTCGGTGTAGCTACGGTCACAGCGGGTAGCGGAACAGTGAATGACGATGAGGTTGATAAATCTCACTTTTATTAAGTATAAAGTTAAGTAACTTAAGAATTAAGTACGTAATTTACGTATGAAGTACAATCAGGCGGGCATTGCGTTCATGCCTAAAGCGCCTAAAACAGCCGAAGCTACGGCGATTACGATTTTAAGGAGCTTGTCCCACCAGTTTGATTTTGTTGCCATAAGATTTAAATTAAGGGTTAGGTTAAAAACTATGATAAGGGCGTGCCCGAATGCTGTTCCGCATAAAAAAGGAAAACGGGATGAAAAAAATCCGGGAAATCAGCAGGAAACCGACTATCCGAGCGGATTCTCCTCTTCACCGCTATTGCCGCCGCTACCACCGGAAGAACTGCCGTCCGCAGGCTTGTCCAGCGAGAAAGCCACATTTGCCGGGCTGCGGGTGGCAGCCGTACTGCCGTTCACAAGCTTCAGCTCCTTGTCGGGCACAAAGCGGATATTCACTTTGGAGATATTCCTCACCGTGCAGTCTTCCGACTTCTCCACACCCGGACAGCGGAACGTCATGTGAAGCGTGCCGAGCTGGTTCAGCTTCACCTTGTCACCGTTGGCAAGATTCGCCTGAATCTCTTCCACAAGAGCCTCTATCACGTGCTTCACATCGCCTTTTGTCATGGCGCAGTTCTTCTGAATACTGGCGGCGAGGACATCGATATCCACCGTTCCGCACGTTTTGGGTTTCTGACGGAGATAATACAACATGGGAGAGCTTTTATCGCTCACGATTCTACGACGCTGAAAGCGTTCTACAAGTACATCCATAAAAATAAAGTTTAGGTTTAGATTAAAAAAACAGTAAATAAAATTCTTAAAAGAAAAAGCCCGGGCCACACAACAAACAAAAGATTTAAGGCGCCTTATCCAATAATTACTTCCCTTCTCGAGCACATTACAAAGATACGAAATCAGAGAGGCAAAGTCAAGTATTTTGCCATTTATTTTCCGATAAAAGCGAAGTTTTTTTCTAACAGGAAGAGCGTGCGTTTCTCGCCATCCACTCCAGTGTGGGTTCGTACTCGCCAATCTTCGTCAGCGTGGGGTTATGCCCGAAATATACATCTCCCGTCTCGCCGTTGCGGTGCTTGGCAAGAATCACCATGCCCAACCCTTCGGAAGGGAATTTGCTCTTGCGCTCGGACGTCAGTCCGTACAGTGCGGGACGATAGAGCAACATCACCACATCGGCATCCTGCTCGATGGCGCCGCTCTCTCTGAGGTCGCTCAGTGCAGGCCGCTTGTCGGCACGCATCTCGCACTCACGGTTCAACTGGCAGAGCAGGATAACGGGAATATCCAGCTCCTTGGCTATCAGCTTTGCCTTGCGGCTCGCTTCCGCCACTTCCTGTTCACGGTTGCGGTTCTTCTGTTCCGACTTCATATCGCAGAGTTGCAGATAGTCGATAATCAGCAGGTCGCAGTGCCCCTTGCTCTTTTGCAGCAGCGCCGACGAGCGGATATGGTCCATGCTCGCCTTCGGGTTGTCGTCCACATACACAGGCAGGCACGACAGTTGCCGGGCGGCTTCCAGAGCCTGTTGCTGCTCGTCGGCGCTGAGTTGCCCGCTTTTGAGGTGTCCGGCATCCAGCGAGGCAGCCTGTGCGCAGAGCCAGCGGTCGCCCAGCCTTTCGCCCTGCATTTCGAGGCTGTTCACCAACACCTGCTTCCCGGCACGTCCCGCCGCCAGTGCCAGATGCAGGGCAAAGGCGGTCTTGCCCACCGAAGGACGGGCGGCTATGATGTGCAGATCGCCCCGCTGCCAGCCGGCAGTGAGCCTGTCGAGGTCGCGCAGGCCGGTGGGGATGCCGGTGATGCCGTTGCGGTTGTTCGCCACCCTGCCGTCCATTTGCCTAAGGGTATCCAGCATCAGGCGGTCCATGTCGCGCAGGCAGCCGGCAAAGTCGGTTTTACCTTCCAGGTGTTCGATAAGCTGATGCAGTCCGGCCAGGGCATCGCCCAAATCCACCGACTCATCGGCGGCTACGGCAAGCAGACGATGCAGGCCGCTAATCATCTCGCGCCGGATATACATGCCGCGCAAGATAAGCGCATGATACTCCAGGTGGGCGGACGATGCCACCCTGCCCAACAGACGCGCCAGCTCGAAGGCGCCGCCCACGAACTCCAGTTTGCCACGGGCGGCAAGCTCGGCACGCACCGTAATGATGTCTATCGCCTTGCCCGCGCGGTGCATGGCAAGCAGGGCGGCAAAGATTTCGCCATACTTCGCTTCGTAAAACATTTCGGGGCACAGCTTCCCGCTTACAAGCACCATAGCGGTACTTTCGGCGAGACACGCGCCTAAGATTACCGACTCCAGGTCGGCATCATGAGGATTGAGGATTTCTGCCATAAGGGTAAAAGGGCGATTAATTGACAAATTCGTTTTCAAAGATTCTATATTCCAGATATTTGGCAGCCTGGTAGCAGAAATGCGTATTGTTCAGGCTGAAATAATAATCTTCCACTTTCCGGTAGGCAAGTTCGCGCTCGCGGGTGGAGAGTTTTTTCCAAAGGGCGCGGACATAGCTGCCGTTCTCCACCGGCAGGTGGGTGGTGCGGCCGTAATAGGCAAGAAACTCCTTCAGCGACTCTTCGAAAGCGGCGGAGGATTTCGACTTGGCGGCAACGGGGGCGGCAGCGGCGGAAAAGCTGCCGGCAGCGTTCATAACCTTCCCAATGGATGCCGGCTGTCCCGTCCAGGCATCATAGCCGGGCACATGGATGTGGCTGGGGCAACAGCCCGGCACGCGCTCGATAAGTCCTGCAGCGAAGCACCGGTCGAAAAAGCGCCGGGTACGCGCCCTTGTCCAGCCGAATATGTCCGCCCAGCCCATAAAAGTGATGACAGACTCTCCACGGGCACACTGCACCCCGGCTCCGTTGCAGAATACTACGGCAGGCTTGAAGTTGACGTTTGTCAGCACCCGCAGGAAGGCTTCTTCCTCGCAGCATGCCGCACCTTTTTTCTCGCAAATCTCTTGTAGCAATGCACGCGAAACCATGACATAGCCCATTCTAAGCAAATTGTTTTTCATACTAAAGTTACAGATAAATATTGATAAATGTCGAAACCGGAAAACGACCGCTCCGGCGGTCACGGCACATGCCTTTACGTCAACCGGTTATGCACGCGCGGCGGCCATGCTTCCGGCCACGCAGCGTACACAATATAATTCAATAGAAGATAAGATATACTATCGTATATCTACGGCGTAGCGGTACGGAACGGCGACGCAGAGCGGCAGAACCGATGATGCGTTCCACCCCTACGGATGATGTATACGAGTGTAACAGACGATGTGTCCGCCCCTGACAGACGATGTGTTTTCATTGATTTCATTATTCTTTCTAATTGTTTAAAATTTATACCATGCCGCCCGGAAGCGTTTCACTGCCCCAATGCACGATGAATACACAAAAATATTAAATAACGAAGAGGCATGAAAAGTAAATATTTACACGTAAAATCATGTAAATATTTACTTTACAAACAATTAGAAAGGAAAGGACGTATTTTATTTCACTGAATTAGTATTAGTAGCAGTGAAACAGAGAGGTTCCAGTGGTGAGAAATAAGGACGGCTTCCCGAATTGGCAACAATGAGCGTGTGTCAAAATACACTTGACGATTTCTTTTAGGCACGGATTACGCGGATTTCACGGAAAAAGAACAAAGAAAATCCGTGTTTTCCGCGTAATCCGTGCCTAAAAAAGAAACAAATAGTAAGCGGATTTTAGTTTTGACACACATTCAACCGTTGTACCATACTAAGAAAAAGCCACCAAGAATTAACCCCGAATTATTCTTCTATTATAAAGGCCGGTGACGTCTTAATGCAGCGAATCGTACGGGATTTGTTTACATTATGTTCTTCCACCTTGGCTGTAGTCCCTGTATGAGTCCAGCTTTGGTGCCCTCCACTTATGGTTGCCCACAATACCTTTGCAGCAACTGAGCTTGAAGAATTAAATTGATGACCGAATCCTCCCAAGACCAGATTGTTTTCGTCAAAAGCAATTTGAATGTAATTGGCTGTTGCAAGGAGCCCTCCCTCCCACGCTACATTTCCTCGGCTATGGGCTGAAATAACGGCCGGTCGTCCACTACCCGTAGTGTAATTTACCGGTGCGCCATTAAGCGTGTAGTTAATAGTCCCCGACTTTAGCAAAAGCTCAAAATCTCTCGACGTAGGAAGCTGGTATCCTTCCGGACAATGGCTGCTTACCGATCCATTCCCTATGATTGCCGGATTCTGGAGCGACTCATACGAATCGAAATAGAAACGCGGGACGGATGCGTCATACTTTAAATTCATTCCCTGCGTATAACGCCCTTTGTACTGGCTGCCGGTTAAACGTACAAAATCCTCGTCAGAACAAGAGGCAAAATAGGCAGACAGATCACCTATTGTTTCAGATTCACTGACGGTTATCTGGTCGTCGAAACTCTTTGAGTTTCCTTGTAAGTTGAAACGACACCAGTAAGTGTTACCCATAAGGACAACAGGCAAGCCGCGATTCAACCGGGTAACGGTGTATGTTTCATGTATGCCATTCGGGCCGTTCACGGTGAGCAAACCCTCCTGAGTGCTACCATTGGCTTCCGGATCGTTAGGCTTGTAGCCTGCCTGAATCTCATAAACTCCGTCTCCTTTGGGTATCGCCCTTAGCCAACTGCCACCACTGACACTAACCTCATAGTTCTTAGGTACCTCTATCCGACCTAAAGCACTGTCGACATATTTATTGAAATGAATGTTATAGGGAGGAGTGTTTGTAAGATGATTATACAATTCTCCCTTGAAGGTCGTGGCATTGGACTGGACAATTACCAACCGGCCACTGTAGTAGTCCGGGTGCCTCTTGCTGTGCATATTCAGGTACATATATTCCGTCTTAGTACCCGGTTTTTTCCAAGAATTGCGTACCAAGAACTTTTTCCCTTGAAGGTCGGCACGAGTTTCCGTATACGGAGTAATGGAGGCTGTTGTCCCATCAATTGTGAATTCAGCATCTTCCGGCACCTTATCCAGTACAAGTATTGACGTTGACTCTCTGCTCGGGAGGTAAACCGTATCTTTTGTTGCACTTACATACGCCCCTTCAGCCAAAGTAGAAAGTTCACTATTAACCAGAATATTGGTAGAAGGTTTTGCCGTGATAGTTTCTTCTACTTCCCAACTTTCATTTTCCACGGATATGCTTGCCTGCAAATTAGAACTGTCTCCGCTAAATAACTTTATTTTATAAATGTGGTTTCTATGGATGGTGTTAGGCAGTGCCAGTGAAAGTGTAACAGGATCTCCTTCAAGGGTTCCATGCAGCTCCACAGGAATACCGTCCCCCACTTGTTCATACAGGTGGACTAATCCGGCATATTCGCCCGGCTTCAACGGGGTATTGAATGTAGTATCTATTTTTGCCAATGCTGCACCGGACGGCGAACTGACCGGGTTTTGCGGAAGCAGGAATGCTTCACGATGTATGTTATCCATACTTATCCTATTGATTTGTATGTCGGCATCGTCAGCTATGTTTAAGTCTACTCTGGCAATGGCCCGTGTAAGCAATACTTGGGTGGCACCCTCCTGGCTTCCGGTTAAGTCTGCCTTTCCGGTCATCACCGGTTTCTCTCCATCTGCCTGAGGAGAGGCAGAGAGTATTGTAGTGGCAAGCAGTTCGGCCTCTTTCAATTGGCCTATTTCCTGTGTAATCCCATTCAGCAGATTACCGGTGTTTACAAAGAAATAGATTTGCTCTCCTTCGGCTAACGAGCTGATTGTAGTGTATCCGTTCTTATCCACTCCCAGATTTTTGTAAACGTCGGACAGAACTCCCTCTTTGAACAGATAAGCCTCTATGTTTCCCGGCAGGTTCGTACTATAAACAGTTTCCGAATTCGGTGTATAGACCAAAAGCCGGAGCGAATGCTCATTCTGAACATCATTTGTTTTTCCAATATCATAATCCTCCTTAATGCATCCGATGCAAAGTACTGAAAATAATAATACAGATATAATAACAGACAAATGTTTCATAATTATTAGTAGATATTAGGATTACTTCTTGATTTTAATATTGTGTGGGAATTGACAGGAAAATCTTTTATGTTATTCTTGTAGAACACATCGGCACATCCCGACGCCCACTGTCCGTATGTCATAGTGCTATTATGGCTGTAGCCTAAACAATGACCTAATTCATGAAAAATAGTGGTACAACATCCGCCGCTGTTTTCGTAATGATAAAGGAAAGATTTCTGATAGACTCCCCATGTTCTGCCCCCACCTAATCCTGCTACACCATTGCCAGTATGTACAAGTCCGATGTCGAATCCGGAAAGGTTTTCCAGCCTGGATATAATCTTTGACGTGTCAATTGCTTTCTTGTTATTGTCAAGAAGTACTCCTTGGAACGTCGAAACCCGCTTCTGGAAGTTTTCCAGCGTACACATATATCCGATATTCAAATAGAGTGCAACAGCCTCCCTGCAATGTACAGGACGTATTCCCCGCCAGTTCTTGTTGGGAACACCTGTTACGGGATCTCCTCCGTTAAGTACGAATTTGATGTACCATTTCGCCTTTATCCGGGAAATCTTAGTCCAATACAGGTCTTTGCAAGCTATCTTAAAACTCAAGGAAGCCGGCTTCATCTCTTCTGCTGAAAATTGTTGGACTTTCCCTGATTCAGTGCGGTATACTCCTTTCTTCAATACCTTTATCGATGTCTTAATGTCGGCAAATGCCGGAATGTTGTCAATGTAAACGAACTCCACATATTCATCCATAGTCGGACTTTTAGCCATGACTGTAACCTCTTTTATGCCTACGGGAGAATAAAATCTCATGTGCAAACTATCTTTCTCCATATTTATCTGCAAAGGTTCGGCTATACGAAATGACCGCTGATTTGCATTGGCATAGACAGAAGCAGGTTCTTCATCAGTTAGAATCGTATAATAATTTAGAGAAGTAAGCTCATCGGCAAGGTTAGTACCCACATTGTCTTCCGGATGTACAGCCTGCACATGTACGGTAGAATGCTTGGCGGCATCTAAGGTTATCTTTGCATCATACTCCGTGCCAACACTTTCCTTTCGGTGATTTATTGTATTTACTACTACTTGACCGGAAAAACCATCCTTTGCGGTAGGGAAAAATAAGAACTGTTTTTGTTCCGATAAAGAGAAGGATGCTATGCTTCGCTGTCCCGAATGGCTGCCGTCTGCATGCAGGGCAGAATAGCTCCTGCTGTCTTCCGAGGGAATAAATTGACAGTCGTGAACCGATTTGCGCACGTAATCGCTTTTGTATTGTACATCGAAAGAAACCATCCCTACAGCTTGGGGAATGCGTATTTCCTCTATCTTGATTTTTCCGTTTATTACCGAGAACTTGTGGTTTGTATAATAATATTGGGCTTTCAGAGGCTTCGCCGACGTATTTTCAGGAAAAGACAGCCACGGTGAGGAACTTTTCTCTATTTTATGTATCCGGGCTCCATCCTCTTCATAGTTGCCTTTCATGGCTAATACGAGAAGGCTGTAGGTGCCGGTTTCGAGTCCTTCCACCATAATTGTTGCAGGATCGGGGAATTTAACTTCACGGTCGATGTCAATTTGACCCTCTTTGAGAATATAGGCACAAAGAGTATCGAAAGGTGCGGTCAAATCCACGGTGCGGGTAGCGGAACCCGTATCGTCAAAAGACTCTGCCTTTAAATGAAACAAAACACCCGTGCCGTCATATTCGGATAACGGATAACTATTGTCTTCTATTTCGTCCCGGGTACAAGAAGCCAAGAACGGCAGAAGAAAGCAGCAAATAAAAATTACTCTTGAGATACGCATAAATAATTCGGTTAAAAATGACCTTTACCACAAATAGGTTCGATTCTCACTTTAGGAAATTCTCCTCAGGCTTTATGTACAAACAGCAAATCTTCAATCATCAGGTCGAGTTCTGCCGGATGGATGCTGTTCTCGTGATAATGGAAGTAATGGCTGAGCAGGGTGCGTACCTGCTTCACGCGCGACTCGGCAGTGTATCCGTGCCACTGCCACACTCCTGCATCGAGTGCATGGCGGATGACGCCTACGGCAGGGGTAATCATGCCCCGCACATCGTCGCCGGGATAAATCTGAATTTTCTCCTGGGGCAGGATAATGGTTACCTCGGGGTGATAGGCACGTACTACGCGCAATGCTTCGGTCCAACGGACGTGCTTGGCTATGACATCACGTGTTTCTTTTCTAGGATTCTTCATTACGGGTTATCAATTATTAAAACTATCAATACTTCTGTTATCTGTCATTCATCTATCTACCGGCTCTCACTCAATATGCATTTGCCGATTATCATTCATCTGCCGGCGTTCACTACTCTATTTTTCCTGCGTGCCTCCATCCGCTTCTCGAAAAGCTCGGACACCCATACAGGAAAGCCGAAAACGGCTACGAAAATCGCTAAAAACAGGACGCCTCCGCAAGCGATTCCGTAGCATATCCCTTTGTGTGCAAACAAACAAAAACACGAACAAAGTCGGGACAAACCTTTTTTATTCATAACATAGGGACTGTTTTCGGGGTTCTATTAACTCTGTTATCATTCAAATTCTATCGCCTGATTCTAAATTTCAGACGAATGGGCTATCAATCTCAAAGGTCGCGTATGCAACGGTAATAATTGCCCGTACGTCTTTTGTCAACCCTACTAATAGTGCCATTATCATCGTAAGACACATACGGAAGTGTGGTTCCGTCTCCGCCCGCGTCCGTGCCCGTGCCTCCGGCAACATCCGTCAGGCCCGCCTTCGTCAGTTCCGGCCACAGGATGTAAATCAGCGCTGCTTCCTTGTAGGTGGGCAAGCGCCAGCCACCGCCGTCGTCGGTAAGATTCCTACAGCGGTTTACGGCAAACAGCCAAAAGCCGGTGAAGCGTTCTCGCGACAGTTCGAACTTATAATACACTTTATCATCGCTCACCACGGAGCTGATATTCGTGGCAGTGTTCGTGCCGAGAGTAATGTTGTTTCCGTCAGTAGCCCGCGCTTTCTTCACCCGGGTATGCGGTATGGCGGAAGCGTCTATGATAATCTTCCCGTCTTCCACCAATACCTCCTGGGCATAGCCCACGGTTGCCGTGAGGCAAACCAGCATCATACATAGCGTTTTTATATTTCTCATCATCATACTTATTACAATTTCATTTCGATATAACCATGTGCTCATTTCCGCACTCTTATCTCAACACCCTGCAACAACGGACTGCAAAAGTCTGTGATTCCTTGAACTGCCTATTGCTGTACGCAAAAGGATAAGAATCTTTCATGGAGACCGTTACGTGACTCATGTACCTCTCTTCCAACTCGGTAGAAGACATAAGCGCGTTATTTCCCGCAAACTGATATTCGCTCTGGGGAAGGGAAATAGCCATCAGGAGCAGCTCATTCTGCGACGGCATATACCAATGAATCTCAGAGGGTTCGAGAATACCGTTGCCGTTCAGGTCGCGATTCTTCTCGTGGCAGTAACGGGCTGCGGAAGTCTTGTATATGGGGTGATAAATTCTCGCAGTTGGGTCGGGAAGATAATAAGGTGCGCTGGAAGTCCTTCCGGTATAGGCCGGTATAGCCGCCAGACTGCCGTCCAATCCGTTTCCAAACATTCTCCGGTACGAATTCGGGTAAATTCCGAAATTATCAGGCTCGTTATCCACCCGCTTAAGATCCTGATATACCGACTCCGCTGTCACGAACCTACCGTTGCGGAATTTATCAAAGTTATTAGCGACATATACTTTATAGTAGGCAAATCCCCATTGCATACTGTTTATATTCTGCACCGAAGGGTCGATACCCGGATTCATCGTCATGCGGTACTCCGGATACCTCTCCAGTACCATACGCTGCTTGACGTCGCTCGATGTTCCGTCCTGATTGAGGATATACAATCCGGCATACTGGTGATTATCATCCGTATAGAAAGAGAGATACCCATCCTGGCTGATGACAAAGTTACGGACTTCCGGCTGACCCGGGTTTCCCCCATCCTTGTAGAACGAGAAGCGTACCGTTGCAGTGCGGTGACCGTCTCTCACCGGAAAGTCGTCGGCATAGACGTATAGGGTTTGGTTGGTGACCGTAGAGGAATTGCCGAAAGGCAGGTCCGTAATTTTATAGCACATGCGGTAGGTGGCATCGGCAAGGGACATCACATCGTCATCCTCCTTACCGGCAGGAATGGCGTTCCAGCCGTCTATGCCTTGTTGAGTCAGCTTCTCCCGGACACTCTTGTGCGGAATGTACTTGGGACGCACGAGTTTACTTTCAGGTTCCGAAGCCTGCTGCCAGTCATTGGCGGGCGACGACGGCTGCTTCACCTGGTGATACATCAGGTTCAACGGAGAGATTTTGAGCCAGGTAGCATCAAATGACGGATCGTCATAGGTTCTGCCTTGCGAGTCGAGTATCTCCATCGTTCCCGTGCCACCGGCAGCATGCATACGCAGGACGCGGAAGTCGGGGTGCGCGTCCATTCGCAGGTTGTCACTGTAATCCACGAAGAAATCGCCTGCCTTGAAATCCACGTTTGTATCTATCTTGATATCGTTGATTCCATACACCGTGATGTTGAATGTATAGTGATTCCCGCGAAGAATATTGTAATCGCTGTGGTTGTCATTGCCCAGATAGATGTATGCCTTTATCAGTTCGGATTGGGTGCCGGCCCTGTGTATGGCATTAATGACAACGGCAGTGGCGCGTCGGGGTTTGAACCATGCCTTGCCGCGGTGGTCGGTATCGTCCAGAGCCATATCCGGATATCGCTCGTCGGTACCAGGCAGTGACCTTGCCACACGTCCGCCCCTGCGGTTCTCGAAGAGGTAGAGCGTTTGAGAAGCGCTTTTATTCCGGTTGACCTCGAAAGGATAATCCGACGCGGTTGTCAGCCAGTATTCTTCTTTATCAGCACCTCCTTCCGGAGCGGGATTGGCATCTTTACTATCGGGAAAAAGATAGCTGCGTGCCGGAACATCCTGTACGTCCCATCCAAGAATGGTGACAGCATGTCCATCAGGGGTAGCGTCGGTAACCGTGAGCGTGAGTTTTGCCGCAAGGAATTGAAGCTGTATCGGGTCACTAATAGTATCGGTACCCGGCTGCACGTTTACGTTCTCCACAATGGCAGTCATAATAAGAGCCCCGGTGTCGCTCAGACCGAAGTTCAAGCTGGAAGCCGTTACCATGAATTCACGCAGATCGTTGTAGGAAGTGACGACAGCCAGCCGGTTGTCCAGATCGTCCCTACTGTTAGCCACAAAGCAGAATGTAAGGTTATTGCCCGACCAGGTGTCTATCTGGAGAGCCGAAAGCGATCCGTCGGACTGTGCCGTGTATTTGCGGTTGGTTACTATCTGGCCGCTGCTGTTGAATACCAGTACGCGCAGGCTGTCCAGCCGATTCTCCACAGCGGCATCGACAGCGCGGGTGTTGGCAGAGGTGCGGGTATTGCCCGCACTGACTGCGCCGTCCATATCGGGCAGCAGCACTCTCAGACTGACACGTGCAGCAATGCCTTCTTCCACACGTGTAGTATCGAACTCATCGCGCATACACCCCGAAAGGAGCAGTGCACCGAGAAAATACAGAATTATTATCTTTTTCATCTAAATCAACTTTTATTTTTAATTTTATCCGGTTGCTACATCATTATATAGCTATCAAAAATCTTTCCATATATCCTGCCTGCCCCAGTCGGTGACGCTGATGTCTACGTTTACAGCTCCCTGAAAGTCTACCAGTACATTGAGCAGCCTGCCTTCCGCCACACGCAGGGGATTACCGTTTCTGTCGGCAATTACGGTGGTTTTCAGCACGTCGCGGTGGTAGATGTCTATCTTAATGTCCGCTTCGGTGGGGAATATGTTGAAAGCAGGGGATACGAATTCGCCGTTGTCATTGAATGCCGCCTGGGGGCGGTAGCTTACTTCCGTGCCGTTGGGCTTGCCGTAGAAATCGAGCTTATCGGTGGTTTTGCGCACGATGTAGTAGAACTCGCCTTCGGTGCTGCCTACATACTCTCTGAGGTGGCGCGCCGTAATGGCTACCCCTGAGACTTTACGGCGCAAGGGGAATTCCTTGGCAGAAGCACCGGCAGCGGAGGTTACATCCATAGTGCCATAGAACAGGTCGTCGGGCGAGCCTGCCACGGGTAAGGTTGTCCGGGTTTGGATGAGCGACACGAATGCCGTTTCTAAGTGGTCGCCCTCTTTCAATGCGGGCATCGACTGAGCGCCTTGTTTGCCATTGCCCCACGCCACCAGTGTCAGGTTGTCGTGTCCGGGATAGTCCAGGGTCACGGTTTCCGAAAGGAGAACGTTGCGGGTGTCGAGCAATGCTTTACCGGCATCGAATATATAGAGCGTCAGGTCTTTTATAGTCTCATCGCCAAGGCTTCCGCCATCGGCATCGAAAGCCTTTACCTGCAAGGAAAAGCCGGGAGTACTGGGAGTACCGGGATCTGGACGATCGCCTTGGTCGTCCTTGATGCAGCTTGCAGATACAAATGCCATAAAGAACAAGATAGGCAGTATGTGCAGGCAATAATGGAATTTGTTATTCTGCATGAATTGTTTTTTTTAATTGATGGTTAATATTGTTTTTAGTTATTGAATTTTATCAATGGCATGAGTGAAATGAAAGGCGGGCACGGGAAACATACCCGCCTTTCGGTGCAGCTTTAAAGAATAAGATGAATGTCTGCAATCAAATTAATTAAACGCTTTGTTTACGGTTACGGGAATCCATGAGGCTGCCGTTACAGTAATTCTTATTGTTGAATTAACCAACGGCTGTTCAGGATCGGTAGTACCACCGCCTTCACCGGCATTTACGTCACCTCTCAAAGTAAGGGTTACAGTGTAACGCTTACCCGGCTCGATGGTGTGTCCTGCATCGCCTGCCGAGAACTGAATGGGGTAGTAAATGGTTTCAGGAATGCCGTTTGTCGTTTTTTTAGACTGAATGGCAAGAATTGTCGGTTGAGTCGCACCGTTGTTTCCGAAAGTATAGAAATGATTGAATACAACGCCAGCTGTGTTAGCTGAGAAACCGCTTACATTATCTGCCAAGGCAGTAGATCTTGTGACAATGTTTGAATTAAAACCCGGATAAGAGGCATCACCCGAATAGAAAGCGGTTTGAGCAACTTTTTCGGCTGTTGTTCCAAAGAATTTTCCGCTTTTACCTGCATACAGCAATACAACCTTTTCGTCTGTAATCGTAATACTACCATTACCGGTAAGATTGGTACGGTTGTCCTTAACAATAAGTTCAATCTTGGCTGCAACGAAACTTAATGGTACAGTAACCGTACCGGTTGTACCGGAGAAGGAGACATTGCTTGTACCGGACATCCAAAGGTTAGTTCTGGTCTGGGTAGACGTGTTGTTATTGGTCATCAAGTCACCGGCAACGGCCTTAAGTTCAGCTTCCGTTGTTACATTAGCAAAAGGGCTGTTGGCCAATGTACCGACATTTGCCACTACATAAGCAGTCTTGGCAGCAGTTGAACCGTTGGTGATCGTAGCCGCAGCACTGGAAGAACTATAAAAAGGCGGACAGTCCAAACTACCGCCCTCACGGAAAAGGAATACGATGTAGTTGTTAATCGTAACATCGGTTGTAGTAGCGCCTATAGCTCTTGACTGCGCTACATTATTACCTTCTCCTTCCACCTTAATGGTGAGAGTAGCCTTTTCGCCCGGAGCATTGCTGCCCAAATCGACAATCTCCTCGTTGGAGCATGAAAACATGGTAAAGGCTGCAAGAGCCACTGCTAATAAATTAATCTTCTTCATTTTCTTAGTTGTTTTAAATAAATATTAATAAAATTGGTATGTTTACTGTCGTTTCAAGTTTTCAATCTACGGTTGCGCTTCATAAAACACCTTTATATATCCTGCATTACGAAGCTTCGGAAAGAAGTGCCGTTTCATATACTCATTCGGGCATTACGGGCACGGGCTGTTCGACGGGAGCAATGAGCGCCACATCCGCTGCCAAGAGCACGGGCGGCAGCATTTCTTCGCTGCAACACCCTTTGCTCTTTGCATCCAAACGCAGGGAAGCGCCATTCATCCATTCCCCGTAGGGAAGGGCGAAGGTATAGGCAACCGTTTCTCCCGCCTTGTGGTATGCAGAGACAGATTTCCGCTTTTCTTTCACTCTTTTTTCTCTCCACTCAACAATCTGTGCCATGCGGCTGCCGTACTCCAATGGCGGAAGCACAGCATGCTGCCCGTCTTTCCCATACAGCAACGGGGTAACTCTCAAAATGTAATCCTTAGTCAATCTTTCTACCCTCAGCCTGAAGGATACGTGCACGCTGTCGCCGCTACGGCTGATGTTCACGCCATCTGCCTGCAACCGTGCCCGTTCCTTAGCCGATAAACCGACTGCCTGCATCAGCAGCAGTCCACATAATAGCACACAATATTTCATAATCTTCCGCTTCGCGGTCCGTTACTTTATTATATAGATAAGGGAGATGCCTGCCTTGGTGGGGCCCAGGTAGTTCTTGCTGCCGCTGCCCAGTTCGTCGCCGTAGGTCTTGTACTCGAAGCGGTCGTATCCGAAATGGATGTACCCCACTCCTAACGTGGCTTCCAGGTTCCAGCGCTTGCCCAGCGCCCAGTTGTATCCGTAGCCTATTCCGGCTCCCGCCATCCAACCCTGGTAACGCTTGCTGCCCAACCCGGATGATGAAGGGGTGATGCCGAAGGGAAGCATACCGCCGTAGTTGAACTCTCCGCCCAGCAGGTGCGCTCCGAAGAAGTGACCGGAGAAACCGCTGCACAGCCAATAGCGCGCTTCGGGCTGGAGCATCCAGAGTTTCATCTTCTTATTGTCCGAGAAGCTCCACGGATTGTAGTTGGCAGACATTTCGAGCGTCCAACGGGGAGCTACCTTATACTCTACTCCGAGATTAATGGTAGAGGTGATGTCGTACAACAAATTACTTTTCACTGCAAAACGTTGCGCCGAAGCCGTTCCGGACAGAAGCGCAATAAATAGGGTAATCATGAAAATCGTAAAATTCTTTCGCATATTCTTTTTCGTTTTATTCGTAATCTTTTACTTGTTTATAGAGGTTAATTTTCCTTTTGCTGCTTTTAGAAATTTCATCTGTTTACATAAAACAGATTATTAATGTGCATTTCATTAGTAATCAAGTGATTAAAAAAGGAAAACCGTTTCAATGCTATCCGGCATGAACGATTTTCCTGAAACAAAAAGAAAAACAAGGATGTATCGGGACTTCGGTCTGATACCATTCTGTCCTTAAAATAGACGCAGTAATGAAGAGTTTCCCCCTTTAAACACCAACAAAAGAAACTCAACATGCCGTTATAAATGACAAAATGACAATCAAGCCTTTGCTTCGATACATCCGTTTTTCTGAAACAAAAAATGAAACATGGTGATAAAACAACGAAATTATTAACTTTAAATCGAGTACATAAAATGGAGCTGAACTACATTAAAGAACACACCTCATGCGTGAACTACAAGACCGAGGAAGACGCCGGTTTCGCACTGAAAGAAGCTGCTTCGGGAGAACATTTCGACAACCGGCAACAAGAGATTAAGGCCAACCACCTGATATTTATTTTGTCAGGCGAAGTCAGCATCACCAAAGACAGCAAGGAAGAAACAAGAGTCCGTGCGGGCGAATTCATCTTCATTCCCCTTTCATCCCATTACACGGGCACGGTTATCCAGCCGGGCACATACATCAGTCTGTCATTCTTTCACGATACAATCTCGCTGTGCGACAAGCACATGCTTAGCAGCTATTTAGACAAAGCCCAGCACACACCCCTATGCTTCGAACCGCTTTCCGTGCGTGCCCCTCTGGACATGTTCCTGCATCTGCTGGAGTCCTATCTCCAGGCGGGCGTCAACTGCAAGCACCTGCACGAACTCAAGGAGCGCGAGTTGTTCATCATCTTCCGTACAGCCTACACAAAGAGCGAAATAATCCAACTCCTCTACCCTATAATGGGAATCGAGGTAGACTTCAAGGCAGCCGTTCTCCAACACAAAGACCGGGTGCGCAGCAAACAAGAGCTGGCGGAATTGTTGGGCATGAGCGGTTCCGAGCTTCACCGCAAGTTCACGCAAGAGTTTGGAGAAACCGTTCAATCCTGGCTTCAGAAACAAAAAAACAAGGAAATACTATCCCGGCTCAATTACGATTTCATCTCTATAAAAGAGGTGGCATACGAGTTGGGCTTCAGCTCCGCAGCCGGTTTCAACAAGTATTGCAAGAACAATTTCGGCTGCTCGCCCAGCGAATTAAAGCAGGAAATCAAAAAAAAGCAGCAAAAATAGATACTGATATTCAGCGTTTTGCAATTTTGGATAACAGATTGGTTAATTTGGATAACTGATTGACGGATTCGGATAACGCAATATCCAAAAATATCCTCTACCTTTGCAACATCAAAGCACAGGGATAAAGTATATATAGCGAAAGCAAGTAGAAAAGTCCGGTTTATTTGAGTTGTTTCTTAGTTTTTATCTGTGTTATGTAGACAGATGAATTTTTCACCTGCATTTTTAATACAATCCGATACGGCATCCGCCACGTTTTCATTGACCTTGTTCAGGGTATCGACCGCAAAGGAATTCAGGTAGATTTGGGTTGTCTTTTCGGACGTATGTCCCAGTCCCTCACTGATTAAGGATATCGGGATACCTTCATTCTTGGCTATGGTGGCCCACGAGTGCCGCGCCACATAAGTGGTGAGCGGAATGCCTATGTTGAGCAATGTGCCCAAGCGTTTGAGGTAACGGTTGACCGTGCCCAAAGAGTAGCGGTATTGCGTGTAGGCATCTCGCGGTGACTGCCCGTGGATATAAGGAAAAATGTACGGGCCGGATGTCCTGTATTTTTCAATAATCTCCTTCATGGCGGGCAGCAGTCCTATCTGCAACCGTTGCCCGGTTTTGCTGCGGGTGTAGAATATCGTGTCGCGCACAATGCCGTCGTGCTTGAGGTGGATTACATCGACGAAGGACATGCCCCGGCAGTAGAAACTGAACATGAACAGGTCGCGCGCCGCTTCCAACTGGGGATACCGCCGCAGGTCGGCCGAAGCGATGAGCGCTATCTCTTCCTTGCTCAACGCCCGTTTCACCGTTTCCTGCCTGCGCACGTTCAGCCCGGCAAAGGGATTTTCGCCACATACCCTGATGCCTTGCTTGCGTGCCTTATTGTACACCGCCCGGAAATTGCTGAGGTACATGTGGATGCTGTTCTCCGAAATGCCGCGCATGCGCAGGTAGTGTATATAGTCCGTGACGAACACATAGTCGATGTCTTTGAAGTTGATTTTCCTCAAACTGCAAAAACGCAACAGCGAGTACAGCCCGCTTGTGTAGGAAGCGGCAGTGCTTTGCTTCCCCTCTTCGAGCAGGGTATCGATGTATTGCAGGATAAATTTATCCACACTCTGGTCGTACTGCTCCTTCCGGTGTTTCAGCATGAGGCGCTCCAGCGTAAAGCCGGGAGCGGTTCTCTCCAGCAGACGGTAGTTCCTGACAAGGTCTTCTTTCTCGTTCCTGATAAGACGGTTGACGAGGCTCACTTCCCTACGGGTGAGGATACCCTCGGACGAATAAACCACCCGGTCGACATCCCGCCGGTAATTCGACTCGTGGACCCGCCACCCCAAAGAGTATTCTTTCTTCTTACGGCAGTACAGCACGCGAATCGCAAGGGAGTAAACTCCCGCTGCGCTCGCTTTACAAGGATGTATGACAACACGAATACTCAACTTTTTCTTCTTGTTTTGTAAGTTCATTTACCAATTAAGCATTACTGCCTGCGTAAAAGTACACATTTTGCACCTAAACACAGAACTTGTTACTAAAATAATGAATAAAAAAATTGTTTTAGCAACAAATGAGAGGGGGGATTGTTTTAATGCAGAATAAAAGCCCCCCATGTGACAAACTGAAAATTCATGCGACAGATAGGGAAAATATCAACCTAATTATTTATCTTTGTTAGCTTGAAAAGTTAGCATACCCAAAAAACAATAAGACAATGAAAGATTTCTTGAAATTTACACTCGCCACCGTAACCGGTATTGTTATATCGAGCGTTGTGTTGTTTTTCATCAGTATTCTCGTAGTTTTCAGTATGGTTTCATCCTCGGAATCGGAAACGCAAGTACGTAAGAATTCCGTCATGATGCTGGACTTGAACGGTACACTGGCCGAACGCAGCCAGGAAAACCCACTGGACCTTATTATGAAGGATGATTACAAGACATACGGTCTGGACGATATTCTCTCTTCTATCAAGAAAGCGAAAGAGAACGAGGATATCAAAGGTATTTATATTCAGGCTACTTCACTGGGAGCGGGGTTCGCCTCGCTGGAAGAGATTCGCAATGCTCTGAAAGACTTCAAGGAATCGGGTAAGTTTGTCGTGGCCTACGGTGATGCCTATACGCAGGGGTTATACTACCTGTCCAGCGTGGCCGATAAAGTCCTGCTGAACCCGCAAGGTATGCTCGAATGGCGGGGACTGGCAGCTACTCCTATGTTCTTCAAGGATTTATTGGAGAAAGTGGGCGTGGAGATGCAGGTGTTTAAGGTGGGTACATACAAATCGGCAGTAGAGCCGTTTATCTCCACCGAAATGAGTGCAGCCAACCGCGAGCAGATAAATGTATACCTGTCTTCCATCTGGGGACAGATTACGAGCGCCGTTGCCGAATCGCGCAACCTGTCCGTAGAGGCATTGAACAAGGAAGCCGACCGCATGCTGATGTTTTACCCCGCAGAGGAAAGCGTGAAGAACGGGTTGGTGGACACCTTAATATATAAGAATGATGTGCGCGACTACCTGAAAAACCTGGCAGGCATCGACAAGGACGACAACATGCCGATACTGGGCATTCAGGACATGATAAACGTGAAAAAGAACGTGCCCAGAGACAAGAGCGGAAACGTAATTGCCGTATATTATGCGTATGGTGAGATTGACGGCGGTTCGTCCGCCTCTACCGACGAGGGTATCAACTCCGAAAAGGTTATCAAAGACCTGCGTAAACTGAAAGATAATGAAAATGTAAAAGCCGTAGTGCTGCGTGTGAACTCTCCGGGCGGCAGCGCATACGGTTCCGAACAGATATGGTACGCCGTAAACCAACTGAAAAAGGAGAAACCGGTAATCGTATCCATGGGCGATTATGCCGCATCGGGCGGTTACTACATCTCCTGTAATGCCGATACCATCGTTGCCGAACCTACCACACTGACCGGCTCTATCGGCATCTTCGGAATGATGCCCAACGCCAAAGGGCTGACGGAGAGACTGGGTGTGAACTTCGACGTAGTAAAGACCAACCCGTATGCCGACTTCGGCAACCTGACCCGCCCCATGAACGACGGTGAAAAGGGATTGATGCAGATGTACGTCAACAACGGCTACGAACTCTTCCTGACCCGCTGCTCCGACGGACGCGGCATCAGTATGGAAGAACTGGACAAGATAGCGCAAGGCCGTGTATGGACCGGAAGCACCGCCAAAGAACTGGGACTGGTGGACGAATTGGGCGGCCTGGACAAGGCGTTGGAGATTGCCATTGCAAAAGCGGGTGTAGACGCTTACACCGTAATGAGTTATCCGAAGAAAGAGGGTTTCTTGGAAAGCCTGATGAATACGAATCCCGGAAATTATATCAAGGGGCGTATGCTGAACGGCAAAATGAGCGATATGTACCGTCAGTTCAGCATCATCGAGAACTTCGACAAGATAGACCGCATACAGGCACGCGTACCGTTTGAACTGAACATACAATAAATTTAAATGAAAGATGCATCCGTAAAAATACATCATTGGCTATATCCCTTGTCCTGGCTCTACGGGACAGGGGTGTGCTTACGAAACAAACTCTTTGACTGGGGCTGGCTCCGGTCAAGGAGTTTTGACGTTCCTGTGATATGTGTAGGCAACATCGCCGTAGGTGGAACGGGCAAGACGCCGCATACGGAGTATCTGATAAAGTTATTGCAGAATGAAGGCATAAACGTAGCTACACTGAGCCGCGGATACAAACGGAAGAGCAAAGGTTACATACTGGCAACCGCCGAAAGCAGCGTACAGAAAATCGGCGATGAACCCTATCAGATAAAGAGCAAGTTTCCGGATATACGGGTAGCGGTAGATGAAAACCGCTGTCACGGCATCGAGCAGTTGCTTACATTGAAGAGTCCCGCCGTGGATGCAGTGCTACTGGACGATGCCTTCCAGCATCGCCATGTAAAGGCAGGAATGAATATCCTGCTGACCGACTACCACCGGTTGCTGTGTGACGACGCCCTGTTGCCTGCCGGAAGACTGCGCGAACCCGCCTGCGGGAAAAACCGCGCCCAGATAGTCATTGTAACGAAGTGTCCGGATGATATCAAGCCGATAGATTTCAACATCATCACCAAGAGGTTGAATCTGTATCCGTACCAGCAATTGTATTTCTCCAGGTTCCGCTATGGCTCGCTGATGCCACTGTTCCCCGAAAAGGCAAAAGGCAGAATTACCTGCACCGGAGACGAACAGGTACTACTCGTTACGGGCATCGCCTCTCCCGCCCCACTGGTGGAAGAAGTGAAAGCCTACACCCCCAGCGTCAGCCTGCTGGAGTTCGGCGACCACCATGACTTCGGCGAGAAAGACTTGCTGCTCATCGAAAAACATTTTAACCTGTTGAAGGGAAACAACAGACTGATTATCACGACAGAGAAAGATGCTACCCGACTGAAGAACCATCCCAACCTGAACGAAACGCTGAAGCCGTACATTTATGTGCTGCCCATCGAAATAGAGTTTTTACAAAATCAACAATATATATTTAACCAAAACATTATTGGCTATGTTAGAACGTATTCAAGAAACCGCAGCTTATCTGAAAGGTAAGATGCACACGCATCCTGAGACAGCAATTATCCTCGGAACCGGACTTGGCAGCCTTGCAGGTGAGATTACCGAGAAGTATGAAATAAAGTATGAGGATATTCCCAACTTCCCCGTTTCTACGGTAGAGGGACACAGCGGCAAACTGATTTTCGGCAAGCTGGGTAATAAGGATATTATGGCCATGCAAGGACGCTTCCACTTCTATGAGGGATATTCCATGAAGGAAGTGACCTTCCCGGTACGTGTAATGCGGGAACTGGGTATCAAGACCTTGTTTGTTTCTAATGCCAGCGGCGGTACGAATCCCGATTTTGAAATCGGCGACCTGATGATTATCACCGATCACATCAATTTCTTCCCCGAACATCCGCTGCACGGCAGGAATATTCCGTATGGCCCGCGCTTCCCGGACATGAGCGAGGCGTACGATAAAGAGCTTATCCGCAAGGCGGATGCAATTGCCGCTGAAAAGGGTATCAAGGTGCAGCACGGTGTGTACATCGGCACGCAAGGGCCTACGTTTGAAACTCCGGCGGAATACAAGATGTTCCGTATCCTGGGTGCGGATGCGGTAGGTATGTCTACCGTTCCCGAAGTAATCGTAGCGAACCACTGCGGTATCAAAGTGTTCGGCGTATCGGTTATCACGGACTTAGGTGTGGAAGGCAAGATTGTAGAGGTTTCCCACGAAGAAGTGCAGAAAGCTGCGGATGCCGCACAGCCGAAGATGACGGAGATTATGAGGGAGTTGATTAACAGAGCGTAAGTAAATAAATGGTTGAAAGTTGATAGTCGGGAGTTGAAAGTTGCCGTGCAGTGTAAGTACGCGGTAACTATTCGCTTTTAACTATCAACTTTAACCTTTCAACTAATTAAGATGAGAACAGAAATAGCAACTCTCGGTGAGTTCGGCCTCATCCGCCACCTGACCGAGAGTATCGAATTAAAAAACGAATCAAGCCGGTACGGCATCGGGGATGATGCCGCCGTCCTCTCCTACCCGGCGGACAAAGAAGTGCTGGTAACCACCGATTTGTTACTGGAAGGCGTACATTTCGATTTGACGTATGTACCTTTGAAACATTTGGGATATAAATCGGCCGTAGTAAATTTTTCCGATATATATGCCATGAACGGTACACCCCGGCAAATCACCGTTTCGCTGGGACTTTCCAAACGTTTCAGCGTAGAGGATATGGAAGAGTTGTATGCCGGCATCCGCCTTGCCTGTGAGGAATACGGAGTGGATATTGTAGGCGGTGATACCTCTTCTTCCTATACGGGACTCACAATCAGCATCACTTGTATCGGTGAAGGTGAGAAAGGAAAGGTCGTTTATCGCAACGGCGCCAAAGAGACTGACCTTATCTGTGTTTCCGGCGACTTAGGTGCAGCCTATATGGGCTTGCAACTGCTGGAACGTGAGAAGAGCGTCCTTAAAGGGGGTGACAAAGATTTACAACCTGATTTCGCTGGCAAAGAGTATCTGCTGGAACGGCAACTGAAACCGGAAGCTCGCCGCGACATTATTCAGAAGTTGGCTAAAGAAGGTATTCAGCCTACTTCCATGATGGATGTTTCCGACGGCCTATCCTCGGAATTACTGCATATCTGCACGCAAAGCAAGGTCGGTTGCCGCATCTATGAGGAGCATATTCCCATCGACTACCAAACGGCCGTCATGGCAGAGGAATTCAACATGAACCTGACGACTTGCGCCCTCAACGGCGGCGAGGATTACGAACTGCTGTTCACCGTGCCCATCGCCGACCATGAAAAGGTTTCCGAAATGGAAGGCATCAAGTTGATAGGCCATATTACTAAACCGGAACTGGGATGCGCCCTCATCAGCCGCGACGGACAGGAATTTGAACTGAAGGCACAAGGCTGGAATCCGCTTAAAGAGGAATCTGCCGCTCAGCAGGAAGAGGTTGAATAGACAAAATGCCCCAAAACCGGGGAAAAGAGGATATCAAATAGAAATCCGAAAATGACAAAACCTCAAGAATAAAATAAAAGAAGAAGGCATAAATAACGGATTTATTCCATACTCCTCTAAAAAAATATACGCTGATAATTAACTATATAGAGAATTATCAGCGTTTTTTATTTCCTAACCTCTTGCATAGTCCAAAACTTTCACTACCTTTGCAACCACAAAAGAGATAAAAATGGTGCCATAGCTCAGTTGGTAGAGCAAAGGACTGAAAATCCTTGTGTCCCCGGTTCGATTCCTGGTGGCACCACAAACGAAAGACAAAAAGCCTTGTAAGACAAGAACTTACAAGGCTTTTTCTTTTGGGGAGCCCAGATGGGTGCCCACTCGAATATTCCAACACTATCAGCTGATATACAATCTTTTGCGCTTTGTATTTACACTTATTTTTGTGATGAATCAAATCTCAGCCAACAGACTGATTAAACAAATAATTCAGTTGCGTATTGGGCTCCGACAGAGCCCACACTACCCAACAGAGAAGGCATACAATGCCTCTTCAATCAGTACAACAAGAAGTATCCTACCAGATTCTCATCTTCTTCATTGAGTGGTTTCTCAATAATATCCCATGATAAGGGACAAGAAATAAGCGTTTGAATTTTCCTGCACAGATTATACAGGTCTTCAAGTTCCAGATCACAGGATTTATTTCCTATTATATGGAATTGATGCCTTACAAGCAATGAACTAGTTTCTTGCCGCTGCATCCATGTTTTGATTTCCCTGATAGAGGTCTCCGTATTGTTCAATTGCAAGTCACTGCTATCTTTTGTATTGCAGTTAATGAATTTGATTATGTAGTCTTGCTTCATACCTTTTGATAGTTGAAAGAGCTTTATAATTCTTACCACATGAAATTGAAAAGTAATACTTCGAATCCGAACAATCTTCTAAGCCAAAGACTATCCGGATTCTACTTACCCATGATTATTTTATATATTAAGTCATATTCTGGAAGCTGGTTGTGTCACTCAAAAACTTTAATAAAGTATTTCCCGTCTTTCCATTACGATTCTTAGCAACTATGATTTCAGCCATCCCATGTAGGTCATTTCCTTTTTCATCTTGGTATATATGGTAATATTCGGGACGATGAATAAAGCAAATCATATCCGCATCTTGTTCAATAGTTCTGGATTCTCGAAGATCACTTAATTGAGGACGTTTTCCATTAATACCTTCACGTGATTCTACACCACGATTTAACTGAGAGAAAGCAATGATAGGAATATTCAATTCCATAGCCAATGCTTTGAGTGAACGAGTAATTGCACTAACCTCTTCTTCACGATTACCAAAAGTCATACCACCGGCATTCATCAATTGGAGATAGTCAATTATTATTAGCTTTACTTGATATTCTCGCACAAGGCGAAATGCTCTAGTACGAAGTTCATAAATTGATAATGCGGGCGTGTCATCTAAAAAGACAGGAGCATTGTCTATTACTTTTTCTGCCTCATCCAATAAGATTTGTTCTTTCTTATTATATAATTTAGACTTGAACCGTTCGATACCACTTATGTTTGATAAAAACCTATTCATAAATTGTACTGTAGACATTTCAAGGCTAAAGTAAGCAACTGGAACCCTATTAAGAATAGCGATATTTTTTATCATCGACAATCCGAATGCCGTTTTTCCCATTGCCGGACGTCCGGCAATCACAATTAGTTCCCCATTTTTCCAACCGCATGTGATTTTATCCAATTCTGCAAAACCAGATTGTATAGTATCCTCACTTACATGTTTATACTTGAATATACTTAACTTCCTCATATTCTTTTCCTTATTTAGTCTTTATGAAGCAAAGTAATCATAGTGCATACGTCATTTTTAACATAGCTCACAGAAAAAAAACCGCTACAATGATGTTGCAACGGTTTCTTTAAAAATATATTCACACCTTATTTCAATAAGGTTTATAATGCCACCATAACTTCAATGTCTTACTTCTCATAAATCGCTGTTATCATCCATTTCAGATATGGCATTCATCATTTTCACTTGAATTTTAGCCATCCGTTTCATTTGTTTTGAGCTTAATGATTTTGATGTTTCAGCTTCTTTCAAACTCTTCTCTAACTTTTTTGCTTTTTCAAGTAAGTCGGGATAATCAAGTAATGCATCCAAGCTATCATCATCATTTGCCTTTTTCATCATTGTTATATACTTATCAGCGTATGCCTCGTAGTCGTCTAACATTTTGTCCCATTTTTTATCACCAGTATCAGAGAGAGTATCATCTTCATCGCTATCTTCGCTTTCATTATTACTACTTGATAATGAGCTCCTCTTATCTTCTTCAATCTTTTTGCTAGTGATAAAAAATGTAGCAGCATCTTCGGGCAGTATGTCCTTTAGGAAATCTTTAAATAGTACCCAATTTTCATCCCCTTCTTTAGAAACCATATCTTTTAGAAGCCCATCAGCTTCAAAGCTACTTGGTATATCCGTAAAATTAACTATAGGTTGTCCTTCCTTATTGCAAACGGTTAAGAAGAGTGGTCCCTGATTGCCATCATGGAATCCATAATCTGATGGATCTCCCTTGCCTATGGATTTAATTTTTATTTGTATTTGTCCTTCAAGAAACATATTGCGCTTACATTCCATTTTATATGTGCCTTCAACAACCTCAAAGACATCTGCCAAGTAACCTTTTACTTTTTTCTCATAAGGTTTCAACTCAACAGTCTTATCTTCCGATTTCGTCTGTTTATTACCTCCACAAGAAGCTAAAAACAAAGCTCCTACAACCATAAACAACACTTTTACTTTCATAATTTGTTGTTTAATAAATTAATAATTTTATTAGTTATCGTATAATACTTTCTTAATTCTATCTGATAATTCTTCCAATCCAACTTCGTTTAAAACTTTCAATTTGGCTTCTTTTTCTATCAAAAGGGGATGCTTGGGATAGCCCTTTATAGTAGCCCCATATGCTTTGAAATGATAATTTCCACTGAACAAACTGATTATACCTTGTATGTTTTTATCTTCATTTCCGAATAACAGTTCAGACAAGTATGTCCGTTTTGTATCGTCAATAACCGCACCCCAAGCGCACCACACATCTGCCTGTTCAATAGTAGATAACAGTTCTTCTATGGTTGCAAGATTACGTAGATGAATCTCCATGCAATAATTATCATCTGTATCCATATTATTTGGATTAGTCGCTCTTTGCGGATAGACATTCAACATGTACCATGCGCTATACTCACCACTTCTTTTTGCATAGGCTTGCACCCTCCTTAATGTCGGATCAAGGAAGTTTGGCATTGCCATGCTGGGATTGATACCAATACAAATCAATGCATTCCGTTTACCCGTATCGAATTGCTCACCTAATACATAGCGCACATCTGTAAGTTCACAATTATATCTTCTTCGATATTTTTCTTCAGTCTCATATTCATAAAACCAACCTTTTTGCATTATTTTTTTGTTCATACACATAGTTTTTCCTATATCGCTTAGTATTTCTAAGCACAAAGATAAATCTTTTTTTCATCTTTACAAGTTCAAAAACAATGTTTTATGAAGTCAGAGATCGATTTATTTGTAATTAACAAGATTAAAGAAAAGAGGAAAGAGCTAAAAGTGTCCCAGCGAGGTATGGCTGAGATATTAGATTGTTCCGCTGGCTTTATAGGACAAGTTGAAAGTGAAAACTCTGATACTAAATATAGTGTACATCAACTTTATCTCATTGCCAAAGACTTTAATTGTTCACCTGCCGATTTTTTTCCTCCGATCAACTCAAAACTTAATAGTTTACAAGAGCGGCAAGGCACAACTGGTTCAGCAAATAAACTTTAGTTTCTGACTATCCGCTTTCGTCCTTTTTTCCGCTTTAACAAAGAATTCAAATAAGCGCTAGGTCTAAAACTCACAACTCTTTTTGCAGGTATCTCAATGGGCACAAAAGTGCTAGGGTTCACGCCCTTCCTTGCAGATTTTCGTTTTACAAAGAATGTTCCGAACCCCATAAGAAGCAATTTTCCATCTTTTTTCATCTCTTCAATGACAATACCAATTATTACGTTGAGTAGCTTTCGAGATTCTTTTTTATTCATTCCCGTTTTTTCTGCAATGGCATCTACCAATTCCTTTTTATTCATACAATAATGTTTTTAGTTACTAATTATTCTATAGTCTCTATAATACTCATTACAAGCTCTTTCGCAATATAATATTCAATTCTTGCCCCTTTAGACATCTGCCAATTATCAATAAGATAAATTGCCTCACAATCAAATAAAAGCCGCAAATCATCTATCATATAATCTTTCCATGATTTATTTTTTATCGGAGGATTGATATGCATTGGATTTACCGGATTATAACCTTTTTCTAGCAACATTTTTTCAGCTCTGTCAAAATAGATTTTTGCCTCTTTTTCTTTTAGTCCTGTTATCTGCCCCGAGATGTATATTTTCATTGGTTATTACTTTACATTCAGAGAAGATTCTCAAGAATCGTTCCGTCCTTATCAGATATGACGAAGCGTCATATTGTGATTTTCAAGTATATGACTTTACTTATCCAATATGACGCCTCGTCATATGTAACACGTTTATATCTTATTAGTTATTGGTCTAATAGACAGCGTACCTTTTCAAGAACAACATCCTTTTTCATTTCCTGATTACCCCATATTTGAGCCATTTCCTTTATCCGTTTCATTGTCCTTCCTAAAGCGGCTCTTGATCCTTTTCCATAAATTCCCAAATCTTTTATTTCTTGCTCAATAGCCTTTAGATTTCCATTATGATTACAGACAATATTCCATATCCCATATTCCAAGAGTGTTTCTATTTTCACATCGTTTGAGACGGTTGTTTCCGTAAATATCTTATCAAATTGAGAGAGAACTATATTTTTCTTTACGTTCAACACTGATTTTAAACTAGTATCTTTAATCCCTAGCTCTTTCTTTATTTTGCTCATATTTTCAAGTTTAACTTCAAAGCGGGTTTTCCCAACAAAATATTCAATAATCTTATCAGCATTTTCTACCAACCTCAAGAATCCTCTATTTTTAGCTTGTACTATTTCTACTCCCTTATCGTAGATACTTATCGCTTCTTTACTATTCGATGATTTAACATTCTTGGAGAACAAAATAGCTGTTTTATACCGTTCCCAGTTATATCGCCGAAAATTGCCTGTACAAAGATTCAGACTATTCAATATAGCCGGCGTAAGTTTTAATTCAATATCTTTAGTAACATGCAATTTGGTAACATAGCAGTCTTCCATGATACTATCAATATCCAATGTACAGATTCCTGTTTCGTTTATATTCTGCAAACACTGAGCAAATGTTTCAGAAGATATTAATTTAGGATAATCCTCCCATAATATTTTAGAAGAAAATTCAATGCTCATCTTTCCTGATAATAAATTGGCATGGATATACAACTCAAATGGAACAATAGTTCTATTTCTCTGAGAATTAAAGGTTACTGATCTTATAGTTCTTTCATCTGACAAATCAATATCAGTTGTAAAGATTGTTTTATCCAATGCTTTGAGATGGGTGCTATGTGTCACAATCTTTATTGTATCAAATACTAAGAATTCATTCATAATAATCATAGGTTTTTACTTATATATTTGGAAAGTAAAAGGATTAGATTACACGTTACCGAAGAAGATACGAGAGTTAAACTTGATAGGGAGAATGAAAGGCCTCATTCTCCCTATTTTTTCAATCATACCACGAGTATTGATAGCTTTCATCCGGCAAAATCAGATCCATTGCAACCGCCTTTAGCTTATCTCTATTTTCTGAGACAATGTACTTTGTACAATCTTCAACAATCTCAATTACTGCATCTTTATCAAATCCACACCCTTTAGTCAATACGTGAATATATTGTAGGATAATATAAGGAGGCAATGTAATCTCTTTCCTATTGCGATCTAAGCAATAATATCTTTTAGCCTTTTCACTTCGGTTTACATGCTTACATTCACTTCTCCTTATACAAGCAACACAAGATTTAGTACGCTTGCACTCTGTTGCAATATCCAACATCTCACTTTTTGCAAGCTCATCATAGTAATCTCTTTTCATATAAATATTTTTTTTAATGAATAATCTTCTTCTAAAGTCCATTCCTTATTCGATTTAATTTCTTCTGCAGCAGTAACATCAAGAGGTACTTTTTTTGCAAAAACAAACATGCCCTGTGACTTGCGAACTAATTGAAACCCCAGCCCTTTTAAACGTGACGAAAATGTTTTGCGTGAACACGCATGGCAGTTTGATTCGCTACAATAATTCATGTACTCTTCAAACAAATATTTGAGCGTCATACAGTCTTTATTTTCTGTTGATTTTTCATAGTTACTATCATCAATGAAAGACGCTACACTATCAGCATCAACACGATACTCGGTTAACGCCCCATCTACCAATTCACTTTTAGAGAAACAACCTTGTGCAAGCAATCGCTCTGCGCCTTTGATTATCCAATTCAAGATTCCGCTTAACTCATTTTTGACAATCCTATCTCCAAGCGCCCGATCTTGCTTTTCCTCCGGAATTTGATTAAGAAAAGGAAGAATCATCAATCTTCTAAAATACGCATTCGTATATTCTATATTCTTAGGTAGTTCATTACAAGCAAACAGCAGACTTGCATAATCATATATAGTATACGGATCCATATATAGGCGCTTGGCAGTCATGGGCTCCTTGGATACCAGCCTTTTAAAGTTGGATATATTAAATTTAGAGCCCATTTCATAGCATATATTCAATAGCTTGTTTTCCAAATCAGCAACTGTACGGCTCTCTTCTGCACACAAGCTCTCAACAGAACGCTCTACAACATTGTCTCGCCCTAAGGCAGCAGAGATAATACTTATTATCAAACTCTTACCTTCTCCACCATGTCCATATAAAAGCAAAGCCTTTTGATGATTGGAACGAGGAAAGAAAATGCTGGCAATGTATTCCTGTAATATCATTTGTCCGTCCAAAGGCAAAGCTTCATTCAAGATTCGCTGAAATTCAGGAGCAGTGGCATCAGGTGTAAAGCTATAATTCAACTTATAAAAGAAACAATCTCTTTTATCAAAAGGACGTAGCTCCACAGAATTAGCTCCAAATACAACTGTCCCATTGTTACAGTTTATTTTAGCAATGTCTGTGTTTTGAGTCTCCATGTTTTTCACGACCGATCGGAATTGCTTATACAACTCGTCCGCAAACCGATGGTGTTTTGCCTTATACTCATGGATTTTCCCAAGATTAGCAACAGTTGTAAGAAGCTGAGTTATTTCTTTAGAAGTAATCTGCTCCCAATGGGTTTTCACATATATATAGTGTGCACCACCTCTCCACACAAAATCAGACCCCGCTTTATCAGCCAACCACAAGGCTGTCTTTACAACTTCTACGATTAAGCCAGCTTTATTTTTATCATTATCCAGACTTTCGAAAGAGATGTTTTGCTCTTGGACAAGTCTACAGATCTCGTTCAGTACGTTTCTTTTTACTGCATCCATTGCTGTTTACTGATTAAGCGTTAGCACTACTTTCTCTAAATCTGAGAGAAGAAAGAGAGACCTACGACCTACTTTTTTACATTTTAGATGTCCTTGCTTTACCAGCCTCCCCAATGTAGACAAACTTATTTTTAACATCAAAGCGGCATCCATGCGATTCATGTAAACGCTGGCAGTATTTCTCTTTTGAAATTGCTTGCTTTCAACATTCAATACAGTAGTAACGGCTGCTTCTACTTCTGTTCGTATGAGGGCTTGAAGCTCCTCTTTTTCTATTAGAATGATTTGAGTCATATAATCAGTTTTAAACTATTTTGGTGCAAAAATATAATGGAAGAAAATACAAACAAAATATTTAAACACTATTACACAATTCACAATAATCTGAATTTCAAATAATTAAAAAGGTTGCATTTAAGTCGAAGCGCCCAGCGGGAGCTAGAGAAAGCAAATTTAAAGTTAATAATAATTAAACTATTTCTGTTTAACAAAAAGAAACGTTCAAAACATCATAATGGTTATTATTTTACTCAGCAGAGCATCCTCTTTCTTCATATGACTTCGTTATCATGCAAGAAAAAGGAATTGTTCAAGATGAACACTCTATATTATCCATATACACATCTAATTTTTCCAAAAAGGAAAAGTACATACCAATGATTAAGCCGCTCTCTCTTTGAGAGACCGTCAGAACAGATTGTAGACGTAGAACGCCTAAGGGAGATGGGGATATGAATTAGGGCAGGTTGTGCGGCGTTCTACGCCCACAATCTGCCCTTCCGTTCTCTCAAAGTAAAATTAATATTAAAATAAACACCTAACGGAATAGCAAATTTGAGTAAAGCGTAGCGAACAGACTGAAAAAGCGTTCGTTACGCTATATTTTTCTCTTGTTCAAAAGCCAAGAAGAGACAGAATATGGACAAACGCAGCAAAAGTTCAGTTACTTTATCATTACCCGTGCGATGATGCAAATTTCTTGCGAAACCTAAATTTTGCATCGTTTGGCGTTATGTGTCGTATCTGTCGGTAACTCACTATGAATTAATTTTGTAACCAAAAAAAAGTGAGTTATGAGAAGTACATTTAAGGTATTGTTCTACGTGAAGAAAGGCAGTGAGAAACCCAACGGCAACCTGCCTTTGATGTGTCGCATTACGGTGGACGGAGAGATTAAGCAGTTCAGTTGCAAGATGGATGTTCCCTTGCGCCTGTGGGACGTGAAGAACAACCGTGCTTCGGGTAAGAGTGCCGAAGCGCAAAGAATCAACCGTGCCGTTGACAAAATCAGAGTGGAGATAAACCGCCGTTATCAAGAGTTGATGCAGACGGACGGTTATGTCACTGCTGCCAAGTTGAAAGATGCCTATCTCGGCATCGGTATCAAACAGGAAACCTTGCTAAAACTGTTTGAACAACACAACAGCGAATTTGCCAAGAAAGTGGGACACAGCAGGGCAAAAGGAACATTCCGACGTTATGTTACCGTCTGCAAGCACATCCGTGAGTTCCTACCCCATACCTACAAGCGTGAAGATATTCCGTTAAAAGAGTTGAACCTCTCGTTCATCAACGACTTCGAGTATTTCCTGCGTACTGAGAAAAAATGCCGCACCAATACCATTTGGGGCTACATGATTGTGCTGAAACACATTATTTCCATAGCGAGGAATGACGGTCGTCTGCCGTTCAATCCCTTTGCAGGGTACATCAACTCTCCCGAAAGCGTGGACAGAGGGTATATTACGAGAGAGGAGATACACACAATGATGAACACCGATATGCCCGACAAGACACACGAGCTTGTCAGGGATTTATTTCTGTTCTCCACCTTTACAGGTTTGGCATATTCCGATGTCAAGAACCTTACGGAAGACAACCTGCAAACATTCTTTGACGGAAATCTGTGGATTATCACCCGAAGAAAGAAAACTAACACGGAATCCAATATCCGATTGTTGGATGTTCCCCGAAAGATAATAGAGAAGTACAGGGGTATGACAAGAGATAATAAAGTATTCCCCATGCCGAGTAACACGACTTGCAACAAGAAGCTGAAAGCCATTGCCAAGTTGTGCGGTATAAAAGTCCACTTGACCTATCATGTAGCAAGACATTCGGCAGCGACCACTGTGCTGTTATCCAACGGAGTACCCATTGAAACCGTCAGCCGACTTTTGGGACATACCAACATAAAAACGACCCAAATTTACGCAAAAATCACAGCCCAAAAGATTAGTCAGGATATGGAAACATTGTCGCACAAACTGGAGGATATGGAAAAGAACATTTGCAATGCCATTCAGTAACCCTTAAATCAAACGATAATGAAAGAGGAAAGAAACATCATAACAATGAACGAGTTCGGCAATGTAGTTATGCCGAAAGATATACAGGCAACCGCCATGAGTGAGTGGGAGCTTTGCGAGTTGTTCAATGTAACCGCCCCGACTATCAGGGCAGGGATAAAGACACTCTGCAAGAACGGCATTCTGAATGAGTGTGAGATAAGGCATACCATCCGACTGTCCGACAAGTGCAGCATGGAGGTTTACAGCCTTGAAACGATAATCGCCCTTGCGTTCCGTATCGGCACATACAGTGCGAAGCAGGTGCGCAATGCCGTTCTTGAAAGACTGTACTTGCGAAAAGAGAAAACAAGCATCTTCTTTTCGCTGAACACCAACGGCATAGCCAAAGCCGAATACTTCTCGTAGCTGAATTGGTTGCACGACTGACGGAATCCATTCATTCAGTCACGAATAGAGTAATCAAGCCAGCGTGTCAGCATATAATCTGACCGACATATCAACAGGAACTCCAATTTTTTCTCCCGAAAAGCGTAATCCCCACATTCGTTTTTTGGGAGTTTTTTCGTCTGTCCTGCCCGACTTCCGTTCCAAACCATTGAAAGTTTTTTCTTCGGGGGCTATTTGTCACCGTTCTGCCGCGTTTTGCGTAACAACTTATCCGATAAATGCTTATACTTTTGTAGCTGGTATTTTTCAAACTTAAAACCATTTGATTATGTCAGCTAACAAACAACAAGACAGCCACAGACCGCCATCGGATGGTGGCATGGCAAAGGAGGAATTCATCCGAGTGGGGACTACGCTTTACAAGATTGTGGAGCAGCCCAAACTGAACGGAGGGTATGTAAGGAAACGCATAGCATGGAACAACGAAACCCTGCGCCAAGACTACGGCAAGGACTACATCGGCAGCGTTCCCAAGTATGACGGCTTCTGCACCGTACCCGAACACATCGGCTACCATCCCGTGGTCGGCAAGTTCCTTAACCTCTATGAACCGATAGACCACCAACCTAAAGAGGGCGATTTCTCGCATATCCAATCTTTGGTAGGTCACATCTTCGGGGAGCAATACGAGTTGGGCATGGACTACCTACAACTGCTCTACTTGTACCCCATTCAAAAGCTGCCTATCCTGCTGTTGGTATCAGAGGAACGCAACACAGGCAAAAGCACATTTCTGAATTTTCTAAAACTCCTATTTCAGAACAATGTAACCTTTAACACCAACGAGGATTTCCGTAGCCAATTCAATTCCGACTGGGCCGGCAAACTGCTTATCGTGGTGGACGAGGTGCTGCTCAACCGTAGGGAGGACAGCGAGCGGTTGAAGAACCTAAGCACCACACTTTCCTACAAGGTGGAAGCCAAAGGCAAAGACCGTGACGAGATAGCGTTTTTCGCCAAGTTCGTGCTATGCTCCAACAACGAGTACTTGCCTGTAATCATTGATGCAGGGGAAACACGCTATTGGGTACGCAAGATAGACCGCTTGCAGTCTGATGATACCGACTTCCTGCAAAAGCTGAAAGCGGAGATACCCGCCTTTCTTCATTTCCTGCAACACAGAACACTATCCACCGAAAAGGAAAGCCGTATGTGGTTTGCTCCATCGCTGTTGCATACCGAAGCCTTGCAGAAGATAATCCGCAGCAACCGTAACCGACTGGAGATAGAGATGCACGAGCTGATACTTGACATCATGGATAGTGTCGGCACGGACACATTCTCGTTCTGCTACAACGACATTCTTCTGTTGCTGGTACACTCGCAGGTAAAAGTGGAGAAGCACCAAGTCCGAAAGGTGTTGCAGGAGTGTTGGAAACTTACGCCTGCACCCAACGGACTGACCTATACCACCTACCAATTCAACTACAATCGGGAGTGTCGGTATGAGCCTGTAAAACGGGTCGGTCGTTTCTATTCTGTCACGAGGGAACAACTTGAATCCCTGTAATATCATTCTTTTTTTTGTTGAATTGATGAATAAGGATATAACTATGCTGACAATAAACAATATACACTCTCAACAAAATCTCAACAATCGAAAAGAGAAGTTGAGAGAGGAACAGCACCCGATTGTTGATTTCTCTTTTGGCGAGTGGTTTGTTGAGAAGATGTTGAGCAAATATCTTTCTGTAAATAAATGTGTTATATAAGCCATTCAACAAATCAACGTTTTTACAATCATCATCAAATCTATAGAATATCATGAACATACAAGAAGTTAAACAAATCAGAATCGCAGACTATCTGCAAAGTTTGGGTTACACGCCCGTCAAGCAACAGGGCAGCAGCTTTTGGTACAAATCACCGCTGAGAGAGGAAACGGACGCATCTTTCAAGGTAAACACAGAACTCAACAAATGGTACGATTTTGGACTTGGCAAGGGCGGTAACATCATCGCATTGGCAGCGGAACTCTACCATACGGAAGATGTAACCTGCCTGTTGAAGCGCATAGAGGAACGGACACCATACATCCGCCCTGCATCGTTTTCTTTTGGCAAGCAGCAATCCGACAACCGCACTTATCGGGTATTAAGAGTTGGCGAGCTGTCATCACCTGCGCTCATTGCCTATCTGCAAGAAAGGGGGATAGACATTGAACTCGCCAAAAGGGAGTGTAAGGAACTGCGGTTTGAGAATGCCGACAAACCCTATTTCGCCATCGGCTTCCCGAATATGGCAAGAGGGTATGAAGTGCGTAATAGATACTTCAAGGGATGTGTCGCCCCGAAGGACATCACCCATATCCGACAGCAAAAAGAGCCACGAACCGTCTGTTATCTTTTCGAGGGCTTCATGGATTATCTCTCGTTCCTGACCATCCGAGTAAAGAACAATCCGCAACACCCACGATTGAATGCACAGGATTACGTCATTCTCAACTCCGTTTCCAACCTCTCGAAAGCGGAAAGCATATTGGCAACCTATACCCGAATCGGCTGTTTCCTTGACAATGACACAGCAGGACGGAACGCATACGCCAACCTGCAACGGATGTTGGGTGACCGCTTGCAGGATATGTCGGTTCACTATGCAGGGTATAATGACTTGAACGAGTACCTGTGCAAAAAACTCTTGTCCCAATCGACAGAGCCGATAAAGGAGGAGAAGCAAGTACAATCCGCAAGGCGGATGATGCAGCCACCGAAAAAGAAAGGGCTGAAAATATAGAGGGGAACAGGTTCGCTTTCCCAAGGGTATTTAGACAGAAATACCATAGCTCAATAGGGCGTTTTCTTCACGCATTACACGGTAATGCTAAAAACTCCCTATCGAGCCAAAGGGAAATCCCTTTGGAAACCCTGAGAGCCAATGCCACAGGCAGAGAATACACTCATAACAATAACCGTAAAAATCAAACTACATGGGATATTTTTCATTGGACATAAAGAAAGCAAAAGGTTCATCGGACACCGTACAATCCGACCATATAGAGAGAAGAATCATACCTAAAAACGCAGACCCGACAAGAACGCATCTGAACAGGGTACTTATAGAATACCCCGATGGCGTTCATGGCAGGGATGAAGCGATTGCCCACAGGCTGAACACGGCAGGCATCAAGCGGAAGATTACACATGACCAAGTCCGTGTAGTCCGAGTGGTTCTGTCGGGAACACATGAGGACATGATGGACATACAGGAAAACGGAAGACTTGACGAATGGTGCAGCGACAGCATCCAATGGCTGCAAGCCACATTCGGCAGGGAGAACGTGGTTGCCGCCCATCTTCACATGGACGAGAAGACACCGCATATCCATGCAGCCATTGTTCCCATCGTGACAGGTGAAAGGCGCAAAGCCAAGAAAGAGCAGGAAGACGGCAAACGGAAGTATCACAAGAAAGCAAATACCGTCCGTTTGTGTGCCGATGACCTGTTCAACCGTCAGACCTTGATTGCGTACCACGACAATTATGCAAGGGTTATGGCTAAATACGGATTACAGCGAGGTGTGCGAGGTTCCGAAGCACGGCACACCACCACGACACAGTATTATCGGGACATACAGAAAAAGAACGCTGCCCTTGATGCAGAAAACAAGCGGTTACAGGAGCAGAAAACCGAAACCGAACAGGAACTCAGACAAGCCAAGAAAGAGGTACAGACCGAGAAACTGAAAGGTGCAGCCACCACCGCAGCGACCAACATAGCTGAAAGTGTCGGTTCTCTTTTCGGGAGCAACAAGGTCAAGACTTTGGAAAGGGAGAACACCGCCCTGTATCGGGAAGTTGCCACCCATGAGGAAACCATTGAGATACTGCAAAACCGCATACACACGATGCAAACCGAGCACAACCGCCAGTTGTTGGAAATACAGCAGAATCACCGTAAGGAGATGGCGGAAAAAAGTGTCAGACACAAAGATGAAGTATCAGGTTTGAAACGCATTATCGAAAAGCTGTGTGCATGGTTTCCTATGGCAAAGGAAATTATGAGAATAGAGAGCCTGTGCCGCCTTGTCGGGTTCAATGAAAGGCAGACCACGACATTGACTTATGGTAAGCCTTTGATATACGAGGGCAAACTTTATTCGGAGGAACATAATCGGAGTTTTACGACAGAAAGAGCAGGCTTTCAAGTGGTGAAAGACCCTGCGGACAAGTCTAAACTGACACTCGTAATCAACCGCCAGCCCATAGGCGAATGGTTCAGGGAACAGTTCGACAGGCTACGGCAGAGCATACGACAGCCAATTCAACCACAAAGGAAAAGTAGAGGAATTACATAAGTAGTTAAAACAGATTGCAATAAGCCTCCGATAATCGTATTTCCCTATCAGAGGCTTATTGCTGTTTAGATTTAGTTACGTTTCATAAATCATGATTTTTGTTTTTGATTGTCGACCTTTCTAAGTTGTGGAAGACATAAGGCTATTATAGCGAGAAGCAGAATAGCCATACCTGAGAACAAAAACCAACGGTTTACCCCGATTTGGTCTGCAAATGCACCCGACACTACCAACCCAAGCGGCATGGCAAACGACATGATGCTGCCAAGAAGTCCGAAAACACGCCCTAAATACTCGGGTTGTATCTGTTCTTGAAATAGCGCGGTCTGTACTCCATTATAGAATGGGGCAGAAAAGCCCATCAACGTACAACATATCGCAAATATCATAAAACCATTGGTTGGTAGCAAGCCGGAAACAGTCAATGACACTCCCATAAGAAAGATAGAGCCGATGATATTTGCCATGCGCTTTTTGAAACCTCCCCATGCGCCCAATAGAAGTCCGCCCAACAACATACCAACTGCAAAAACAATTTCCACCACGGAAGCATGCAAGGTACTTCCCTCGAAATAATTCATACTCATCAGCGGAAATAGCGCATTGATTGGCATATAAATGAACATATTGATTGCTCCTATCCAAAGCAATGTGAAAAGAGCTTTATTTTGTCGTATTGCGTTATAGCCAATGCGCAGTTCGGTGAAAAAGTTTTCTTGCTGCAGCGCTTCAATCGGTTGTTTTGGGATGTGAACCATTGCAACAGTGATACAGGCAATTATTGCTCCGAATACGTCAAGGGCAACCGCAGAATTCAACCCCCATTTTGCATAGAGAAAAGCGGCAATTGCCGGACTTAGGATGAAACTTGCCGATTGGATGGACTGGGTGTAGCCGGCACATTTGACTAACTGTTCTTCAGGCACTAAAAGAGGTGTTACCGCACTTAACGCAGGGGAATGGAATGCAGTGCCAACGCTTCTAATGAAGAGGATGAGCATTACTATCCATACAGGTAGTTCCGCTGACAGGGAAATTACGGTAAGTACCAGTCCAGCACAAGCTATGATGACATCTGCACCAATCATGACCATTTTCCGGTTCCAGCGGTCAACAAGTACTCCGATTGCAGAACCTAAAACCGCTTGAGGTAGAAACCCAACCAAGGTCGCCATTGACAACACCATCGCAGACCCTGTTGTATTTGTCAGATGCCAGATGATGGCCATTTGAAGAACCCCACTTGTTATCAGGGACACAGCTTGCCCCGCCCATATTGTATAGAAATCTTGTTTCCAATTTCTGATTTTTTCCATTTGAATTTTTCCTTTTATCTTTTGAATGTTTCTTGATTTTATAGCACAAAAAATCTCTCGACAAGCCTGAAATAGCATGCCGGATTACAAAGACAATGACATTCAAATCGAATTAATTAGATTTGAATGTGGAAAAATTACCAAGGTTTATGATATGCAATATTAACGGTGTTTTTACCTGTTAATATTGTACAATTGTTCATAATCATATTGAAAACCACTATATATGTTGCGACTTATCTTAATTGGGATGGTATTATATGCACACCGAATCCGCTGCAAAGTTACAATAAATTATTCGATTTTTGCACTAACTAAAGTAAAGAATTTCAATGCTTCCTGAATTTTGCCTTTCCTTTTTTATCCAAATCTGCAAAAAATAACGGCATAAGCAAATAGGTATATATCGAAAGGCAAAAAATGGCGAATACTGTTTGTATTGGATACTATATCAAAGATTTGTCGTATCTTTGCACCTGAAAGAGTTATTTGATAGTAAAACACCGCAAAACGCTGAAAATCGCACGGTTTCCTAGTCGTTACCATTACTTTTCAGATACTCCGTTAAATGTTTATTCATCAAACGGTTAGACGAAACCGTTCAGAATTTAAAATAAAAAGTACTCTATTTTGGAAAAAGAAAAAAGGATAGGTATAAGAAAAAACCTACATTTGCTACATTATCTACATCAACGGGGAGGATTAGACGAAGAATTCGTGTGTTTGCAACAATTGGGCATTTTCTTCTTTACTAATGCGGATGTACTTCATGAATGAAGTTTCAGTCTTATGCCCAGTAATTGCCATTATTGCTAGCGTAGGCACGTTTCGTTTATACGCATTAGTAGCAAAACTCCTACGGGCTGTATGGGTAGTAACTTTGTCACATTTGCGGGCTGTGCATTCCTTATGTATTCCACCAACAGTTTCTGTATACGATATGACTTCCGTAATGCCAGCTTGTTCACATAACTTTTTGAGCATTCGGTTCGTTGATTGGTTACATTGTGGTGTCGGCGGTCTGTTTCCATAACGTTCTAGTATCTCTTTTACAATTCGATGTATCGGAATTACGACTTGATTACGTGTTTTATACGTAACTATTGTTATTGTATTCTTCTTCAAATTGATATGCTTCACATTTAACCGAGATATATCGGAGTATCTCAACCCAGTGTAGCACGAAATCAAGAAACAATCTCTAACCTCTGCCTGATTAGCTGGTAATTCAAGAGCATACAAGGCGGCTAACTCGTTTTCGGTAAGGTAGATTGTATTTGCTTCTTCCTTTAATGGAACAAAGTCTTTTTTGAATACACTATTATTTGTAGTGACATTGTTATCAAACGCATGACGCATGAAAACCTTAATGGTCTTTATAAATTTACCGATTGAGTTCAGTTTATATTCACCGTTATGGTGCTTTGTATCATACAAGAAGTTTATGAAGTCATTACGAAATTCAAGATTAACAGCCTCTATCTTTATCATTATATTACGGGATGCTGCATATTTCTTTAAAATATTCCTTGTGGATTTATAGGTAGCTAGGGTTGCAGGGGATAACTTTGTGCCATCCACATTCAATATCTTACCTTGTTTGCATAAATCCATATAGTAGTCAATATAAGATATAAAGTCGGGAAATATAGGTTTCTCCTCTTCTTTCTTATTCTTAAGCGTCTTTATCAACTCGTCTTTTATCAGGCTAGCTGTCGGGGTAATATCTCGGCTTTTGTAACTCTCTACTATTTTAATTAAGGTGTTGGTAGTTTTTTCAATTTCCTTATTGATGTTACGCAATGCAACTTGCAACATGGGATTACCTTTCAATTCGGTGTTCCTTTTGGCATCTTCTATGGCTTTTCCCGCCTCTTTATCCCAATATGAAGACTTGATTTTGTATTCCACTGGTAGGCAGTAGCTAAAGCGAACCCCGCCAATCGTCATACGCAGACGTATCAAGGAGAATTCTTGCGTTGCATTCTTCAGTGAGTACTTGACGCAGTTCTGGGTAAAGATATTCTTATTATTCATATATTTGTAGGTTTATAACTAAAAGAACTTTTTCAAGAGCCGTTCCTTTTTATATAGACCTTAACTTCTGTTTTCAAATGATTTGCGAGCAATAAAGCTCCGCAATATGACAGATACGTCATATTGCCCCAAAGTTACACATTTATTGCATAAAAAGTTAGAAACCTATCAATCAAGTCCTTATTTTTTCATACTTTTACGGGAAATATGAAATGATATGTCTACAATAGAATTAACAGAACAGGAATTGACTATCAGAAAGCGACTTATTAAAGCGGCTTCTGAGGGGAAGCCGCTATATTATTCCGATTTACTGGAAAAAGAAAATGCTACTTTTGTGCGGAGCCTCGGGACAATATTAGAAAGGATTACCCGATACGATATAGAGAACAAGCAACCTATTTTGGCATCTATTGTTATACTCAAGTCCACAAGCTTACCTAGTGAGGGATTCTTTGAGTTATGTGACACGCTGAATATAGATGATCGCCTAAGTGATTTGCAACAAGAATGCTTTGAGTATTGGAGGTAAACTTTAGCTATATTACTAATTTACAACCAGTATACCATTTACAAAGAATCCCCTCCCAAAAAGGGATTCTTTAATAACAAAGAAAAACAATCATTCTCAGTTTTCTTCATTATAATATATTTTGTAATACTTGCGCCCATCCATTTCAACTCCTTTTTCAATTAGTTCAGAGTTAGCATGAATTTGTATTTCAAAATTCTTATCTAATTTTATTAATTGCTTAAATTTTACTCCCCGTTTCTTTACAATTTGAGAAGAAATATTAAACTCATCTTTTATAGCGAGATTATTTTCTTTTTGATAGTTGTCTCTAAATACTTTAAAATCTTTAGCAATTGCAGAATCTCCCATTACTTCATGAGCAAACTTCTCCATATTAAAAGATTCATTCTGTTTAAAGAAAATAAGTGATTTATTCAACATATCTGCAGCTTCTATTTTTGTAATATCAGCATTCATAGATAATTTATTCTCTATAAAAGAACGAGTTAAAGATAAAAAATTATCAGTATTGTTAATAGAATCATTTTTAGAACCAACATTTATAAAATCATTCTTCCAATATTCAGTATCTTTGCTTCCATTATCTATAATATAAATCGTATAGGGCTTTTTAGTAAGGATTATTAAGCACGCTTTATCTAGTTTCCTACATCCAATTCCTTTTTTAAATATTAATAAGTTCCTTCCATTAATATCCTGCGAAGGTTCAATAAAACTTTCTTGATTTTCTACTTTATAAATTCCTATTGCTTCATAATAAGCATTATCAAGCTTAACATCATCAAATTTCAATATAAACACATCACCATCCTTTATATTAGGATGTTTAGATACTGATTTTAAATGCTGAAATATTTTTTTTGATTTCTCCACAAAATCATCTCCATTATAAATAGATTGAGAGATTTTGTACAATGGGTTCAAATTTAAATCAATTGCATGTGCAAATTCATATGTTGAAATATTAGATTGAAAAGGTTTCAAAAATATTTTCTTTAGTACCTCTTCTTCTTCTTCATTTTTATACTCATAAGAACTGTCATTAACGATACACTTAGTATCATCACAACAATATCTATGAAATATGACATTCTTAATTATTGTTTCTTTCAAATCAACCATATTATCTATCTATTTTTATTATCATAAAATTAACCATACTACTCACGACAAACACTGTATTATACATAACACTTAAGATCCAGTATATAACCAAAAACCGCTGTAGCACCACAAATATAACCAATACAAATAAAATAAGATTCTCCCATCCTATAAGCTTATAATCCAATATTAAATATATTTTAGAAATATCTAAGCTCATACATTCTTCAAACAAACAGCTAATAGAAAGCAATAACAAAACATAAACACAAAGAACAATATTATATCCTGTTATATAAGTAAATTGTTTAGTATAGTTATAAGCTTGTGTATCCAATAGTTTCTCTGTCGATGAAAATCGCTTTTCATTATTTTGTTCTACAACATATTCTTCCTTCTTATCTTTAATAGAATATACGGTATATGATATATTCTTCTTTTCCGCTGAATAAAATTTATCAAAGCTAAATATTAGAGCAGTAATGAACAGCCCTATAAATATTGATAGAATTGTCCCAGCATAATCAACAAAAGTAGAACTAAAACCATTATTAAGAAAAAATACCACCACAACAGAAATTATAAAACAAATAATTTTTCTACTATGTTTTTGTAAGAATAAAGTATCAAAATTACCATTTATATCAATCTGCTCATATTTTTTCGCATTTGATTTTAATTCAAACAAAAAATCATTTAACCTTAGTGACATACAAATCAGGTCTTATTTCTTGAAGAATCTCATCTTTAAAAATAGTATGACAAAACTGTTCAACTGCCTTAAAGCAGAGAGTTCCATCATCATTTTTAGCATGTATTCTTTCATCCAAATATACAACAGGAATAAAATCAGAGTCTTTATTACTCCATTCAAACGTCCTAGTGGAGTTATTAACTGTATTTCGTACTAAGACACGACTTTCTTCAAAATTATCTAGTTCCTTAGAGTTCTGTTTATCGCCATAGATTTTCTCAGCCAAAACAGCCCTTATTTTATTAACTCCAGTTATAGGTACATTTTTATTTTTAGGAATAGCCTCGATTCTAATATCATATTCTGCAAAAAAATCCTTAACACCCTTTTCCGTATGTTTCGTATCTAATATAGAAGTCTTAAATGTAAAACAACCAAGTGCAGCATTATTCTTAAATTCATCCTGAAAAGACTTCGGACTATACACTTCCATAATTGCTTTATTGTAATTACTTCCTTTGAATATATTGGCAATAAATTCAATCTCTCAAAAATAGTTTATATAATGATTTGAAAATCAGATTGTTGAAAATTTCACGATTTTAATTAAGGAACAAACAAGAAACAAAATCGTTAATTAAAGGTATTTCCCAATTTTTTGTTTTCACTCTGTTTCTTTCTTTGCACTTGCTTATAATCGGGACTTCTTGAACAGCTTCCCACCAGATTTTTTTCGTCCGATGGTTGCATGTGAGCTTCCAAGAACCACTGCAGCCAAAAGAAAAAAGCAAGTATTCTTTAGTTCATACAAAGATAAGGAAAAACTTATAGGCAGGCAAATTTGGCTGCCTAAATATAGTTTACTTTGATTTAGCATATATATAGGCTAATGGACTAAACTAAACCTTTTCCCGAACTTCGTAAAACACTCCGGTCCCATTGTACAGCCAAAAGAAAAAAACATTCCACGTCATATTTTTCTTTTCGCTGCAACCCCCTTTTTATAAACCATCAACCTTTTACACGAGATCTTCTCTTCCCTGTGTTCGCACATCCGCTTTCGGGCTGCCTGATATGAATTGTGTCGCAAAGGTACTTGTCATGTCTTTCTTGTATGCAAGGTCAAAGCCTAACGGTTCACGACAAAATCTCCACCCTCCGTTCCGCACGGGTAGTATTTAATCGTGAAACCTTGCATAAAGAGCCATGACACCTTTTGAAGCGACATAATTAAATCAAGCCCGAAAGTAGCTGGATGCTACAAGAGGGAAAAAAGAAAACTTAAAATTCAAAGTTATGGCAAACTACGCAACAAACATTTTCCACGCAAGTACGGAAAACAAACAAGACCTCAATAAGATAGAGGCATTTCTGGACGATAATTTCAACGGCTTTGTCAACCGGTATGGCGACACGGTAGATGCCGAATTTGATTCCCGCTGGGAATACCCGGAAAAAGCAATCAACGAATTAATAGCCTTATTGGCAGCCAAAGACAAAATCTATATCCGCATACTGACATACGAGTTAGAGGACGAATACGTGAGCTTTCGGATATTCTCGCAAGGTAAATGGAACATTAAGTTATCCTAAACCTAAACACAATTCACTATGTACGAATACGAAGAAGATAGCGATATTATCGGTTTGTCCTGCACGTTGCTCAATCCATATAAAGGTTACATGGAAGGCACAATCGTGGGCGACTATGGCAATACCATAGTTGTCCGCCTTGAAAGCGGCAAGGAAATTTCAGAATACCGTGATGAAGTGATTATCCATGATTAAACGATAGCAAACGTATGACACAGATAGCAACAAAATTCGTCAAATGGGACATTCCCGAACTGGCGACATTGCAGGACAGCAAGGTTTACAAATTGCGGGTACACCTGAACAACGGAGGCAAGTTAAACCGGGAAGAAAAGAACTGGATTACCCGTAACGTATGGGAAAGTATCTATTTCAAACGTGGAATTGCCTTGAGCGGTTATCACTTTGACTTTTCCGACATCCTCAAACGGTATTTCGTCAAACAGCACGGAAGTATTCACGAGTATTATGCGATTGACAAAACAGCGTTACGCTCGATACTGTACGGCAGAATAGAGGATATTGTAGAAGTAAGCGGTTAAAACAACAAGGATATGGGAGAATACAAATTTTATCAAGACCGTAAGGTTACAAGTTGGGAACGGGATTATTTCAGTGTGAAAGCGGACAGTTATGAAGAAGCCGAGGCAATCGTCCGCTCATGGAACTGTGAGGACGTGTCGAACATCATTGACAACCGTCTTTGCTATGAAGAGTGGCAAGCATTGACCGATACATCGGAATCTATGCTCCCCGAAGAAAACGACGGCAACCCGACAATAGAAATTTTCAATCAAGACGGAGAATCAATAATGACTAATGTACCCGAAACACCTCAATCAAACCAATAGAACCATGAACGTAACAATCGAACACGTCTTTTGCCGCTATAGCGATGAAGCGGAAGAAATCTATTTCCGAATCATGAACACGATTCTTTTTGCAACTGACGAAACCGAACTTCGGGCAAGTATGGAACGCTTGAAGAACGAAACCACGCTCGACGACTATTTCATATTCGGATACGGAGCACACCATATCTGGATAAAGCAACGGCGACCGAGCGATAAAAACAGGATTTTCAAACATCGGATTATGGTAGCCCATTTCTGACAGGAACAGGCAAAAGACCTCCAATGCGCTTTGCGGGCTGAACCGGAACTACCAGCTTCAGCCCGTTCCTCTTTCTCGCAATAGACATGCTGGCACAATCCCCCTTTTATCCTCACGATCAATTTTTATACTGCCCCGGAATACCCGTTTATATTTCTCTTTTCGCTGCAAACCCTTTTTATCGCCCATCAACCTTTTACACGAGACCTTCTCTTCCCTGTGTTCGCACATCGCTTTCGGGCTGCCTGATATAAATTGTGTCGCAAAGGTACTTGTCATGCCGTTCTTGTATGCAAGGTCAAAGCCTGACGGTTCACGACAAAATCTCCACCCTCCGCTTCGCACGGGTAGTATTTAATCGTGAAACCTTGCATAAAGAGCTATGACACCTTTCGAGGCGACATAATTAAATCAGGCCCGAAAGTAGCAGGTGCTACAAGAGGGAAAAAGAAAACTCAAAATTTTATAGGTTATGACAAACGATGTAACAAATTCAAATGGAAGAGTAACGGTAGACGAAGTAATACACAGGGATTCGGTTTTCAGATACCAACTGTTAGACCGCTTACGGTCAGACTGCGAGTATTACCTCAATTACGGTAACAGACACCCCAAAACCTTATGGGCTGGCGACGAAAAATTGCAAATTGAGTTTATGATAAAACTGCATGATAGCTTCAAGGAGGGAGAAAAACCGGAGTGGCTTACGATGGATAAAATTTTGGAATACAGTAAGAGAATGATAGCTCAAGAAGAATAAAATTACTACTAAGGAACAGACTAAAAATGTGATATTATGGCATGGTTGGCAGTAAATAAAGACGGAACAGAATGGATTATGCCCGAAAAGCCCGTTCGGGGCCGGTGTGGGCATTGGGAGTATTTGGAAGAAGTGTACAATGTACCAATCGAGATAGAACTCCCCAAAGGGACTGTTTACAAACTTCTCGGCAAAGAACTGACATGGGATGACGAGCCGGTAGAATTACAGACCAAAACAGAAAAAAGGTAAATGTAGTACGGGCTGGAGTACCAGTTTCAGCCCGGTTACACCGGCTAAAATCTAAAACAGATACGCGGGTGCGATACCCTCTTTTGTAATAGTCAAGACTTAATCTGACAGTTACGTATAAAAAGAATAAATTTGTAAC
>OGGV01000195.1_pt1 | contig 47249 bp, 50 predicted proteins | sample 1571301 | NCBI WGS metagenome assembly OGGV01 (sample SAMEA2582072, study PRJEB24529) | metagenome | biome: Human gut stool | place: China | collected 2011
TCTGCCACCAGAGACTCCCCGCCATACCCTACTGCGCCACCGCTGCCCTTCAGCGTTCCTCCGCTTCCACTCTGCTTGAAGCCGTCATAAGCCTGCTCGCTGAAAGTTCTTTGTTCTGCCACCTGCGGCCCGGAATGAGACCCGATACTCCTGCATGTAATGGGTGCAGCCTTATCGCCAGTCACGGCCCCGTTGTACAGGTCAACCGCAATGGCCGTGTAGTCCGTCACCCGGGACTCGTGATCTCCAGTGATAGTCGGGACTGTAATACCGTCGCCATTTCCCCGGGCATCAAAGACGACCGGCTGAAAGAGCGTCTGATCTTGAAGCGTCGAGAGTGTCATGGTCCTTTTTGTCTGCACCAGCGCGCCCTTGCCGCCGCCGTCACAACCCGAACGGATTTTCAGCACATAGGGCTGCACTATCGCCAGACCGCCTTGATTCTTTGCAGGGTTAGGGTCGAGGCAGTCCAGCGTCCGGCTCACCTTCGTTTCGTTGAAGCCGCTATTGGGATTTGCCGATTTCATGCTGTTGCTGGCCAGCGGATTGATGGAGTACGCTACCGCATGGCGGTCCACGGTGTTCACCGTAAAGCTGCCGCTTTCCCTCACGCCGGTTCCGTTTTGGTATATAACCCGGTCTACGGTGTTTCCGCTGATGCAGTAGCTTCGCTCTCCCACCACTCGATCATGTCCAGCAGGGCTGTCTTGAGCAAGTCCGGCAATGCTTTGCCACGTCGGGATGCTCTGGTCAGGATTCCCCGGCAGGCCCGTGCGCTCAAAAAGTATTTCAGCGGCACGTCCACCTCTAAAATCTGCGACAAGAGCGATTCGTTTGCGACGCTGGGGGACTCCCCAATGTTGAGCGTCAAGCTGTCGCCAAGCCAAGCTCCATCCGTCTCCGGCGATTGCTCCTGCGTGTTTCCAGCGCCGCCCCCCCTCCGAAGGTCGAGGAATTGAAGCGTCTGGTTGTGCCACGCGGGCAAGCTTTTCCAGCACAGTTCGGAAGTCCTCTCCACCGTTGGAGCTGAAAGCTCCGGGTACATTCTCCCAAACAGCGAAAGTTGGATACATTCCATTTGTAGCTCTCCTCATCTCTCCGATAATTCTGACGGCATCCACAAACAGCACTGAGCGGTCGCCGCCAAACCCGAGCCTCAATCCCGCCATAGACAAGTCCTGACAGGGCGAGCCGAATATGATGCAATGCACCGGCTCTATCTGGCTTCCGTGGATTTTCGTGATGTCTCCAAGGTGAATCATGTTCTTCTCACTTTCTTCTTGCGCGGATGGCCGGTATCGAACCGGCTTGCCTGCCGATGAGGAATCGGTGACAGACAACAGCCTTATGCCCCCGCATATAAACCCGCCGCGTCAGAGAGTAACGCGGCGGGGCGGCCCGGGGCCAAATCCAGGCCTTTCACCTTTGTCTTGGGTGAATCGGACAAGGCATTTCTTCGCTCATGCGGCGGGCGCACCCTGCCGGTTTCCATGATACCGTCATGTGGATGCGGCTTGGCTCAAGAGCAGCGTGGGCTTTCACCACGCTTTCGGCGCTAGGAGGAGCGCTGCCCTACAGCACTCTTTTGCCCTGCCGGTGCGCAAAAGTTCATGTAAAATCGCACCGGCTTCCATGATGCCTATTCAGCAGGCGGCGCAGACGGGGTACGGCCCCGCTTCCGGCGAATCAGCAGTTGCCAGCAGCTTGTCCGCCCCACGCCATATAAAAGACACCCCGCAGCTGCGGGCGCGGGGTGTCTTATTTCATGACAACTCAGACCGATGCTTTGTATCAGCAGCATCGTTTTTCTCGTAGTCCATGCATTCCGCGTTATAACCAGCACACGGCGCACATTGCGCTCTGGTTATTTCGAACGTGTGTCTACACTGTTCATTCTTTACACCGCCTTTGCAGGCCGCGCCGGTCTTAGTGCTTCTTGCAAGATTCTTCATTTCCTTGGCCTTATATAAATATGTAGCTGTGCCAAGCGGGGTCGTGTTCGGGTGCATCCCGCGCCCATCATTCCCCGGCCTTGTCCCTACCATTTCCATCTCTCAGGTTGTTCTCCGTCGCCACGAAGAAATACTGCTTCCTGCGTTTGATGACACCCTCATCGTCCGCATCTGCCGCGATGACGTCCGCCGCAATACAGGCGGTCATGTCCAGAAGGTCCAGCCCATATCCATTTGCTTCGACCTCGACCCCGAGCTTTCCATTCTCATCCACGAGTTTTGCATGGATTTCTGCTTTTGCCATGTCAATTTACCTCCTGTCCAAAAAGCGTTTTCATGATTTTGTCTAAAGTCTCGCCTTCCAAAGGCGTCATTGCGTCCGTGCTCACAGCTACATCCGAGTTGGATTTCTGAATCCGCGCGAGGCGTTCCATAGCATAAAAATGAATGTTTGTCGTCATTATGAGGTCTAGTTTCCGAATACTTTTGGGGTCATCAACCCGCAAGAAAATGCTGCCAAAGACTTTGGCTGCCAGCCATGCCAGATCGTTCACCTCTCCAAGAAGTGTGACCTCCCCATCTTCTCCGTCGGTTTTTGCTGACAGTTCCGCTGGGTGGACGCGGTTTTCTCTAATCCATTTAACCCACGGACTCATTAACCTTCCTTCTCTCCATATGAATTCCTGCCTTGCCTCACTTTCCGAAAAGAGCCCCGAAGATGCTACCCCAAGTGCCGCCATCCGGGGCCGGGGCTGCATCTACCTTCATAGGGAAAGTCATGCCGGTTGCCTGAAGCTCCTTGACGCGCTTCGTAGCCCGCAGATGAATGGTCATCGTTATTGCAGCGTCCAGTGCTCTCACGGTATCCGGGTCGTCAACCTGCGCGTAAATGCCGGTGACAACCTTATTCACCAACCACCCCAGATCAGCCACTTCTCCGCGGAGCGTGACCTTCTCATTTCCCTTCCCGTCGGTTTTTGCCGACAGTTCCGCAGGGTGATTAAAGAGCTTTTCGATTTCTTTAGGCGTCATGTTCATGGTCCTTTCTTTTCACGGGTGAATATTCGTTCTGGTGGAGCACTCTGGAATCGAACCAGTTCCGGGGCTACTCCCCCGGATGCGCCTGCATACTCCATAAAGGGAGCGGCGCACGGACGCCGCCCACCCATGCGGGCCGCCCTTTGTATTCTTTCAGTCCCCAGAAGGTGGGACTCCCGGTTGTCGGAGCGACCGGGGCGGTCGTCCACGCCCATGCTTTCGACCGCGTGGCAGGCGTGTTTCGGTACGCCCAGACCGTATGGTCATCGCCAGCCCAACGCCGACTTGATGCACAACAGGATCAGCCAGAACAGGACGGTCACGCTCCATTGAAAGCTTTCTCCAATCAGCCAGCTCACAACAAGCGTTGTAATGGCCGCTTCGATAAACGTCCCGCCCAGAATCCAGAGGAGCGCCAATGCAGGCATCATTGCTTTTTCTCCTTCTTGAAGTTCTGAGCCGCCGGGCAGGTCGCCCAATGCGGAACATAGCCGACGCCAAGCACTGTGCCACCGTCCGGTTTCAGGTTGCAGGAGAGGACCATTCCCGTGCCGGTCACGATTTTGTCTTTCTTGACGGTCGTGTGGTCGCCGTAGCCCGTGACCGGCTGCGGGTCGCAGGGCATCTTCTTGCCCTTGGTGGTGACGATCCAGACGATGGGCTGACCACAGCCCTTGCATCTCCCGATGTTCATTCTTCCTGCTCTCCTTTCTCTTCATGCGGCTGTTCCCGCTGGGCCTTCTTTACTTCCATCTCTTCCCGGGCTTTCTGCTTCGCCAGCAGAAGACCGGCCCGCCAGAAACCGTAGGACTTACCGGATGCATCGGCCTGCCGAACATCCCGAGTGAGGTCATCGACCGGCGGCTTGGGATACACCTTTTCTGCCGTCGGCTCCGTCCCATGCTTGGCGGTGCAGATACAGCACCTCTTTGCGCCGATGTGTTCCGCCGGGAAGATCGTGCCACAGTCAATGCAACCCTTCATCAGCATCGTCCCAGTCCCCCTTGTGCTTCTGAATGTACCGGCGCAGCTCCTCATTGAATTTGTGCCGGCGCCGACGCTTGATAAAATCGGCTATCGCATACAGCGCCGCACACACTGTGACTGCCACTACCGCCAGAATTTCCACGTTCTAACATCCTCCTTCTCTGTCTTTCATAGGCTTCCCGCTGCTCTTCCGTGATCCCCGGAATCCGCTCAAACAGTTCCGGGTCTTGCAGCAGCATATTCAAAATGCCCTCACGGGTCTGGCTTCCCTGAAACTGGGAGAAAAACAGCTTCCGCTTCTTCCTCATTCCTCGTTGCCCTCCTTTCTGCCGGTGTTCTCCGCCGGGTCTGCGCTCTGGGCTTCCTTGTAGCCCTGCACAAACCCTGCCATAAAGGAAAGAGCCGACTTGCCGAGCGGCTTTGCATCGTCCATGATCTTTGCCAGCTCTTCCGTCTGCATCTTTTCTTTCTCGCTCATACTCTCACGCTCCTTGTCGTCCGTCCCTTCCCGCCGTGATATAATCAGGGCAGGAAAGGGGGTGTATTATAAGATGTGGGTCTATGATTCACCCATCGGCCCGCTGTACATCGTCCGCACAGATGACAGTCAATACGGATTTTTGTACAACGGCATTATCTGGGAAGCCTGTCCAACTCCGCAGATTGAAGCCGACAACGTGTACTGCCGTGCCACCGGCTGCGCCGCCGCTTCCGATCTGGAAGAGCTTCCTCACGACTTGTCCGAGTGGACATCCGTTCCCAGATAATCTTCCCGCGCCCGGTCGAGCACTTTCTCTGCATCGTCCGGGCGCACTTTGTTTTTTCGGAACATCCGCACGATGATCTGCGCCATTTCCTCGCAGACCTTTTCCCTGTATTCAAGGTCAACGTCTGCAATGCGCGGATCATATAATGTCGGGTACGCTTCCAGAAACGCTTCGCTGTCCAGCATGACCTCCATCATCTTCATAATGAGGTCGCGCTTCAACTTCGGCGTTCTGTTCAGCTCTTCTACAATGTGTTCAGGTTTCAGCGTCACGTCCGCTTCACCTCCCTTTAATGTTGTCCGTCTCTTCCCGCCGTGCTATAATCGTGGCAGGCGGAAAGGGGGTGATTATAAATGCCTATCTGTCCTCGTTGCGGTTCCGCTGTTGGTTCGGACGCTCAATTCTGTTCCAACTGCGGCGCATCTCTGAATGTCAGTTCTGAAAACTTCTGCACCAATCCAGATTGCAAACGTCATAAGGAACATTTTTCTTTTGCTCCCGGCGTTCGTTTCTGCGACCAGTGCGGAAAGCTGACGACTGACGGCAAAAAGATTGAAGCTCTGATTTGAGCATCTTTCTTTTCTAAGCTCCTGCTTGTGGAAGAAGCGGGAGCTTTTTTACGCCCACTTTTCGCCGTTCAGTCTGACCCAGACCAGCTTGCCGGACTTGTCCTTGAACAGAATAACTTCTTCTCCGTCGTTGATATTCTCAAGCTCGCGGGCAAGTTTCAGGCGGTCGTCCAGCGTTTTGACCTTTGCCGACCCGCCGATGTCCCCGCCCTGCATCTTTATCAGTTCGGACAGCATCGCGGCCCGTTCCGCCTTGCGCCCCTCAAATAGTACACGGCGAATCGTTCCGTAGAGGTTGTACATATCGCGCACACGCCAGCTAATCGCACTTTCCAGAACATCCGCGTATATACTTTTCTCTTTCTGCATCTCTCTTCGCCTCCTTTTGTTGAGTGGCTCAATTTATAGTCCCATTATAGTTTAATCATTTAATATTGTCAATAGGGTTTTTTCTCATTTTTGTTGAATGATTAAACTTTTCGTGATATAATTGCCTTAAAGGAGGTGACAACATAGTGAAAAGCAGAATCCATGCTGTACGCGCACAGGCTGATTTAACCATGGCCGAATTTGCGAAGCGCATCGGTATGACCACTTCTTCTATCAGTCTGTTCGAGAGTGGCAAAGCCACCCCTTCCGATAGAACGGTTCTTTCTATCTGCCGTGAGTTCGGGGTCAATGAACACTGGCTCCGCACCGGCGAGGGCGAAATGTTTGAGCAGACGCGGGAAACCGTGCTGGACAAGCTCTGCGCCGAGTATGATCTTGGTGCAGAACACCGGGCCATTGTGGAGGGATTTCTGGACCTGGCCCCGCAGGATCGGGATGTGGTACTGAAATACTTCCATAATGTGTTCAGCCGGTCTGCATCCCCTGCCGCCCAGAGCGCGGCAGTGCCTGACAGCGAAGCCCAGCGCATTGCCGAGAGCGACGAGTACAAGTCGCTTGTGGAAAAGAACGAGCCAGCGGAGGGCGAACCGTTTACTACCGTCGGTTAGTTCTGCAACGCGCCGCAGACGAGTGGTTGAGGCGTCACCGCTGACCGCCATGCAAAAAGAAAAAGCCCACCGGGGGACAGCCGGTAGGCTTTTTCGTGTATGTAAAAATAAAAAAATGCCCCATCCTTCCGTCTGGAAGAACAGGGCATTTTGAAAGGATATACTATAATATATGAGAAGAAAGAAAGTCGAGGGCGGCAACCGCCTTGTTGCCTACTACCGCTACTCCGGCGGCAGCGGACAGACAGAACAGAGCATCGAAGGGCAACGCCGTGACTGCGAGAATTACGCCAGGCTCCACGGCCTGACCATCGTTCACGAATACATTGACCGGCATATCTCCGGCAAGACCGACGACCGCGCCGCGTTCCAACAGATGATGAACGACGGCGACAAGGGCGCATTTGATATGGTGATCTGTTGGAAAACAGACCGCTTCGCCCGCAACCGGTACGACAGTGCCGTGTACAAGAAGCGTCTGCGGGACAACGGCATCGAGATTCTTTATGCTGCCGAAAGCAACGTGGAGGGCGCAGAGGGCATTATCATTGAAGGTTTGATGGAAGCCCTTGCCGAATACTACTCCGCAGAGCTGGCAGAGAAGATGCGCCGCGGTATGCGCGAAAGCGCACTGAAAGGTCATGCTATCAACCGTTGCCGTTCTCTTGGCTTGACCACCGACGAAAACAAGAAGTACGTCATTGACGAAAAGACTGCGCCCACCGTGCGCTTCATCTTTGAGCATTACGCCGCCGGGGAGAGCAGCACTTCCATTGTGGAACAGCTCAACGCCAAAGGTCTGCGCACCAGTCAGGGCAACCCCTTCAACAAGTGCAGCATCCCCCGCATCATCCAGAATGAAATGTACCGCGGTGTCTATACCAGCAAGGCGTACAACGTGCGGATCGAGGGCGCGATCCCCGCTATCATTGATGATGATCTATGGAAGAGGGCGCAAGCTATGATGAAAACCAACCGTCAGTTGAAAGCCAAGTATGAACCGAAAGCGGAGTATCTGCTTTCCGGCAAACTGTTCTGCGCAAAGTGCGGCTGCACCATGAAGGGCGTAAGCGGTCACAGCGGCGGCAACGACGAGGTGTACCGCTACTACGCCTGCTCCAACCCCCAGTGCCGCAAGCGCAATATTCCGAAGGATGATTTAGAGGGCAAGGTGATCCGCTCCATCTGTGACCACCTGTTGCAGCCTGAAACGATGGAACTCCTTGCCGAAACGATGGTCGATGTGCAGAAAGCCGACATGGAGAAGCCCAACGCCGAGCGCGATGTGCTGGAACAGGAACTCTGGGATGTGCGCCGCAGGAGCAAGAACATCATGGATGCCATCGAAACCGGCAGTGCAAACCCCCAGCTTGTCGCCCGTCTGGATGATCTGACCCAGCAGGAGAACACGCTGACCTATCAGCTCTCCACGATGGAAGCTGAGAAGCCCCTGCTCTTCACCAAGGAGCAGTACCTTTTCCTGTTGCAGCAGTTCTACGCCCAGCCCACAGAGCAGGACGATGCCTATAAACGCCGCCTTATTAACACTTTCGTAACAAATATAGAAGTTAGCGATTCTGAACTGCTTATTTATTTTAACATTTCCGAAGAAACTGAAAACAAAAATAAAAACGCTTCTCAGTCGAACTTTGATAAATCAAGTTCGACTGAGAAGCGTCTGGTCCGAGTGGCGAGAATCGAACTCACGGCCTCTTGAACCCCATTCAAGCGCGCTACCAAAACTGCGCTACACCCGGATATTTGTTGTGGCTCATCGCTCACAGCTCCATTAGTATACCCGCTGCAGGCCGTTTTGTCAAGCGCTTTTTTTATTTTTCTTGGATTTTTTCTGGATTTTTCGCTCATCGTCCAGAAGCTCTCGATGGTGCGTCCATTTCATTTTCGGTGACTGCCATTGCCACGGCAAAGACGCTGTGGGCGCCCGCATCCAACAGTGCCTGCGCACAGGCTGCGGCGGTAGCGCCGGTGGTGATGACGTCATCCACCAGCAGCACCCGCTTCCCTTCCACGAGCTCCGGCTCCTGCGCCCGGAAGGCACCGGCCGCATTTGCCAGACGCTCGTCCAGCGAGAGTCCTGCCTGATGGCGTCCGGCCCGGACGCGGCAGAGCGCCTTTGGCAGCAGCGGGAGGCCCAGTGCATGGGCCAGAGGCTGCGCCATCCGTTCCGGCACATTGTAGCCGCGCCGACGGCTGGTGGCAGGCACCGGAACGATGCAGTCGTAACCGATGGCCGCACCGGAGACCAGACCCGGCACCGGCTCTGCAAAGTGCATCTCCACCTCTGCCCCGAACAGCCGGGCCGTCATCTCCACGCCAAGCTCCACCGCCGTCCAGCTTTCGCCTTCGTATTTGGCGCGGAGGATGGCGCTGCGGACGACGCCCTCGTACCGGTAGGGCGCAGCCGCCCCGTCCAGAGCGCCCAGATAGTGGCGGCTCGCGTCCAGCCGCATGACCGGGCCGCGGCGCAGCTCTTCCAGCCGCGGTGTACACACCTCACAGAACGGCAGCGTTCCCAGCACCCTGCGGCAGCAGGGACACCGCCTCGGGAAAAGCAGCTGGCGCATCTGCCGGGCAAGCTGCGCGGGGCGGCTGTAATAACCTGCCATCAGTCTTTCTTGACGGCGACGATGATACGCACCTTTTTGCCAGCCGCGCAGCCAAAGTTGTCGTACCAGCCGGTAAGGTAGTAATCATCGGAGTTGACGGAAGTGAGCTTGGTGTAGTAATACTGGCCCTTGTACCACAGGTAGACCTGCGTATCATCGGCCATTTCAAACCTTTCGCCCTTGGAGGAAAGGACGCTGGCCGCACCCACTTTGTCGATCTTCATGGGCATCAGCTGCACCATGTTGCGGACAGAGCCGGTCGTCTCCTGGCAGACCGCGATGCCGCCGGCCAGCACAGGATACTTGATGGAGGTGCTCAGACTGACCTGCTGGCCGCTGACGTAGCCGATATAGGTCGCACCGCTGCCGATGAAGTTGAATATCTGGCTGAAGGGCGTGCCGGTGATCTTGGCGATCTGCTGGAAGCCGAGGCCCAGAAGTGCGCCGGTGTTGCTGGTCAGGCGTTCCCACGCGGTGCTGAGGATGTCGCCGGAGATAACGCCCCACAGGATCTCTGTGGTGGTGGGTACCATAATGCTCTTCACCTGACTGACGACTGCATCGGTATCAATGGTGCCGTCGCCCGGCTGAGCCTTGATGGCGCTGAGAAGGGTGCTGTAGTTGGCGGCGACATTCTTCACATCGTCCAGCACACCGTAGTACCACAGGTCACCGGTCACATCGTTCAGGATGAGCTTGTCGATCTGCCCCTGCGGATTGGTAGTGTAGTAGCGGACATCGGAAGCCTTTAAGTTTTCCCCCGATAGGCGGCTGGGACGAACCGCCCCAGCCACACCCCCTGTACTCGTATCAAGGATCTGCACGTCATCCGCCAGAGCCCTATCGCCCAGCGCGGTGGCGTTCTCGTTCACAGTGCCGCTGACGGAGCGCTCATCGATCGTTTCCACGCTCTCGCCTTCGGGGCTGACCCGCACTTCCACCAGCCAGCCGGTGGGAAAGTTCAGGCTTTTGTCTACGTTCACCTCGCGGGCAAGGCCGTCGGTACACAGGACCTTGACGGTCTGAAGCACATCGGCGCTGTTGTCCTCGTCGATGAGGTTGCGGGCGGACGACTGCACCACGCCGTAGAAGACCTCGTCGGCCTCCTCACCGGTGATGATGCCTGCGGCCACATTGTTCATGCCCAGCAGCAGAGTGACCACCTGGCCGACACCGCCGCCGTTGAGGGAGGACACCTGGGAAGCAATGGCCGTGCTGCCCAGCGTGTAGGAGGTGCCTGCCACCGTAATGGAAGCGGGAGCGCTGGCCGTGGGAGACACCTCGGTGATGCGGCCTGCGGCACGGCGGGTATAGACCCACAGGGTCTTGAGGCTCTCGCTGTAGTAGTAGACGTCGTATTTGTTCAGCTCTGCGGAGCCGGAGACCTTATCGTTGCGGTAGACGCTGGCAGGGACGAAGGGCAGTACTGTGCTCTCCGAAGCCACGAAGGGACCTTCCAGGCTGCTGAGCAGGATGGTGGAGCCGTCCACCTGACCATTGCTCACGGTAAAGCCCAGGGTCGTGCCGTAGGCCGAACCGCTGGCGTTGTTGGCGGTGAGGGCATTGTAGAGCAGGACGGCGCAGTCCTCGTAGTTCATCGCTTCGCCCTGACGGCGGTCGAGGCCGGCACGCAGGCCGAGCTCGCCGGCCTTGTTGAGCTGGGCGTTGGGGAACGCGCCGCTCAGGTCGGTCATCTTATAGCCCATCAGCTTGAGCACTGCGGTGCAGGCTTCTTCCAGCGTGACGGCATTGTTCGGACGGAAGCTGCCGTCGGTGTAGCCGTTCATCCAGCCCTGCTGCACGGCGATGCGGACATAGGGCGCCCATGCCGAGGAGCCGGGCAGGTCGGTGTAGAGGGTCCCCACTGCCCCCTGGGAAGAGACGCTCTCCCGGTAGGTAGAGTAAGAGGTCAGCATTCTGGCAAATGCGCCGCGGGTCACGGCTGCATCCAGTGCGCCGGACTGCTCGGAATCCATGGCACCCAGCGTGATGGCAAACTGGACGGCGGTGTTGTTGCCCGCAGCCGATGCCGGCATCACCAGCATCGACACTGCGATGCTGACCGCCAGCAGAAATGCGAGAAGACGTTTTTTCATTGTGATCTCCTTATAAAAAATGTTAAACCTCTCAGTCTCGCTTCGCTCGACAAGGCCGAGTTGCGGCTCCCAGCATCCGCTGCGCATTGCTTGCGTCTCGCTGGCCGCTGCCCCAACAGCGACTCCCTGTTTCCGCCACTGGCGGCGGTCGTCGCTGTTGCCCCTACCGAGGGGAGCCTCTGGCGAAGAGGGAAAGCTTTACCAGAATGCCAAGGCCTCTCCTCGATAGGAGAGGTGGCACGCCGCAGGCGTGACGGAGAGGTTAAAAAACAACACAAGAGGGGTAAGAAATATGTGCTGTGTGATAGGCTATACCGGGCATGATATGAGTGCAGACAAGTTCAAAGAATATCTGATGCGCACCGTCTCGCGCGGGCCGGACGACCAGCGTGTGGTGGAAGGGCCTTTCGGCCTGATGGGCTTCGGACGCCTCGCCATCATGGGTCTGACGCCGGAGGGGATGCAGCCCTTCTACCGCGGGGCCGACTGCGTGGTCTGCAACGGCGAGCTCTACGGCTTCCGCTTCGAGAAAGAGATTTTGAAGCGCCGGGGCTACAAGTTCACCTCCGACTGCGACTGCGAGATTTTGCTGCCACTCTACTATGAGTACGGCCTCGATATGTTCCGCCACATGGACGCCGAATTTGCGCTCATCCTGTACGATTCCCGCAAGGACCGCCTCATCGCAGCCCGCGACCCCATCGGCATCCGCCCGCTGTTCTACGGCTACTCCAAGTCCAGCCACCAGATCGCATTCGCGTCCGAGATGCAGAACCTCATCGGCTGGTGCGACGACATCCGGCCCTTCCCCATTGGCAGCTACTACTGCGACGGCCGCTTCGTCCGCTATGAGGACATCGCCGATGTGCCCGCCCCCATGGAAGACGACATGGAGACCACCTTGACCAACATCCGCGAAAAGCTCATCGCCGGTGTGGAAAAGCGTCTGGACGCCGACGCACCGGTCGGCTTCCTGCTTTCGGGCGGTCTGGACTCCTCGCTGGTCTGCTCCATCGCAGCCAAAAAGCTGGGCAAGCCCATCCGCACCTTTGCCATCGGCATGGACACCGACGCCATCGACCTGAAGTATGCCCGCCAGACCGCCGACTATCTGGGCAGCGAGCATCACGAGGTCATCATCAACCGGGAGATGGTCCTCCAGAGCCTGGAAGAGGTCATCCGCCTGCTGGGCACCTGGGACATCACCACCATCCGCGCCAGCATGGGCATGTATCTGCTGTGCAAGGCCATCCACGAGCAGACCGATGTCCGTGTCCTGCTGACAGGCGAGATCTCCGATGAGCTGTTCGGCTACAAGTACACCGACTATGCCCCCACCGCCGACGCCTTCCAGCAGGAGAGCCAGAAGCGCATCCGCGAGCTTTCTATGTACGATGTCCTCCGCGCCGACCGCTGCATCTCCTCCAACAGCATTGAGGCCCGTGTGCCCTTCGGCGACCTGGACTTCGTCCGCTACGTGATGGCCATTGACCCCGAAAAGAAGCTGAACAGCTACGGCAAGGGCAAGTACCTGCTGCGCAAAGCCTTCGAGGGTGACTGGCTGCCGCCGGAGATCCTGTGGCGTGAAAAGGCCGCCTTCTCCGACGCCGTGGGCCACAGCATGGTGGACGACATCAAGGAGTATACCGAGAGCCTTTACACCGACGAGGAGTTCCAGCTCCGCCGGGCAAACTATTCGGCCCACTGCATGCCGTTCACCAAGGAGAGCCTGTTCTACCGCGAGATCTTCGAGAAATACTACCACGACCAGAGCCGCACCATCGTCGATTTCTGGATGCCCAACAAGGCATGGCCCGGCTGCAACGTCAACGATCCCTCCGCCCGTGTGCTGGCAAACTACGGCGCATCGGGGGTGTGATTTTTTATTTTTGCTCTAGATGCAGCAATTTTGCATCTAGAGTTTTTTGTGCAAATAAGTTCAAAGAATTTTAGCAAATTCTAACAAGATTGATTTCAAAAAACAGCGGCCGCTTTCCAATTTGGAAAACTGCCGCTGTTTTGCTTTTTCTGCGTCTTGCACACCCGCCCCCAACATGATACGCACTTTGCAGAAGGAAGCGGTCCCCAGCACTTTGCTGGAACGTCAAGTCGCTTTTTGTTGTGCTAAGGCGTCCCGGAATTCCTTCCATAGGCCGCTGCGCCCGGTCAAACGGTCCGCTGTTTCCTCGCCGAAGGTGAGTTTCAGCTTTTGATAGGCTTCCCGCAGATTGACCGGCCGGGACGTGGTGTTATGTGCATCCGATGCTACCACATCAATGACACCGCTGCTCAGCCAGCGTTCTACCCGCCGCCGCTTCCAGAAGCTGCCCGGCTCCAGCACCGTGGAACCGTTCATCTGGCAGGCCACAGGATACCGGGCCTTCAGCTTTTCCAGCAGGCCCCGCGATTCCAGGCAGCGGTAGCGCTCCACATGGGCCATCAGAATGGAGTAGCCGCACACAGCCACTTCTTCCAGCCCGTTTTCCAGCTCTTTGGCGGAAGTCTGCGGTAAAAACTCCATCAGCACCCAGTCCGTACCGGCCAGCGTGGGCAGGCCGTTTTCTCTGGCCGCATCCCGCAGCATGGGGTTGTACAGCAGCTCCGCACCGGGGTACAGCCGCAATCCATACCCCTGCTGTTGACAATAGGCCTGCGCTGCATCCAGGTGGCGCTGGTAGCGCTCCTGTGGAAAGGCCTCCAGGCCCGGTGTCGCGTGGGTGGTGGCCACCAATGTGGTGATGCCGTTGGCGGCAGCTGCGTCCAGCATCGCCCGCATCTGTTCTTCCGTGCGGGCACCATCGTCCACTCCATAGACCACATGCGTATGCAGATCTAAAAACTGTTCTGTCATGGGTTCAGCTCTTCTTTTCTTCTGCCTCTTTTTCGTAGGCCTTGTAATAACTGGAATCATGCGATTTGTAATAATATTTCTTGTTGGCAAAGCCCTCGTAATCCACCTGATTGAGGATGGTGCCGAGGATGGGGCAGCCCGTTTGTTCCAACTGGTTTTTTGCGTCGATCAGCTCCTGCCGGTGGACCTGATTGTAGCTCACCACCAGCAGAATGCCATCGCAGACCTTGGCGATCTCCGCAGCATCAATGACCACGCCCACCGGAGCCGCATCCACGATCACGTAATCGTACTGCTCTGCCAGTCCATCCAGCAGGTTCTGAAACCGCTCAGAGCTCAGCAGCGGGATGGGATTCAGCAGTTCGTGGCCCATAGGGATAAAGTCCATACCCGGAACGTTGGTGTGGAACAGGACTTCCTCCTTTTCGGCAATGCCGGCCAGATAGTGAGACAGGCCCTGCTTTTTGGAACCCGGCGCAAACTGCACCCCATAAACAGTGGTGATCATGCTCCGCCGCAGGTCTGTATCCACCAGGACCACCCGCTTGCCTCGCTCTGCCAGCTTCCGGCACAGCGTAATGCTGGTAAAGCTCTTGCCCTCGGATGCGTGGGAACTGGTAAGCATGATCTTTTTGATATCCCGACCCAAAAAGGAGACATTGGTGGAAAGGGTGTTGAAGGCCTCATTGACCGGGTAGCTCAACTGGGGAAGCTTTCGAAATTCAAGTCTGTTCACAGCATTTTCCCTCCCGGCAGCTTCAGGCCGATCTGCTTGTCTGCCCTCTGGTGTTTTGGCTCATCGCTCTTTTCCAGCGGGATCACCGCCATCGTCACCAGGCCGGTGTATTTCTTGATGTCCTCCGTCGTCTTGTAGGTGTCATCCAGCAATGTGATCACAACAACGACGCCTGCACTGACCACAAAGCCCAGCAATGCTCCCAGCAGGATGCTTTTGGTCTTGTTCGGGCTGACCGGCTCCGTAGGAACCAGTGCTGTGGACATGATAGAGATCTTGTCCGTTGCCATCTTTTTGGCAATGTAGTCCTGCACCACGGTAACATACTCATTGGCAATGTCTGCTGCTTCCTGCGCAGACTCCGACGTCACGGTGATCTCCACCATCCGGGTGTTGGAGGCATTGGTCACAGAGAGCATCTTATCCAGCTGGCTGTAGGTATAGGGCAGGTCCAGGTTGGAGATCACCTTCTCCTGCACCTCCCACATATGAAAGACCTGGATATAGTCATCGGTCAGAGCCGTGCCGATCTGCAGGTCGGAGATGTTGATGTCCGAGTCTTTCTGGCTGATGACGTAAATGGTAGACGACGCCTGATACTTGGGCGTCACAAAAAACAGCACCCCAATGGCTGCGATCAGGGCGCAGGCCACAGTCGCTGCTGCGATTTCCCGCCACTTTCCCAGCAGCGCATAAAACAGCTCCAGGAGGTCAATGGTCTCCTCGTCTCCATTGCCGGGCTGGGGCGAATTCACCTTATTGGGGGGTGGCATTTGGTATTCTGACATAGTTTTGTTCTCCCTTTGATTTATTCTGAAGCAGAAAGAAAGCAGTGGCAGCAAATGCCACTGCCTTCTGTAAACCTACAAAAGGTACTTTCTCAAACTCAGACCTTTGCAGTCTTCTTGGTCGCGACCACGGAACGCCTCCTGACGTTCCATGCGGCTGGCGTTGGTCCCATCTCCGACCGTCATCCGGCTGCGGACAAAGGTCTCGGCCTGGTCCCCATGCAGCGTCAGGGTCGTGCCCTTGGTCATTGCAGGGTCTATGGAGGAGAAATCATCCTCCAATGTCACGGTGACACCGCCTGCCAGATCGTTCAGCTCCGAGATGCCATCCATGTTCATGGCCACGTAAAAATCAATGGATTCTCCCAGCAGAAGACCTTCCACTGCCTCACGGGCATACTCGCAGCTTTCCTCCTTGCCATCGCCGAAGCCATGCGCAAGGCTGATCTGCATCTCTTTGGTGCCGATGGGGCTGCCAAGGTAGCCCAGCACGGTGCATTCTGTCATGGTATCCCGGTCGATCTTCAACTGACGGATGACCTGGCGTTCCGGATCGATGACGATCAGCCGCTGGAAATCTCCCTGGCCGCCCTGGTAAGCGCCCTCGCTCTCCACAGCACTGTCATGGTCCACGCCCATCACAAGGATGGAGGTCAGCCCCTCCCGGCGCTGGTATGTGACGCCGTTGTACTCCTGCGTTTCCACCGCTTCCGTCTGGGTCAGATCCCCGCGTGCTTCTTCAACGCTCCTGGTCTCCAGCCAGCGTCCCCCTGCATACAGGATCACACCCAGCAGAAGGATACCTGCCGCAATGACCAGGATCAGCCACTTTGCTTTTCCTGCCTGGTCATATCGTTTCAAAAAGTTTTTCCCCTCCTCAGGGTACAATGACATCCGAGGTATAAAGCCTCTCTCATAAGATACCATCTTTTATAGCCGTCTGTCAATGTTTTCCTCCATGTTTTTTCATTTTTATCCCCCCCCCCCTAAATTATTCTCAGTAAACAGTTGCTTAGGATTCACTGTCTGTGCACCCTCCAAATATGAAACGCATACAAAAATCATTTTCTTTATGATTTATATCCATCATTCTGAGTTTTTTTGCATCGGGAGATCCTTATGAAATGCTGTTTCTGGCACAACAAAGGAGCGCCCCCGCACGAAGTAGCTTCTGTGCGGAGACGCTCCTTGTTATTCCCTTATTTGTTGCTCAGGCATCCGAGCGGGAGAAGGCATTCTTCATAGTGCAGCTCAGTTCAAAGAGGACCTTGTCCAGCGTATCGGCGGCGCGGGCCTTCAGCTCTCTGGCGATGGCCTCGTTGGCCTCCGTGCGCAGGGCGGCACGGCGGGCCGGGTCGGCCTCCTGGGCCTGTTTTTCGTCGTAGGCGTTCAACAGAGCGCGGGTGGCGGAGAGGACGCCTTCCTCGTAGCGCTCGACATGGAAGATGGACTTGCCGTAAGCGGCATCGGCCATGGCAGCGATCATCCGGCTGACCCAGTAAAAGCTCTCGGTGGAGACTTCGCCAGTGGTGCAGGCGAGGTAGGCCGGGGTGGTGTCCACATTGGCATAGAACGGCACCATCGTGTTGAAGGCGTTGGACGCATAGGCGATCCACTCCACCGTGCGGAACTCCTCCGGCAGATCCGGGCGCATCTGGGTCAGCGCCATGAAGCTGTTGCGGTTGATGCCGATCGTACGGTAGGCACCCTTGCTCTTCGGGTCGCCATAGGCGGCATACGGGTCATACGGTGTACCCTGATAGTGCGAAGACAGCAGATATTTCACGTCTTCCGGTGTGATCTTCCGCTCCGGGACCATACACCAGGGCAGGTCGTCCGAATGCGGGGTATAGTCTGCATCGGGGCCTTCCCAGACCCAGGTGTTGGGGTTCAGATGCCGCAGCATAAACCAGGCGCGCGGTGTGTTATACACATGATCGGCGTCGTCGTGGCTGCCGAAGGCATCGCGCGGGTTGAAGCTGCCGTCCAGCGAGAGGTCGAGGTGGTACTTGTCCACAAAGGCCTTCAGGTCCTCCGAGCACATGTAGTTTTCCTGTGCGCCGCAGGCATCGGCAAAGTCGAAGCTGTCGATGCCGAGCTGGTTGGGCATCACGACATAGCTGTCGTCCGGCACACGGCGGGCCATCCAGTGGTGGCCGCCGATGGTCTCCAGCCACCAGATCTCGTTCACATCCTGAAACGCGATGCCGTTCATCTCATAGGTGCCGTACGTCCGGAGCAGCTCGCCCAGGCGCACCACGCCCTCGCGGGCCGTGCGGATATAGGGCAGCACGAGGCAGACGATGTCCTCCTCGCCAATGCCGCCGGGCACTTCCGGCCGTTCCCCTTTGGCGGGCTGGTACACCACCAACGGGTCTGCGCCCAGAACGCGCGGGTTGGACGTGATGGTCTCGGTAGCCGTCATGCCCACATGGGCCGCATTGACACCCGCTGCCGCCCAGATGCCCTCGCCTTCCACCGCGTTGGGCATGGCCGTCATCCGCAGCGCATGGCCGGGCAGCGGCACCTCCACATGGGAGATCACCGACCGATAGACGGCCGGGTGTTCCTCCGGCTGCACGACCACGAACTTTTTGGCCGTGAAATGCCCCGAACCCGAATCGTCGTTGCGGGCGACCATGGTGGAGCCATCGTATGATGCGTTTTTGCCGACTAAAATTGTAGTACAAGCCATTGTTCTGTCCTCCGAAATTGTTTCCTTGTCTTTTCGGTTTGCCGAGGCTATTGTAAGCCTTTTTTGGGGAAAAGGCAAGATTTTTTGAGAAGGGAGCGTGGAAGTACGATTTATGGGACATCATAGAATGTATTATGAATGCAGGCCACAAGATTTTCCTCCCGCATCGTCAATCAGACGGTTTTTCCTGCGTAAAATTAGGCACTATGCTAAAATCCTTTTCTATTGTTTGTATTGGATTGACACCGTTCGCACCACGTCCTATCATTATGGTAAAATCACCCAAAGGAGGAATGTCGGATGAAACGTCCTCTCATTGCCCATCAGACACCCGACAGAACACGCACCCAGCTTCTGGAAATACACAGTCGCAACGTCGGTGAACGCTGCGGTGCTGCCTGTCAGCAGATTGGCCTGGAACATCTTGGCCGCCTGACCGGACTTCTGCACGATCTCGGAAAAGCTGCTCACGAGGTTCAAGACTATCTTTATGGAGCCCCGATCGTCGGAAAACTCAATCATTCCAGTGCCGGGATGCGGTGGGTCTGGGAAGCCTTTGGAAAAAGCGAAACACGGAAAAGTTACCGTCTGGCTGCACAGTTTGCCGCCATCGCCATCGGCTGCCATCACGGCACACGATGCGATATTTTCGACCCGGAAGACGGCAGCGAACCCTGGCTGGAACGAATGTATTCCGAGAAAGCAGACCCATTTTACGCCCAAAGCTGTGAAACATTTTTCACCGAGTGCATCCCACAGGAGGAGATCGAGCAGGAAATGGCCCTTGCCGCCAAGGAGATCGCCTCTCTCTGGAAACAACTCAGCAACAACAACTCCAACAGCGTTTCGTTTCAGATGATGCTCGGTCTTGTTCAGCGCTATCTATTTGGTGCATTGGTCGATGCCGATTGGACCGACACCGCCCATTTTGAGAAAAACACACCCTTGCCATCCGCTGAGGCAACCGACTGGCTCGCACTGGCGAACACCGTGGAGCACTTTCTTGCAGACCTGAAACAAACCCGCACGATCGACTTTCTGCGGCAGGAAATCTCCGACCAGTGTCGTTCTGCCGGGCAGAACGCTGCTCCCGGCATTTACCGGCTCTATGTTCCCACCGGAGGCGGCAAGACTTACTCCGGCCTCCGTTTCTGTATTCACGCAGCAGAGCACACCCATGCCAGCCGGATCTTCTATTTTGCACCCTATCGCTCAATCATCGGGCAGAACACCGGGCATTTCCGGAAGGCGCTCGGCAATTCCGCTCTTGTTCTGGAACATCACGCGGACGCCATCCAGGACGAGACTCTGCAGGAATCCATTCTGGCACAAACGCAGAATTGGCAGGGTGTGCCCCTCATTGCAACGACCATGGTTCAATTTCTCAACACCCTGTTCGCTGCGCCTCGCCGCAACGCCCGCAGAATGCCCTCACTGGCCAACGCTGTCCTGCTTTTCGATGAGATCCAGTCGCTTCCCTTGCAGCACACCTACTTATTCAATATTGCACTCAACCTGCTTTCGCAGGCGATGGGCTGCACGATCGTCCTCTGCACCGCCACGCAGCCTCCTCTGGAGCAACTTGCTTATCCACTTTTGTTTTCTACTCCCAAGGACATCGTTCCAGATTATGCAAAACGCTTTGAGCAATTCAAGCGAACCGAAATCGTCCCCATTCTCGACCATTCCGGTTTTTCTGCTGAATCACTGGCCGATTTTTCCTTGGACAAGCTCCAAACCAATGATTCTCTGCTCGTGATTCTCAACACCCGCCGGATGGTCGAAGCCGTATTCGATCATCTAAAACCGCTTCTGGGTTCGGATGTTCAGCTTTTCTGCCTTACTACACATCTTTGCCCGCAGCACCGCATGGATGTGATCGACGCCATCAAAGCCCATCTGGATCCACCACACCCGGCACAAAAGCTGATCTGTGTCAGCACTCAACTCATTGAAGCAGGTGTAGATCTGAGCTTTGACTGCGTCATTCGCGGCATGGCCGGCCTGCCCAGCGTCGCACAGGCCGCCGGACGCTGCAATCGTCACGGTAAAACGTCCTGCCGCCCGGTCTATCTGCTCCCCTGCGCACAGAACGAAGAACATCTGGACTCCCTGCCGGATCTGGATGAAGGGCGTCGTTCCACAGAACGTCTGCTTTCCAGCCTGCCTGCTCATACAGACCTGCTCTCTCCGGCCTCCATTCAGGCCTACTACGACGCCTATTATTCAGAAGATCGTCAGAAGAACCAGATGCTTGCCCCAACCGGGCAGGACGGACAGACGCTCCTCGACCTTCTGAGCGACAACAAATCTGGTGTCAAAGCATATCGGGAAACCCACCGTTCGGCACCGCCGCTTTCCCCTGTCATGCTTTTTCAAGCATTTGATACAGCCGAATCGCAATTTCATGCACTGGAAAGCGACACGATCTCCGTCATTGTGCCGTACCAGGAGCAGGGGCAAAAGCTTGTCTCCGCCTTTTTGGCCACCGAACACCCCACCTCCGAACTGTTCCGTGCGGCACAGCATTATACCGTAGAGCTCAACAGCAGCGAGTTCCGACGCCTTGACCAAGCCCATGTGATCCTACCCGGAGCAAAAGGAGCCGTCTATCTTTTGCAGTCCAATTGTTATGACTCCATCAAGGGCATCCAGACCGAGCCCTCTGCACCGGAGGTTCTGATCTTCTGATAAAAAGGAGGAATTTCTTTGCAATATCCCAACACCATCACTCTGCTTGTATCCGGACGCTATGCACTTTTCAGTGACCCCATTACCCGCGTAGGCGGCGAGAAGTGCAGTTATCCCGTCCCGACGTACCAAGCGCTCAAAGGCATTCTGGAAAGCGTATATTGGAAGCCCACATTTATTTGGTTCCCTACCGATGTCCGCATCCTGAACCGGATCGAAACGCAGTCTAAGGGCATCCGCCCCATCAACTACAGCAACGGCAAAAACGACCTTTCCATCTATACGTATCTGTCTGATGTTGCCTATCAGGTGCGCGCCCACTTTGAGTGGAACGAGCACCGCCCGGACCTTGCGCAGGACCGGAACGAAAACAAGCACTACGCCATCGCCAAGCGAATGCTGGAACGCGGCGGGCGGCGGGACATCTTTCTCGGTACACGGGAATGTCAGGGTTACGTAGAACCCTGCACCTTTGGCGAGGGCCCCGGTGCTTACGACAACACTCCCTCTGTTCCGCTTGGCCTGATGCTGCATGGTCTGACCTACGCAGACGAGACCACCACTGGCACCATGCAGGAGCGTTTCTGGTATCCGGTGATGGAAAACGGCATCATCCACTTCTGCCGCCCGGAAGAGTGCCCCGTCGTCCGCGATATCCGGAAGCAGTCGGCCAAGCATTTCATCCTGAACGAAACGCTCCAAAGCTGCGACGATCTTTATCAGGAGGTGTTCTCTGAATGAGCTGGCTGGAACGCTGTTATCAGACCTATGAGTACATCCGCCGGGCAGAACCTGACCTCATCGGCAGGCAGGAACCCAATCGTGCCACCCTCCTGCCCGTCGGTCACACCACCCAGCAGGCACAGATTCAGGTAGAGCTCGACCTCGACGGCAATTTTCTGAACGCTTTTGTCCTGCGCAAGGATGAACAAACCACGATCATCCCCTGCACTGAACGCTCATCCGCCCGAACTTCCGGCATTGTACCTCACCCACTTGCCGATAAACTTCAATACATCGCTTCCAATTATTCCGATTACGGTGGGCGAAAGGAGCCTGGCTGGGAGAAATATCACGAACAGCTTCTCCGCTGGTGTTCTTCCCCATTTTCCCACCCATTGGTCTGCGCTGTACTTCACTACCTCGAAAAAGGCTGCCTGATTCCCGATCTTCTTGCAAAAGGCATCCTGTTCACAGATGAAACTGGCAGACTTCCCGCAAAATATACAGGTGAAAAAGATGCTTCGCCCCAAATCGTTCGCGCCATTCCTTCTGGAGACCAGACTGAATCGTTCATCCGTTTTCGTGTCAACAACATTGATTTGTCCTGCACACCCGAACTCTGGGACAGTTTCCTGCATTTTTATGAATCACAGTTGACCGATCAGGACTACTGCACTGTTCTTGGTGAGAAAACCGCGATTTCCATGCTCAGCCCGCAAAAGATCCGCAATGCCGGAGATGGTGCAAAATTGATTTCCAGCAACGACGAAACGAATTTCACCTTTCGCGGACGTTTCTTTAACCCACGACAGGCGCTTTCGATCGGCTATCGCACCACGCAGGAAGCCCACAGTGCACTGCGCTGGCTCATCAGCCGTCAGGGCACAAATCTTGGTGATGAATCCATCCTGGTCTGGGGCACACAGGATGAACCGGTTCCCTCGCTTTGCGATGATACCTATGATCTTGCGCAGAATGCCCCCGCTGATGATCTCGATGACATGGAGACTCCAGAATTTGCTTTGATGCCCTCACAGGAAGCTTCCACCGCCGAGACCATTGCGCGGCAGTTCAATCGGGCGATCCATGGATACCGCTTGAAGCTGACCGACACCTCCCAGCTTTCCGTTCTGATCCTAGACTCTCCTTCTGGTGCCAAAGGCCGCCTTTCGGTCCGGTATTATCAGGAACTCAGCGGCTCCCGGCTGCTGGAAAATATCGTTGACTGGCACAAAACCTTTGTGTGGCTTTTGGAATACCGCTCCCGCCCCGCACCGGCACAGCCCGGAACGAAACCCAAGCTGGAACATTTTTCGTTTGTCGGAGCACCCGCTCCGGAGGACATCGCGAAAGCTGCTTACGGAGAAAAGGTCGATCAGAAACTCAAGCAACAGACTTTGGAGCGCCTTGTTCCCTGTTTGGTAGAACGAAAGCCGCTGCCTTATGACCTTGTGCGAAGCGCTGTACGCCGTGCTACGGCAGGCGTCACGCTGGAGCCCTGGGAAGCCCGCAAGACCCGCAGCATCGCCTGTGCGCTGATCTGCGGTTATTACAACCGATCGAAAGGAGAATCTTATTCTATGGCATTGGATGAAACCTGCCGCGACCGCAGCTATCTGTTCGGCCGCATCCTCGCCTGCGCAGAGCAGGTCGAACGCTATGCACAAAACCTGACCACCGATGAAAAACGTACAACGAATGCCGAACGGGCACAGGTCATGTTCGTACAGCGACCCGCCAAAACGACCGTTCTGCTGCAAAACAAGCTCACGCCCTATCTGAGCCGCATCCAGTCCAAAAACGGCAGCCGACGCCGTTATCAGCTTATGCTGGATCTGATCGATCAGCTCGGTGAAGAAAACTTCACCAACAAACCCTTGAGCGAACTTTATCTCCTTGGCTATTCCAGCCAGCGGATGGCCTTTCGCCGTGAAAACGAAGAATCGAAAAAGAATTCCAATTCGAGTGAAGAATAAATAACAGGAGGATCTACTATTATGAGTGCTTTGAACCATAAGATCGACTTTGCCCTTGTTCTTTCCGTCCGCCACGCAAACCCCAATGGGGACCCGCTCAATGGCAACCGCCCCCGTGAGACCTACGAAGGCTACGGCGAGATCTCGGATGTCTGCCTGAAGCGAAAGATCCGCAACCGCATGATGGACCTCGGCGCTCCGGTTTTTGTGCAGTCCAATGACCGCTGCATCGACGGCTGCAAAAGCCTGAAAGACCGTGCTGACTCCATCCCTGCACTGAAAAAAGAAAAAGACGCCGATGTTTACGCAAAAGTCGCCTGCCAGACCTGGCTGGATGTGCGCAGCTTCGGCCAGGTGTTCGCCTTCAAGAATGGCGGCGAGGCCGACGGTGTCTCGATCGGTGTGCGTGGGCCCGTATCCATCCACCCGGCGTTCAGCGTTGACCCCGTCGAGATCAGCAGCCTCCAGATCACCAAAAGCGTCAACGGCGTATCCGGTGCAAAAAAATCCAGCGATACCATGGGCATGAAGCACCGCGTTGACTTCGGCGTCTATACTACCTTTGGCAGCATCAACTGCCAGCTTGCCGAAAAGACCGGCTTCACGCAGGAGGATGCAGACCTGATCAAGCAGGCTCTCCTCACATTATTTGAGAACGACACGTCTTCTGCCCGGCCGGACGGCAGCATGGAGGTGATCCGCCTGTACTGGTGGGAGCACAACTGCAAGAGCGGTCAGTATTCCTCCGCCAAGGTCCACCGCTGCCTGCATGTGAAGTCAACCTGCGAGACACCTCACAGCGCAGAGGATTACGAGATTACCTGCGACGAATTGGACGGTCTGACGCCGGAAGTGTATGATGAACACTGACGAATATCTGCAAATGTCTGGTATTCAACACTTTGCCTTTTGTAGAAGACAATGGGCGTTGGCCTACCTCGAACAGCAATGGTCTGAGAACCTTCGCACTGCAGAGGGGCGGCTGGAACATACCCGCTGCCATGACACCGCGCAGACCGAACGGCGGGGCGATCTGCTCATCACGCGGGGGATGAAGGTCGTCAGCCACCGCCTGCGGCTCAGCGGAGACTGCGACGTTGTGGAATTCCGGGCGGACCCGGAGGGCATCCCGCTGCAGCACACCGAAGGCCGCTGGCGGCCCATGCCGGTGGAGTACAAACACGGCCGCGCCAAGGAGAACGACGCCGACCGGCTGCAGCTCTGTGCGCAGGCCATGGCTCTGGAAGAGATGCTGGCCTGTGATATCCCGCAGGCCGCGCTCTTCTACGAGGAAACGCGGCGGCGGGAACTCGTCCCGCTGACGGACGCGCTGCGCCAAAAAACGCAGGCCATGGCCGACGAGATGAACCAGTATTTCGCCCGCGGCTACACTCCAAAAGTCAAGCCGGGAACCTTCTGCAACGCCTGCTCCCTCAAAGAGCTTTGCCTGCCCGCACTGTACAAACGCGCCGACCCCAGGGCCTACCTGAAAGCCTATCTGGACGAAGTGCAAGCGGAGGACACGCCATGAGACAGCTATTGACCCAGCTTTACGTCACTTCGGAAGACGCCTATCTTTCGCTCGACGGCGAAAATGTCGTGGTCAGCCGCCAGAAGACCGAGATCGGGCTGGTCCCGCTCCACACGCTGGAAGGGATCGTCTGCTTCAGCCGCTCCGGTGCAAGCCCGGCACTCATGGGCAAATGTGCGGCCAAGGGCATCGACCTCTGCTTTTTCAGCCCCTACGGCCAGTTTTTGGCGCGCACCGTCGGCGAAGAGCGCGGCAATGTCCTGCTGCGGCAGACCCAGTACCGCATCTCCGACAGCGAAGCGCTGAGCTGCCGCTATGCGCGGTACTTCATCCTTGGCAAAGTTTACAACGCCCGCTGGGTACTGGAACGCGCCACCCGCGACCACCCGCAGCGCGTACCCGTAGAGGAACTCAAACGCACGAGTGCCCAGCTTGCGGCGGCGCTCCCGCTCATCGAACAGTGTGACGATCTCGACCAGCTGCGCGGTCTGGAAGGGGAAGCCGCGCAGCGCTACTTCGACTGCTTCGACTCCCTCATTTTACAGCAGCATGAAGCGTTTTCCTTCGTGTCCCGAAACCGTCGGCCTCCGCTGGACAATGTGAATGCGCTTCTCTCCTTTGCCTATTCTTTGCTGGCCCGCGACTGCGCTTCCGCACTGAGCAGCGTCGGACTGGACCCGTATGTCGGCTTCCTGCACCGCGCCCGTCCCGGACGCCGCAGTCTGGCGCTGGACCTTATGGAAGAGCTTCGCGCCGTTTACGCAGACCGGTTCGTGCTGTCCTGCATCAACCAGAAACTGCTGACAGCGAAGCACTTCCAGAAACAGGAGAATGGTGCTGTCCTCCTGACCGACGATGGCCGCCGCGCGTTTCTCAAAGCCTGGCAGACCAAAAAGCAGGAGCAGATCACCCATCCCTTCCTGAAAGAAAAACTGCCCTGGGGACTGGTGCCTTACGTGCAGGCGCTCCTTCTGGCGCGGACTCTGCGCGGTGATCTGGAACTGTATCCGCCATTCTTCTGGAAGTGAGGTTCGTCTATGCTGGTCCTGATCACCTACGATGTCAACACCGAGACCGCTGCTGGGCGCAAACGCCTGCGCAAAGTCGCCAAAAAGTGCGTGGACCACGGGCAGCGGGTGCAGAATTCTGTCTTCGAGTGCCTGCTGGACGCCGCGCAGTTTACTGTTCTGAAGTCCGAGCTTGCCGCTCTCATCGACCCCGATCTGGACAGTCTGCGGTTTTATCAACTGGGCAACAACTATAAGACCAAGGTCGAGCACATCGGGGTGCATCCCCTGTTTGAATCCGGAGACGTGCTGATTTTCTAGCCTGTTCCCTCGGTGCGAATGGAAAGCACTCACCCCTTTTCCGTCTCCTTCGCACCATGTTTTCAAGCCGTTCTGTGCAGATTGCAGCTGTTTTTTCGGATGTTTTTGGACAGGCTCTTCCAAATCTGTGCAGATCGTTTTATAATGAAACAAAAGCGGAGATGTTTTTCTCCGTTTTTGCTGTCGCCCTCCTCGCGGAGGGCGTGGATAGAAATTCATCGTACACGTCAAACCACTCTTCGCAGTATTCGTCGCCCTCCTCGCGGAGGGCGTGGATAGAAATGTCCCGATGGATCTGGCAAGCTATGCGGTCGTTGTCGCCCTCCTCGCGGAGGGCGTGGATAGAAATTTCTTGCTTCCCAAGCAGTAGGCGGCGGGTTCGAGGTCGCCCTCCTCGCGGAGGGCGTGGATAGAAATATCACGAACGATTGAATGAACCGGGAGACATTACAGGTCGCCCTCCTCGCGGAGGGCGTGGATAGAAATGTCCATATAAGGCGCGGTAGAGCGGGCCACTTCTGTCGCCCTCCTCGCGGAGGGCGTGGATAGAAATTTAAGACTGTTATATCGGCATCTATTAGTTCATTAGTCGCCCTCCTCGCGGAGGGCGTGGATAGAAATTCCTCAATGTCCGTAATCTCTTTCTGAACGGTGGTCGTCGCCCTCCTCGCGGAGGGCGTGGATAGAAATGCTCTTTCGCTCTCCGCATTGACCGCCTCTCCCAGTCGCCCTCCTCGCGGAGGGCGTGGATAGAAATGTTCCGTTCCAGACCGGCATGTTGAAGAACACCGCGTCGCCCTCCTCGCGGAGGGCGTGGATAGAAATACTGCCAGTTGCGATGATGTTGTAGTCGATCATAAGTCGCCCTCCTCGCGGAGGGCGTGGATAGAAATAGCTGCTCCGGGGTCAGGCTGTCGTCGGTCAGGCGGTCGCCCTCCTCGCGGAGGGCGTGGATAGAAATAACTTTTTGCTCTGGAAAGATCACGCTGTAACCCGTCGCCCTCCTCGCGGAGGGCGTGGATAGAAATGACGAAATATCGCTTCTTTTCCATTTTTCATCGAGGTCGCCCTCCTCGCGGAGGGCGTGGATAGAAATATTCATCGCGCTCACCGTCTTTCTCTCTGGCTTCGTCGCCCTCCTCGCGGAGGGCGTGGATAGAAATTCTCAACAAAAGATAAAAACTCTGGCAAAGAAAGTCGCCCTCCTCGCGGAGGGCGTGGATAGAAATACAGATTACAGCTATGTTGTCAGTTCGTCCAGCAGTCGCCCTCCTCGCGGAGGGCGTGGATAGAAATAGCAGTCGGCACAAGACGGCGGTTGGCTGCTCGGGTCGCCCTCCTCGCGGAGGGCGTGGATAGAAATTTGTAAATTGGGTTCTGACGGATACAAGGGCAGCAGTCGCCCTCCTCGCGGAGGGCGTGGATAGAAATGCTCATGCGCCCTCCCGGAGCCGGTCCAGCCCCTTGTCGCCCTCCTCGCGGAGGGCGTGGATAGAAATCAAAAGTAGTCGAAAAGTAGTCCGGCTTCAGCCGTCGCCCTCCTCGCGGAGGGCGTGGATAGAAATAGTTTTGCGTATGCTATCCCACCGCCGTATGCGAGTCGCCCTCCTCGCGGAGGGCGTGGATAGAAATAAACCCTGCATGATTGGGGCGCTCTGCCCGCCCAGTCGCCCTCCTCGCGGAGGGCGTGGATAGAAATCTTACACGCCCAATCACGGATAGCGGCATATATAGTGTCGCCCTCCTCGCGGAGGGCGTGGATAGAAATCTCAAGGCGGTCACGTTCCGGCTCGCGGTCTTTGGTCGCCCTCCTCGCGGAGGGCGTGGATAGAAATATGTCTACATTATAACATCAAAATATCACCTAGTCAGTCGCCCTCCTCGCGGAGGGCGTGGATAGAAATATCAGCAGAACACGGTTCAGAACTTCCCGGATATGTCGCCCTCCTCGCGGAGGGCGTGGATAGAAATCTGACAAGGTAGCTCAAAAGCTGATGGGTCACGCCGTCGCCCTCCTCGCGGAGGGCGTGGATAGAAATAGATGAAAGAAGCCGAAGCTCGATTGAAGCACGGAGTCGCCCTCCTCGCGGAGGGCGTGGATAGAAATCTGCGGGTAGATGCTGATGCTGACGCCCCCCATGCGTCGCCCTCCTCGCGGAGGGCGTGGATAGAAATTGGTAACCCCCTACCAAAAAGAGGCCCTGCGCTAGTCGCCCTCCTCGCGGAGGGCGTGGATAGAAATTTCTATCTCCTGCACCCGGCAGGTGCGACCGCTGTCGCCCTCCTCGCGGAGGGCGTGGATAGAAATAGGCGATGCCCTTGGCGGCCCGATCCGCTTTCCAGCGTCGCCCTCCTCGCGGAGGGCGTGGATAGAAATACCAGCAGGGTGTACGGATCGCGCATCCACTGCGTCGCCCTCCTCGCGGAGGGCGTGGATAGAAATAACAGCCCCACCATCAACACCGAGGGCAACACCGTCGCCCTCCTCGCGGAGGGCGTGGATAGAAATAGCTGCAGATCTTCGAGGTGGACGAACTGGACTGCAGTCGCCCTCCTCGCGGAGGGCGTGGATAGAAATTCACTCCATCGTGCTGGGCAGCTACCAGCAGTGGAGTCGCCCTCCTCGCGGAGGGCGTGGATAGAAATTTGCCGGTGGTGTCATCATAGGCGTACTGCTTGTGTCGCCCTCCTCGCGGAGGGCGTGGATAGAAATTGCGACTTGAGGGCGGTGCGGGTGGTGAGATCCTGTCGCCCTCCTCGCGGAGGGCGTGGATAGAAATATGGACAGGTAACGCTCGACAATTCCGACGTCAAGGTCGCCCTCCTCGCGGAGGGCGTGGATAGAAATCAGTTGCCGCCCCGATTCGGAAGCCGAGTATAGTGTCGCCCTCCTCGCGGAGGGCGTGGATAGAAATTTGTGCAGGTTTGCGCCGTAGTTGCCGTAGCCAAGTCGCCCTCCTCGCGGAGGGCGTGGATAGAAATTCGGCTACGAGGTGGATGTATGTGCAGGTGTTGCGGTCGCCCTCCTCGCGGAGGGCGTGGATAGAAATCGCTGGAGGAAGATGACGCCCGCAAGTGGGCAGAGTCGCCCTCCTCGCGGAGGGCGTGGATAGAAATCGGTTAAAAGTGGTGATGTGATTATCACATCATTGTCGCCCTCCTCGCGGAGGGCGTGGATAGAAATAACCCAAGTGGGGGCGGGGGCGAGCCTGAAACCCGTCGCCCTCCTCGCAGAGGGCGTGGATAGAAATATTACAGTGCCGGATTTCTTGCTGGAAATCATTCGGTCGCCCTCCTCGCAGAGGGCGTGGATAGAAATACTTTGGCCGCTCTTATTCTCTTGGCCAACGACCGTCGCCCTCCTCGCGGAGGGCGTGGATAGAAATACAATGAGCTGCTCGAAATTGAGCGGGAAGCCGAAAGTCGCCCTCCTCGCGGAGGGCGTGGATAGAAATGCATCGCGGGTATCGGTGTGTACGATGGCGCAGGTCGCCCTCCTCGCGGAGGGCGTGGATAGAAATCCTCATCGGTCAGGGCCGTGGTGTCGGGGCCTCCCGTCGCCCTCCTCGCGGAGGGCGTGGATAGAAATATTACGCACTGCCACGGAGACCACAGCAAAGCCGGTCGCCCTCCTCGCGGAGGGCGTGGATAGAAATAGATTTCCTCCTCTCACTCGCTGTCCGTGGTTGCGGTCGCCCTCCTCGCGGAGGGCGTGGATAGAAATTCCAGCGCCGTGAGCCGCTGCTCCTGCCTCTGGGTGTCGCCCTCCTCGCGGAGGGCGTGGATAGAAATGCGTTGTCTCAGCGCCATCGTCCTCACCCTCCACTTGTCGCCCTCCTCGCAGAGGGCGTGGATAGAAATGTTCTGGACGTGGTTTCGATGCTAACATCGCCCTGTCGCTCTCCTCGCAGAGGGCGTGGATAGAAATTTGCGGTAGGCCTCGATCTGCTCCTTGGTGCGCGGGTCGCCCTCCTCGCAGAGGGCGTGGATAGAAATAGAAGAATCCCGGTGGTGGGCTTTGAAGTTTTGCTGTCGCCCTCCTCGCGGAGGGCGTGGATAGAAATCGGGTCATCCAGTAACAGCCCCTTGGCAATGGTCGTCGCCCTCCTCGCGGAGGGCGTGGATAGAAATAACTTGAACCTCAACAATCTGCGTTCCAATTCCAACGTCGCTCTCCTCGCGGAGGGCGTGGATAGAAATTGGAAGGTCTGGGCAACGAGTTTCTGCGAATCCTAGTCGCCCTCCTCGCGGAGGGCGTGGATAGAAATTCCTTGCCCCAGCTAACAGCGTATTCTGCCCTGCATCCCGGCATCGCCAACCTTTCCCCCATTGGCCTCATCGTGCGCGGTACAAAACAAAAGCAACAGGCGGCATGACCCGTTGTATGGGCCATGCCGCCTGTTGCTTCAGGGCTCGTTTGCCTGCAGCACACAGGCACAATACCCCGGTTCGGGCTGATAGCAGTGGATGGTCAGGTATTTGTCCACCTCCGGGCTGTAATCGTGGAGGGTATGCTTCGTACCGTTCAGCGCCACATCTGCATAGGACACCAGCCACTTTTTGTCCCCATTGGGGAACACCTTGTAAAACGAGCGGTCCAGCATTTCTTCCACCGGCACACCCTCGATATTGGCCATTTCCGCATTGCAATAGCGGAAGATAAAATCCACGCCGTGTCCATCTTCATTGAAGACCAGCTCGATGACACAGAACGCCAGCGGCATATCGTCCAGCAGGCTGCATTTTTCCAGCAGGCTCATGCTCATGGGGCGAGGCTTCGTGTCGGACAGCCCGATCTCCATGCGCAGGCGGCGGTGGCTGCTCAGGCCGCGCTTGCGTCCCTGAAACGTGCGGCCGTCCGACATGGTATAAACGCCATCGTTGCCGATGTTTACGATCTGGCTCCGGTTCACTGCGATCCCCTTGCTGATGTTCAGGAACTGATCTTCCGGCAGAACAGACAGGACGCCGTGCATCGGCGCATACAGCGCGGCTTCCCCGCCGTCTATGCGGTGAAGGACCGTTTTCCGGTCGCTGCGGTAAAGATATAAAATGTTTTCCGGGCAGAGATTGTGTTTTTGCATCCATCGATTCAGGTCGCTCATTGCAGTGCTCCTTTGTCAGTTGATGACTTTAGTATAACATACTGCTGTGCATCGGACAAGGAGAATTCACGAAAAAACGCAATTCAATGGAGCTTTTCGACAATAATATGAGGCGCATTTTGTTGAAACTCACGTTTTTGGCGTGTCGTGCATAGAAAGCATTGACTTTCCGGCATTCTTTTCGTATGATGAACACAGAACACCGAATGGTTATTCCCATAAAGCACATACGCATAAAGCAAAAAGCATAACAGGAGGTTTCATGTTATGAAAATGACCCGCCGTGATTTTTTGAACGTTTCTACTGCGGCTGCGGTGGTTTGCGCAGCTACACTTTTGCCCGTAGAGAAAGCCGCCGCAGCACAACAAACGATGGCGGCGCAGGAACTTCTGGAACAGGCGTATCTGTACGCCTTTCCACTGGTGATCATGGACGCTACCCGGACGGCTTCCACAAACACCCGCACAGCTACAAGCAACAAGGCTCCCATCAACCAGTTCATCCATGCGGAAAAGCTGGCAGATGCAACGACCCGTGTGGTGGTTACGCCGAATGTGGATACCATCTATACGCAGGCGTTTCTGGATGTCGGCGCAGAACCAATGATCTACGGCGTGCCGCAGACCGACCGCTTTTTTAATGTACAGGTGCTGGATGCGTGGACAAACACCGCCGCCGTGCTGGAAACGCCGGGGCTTTACGCCATTACCCGTGCAGACTGGCAGGGCGAACTGCCGGAAGGGGTGCAGCGCATTGATGTGCCTACCACGATGGTCTGGACCATTGCCCGCATCGTGCTTTCCGGACAAGAGGACCTGCCCAACGTCCGGGCCATTCAGGATAAGATGCAGCTGATGCCGCTTTCCGCCTATCAGGCGGGTGGATGGACCGCCCCCGCAGGCAGCTATGACCCTGCCAATGACTTTGTGCCGGTAAAGCACGTTCTTGCCATGGACGCAAAGGAATTTTTTGATACCGCCAACCAGCTGATGGAAACCAACCCGCCCGCTGCGGCAGACGCGCCGGTACTCCGGGAGCTTGCAGCACTGCACATCGGCCCCGGTGAGAAGTTCGATGACAAGGCGCTGGGTCTGTTCAGTGGGCTGCGCTGGAAGCTGATGCTGCTCCAGCTGAAGAAAAAGCTGCTGAGCGAATCGAAGGGCTATACGCGCCAGATGGGTCAGTGGACCTATTTCGGCGACCCCATCGGCAACTTTGGCACAACATATACCTACCGTGCCATGGTGGCGCTGCGGGGTCTGGGTGCCAACACCACCGATGTTGCCATCTACCCCAAAACCGATGTGGACAGTACCGGTGCCGTCTTGACCGGTAAAAAGACCTACACACTGCATTTCGATTCGTTCCCTCAGACATTAGAGAAGGGTTTTTGGTCCGTAACCGCCTATGGCAAGGACGATTTTCTCATCGACAATCCCATCGATCGCTACTGCATCAATGACCGGTCTGTCCTGAATCGAAATGCAGACGGTTCTGTTGATGTCACACTTTCCCATGCGATGCCAGAAAACACGGAGAACTGGCTTCCCATCGGAGAGACTGAATTTCATCTCTTCCTGCGCATCTATAAGCCCGACTGGAATGCCCTGCGCGGCTGGCAGCCGCCCACGGTTTGTGTAAAATCGCCCCAGATATAACGGAGGCAAACGACTATGAAGATGACCCGCAGAAACTTTATTTCCGCTTCGGCGGCTGCAGCTTTGGCCTGCGGCGCATCCCTGACTGCACATGCAGCAGGCAGCACCGATGAAAACGGTCTGAACTTTATCACAGACATTTTCAAGGACTCCACCCAACCGGGCGAGATCGAAGAGGCAACGGCTATCACGGCAGAAAAGAACGCCGCATGGTATGAAACGCTGGATTTTTCCGACCGGCGGGAGTTTGCCAACGCAGAGCGCGGCTGGCTGGACAACGCGGAAGGCAGGATCATCAATGGTGATGATAACAGATCTGCATGGGATCTGCAGAGCTACGGCGATTTGAACCGGGACGCGCCGGACACCGTCAATCCGAGCCTGTGGCGGAACACGCAGCTGAACGCCAAAGCCGGTCTGTTTGAAGTGTGCGACGGCATCTATCAGGTGCGCGGCTTCGATATGGCCAATACGACCTTTATCCGCACCGACCATGGCTGGATCGTGTTTGACGTGCTGATGTGCAGGGAAAACATGAAAGCCGCCAAGGAACTGATGGAAAACCGCTTCGGCCCGCTGGAGATCAAGGCCGTACTGTACAGCCACTCTCATGTGGATCACTTCGGCGGCGTGGAGGGTATCATCGACCGCGCACAGGCAGCAGATGCGAGCCTTTCGCTCCAAGACCAGCTGGCTTCCGGCAAGGTTCCTGTGCTTGCACCGGCGGGCTTTCTGAAGCACGCCATCCGCGAGAATGTCTACGCGGGCATCGCCATGGCGCGGCGCGCACAGTTCCAATACGGCACAGTGCTTGACAAGGGCGAAAAGGGTGCGCTGAGCGTGGGCATCGGCATGGGACAGTCCACCGGTACGGTGTCCCTCATCGCTCCTACCTACGAGATTGGGGAAGATGTTCCGAAACTGACCATCGACGGGCTGGAGATCGAGTTCCAGCTGACCCCCGGCACCGAAGCCCCCGCCGAAATGAACGCCTATTTCCCGAAATACCGCGCCCTCTGGATGGCGGAAAACTGCACCGGCACCCTGCACAACCTCTACACCCTGCGCGGCGCAGAGGTGCGCGATGCCAACGAGTGGGCAAAGTATATCATCGAGGCCGACCAGCGCTTCTGCGATAAGACCGACGTGGTGTTCCAGAGCCACAACTGGCCGCACTGGGGCGAGGAGATCCATGAGTATCTGCTGAATACAGCCTCCATCTATAAGTTCATCCACGACCAGACCCTGCATTACATGAACCAGGGGTATACCTCGAATGAGATCTCGGCGATGCTGACCCTGCCCAAAAAACTGGAAAAGGTCTGGTACACCCGGCCGTATTACGGCACACTGGCGCACAATTCCAAGGCCGTTTACCAGAAATATCTGGGCTGGTACGATGCCAACCCGGTCAACCTGAACCCGCTCCCGCCCAGCGATACTGCCAGGAAGTTGGTGGAATATCTGGGCAGCACAGAGCTGGTGCTCTGCAAAGCGAAAAAAGACTACGAAAAGGGCGAGTATCAATGGGTAGCGCAGATCACCAAAGAACTGGTCTACGCCGACCCGTCCAATCAGAAAGCACGCAATCTGTGTGCAGATGCACTGGAACAGCTTGGCTATCAGGCAGAGTCCGGCGCGTGGCGCAATGCCTATCTGATGGGTGCCGCCGAGCTGCGCAAGGGCAACCTGTCCAAACTGGCACGCACAGCCAATGGACTGGCCGCGACAATGGGCGAGATGACCATCGCCATGCTGCTGGATTACATCGCTATCATGACCGATGCCAATGCCGCCCAGAACGATGATCTGACTCTGAATCTGACGGTGACAGATGTGAATGAACAGTTCTATGTAACCCGTAAGAATGGCATCCTGCTGTCTTACCCCGGCGAGAACCATCCGGATGCGCAGGCTTCCGTCACCTGCAAGCGTCTGCAGCTCTTTGCCTTGATGACAGGTCAGCAGGCCGGGCAGGTACAGATCAGCGGCGATGCCACCGTTCTGAAGCGCCTGCTGGCGTACGCCTCCAAGTTCGAGAAGACGTTCAATGTGATCGAACCGTAAAAACTGACTGCAAATAACAAACACAGCCCCGCTTTGGTGAAGAAGGATCCAAAGCGGGGCTGTGCTTTCATGAAGGAGAAATGAAGGGAATATCAGGTTACAGATTCAGCTCAAACTGTTCCACCGTAACAGTTGCTTTGCTATCGGCAGCAAAGGTGATGCCGTCGGCAGACTGGGGGGTGTAGATCCATGCGGTCATGGTCTGCTCACCGTCATTGACAAAGACCTCCACGCTGTTTTTATCCAGCAGGATGCGGAGCTTCAGGGCACCGTTCTGGCTGCGCACCTTGCAGCTGCGGCGGTGAACGATGTCGGCACGGGAACCGGCATGGCTGCGGTCCAGCGTCAGCTGCGAGGTGTAGGGGTCGTAGGTCAGGCTGGTGTGATAGTCTGCGTCAGCAGCCAGCTTGAGAGTGAAGGAGCGGTATTCGCCGGGCTGCACCGTGACGGTCAGGTCGGCCACACGGCCCTTGATGCCTTCCAGAGAAGTTTCACTTTGCACCGTCACATTTTCGTGGAAGGTGCGCTTGCCGTGAACTGCATCCAGTTCACGCACCGGGGTCTGAACAATGCGCCCGTCCTTGATGTGCAGTTCGCGCGGGCAGATGGTCTGTCCGAACCACTTGCAGCCCTTGGGCTTATCCTCGGTGTCCGACCAGGTTTGCAGCCACGCGGTCATGATGCGGCGGCCATCCGGGGCAAGGGTGGTCTGGGTGGCGTAGAAGTCGATGCCGCCGTCCATCAGCTGCACGTTTTCCTTGGTGAAGGTGTGGGTGGCTTCGTCATAGCTGCCGATGAAGGCAATGACGTTGTGACCATTGTGGAACTCGCCCTTGGGCAGCATCTCCATGGGCCCCAGCATCAAGACCTGCTTGCCATCCAGCGGGAAGAAGTCCGGGCACTCCCACATTTTGCCATACTGATTGTTGCAGCGTTCCAGCACCGTGACAAAGTGCCAGTCGAAGCCGTCCTTGCTCTGGAACAGTGCCGCTGCGCCGCTGCCGTCCTCGGCAAGGCAGACGGTGACGGCGGAGTAGGTGCCGTCGGCCTCACGCCAGATCTTGGGGTCCCGGAAGTCGAACTTGCTGAAGCCTTCCGGCAGGTCTTTCTGGGTCAGCACCGGGTTGCAGGCAGGCTTTTCGTAGTTGAGACCGTCACCAATGGCAATGCTCTGGGTCTGGATGTCCCGCATCTCCCCATTGGGCTGCTTTTCTGCGATCACGCTGGTGTACATCAGCAGCTGCTTGCCGTCATCCATCTCGGTGGCAGAACCGGAGAAGCAGCCGGGGCCGTTGTCTGCGGGGGAATCCGGGGCAAGTGCGCAGGGCAGATACTCCCAGTGCAGCAGGTCGGTGCTGACCGCGTGCCCCCAGTGCATGGGCGCCCACCGCACATCGTAGGGGTTATACTGATAGAACTGGTGATACTTCCCTTTATAATAAGAGAAGCCGTTGGGGTCGTTGAGCCAGCCCACATAGGGGGTCATGTGGTAGGCAGGGCGTTCCGCCGGGGAAATGGCTGCGCCGTGCTCGGCTTCGTAGGCACGAGCTTTGTTCAAAATTTCACTTGGCATCGCGGATGCCTCCTTGCGTCTTAGAATCAGGCGTTAGCCTTGTAGCGGTCGTATGCGCCCTGGTAAGCTGCCAGCAGCTTATCCATGCCGCAGCTATTGGTCAGGGTGTCCAGATAAGCTGCCCACTCGCTGTCGGAGGGGCCGCCGTCCTTCAGCCACAGACCTTCCTGCTCAGAGACTGCGTTCTCAAAATCAGCACGGTAGCGGTCGATGGTGTCCAACTCCTCGCTGGTGAACACGCAGTCGATGGGGTAGGTAGTGGCGTCATCCACAAAGGGCATCCAATAGTTCTCAAGGTCGGTAAGACGCTCGATGGCGCGGTCCTCCATGTAGAAATACTCATCGTAGTACTCGCTGAGGATCAGCTTGGGACCCCAGACCTCGTAGGTAGACTTCAACTCACCGGCACCCTTGTTGTACTTTGCCTTGGCCTCCTCCTCGGTGATGGACTTCCACTTGCCGTTGGCGTCCTGCTCGGTGAAGAACACGCCAATGGGGCCGTACTGCAGCTGCATCACGGTCTCGCCGTCATACCACTGGTCAAAGAACTTCAGCAGGTTGGCAGGGCTCTGGCACTTGTTGGTCACATTCAGGTTGCCACTGTTGGTACCGCCGCCGGTACGTACGGTGACGTTGTGGGTGCCGTCCGGGCCGTCCAGCACGGGCAGGAACACATAGTCCTTGGCGTAATCGCCCATCAGTTCCTCGATGTACCACCAGGTGGAAACGCCCAGATAGCCCTGTGCGCCCTTAGCCAGCAGCTGGTTGGCATCCTGACTGAACATCTCCACGTCCATCAGACCCTCGGCGTACCAGTCGTGGAAGTAGGTGACCGCCTTGCGGTAGTTGTCCTCGGCGCAGACAAAGCGGCACTTGCCGTCCTTCTGCAGAACCAGATCGTTGCACACATCGTTAGGCCAGTTGGTGAAGCCGAAGCCTGCGTAGAAGATGTTCTGACCCCAGCACCACTCGTCAAAGCCGGTGGACATGGGGATGGTGCTGCCGGGTGCATTACCGTAGACCTTGGCAGACATATCGTTGTCCTTGAAGGCCTTCAGGGCGGTGTGCAGCTCGTCCAGCGTGGTGGGCACTGCCAGCCCCAGCTCGTCCAGCCAGCGCTTGTTGATCATGGAGAACTGCGGAATGGTGAAGATGCTGTAATCCTCGTCGTCACCGATACCGGCAGTGCCCATCTGCTCGGCAGCGGGCAGACCGTAGATGCAGCCGTCGCTCATGGTGATAGCTGCACGGATGTTGGGGTGCTCGTCCAGGATCTTGGTCAGGTTGGGCATGATCTCGGCGTTGATATAGGGGGTCAGGTCCAGGAAGGTGCCGTCTGCACCATAGTTGGCGATATCGTAGTTGGAGAAGCCCACACCCATAAAGGCGTCCGGCAGCTGGTCGCCTGCAATGCGAATGTTCACCTGCTCGCTGAGGGAGTCGCTCATGGTCTCGTAGTTGAGTTTAACGCCCACGTTATCTGCCAGCTTCTTCAGCACCTCGTTGTCGTTGTAGCCGGGGCTCAGGGCAGACTGACCGCCCACGATATCAAAGCTGGTCTGGTCGGTGTTGGAGGGGTCCGGTGCAGCAGGCTTTTTGCTGCCGCCGCAGGCAGACAGCGCCACGGCAGAACCGGCAACGGCACAAACCTTCAGGAAATTGCGGCGAGAGATCATCTTTTTCATGGTTGTTTCTCCTTATCTATAATGTTGTATCAGGTTCTTTTCGTTTTCTGGGATGGGCAGCGGTCGTTTAAAACCTCTTGCGGTGCCCTGCATCCGCTTCGACCCTTGGGCGGGTCTCGCGTCTTGCAGACCGCTGCGCCAAAAATTGCTCCCTGTTTCGGCCGCAGGCCGTGGTCGCAATTTTAGCCCTTGACCGCACCTGCCATGAAGCCTTTTTCAAAATACTTCTGTACAAAGGGGTAAACGATCAGCATGGGGGCAGCTGCCACGATGATGGAAGCAAACTTGATCATTTCGGTCAGCTTATTCAGTTCTGCAAAGCCGCCCGCTACCATAGAGGACTGGCTGGCGCTGGTGGAGCTCTTGATCAGGATATTGCGCAGCACCAGCGGCAACGGAGCCTGATCGGCTCTCAGGTAGATCAGAGCGGTGAACCAGTCGTTCCAGTAGGCCACCATGCTGTACACCACCATAACGGCCATAATGGAACGGCTCAGGGGGATGACCATCTTTACAAAGACGGTCCACTTGGAGGCACCGTCGATCTCGGCGGCCTCCAGCAGCTCCCGGGGAATATTGTTCTCAAAGAAGTTGCGGACGATGATCACGTTGCCCACAGCCACCACACCGGGCAGGAACAGGGCCCACATACTGCCCAGCAGACCGGTCTGCTTGACGATGAGGTAGGTAGGCACCAGACCGCCGCCGAAATACATCGTAATGACGAAGAACAGACTGATGTACTTGCGCCCGGGCAGATCCTTCACGCTCAGCGGGTAAGCCACAAGATAGATCATAACCACCGAGTAGATGGTACCGATGACGGTGTACTTGATGCTGTTCATAAAACCGGAGAACAGCGCACTGTCTGCAAACACAGCCTGATAGCCCTTCAGGGTGAACTGGCTGGGCAGCAGGAAGGTCTTGCCGGCGTACACGTCGTAGGGGTCTGAGAAGGATGCCACCAGAACGTAGTACAGCGGGTAAGCCACGATGAGCATGACGGCGGCGCAGATGACCACCAGAACGATGTCGCTGACCTTATCGGACAGACCGCCGGGCTGTTTTTGACGGGATGCTGCAATGTTTTTTGCCATAACGGCTCGCCCCCTTTACACAAAGCTGACGTCCGCCGCCTTTTTAGCGATGCGGTTGACGATGATGAGCAGGATGATGTTGACCACCGTATTGAACAGACCCACAGCGGTGGAATAACTGTACTTGGCGTTGATAATGCCCTGTTCGTAGACATACACGGCAATGATATCGCTGGTTGCCTTGTTCAGTTCGGTCTGCAGCAGCAGCACCTTTTCAAAGCCCACGTTCATCAGGTTGCCTACGCTCATAATGAGCTGCAAAACGATCATGGGTACCAGTTCCGGGATGTCGATGTGCAGAATGCGCTGGAACATGGACGCGCCATCGATCTTAGCGGCTTCGTACAGGCTGGTGTCCACAGCAGCCAGACAAGCCATATAAATGATCGTGCCCCAGCCAGCCTCCTGCCAGATGCCGGAGGCCACATAGATGGTGCGGAATGCGGTGCTCTCCGAGAGGAAGTCCACGCTGGTGCCCAGGATCAGGTTCAGCAGACCACCCGAGGGGCTGAGGAAGATCTTGATCATACCACAGATGACCATGGTGGAGATGAAGTGGGGTGCATACAGCACCGTCTGCACCACCCGCTTGAACTTTGCAAAGCGCAGCTGGTTGATGCACAGGGACAGGATGATGGGGATGGGGAAACTCCACAGCAGGCTGTACAGGCTCAGCAGCACGGTGTTCTTGATCATGCGCACACAGTTGGGTGCGGTGAAGAACCGCTCAAACCAGTACAGACCGACCCACTCGCTGCCGGTGATGCCCCGGCTTGCCTTGAAATCGCGGAAGGCGATCTGGATGCCGTACATGGGCCAGTACTTATAAACGATGGTCAGCACCACGGGGATCAGCAGCATCACATAGAGCTGCCAGTTTTCCCGCAGCCGTTGGCTGAGGCTTTTGCGGTGGACCGGGATAGCGTCCAGCTGACGTGCAGCAGCTGGCGAGGTCTGCGTCATAAAAAACTCCTCCTTCTTGTTTTTACGCTGCCCACAGGCCCGTGGGCGGGGTCCCCTGCCGTTCGGGGATCGTTTTTGCCGTTTCTTGTGAAACGTTACACTGAAACGTTACACGGCTTGCAACACAAAGATAGCACGCCAGCGTTTTTGTGTCAACAGGATTTTACGCAAAAAACGCCTTGTATCCATGTTTTCAACGTTTTGCACACTTGTGGTAGGATGTTTTTGTGCGAAATGCATCATCATGCATTCGTGAAACGATTCATGAAATTTCACGAAAAAGTCTTTACATTCTGGAAAAACCATGCTATACTGAAGCTGCAAGAACCTCAGAACTACAGGGAATGCAGCAAGATTCCCTTTGATATATCCGCTTGATATAGAAACGTTTCACGAACAAAGGAGTGGACCGCATGGTAAAACAGAACACCGCCCCTACTATGAAGGATGTGGCCAAGGAGGCAGGGGTCTCTCTGGGCACTGTATCCAAGGTCATCAACGGCATCCCGGTGGGCGAGGAATACCGCAAAAAGGTGGAGCAGGCCATCAAGGAACTGGACTACCACCTGAACGCCTATGCGCGCGGCCTGAAAAGCAACCGCACCAATACCATCGCCGTCATCCTGCCCACCATCGCACATCCCTATTTCGGCCTGATCGCTCATTGCATCAACAGCTCGCTGCAAAAGCGCGGCTACCGGATGCTGCTCTGCGATACCGACTATGACAATGAAAAAGAGCAGGAAATGATCCGCATGGCCGAGCAGAACAAGGTGGACGGCATCATTGCCCTGACCTATGACCCGAAGCTGGAAGCACCCTCGGAGATCAACTCCGTCTCCATCGACCGGTATCTCGGCGCCAACATCCCCTGCGTGGCATCAGATAACTACGCAGGCGGGCGGCTGGCCGCCGAAAAGCTGATGGAAAACGGCTGCAGGAAGCTCGCCTTCCTGCGCGTCGGTTCCAGCATCGTGGGCGAGACCAACAAACGCAAGGACGGCTTTGTGGCCGCCTGTGAAGCCGCAGGCGTTCCTTATGAAATAAAGAATCTGGAAGATGCGCGGGACGGCACCGTCTTTGACCCCATGGCCGAGTTCGCGGTGTTCCTGGACGATCATCTGCAGGACGGCGTGTTGGAGTTTGACGGCATCTTCTGCGTGACCGACCGTCTGGCCTACCAGATTGTTCAGCTGCTGCGTCTCATGGGGCTTCGGGTGCCCGAGGACGTGCAGGTCATCGGCTTTGACGGGCTGCGCATCTTCGGCGACATGGATTATTACTGTTCCACCATCGTTCAGCCCGTGGACGCCATCGCAGAGACCTGCGTGGAAGTCGTGCTGAACGAGAACCGCGCCAATACCCCCTCCCTGCTGTGCCTGCCGGTCAGCTATGCTTACGGCGGCACCACCAAGGCATGACCGCCCCGGAAAAAGGCCGGTGGTACTGGGTCAGGAACTGGCTGCATTACCACTGGGTCTATCTCGTCATCGCAGCCGTGGTGCTCTGGGTGGGCATCAGCTGGCTGGCCAACGCCCTGCACTGGGGCGAGACCCTGCCGGACTATCAGATCGCCTATGTGGGCAAAAGTGCTCTGCCGGAGGATACCGCCCACGCCATTGAAGCAGCCTTTGCACAGTACGGCGAAGATCTGAACGGTGACGGAATCGTTTCAGTCAAGCTCAACCAGTATGTCAGCGATACAGAGGACGTGGAAAACGCTTCCGCCTATGCGCTTGCGGCGCAGATGCAGTTTCTTTCCGATATGAATGCGGAGGAAAGCTATTTCCTGCTGCTGGACGACCCGGTGCATTTTCAGCTGGACTATCAGGCACTTGCCAACTGGGACGGCACTCCGCCGGGCGACAACGACTATACCGCCGCCGGAAAGACTGTACCTTGGGCAGACTGCCCGGTGCTGGCTGGATACGACCTTGGAACGTATCAGACTACCGTGTTGGGAACCACCGTTACTGGCAGCAGCGCAGAACTGGTAAACGGACTATTTTTAGGCCGCCGTGCCTTTTATGAGGAAGCAAAAAAACAAAAAGTCGCTCATGCTCGGGAAGGAGCACGGCGGCTGTGGAACATCTTGACGGAAGGAGCAACTCCATGAAACGGAACTGGTTGTGTGTTGTAGCACTTGCGCTGGCAGCGGTTCTCTGCACCGGCTGTGGCGTAAAGGACGAGGATTTGAAAAGCGACCCGCTGGTCAATGCAGATGGCACAGCACCGGTGGGCAGTACACTGGTCGCTCCTGCGCCGCAGGATGATTTCGTTCTGCTGGACAACAAGGATATCCTCTCTGCAAACGGTCTGTATTACGCTTCGTGGGTCAACGGCGATGCCCAGCCCTACGAAAACAGTGAGGGCAAGACCGTTGACCTCTACGATGCGCAGCTGACGCTTGTCGTGCAGGAAAACAAAACGGAGGACAAAGCTGCCTCTGCGGTAGAGGGCTGGCAGACGCTGGCACAGCAGAACTACGATATTTCCGACACACAGACCCTGACTGCCGCCGGGCAGGAATATACGGTCATTCAGTTCACCTATCAGGATGAAAGCAATCCGTATGCGACCGGCGTTGCGGCCTTCGCCCAGCGCGGCACCAGTGCCATCGAGTGGGAGCTTTCCTGTCAGGAGAGCTACACCGGCGATGCACTGGCTGTACTGACCGAATTTCTGAACGGCTGCACCTATTAAGGAGGCGTAGAAATGGGCTTATTCTTTCCGAGTGACCCGGTCATCCATGGTCAACGCGCCACTGGTCTGCCCCGGTATCAGGAGCTGCTGGAACGAGACTGGAAAAGCTTTCTCTTTGCGGATTTTGTCACCTTGGGTCTGTGCATCCCCTACGGGCTGGGGGTGGGGTACGCCCTGCTTTCTTCCAGTCTGCTGGTGCTGATTCCCGTCTGCGTGGTGGGTGGACTGCTGGTGGGCCCGGCAATCTCCTGCATGATGGACGCGCTGTTCCGCAGCTACCGGGATGCGCCCCGGGGCTGGTGGGAGAACTACTGCAAGGGCATGAAACAGAACTGGAAAGCATCCCTTCTGCCCGGTGTGGTGTTCAGTCTGGCACTTGGCATCGAGCTGTTTTTCGGCATGGTGCTGTTCTCCGGGGAGCGTCTGCCCGGTATCGGAACCATGGCTGTTTTTCTGGCCGGGCTGCTGATCCTGCTCATGCTGTTTACTGCGTTCTGGCCGCAGGTGGTATTGTTTGAAGAAAGCAACCTCCACCGCCTGCAAAACGCGGTGCTGTTCTGCCTGAAATACGGTAGGCACGTTCTGGGTGCAGCCACACTTCAACTGGTATGGTGGCTGCTGTTTGTGTTGTTTTTGCCGTGGACGGGCTTTCTTGTGCCTTTCCTCGGTGTGTGGTTTATCTGGTTCGTCTGCTTCTTTTTGCTGTACAACGATTTCAATGCTGCCTATGGCATTGAAGAAAAGATCAGCCAGCAGTTCCCGGAGCAGACACCCCGCTATGATGAATGATAAGGAGAGCAACCATGGACATTTTAACGATTGGCGAAGTTTTGATCGACCTGACCCAGACCGGCAAGGATGAAAAGGGCATTCCTCAGTTTGCCGCAAACCCCGGCGGTGCCCCGGCAAATCTGGCTGTGGCTGCCGCCCGGCTGGGCGCACAGACCGCCTTTATCGGCAAGGTGGGTGCAGATGCCTTTGGCCGCTACCTGAAAGAGGTTCTGGCAGAGAACAAGGTGGACGTTTCCGGCATGGCGGTGGATGCAGACCACCCCACCACCATGGCTGTTGTTTCGGTGGATGCCACCGGTGAGCGGGATTTCAGCTTTTACCGCAGTGCCAATGCCGATGTGATGCTGAGCAAAGAGGACATCCCGGAAGAAACTCTCAAAGCGGCAAAGATCGTGCATTTCGGCTCGGTCAGCCTAACCGCCGACCCTTCCCGCACTGCCACACTGGATGCGGCCGCACGCGCCAAAAAGCTGGGTGCTACCATTACCTACGACCCCAACTACCGTGCAAACCTCTGGAAGAACAAAGAGGAAGCTGTGGCGCAGATGAAAGCCCCTCTGCCGCTGGTGGACATCCTGAAAGTTTCCGATGAGGAACTACCTCTGCTCACCGGCACCACCGACTGCGAAAGCGGTACAGCCCAGCTGGCTGAGAACGGCATCCGCCTGATTTTTGTCACCTTGGGTGCAAACGGCGTGTTCTACCGCTTTGGGGACAAGACCGGTCATGTGGCTGGCGTCCCCTGCAAGGTGGGCGACACCAACGGCGCAGGCGATACCTTCTTTGGGGCTGCCCTGTCCAAGCTCTGCAAGGAGGAGCTGGACACCCTGACGGTGGACAAGCTGGAAGGCATTCTGGCCTTTGCCAACAAAGCGGCCAGCATCACCACCAGTCGGCATGGTGCCATCCCTGCCATGCCGACGCTGGCGGAAGTGGAGGGCTGACCAATGGCACAGGAATTTTCTGCCCGTCTTGCGAAGCACAAGGATGAACTGGAATGGCTCTTCATGGAACTGTACCACAACCGGGAAGGGCTGGAAGTTCTGGAGCGGGAGATGGCTGAGGCCTACAACGCCCGCAGTGCTGAGCTGAAAGCACTGGACAAGGCACGCTCTGCCGACCCGGATTGGTACAAGCGTGGCAATATGTTCGGCATGACCATGTACACCGACCTCTTTGCCGGGAACTTAAAAGAACTGGCAAAGCTGCAAAGAGAGATCCTTTCTGTTGTATGGAAATACGTAAAACCAGGCGGTCGTCTGATCTACAGCACCTGTACCATCAATAAAGAGGAAAATGCAGAAAATGCCCGTTGGATCACAGAAAATCTTCCTTTTAAGCCGGAAGACCTGACAGAAGCCTTTCCATTAAAAGGAGAAGCATTTGCGGGCTTGAAAGAGAACACATATCCGGGAGCAGACCTTAAAAATGGTCAGATCCAGATCCTTCCAGGCATTTCTCCTTTTGAAGACTTTGACGGCTTTTTCATCAGTGTTTTCAAGCGTACATTATAAGGAGTATTGAAATATATGTTAGACCTGATCGATACAAAAGGTAAAAAAGATATAAAGTCCATGACACTGGAAGAAGTGACAGCAGAGATGACAGCCCTGGGAGAGAAATCTTTCAGGGCAAAGCAGCTTTATGACTGGCTACATGTAAAGCTGGCAGAAAGCTTTGATGATATGAGCACACTGTCCAAGGACCTGCGTCAGAAACTGAAGGAAAATTACAGTCTTACCGCTTTACAGGTAGCAGGAGAGCGCATTTCAGCTATTGACGGTACCAGAAAATACCTGTTCCGATTAGAAGATGGCAATGTGATCGAAAGCGTGTGGATGCAGTATCACCACGGGAATTCTGTATGTATTTCTTCCCAGGTGGGCTGTCGTATGGGCTGCCGCTTCTGTGCATCTACTCTGGATGGCATGGAGCGAAATTTACGTCCTTCTGAGATGCTGGACCAGATCTACCGTATCCAGACCATTACAGGAGAGTGGATTGTTTCCTCCTATGGTATACCAGATGATTCGCATCGGTGAAGAAGCCGGTAGTACGGAAGAAATGCTGGACAAGATTGCAGACTACTATGATGAAGAAGTAGAGATGGAAATCCAGTCTTTGATGGCTGCTTTGGAGCCTATGATCATTATTGTACTGGCAATCGTAGTCGGCGGATTGATTGCAGCATGTATGGCACCTATGGTATCTATGTATGCAGCATTAGACAATTTGTAATTTTGGATTATCCGTTCTGTGTAGGGACAGAACGATAATTAATAAATGGGGCGGAAACTTACTACCCTGAAATTAAAAAACACATAAAAAGGAGAATGTAATTATGAATAAGAAACAGAAGAGCTTAACAAACAAAGGTTTTTCCCTTGTGGAATTGATCATCGTTATTGCTATCATGGCTGTTCTGATTGGTGTGTTAGCACCTCAGTATCTGAAATATGTTAAGAATTCTAAGATTTCCACAGATATTCAGAATGCAGAGGAAATAGCAACAGCTGTAAATGTGGCAATTGCAGATGGACAGCTTAAACCGACCGGCGATACAACGTTAACAGGCCCTGGAGCTGTTACAGGAATTGACAATTTAACATCTATTCCTTCTTCTAAGGTTGATAGCACTTATTCTTGGACGGTAACCTACAATAAAGATGGCGTTAAGAATATCACATTAGGTGCGAGCGGCGCTGAAAAGGAAATTTATCCTGATGCTACATCTAGTGGACATTATCAGGATGCAAATAAATAAAGAGAAAGGCACCTGACATGCTCCCAACAATTCTTCTCTACATAGTGATTTTCCTTTATGGAATCGTGATCGGTAGCTTCCTCAATGTGTTGATCTACCGTATCCCCAAAAAAGAGAATATTGTGACTACCAGGTCTCACTGCATGAATTGCGGTTACCAGCTGCGGTGGTACGACCTCGTACCGCTGTTCAGCTATCTGGTACTGGGAGGCAGATGTCGGAAATGTAAGGCACGCATTTCCGTTCAGTACCCCGTCATCGAGGCACTGAACGGAGTGCTGTACCTGATCGTATTCTGGAAATATGGGATGAGCGTGGATTCCCTAGTCTACTGCTTGTTATTTAGTGCACTTCTTGCTTTAAGTGTGATTGATTTCAGAACATATGAGATCCCTGTGGGATTTAACTTATTTATACTGACACTGGGGCTGATCCATTGCGTCTGCCATTACACAAACTGGCTGGACTATTTGATCGGCTTCCTGTGT